>MTBK01179362.1_pt1 | contig 80628 bp, 72 predicted proteins | sample 1535981 | NCBI WGS metagenome assembly MTBK01 (sample SAMN06109225, study PRJNA356200) | anaerobic digester metagenome | isolation source: biogas reactors fed with pig manure or primary and secondary sludge | place: Spain | collected 2016-06-30
CATAAGGGTTGTACTGGTATCCAGAACAGTGCCATCGTGGTAGGCAATGAAATTGCCATCTCTTTTGAGCTCACTAACAGGCGATGCGAAAAGATGCCTAGCCATAGTAACGTCTGTTTTCATATTAAAAGAACGCACTGGGAGAGCTCGATAAGCTCTAGTGAAAAATGGCCGTTTAGTCCATCCCCTTCCACCACCATCAAATCGGAAATAGGCACCTTCACTGCTTGCTGATGCCCACGGGCAACAATTGGATAATTCAATTAATCTGGTTATGTTATAGCCATTTATGCCAATTGTTCCACTTTCAAATAAACTTTCCAGTTCATCCAGTGTTGGCATTCTCCAGTCTGTGTATCCCCCACCGCGATAGGTTTCGCAATATTTCTTGGCGTCCTGCCAACTGATTCCTGTATAGTTGTCCTTATCCGCCCACATCAGATTTGTCCGCGTATCCAGTACTGTACCATTGCTATAGGCAATGAAGCGTCCATATCTGCGCGTCTCTTTAGGACCGAGAATAATTGGGGGAGCCACCATGGCTAACTTCTGCTTATCTACTTCCACCTGCCGTTGTTCTTCCTTCACTGCTTGCAGTTGGCTCTGCTTCTCTTCCAACTTCTTTTTTTCATCAGCAATGTTATCGGAAACTACAGCCCCTTTGTTTAATGTTCCAACAACAAAATAAAAATCTCCATGTAATGAGGAAAGTTCCCAAGGCGTCTGCTTTCCTCCTGTTTGTTTAATGATACTGGCACGGACTTTTTTAAACATCTGCTCAATGCCCAGACCTGGTTCTTCCATATATTGCAAAAGCGCAGAAGTGTATGGGCTATTTCGTCCTTTGCCATCAAGGGCAACATCTCCTGGACTTGTTGAATACGATATAATTGTCCCAGTAGGTGCTTTGGAGACAATGGCAAGACCACGTGTTGCTGACCGAAAACTCTTCGTGTATGGATTATCACGGCAGGCATCAAGAATAACTATATTTATCTTACTTCTGGCGTTATTCATCGCGGCCAGTATTCTACCGGCATCTATAGCTTCATATTCAACATCACTATCTTCATTGATTTCGGAACCGATAGGTATGAGATAATTCATCCCATTAACCTGTACGCCATGACCTGCATAATAGAACAGACCCGCATCTTTTCCCTTCAGTTGCTTGCCGAAATTATCAATCGCCTTACCCATGTCTTTTTTGGAGGCATTGGTTTTTAGAATTACTTTGAAACCGAGTTTCTTTAGCACTGCGGCTATATCCGTGGCGTCATTTACCGGATTCTTTAATGGCCCGGAACTGTAAGCGCTGTTCCCGATAACCAGCGCCGTGCGCCGCTCAGCGGCTGCATCCAGTGGTGAAGAGCAGAAAATGATAAGTATGATTATGACAAGGAAGATTCTTATGGACATGAGGTGCATAGAAATGCCTCCTTCGTGGTTGTGATTATACTGCAAATATTCCTAAATTACAATTCAGATTAAGGGAACGAATTGAGTTGAGAATTACCCTTGGAAAGGTTGCATATCTCGGAGACAATCAATTTTGTTGATTTCAGCAAATATTGCATTCAATTCTATTGCCTCATTAAAAAATGCTACCGGGCGAAGAGATTGGCCAATACAGGATGTTTTCTTATTTTTAATCCGAGCATCAGCCAAGCTCTTCCTATTACACTAAATGAGAAACGTTACAGTCAGCCGTCATAAAAGGGCCGCGAAGCTTTAGATGGACGAATCGTTATACGACCGACTGTTGAATGATCGCAAGGATGCAAGTCAGCTGATTCCTCACATCAGCCCCATGATCTCGTAGATACATTCTCCTTTTACCGGAGTGGTTACCCCGCCTTCGACGATGGCGCCCTCGTAATCGGCGATGATCCGGAAATAGGCCGGCCGGGCAATGAAGGTCCTGGCAATCCACTGCTTGAAAGGGTTCAGGCCGGCTTCGGCGACCAGGTCGCGGTTTTCCACCAGCGCTTTATGGCGGATCCGGATATGCGCTTCCACTCCGTCGCCGGCATAGTCGATATCGACGTTTTGGGGATAATACCGTTTCCGTTCGGGATGAGTGATAAAATTCCTCTGTCGGATGGTCACACCATTGACGCCCGCGATCATTTGATCGCCTTTGGCGATATACAGGGGAAGAACGGCCGGAAGCGTCTGGTCGTTGTGCGACACGTTGGCATAGATCAATGTATATTGTCCGGCAAGGATCCTGCCCCAGATCCAGTAGGGCGTTATCTTATGAATAGCTTTCGTCCCCCAGTTATGGTCCGCGTACCCTTCCCCCTTGATCTTTCGGACCACACCATTTTTGATAATGGTCCCCTCGATCCGGTTCCTGCCCTGGTGAACAGCCCAGTAGAACACATTTTTTTCCTCCGGAATATCCGCTCCTCTGGCAGGGAGCCATCCGGGCGCCAGGGTGGTCAGTTTGAAATCCGCTTTGATGCCTTTCATGTCCCATCCGATAAGAACTGTTTTGTCATCAAGACGGCGGATGTATCCGGCGGAAGAGTTGAGTTGTAAGTCTTCACCGGAGATTTTCATGTCGCCCTCCTCCAGCGTCCGGACATACCCGTCTCTGACCCAGTCCGGCCCGTAGAGGGAAAAGGTTACGACCGGTTTGCCCGATGTGAAGCTCCGGGCGTGAAAGACGCCGACAAAGGTTTCTCCCGTTTCAAAACGCCCGTCGAAGTACCACCATTCAAAGGTATTCTCCCCTTTCAGGGCGTGTCGCGCCATGTCGCCGGGTGTCGGCGGATTTTTACCGCAGTCGATGTAAGAAGCGCTTTTGCCGGAAATTTCCACCGGCGGATTCAGATGCGTGCATGCGGAGAGCATAAGGCTCAACCCCGTAAGAACGACGAATGCTATTTTGACCTTTTTCACAAAATTTCTCCTTTTCGTTGGGGGCGTTTTGAACGGATCCCGCCCGACTCGCTTCCGGACGGAAAATTTCTTTTGACGATGGGGGGAAGTTTAGAAAACTCGTCCTCGGATGTCAAGGATGTCTTGAGAATCTTGAAAAGGCGAAATCGCGGACAGTTATCCGCATAGCGGGCAATCTTTATTTCAGAAATGAATTTTGCAACAGTGAGCAGGGTTAGAACGTGGGAGAAAACTGATCATTCAACGGCCTGTTGCCCAAATGCCAATTTCGCACATCGAGAAACTCATTTGTCCTGAATGTCGTGCAGGGACAGGTAGCGCTCGACAGCCTGCTCGATGGTGGGAAAGAAATTTTCGACACCCAGCCGGTTGAACAGGCCGTAGCGCTTCAGCCGGTCTTTCACCGGTCCTTTCAGCTCCGCGAAACATAAATCCATCCCGGCCTCGCGCAGATCGGCATCGAGCTCGGCCAGTACGTCGGCCGCCGTCATGTCCACATCCGTGATCGGCTCAGCCGCCACCACAACCCAGCGGACCGGCGCCGGCGCGTGGCTCACCGCCCGCAGGACACGCCTGCGGAACAGTTCCGCGTTGGCGAAAAACAGCGGGGCGTCCCAGCGGAAAAGCACCAGACCGTCAATACAGTTGGCTTCCGGATGACGGGAAATGTCATGGTAACTGTTCAGGGGCTCCACATACCCCATCACGGCGCTGTAGGGCTGCCAGGCGCGCCAGATGAACGCCAGCAACGAGAGACTGACGGCGATAAAAATGCCCGGCATGACGCCCAGCAGAACCACCCCGAGGAAACAAGCCAGCGATAAAACAAATTCGTCGCGCCGCAGACGGTAGAGCCGCAGAACGTTCCGGATTTCCACCAGGCTCAGACAGGCGGCCACCACGACGGCGCCCAGCGCCGCCTGAGGCAGATGGGAAAGCAGTTCGGGGGCAAAAAGCAGCAGGAGAGCGACACAAAGCGCTCCAACCAACCCCGTGACTTGCGTCTTGGCACCCGCGGCTTCGGCCACCGGCGTGCGCAACTTGCTGCTGCTGACGGGGAAACCCGAAAACAGACCGGCCGCCGCGTTGGCCGCACCGAGCGCGAGAATTTCCTGATTGCTGTCCACTTCCACGCCGGCGCGGTGCGCAAACGTGCGCGAAACCGCGCTCATGTCGGTAAAGGACACCAGAGTGATCGCAACGGCGGCGGCAAACAGCTCGCCGATTTCGGCAAGCGACACGTCGGGAATCCGGAATTGAGGCAGTCCCTGCGGCAGCGGACCGATGACGGCGATTCCCTCCCGAATGGGGCCGGAAAGCCAGGGCACGAGGATCGTCGCTCCCGCCACGGCAATCAACACGCCGGGAGCGGCCGGCGCCCACCGGCGGAATCCGAGAATCACCGCCAGACAGGACAAACCGATAACACATGCCATCGGGCGAATTTGTCCGCTTCCGATGCCCTGCAGCAGATCACCGGTTTCCGCAAGGAAACTGCCCGGACTGACGGAGAAGCCGAGCACTTTGGGCAACTGGCTAACCAGCACGGTCAGCGCAATGCCGTTGATATAGCCGTCCCGGACGGGTTTGGAGAGAAGGTCCGTAATGAAGCCGAATTTGGCCAGGCCCGCCAGAATGCACAACAGCCCCGACAAAACCGCCAGCATGGAGGCCAGCGCCACCGCCTTTTCCGGACTGCCGGCGGCGAGAGGCAGAATCGTCGCGGCGATGAGGCCGACCAGCGCGGAGTCCGGACCCAGAACCATAATGCGGCTGGGACCGAAAACGGCATAGGCGATCAGCGGAACGATGGTGGCATACAGGCCGTAAATGGCGGGCAGACCCGATGCCGCGGCATAGCTCATTCCCACCGGAACCAGGAGGGCCGTCAGGGCCAGCCCGGCGGCAAGGTCGCGCCACAGCCAGCCGCGCTGATAACCGCGCAGAGTTGCAAGCAGGGGAATCCAGCGGGCAAGACCGTCCCGGTGATTTTGACGCGCAAAGGGATTCGTTTCCGGATTTTGTAGAGCCGCCACGGCGCACCTCATGGAAATGATGAGAAGCTTATAAATTTTTAACTTTTATTACAATATGAAATACTTTCTGCGTGATTTCTTCCGCGGCATTTGTCTTTTTTGGAAAATCGGTGTATAGGTCAATCGCATTTTCCGAAGTTCCGGCCCGGAGGTCAGCCATGATCAGACCCCATCGCAACCTTTTTTCCCGTACGCCGGCAGGACTATTTTTTGTTTTCGTTCTCCTGTCGCTATCCGGCTGCGACTATCTCAAATTTGTCGGGCAGAAAAGGACTCTGAAAAACGAATTCCACAATCACCCGAAGATGGATCTTCTGCGGAAACTGAACTTTAAAAAGGTCGCTCTGCTGCACGATCAAAGTCTTTACGGAAAAAGCCTGGCGGAATCCGTCACGCATCAGCTTCATGCCTGGATGATTTCCGTCGTTTATAGCTGGTCCCTGACGCCGGGCCAATCCGATGCCACGGAACTTCTGAAAAAAATTCAGGCGGCCCCGGACATGATTTTCTTCGCGGGCTATTATCCGGAAGCGGCCGAACTCCTCCGGGCAAAGCGACAACTCCAGTGGAAGGTTCCCCTCATGGGAGGCAACGGCGTGAATCATCCGCAGCTGGCAGCGCTGGCCGGCAACGCCCTTCTGGCGTTTACCCAGAGCGCGACGCAGATAAAAACAACTGAAACCAAAGCCGTGGCCGATTATCTGCATCGCCGGTATTTCAACAAATCCGGCCTGGCCGGCGAGATCTTTTTCAACGCTTGGGGGGATGTGGTCAACGACCTCTACGCCGTCTATTTCGTGGATGCCAACGGCCGCTTCATTCTGAAGAAACAGATTCTGCATGGCGATTTTATCTAGCGATCGCCATTTTATGCGTCATTCTGAAAGAAAGGGAGGCTGGTTGTTCCGGATGAAAAAATACTTTGTCCTATCCATGATTCTGTTGCTCGCCGGTTGCACGGTAAGCCCGGTGCTTTACCCCAACGCCCATTTAAGCAATGTCGGAAATGATCAGGCCCAGCGGGACATCGCTCTGTGCCGGGAGCAGGCCGACCTGTACGTCAAGACGAACCCGGCCGGGAAAACCGTGAAGGGAACCGCCATCGGCGGCATCGGCGGCGGGGTGGTCGGTGGCGCGGTGGGCGCGGTGGACGGAAGCTTCGGCAGGGGCGTGGGCATGGGCGCGGCCGGGGGAGCGGCGGCGGGGCTGGTCGGCGGAATCATCCGGGCTTCCCAGCCCGATCCGCTCTATATCAATTTCGTCAATCGCTGTCTGAACGAAAAGGGCTACGAAATCATCGGATGGCAGTGACCGATCAAGGAAGGCGCATCATGAAAATATCCCTGCTGGACCGGAGCCTCTACTACAAAGGGCTGATGATCCTGGTTCGCCTGGACCGTGAGATTCATGAAAAAGAAAGAAATCTTCTGATGAACATCGGGAAAAAACTCGGGTTTGACCGGAAATTCTGCGCCAAAACCATAAGGGACATTCTGGTAAACCGCTACATCACCGACGCACCGCCCCGTTTCTCGAAAGCCGGCATCGCCCGCGCTTTTCTTCTCGACGGGTTGAGACTCGCCGCAGCCGAGGGACAGACTCACGAAGTGGAGATCGCCTGGCTTTCATTGGTAGCCGAAAGCAACGGCCTGGCCGATTTCTGGGCCGATGCGCTGGAGCAATTCCGGTCTTCGCTCCCCGCCGGCATTTCCGGCGATCACTTCGAAGTGACAAAATTTCAATGGTGAAAAATCGCGCGGCGGCGACAATCCCTACAGGAAAATTTTGACAAGCTCCGCGGCCGACATCTGATATTTGTTTTTGATTGTCCGCCTGCCGTCCGATTCCCCCGTGACGGTGCAGGCCTTGAACCGCGAACAGTTTCCGTCTCTGTCCGGCCGGAAACCACGACAAACCCGCAGGACGTCCGGCGATATTTCATCAATCAGCACGATTTTGCCGTCTCTGTGTTTCAACCGTCCCAGCTCGAATTTCCCATCGACAACGTGCAGCTTTCTGGACGCAAACTCTTGCGAAACGATAGCGGCTATTTTTTGCACCAGCTTCACACTCTCGCCGATTTCCTTCCGGGTCAGCGCGCCTGTTTCGGCCAGCGCGTCCATCGTGATCAGAACATCGCTGTCGCCTTTCGTCCATGCCTCGACCACCCGGCGGAGATTTTTACAGGGCCGGACAAAGGGATAACGCCTCCAGAAGCTTCCGGTCGCGTTGTTTCTCCAGGTGAACTCCAGATTGGCCAGCGGGGCCGATCCGGGAAACGCCGGCGCCTGCGTCTTCATGCCGAGCGGAATGGCCGGCTCCACGATCATTTCGTTGTCGCTGATCGTATCGATGTAGTGCGTCGCAACGCCCTTTGATTTCAGAAGCTGGAAAAAATACGTGGCAAACCGGCATGCGATGGCCCCCTTCCCCGGAATTTCACCGACGACGACGTCGTATCCCGGATCAAAAACCGGTTTGCCGTTTTCGAAGTAGCCGGTGCCCCGGTCGGTAAAGACAAACCGGTACTTTCCTTTGTGCGCCCCGCCCGTTATCCGGAATACGTCTTTCGATTTTCCGCGGCAAACCAGGTTTTTCTCCGCCATTGTGTCCCCCGTCAGAAATAAATTTTTAAAATGACAGCCGTTGCCGTGCCGCTGCCCTGTAATAAAAAATCAGAGTGCTGCATATAAAGAAAGCCCGGACGTGTCAAACGAAAAATGGCTTCAGGAGGTTCCCGGCCGGTGGCGCTTCTGGAACAAGGCTCCGCTAAACCAGGGCATCCATACCGGTGCCAGGCTGCCGTTTTAAGCGGGATGAGACACACTTCAATAAGAGAGCTTTATCTTAGGAAATAAAGCTCTCAAAAAAGAAATGAAGTATTGTATTCCCGGATATAATGGTGCCCCTGGCGTGAGTCGAACACGCGGCCCACAGATTAGGAATCTGTCGCTCTATCCTGCTGAGCTACAGGGGCAACCGGATTGGATATGTCCGAAGGAAGCGGCGATTTAACATTCTTTGCCGGCGCTGTCAACTCCCGCGCTTTCATGCGTTTGCGAACTCCTTCAGGTGCGTTTCCAGCAGGCGGTCTTTGCTGAAATTCACCAATTTGAGTTTTTCAGGCCTGACGCCCGTAAAAGCGCATTTGGGCGCCAGGCCGATCAACTCCGACTCCAGAATCCGCACACCGCGTTCGGCGGCGAGGGCTTCCACCCGTTGATAAACCGCTTTGAGCGGGGTTTCTTTGCAGTTGGTCAGATTCATGGAAACCTGCGCCAGACGCCTGCTCTTTAAAATGACGCCGATGGCGCGCACATGCGGAAGGCCGCCGCTTTTTTCGCGGATGAGCGAGGCGATTTTCTGAGCCAGTCTCAGATCATCACCGTTCAAATTGATGTTGTATGCCACCAGCGGCTCGCGCGCGCCGACGGCCGCCGCGCCTGCGCCGGGATGAAAGACGGGTTCGCCGACGTCCGGCGCGTCTTTCTGAGCGGACATCTTTTTCGCCAGGGCCTCATAGCCGCCACGACGGACATCCGCAAGTTCTTTGCGCCCCGGAACGAGCGCCGCTTCGCCGTAAAAATAAACCGGAACGCCGAAGAGTTCATATAACCGGTTGCCGAAGAGGCGCGCCAGCTTCACGGCGTCCTCCATTTTCGTTCTTCCCAAGGGAATGAAGGGAACCACGTCCACCGCCCCCAACCGGGGATGGACACCGGCCTGCCGCCGCATATCGATGACCTTGAGCGCCTGACCCGCCGCGGCCAGCGCCGCGGCCAGCACATCTTCCGGCTTTCCCAAGAACGAAAAAACACTCCGGTTGTGATCCCGGTCCCCGGCGTAATCCATCAGGCGAATCCCTCCGGACGCCTTCAGTACCCTTGCGATCGAATCGATCTTTGCATCGTCGCATCCTTCGCTGAAATTCGGCACACACTCGATGATTTTCATGTCGATACCTGATAAAATTTTAACGCCGGCAACTCCACGCAGGTAAGTCTGCCGCCGTAAACCGCGCCGGTGTCAATGCCGATCTTGTTTTCGGCAACCAGCGGCGCGCTGAAATGCGTATGTCCAAAAACCACCCGCTTCCCGAAATCGTATTCGGAATCGATGAACTCCCGCCTGATCCACTGCAGATCCTGGGCGGACTGACAGGCAACCGGCGCCCCGGGACGCAGCCCGGCATGAACAAACAGATACTGATCCGTTTCATAATACGGCAGAAGCGATTCAAAAAAGATCAGGTGTTCGGCGGGAATTTTCCCCTTCCGGACACGCGGAGAATCCGACAGGAATATTTCGTAGGCCCGGAGCGTCGCCCAACCGCCGTTTTGCAGATACAGATCCTCCTCCACGCCTTCCAGATAGTTCAGGAGCATGGATTCATGATTCCCGCAAAGGCAGACCAATTTCGCATAGGCCGCGCGCAGTCCTAAAACATAGTCCACCACCCCTTTGCTTTCGCCGCCGCGGTCAATGTAATCGCCGATAAAAACCAGGGTGTCTACTGCCGGATCGGCCGGAATTTTCCGCAAAAGCCGCTGAAGCGGATCCAGGCAGCCGTGAATGTCGCCGATGGCAAATATCTTCATGATCCTTTGCCGTCATAAGCAGACTGCTAATCCAGAAGAGCGGCCGTAAAATCTCTGCTGTCGAAGGATCGCAGATCCTCCAGCCCCTCACCGACGCCGATAAAGCGCACCGGAAGCCCCAGTTCGCCGGCGATGCGCACCACCACGCCGCCCTTGGAAGTCCCGTCCAGCTTGGTCAGCACAATGCCGGTCGCTCCGATTTCCTCCTGGAACATTCTGGCCTGAATGACGGCGTTCTGGCCCGTCGTGGCGTCCAGAACCAGCAGGATTTCATGCGGAGCTCCGGACAGCTCCCTGCCGATGACTCTTTTGACTTTTTTGAGTTCTTCCATCAGATTGGTCCGGGTGTGCAGACGCCCGGCGGTATCCACGATCACGACACCGTTAAAACCCGCTTTGATCTTCCCGGCGGCGTCAAAAACAACAGCAGCGGGATCGGCGTTCATTTTCTGTTTGATGACCGGCGCGCCGACGCGAGCGCCCCATACCTCCAGTTGTTCAATGGCCGCCGCGCGAAAGGTGTCGGCCGCCACAAGCAAAATTTCATGACCGTCCCGGCGCAGCATATGGGCCAGTTTGCCGATGGTGGTGGTCTTGCCGCTGCCGTTGACGCCAACGGCCATAATAACAAAAGACCTGTCTTTCGGGATGGAGAGCGGTTTATCCATCTGCCGGAGAACGGCGATCATGCGATCCTGTAAAACCTTCCTGATCTGCGACGCGTCGGAAAGCTCTCTGCGTTTGACCCGTTGTTTGACGTCTTCAATCAAATCAAGGGCAAACTGCGGACCCATATCCGCCGAAATCATCAGCTCTTCCAGTTCGTCGTAGAGCGCCTGGTCCAGAACCCTTTCGCCGAAAACGAGCTGATCCAGATTTTTGGCCAGGGCGTCCCGTGTCTTGGTCAGCCCCGCTTTTAGTTTGTCGAATAAACCCACTTTGCTTCTTGTTCCTTTCCGCAAGAATCCTCTTGGCGAAACGGCAACACAACCGCCCCTTGGACAGACGGCGGGAAACCGTTATGGCTGTCCATGATTCATAACGACTTTCGACGCCAAAGTAAAGAAATGGATGATTTTCTAAAAAAAGGCGGGGTTTCCCGTGGTGTGCAGAAAACTCCCGCCTGCTGAATACAGACTGGGTCCGGATGCCGCCCGCTTCTCCCGCCGGGGCGGATGTCGGACGGACCAGCCGCCGGATTCAGAGGGCGGCGGGCCGAACAAAATGCTATTTAAACACCGGCCGTTGGGGCATCAGTTTGATGTACTTGATCTCTGCTTTGGTCTCTTCGTATTGAAATCCCAGGATATCCCGCATGGAAATCATGCCCACCACCCTTTTGCCGTCCGCAATCGGAATATGCCGGATCTTTTTATTTCTCATGGTGTTGATCGCGTAATCCAGATCGTCTTCCATCGACGCGATGGCGACTTCATGGGTCATGATATCCCCGACTTTCTTGTCGTCGCAATTCCCCCCGTGCGCGAGGCACTTACGCACGATGTCTCTTTCTGTAATGATGCCGATCAACTCATTTTTTTCATCCGTGACGGGAAGTGCCCCTTTATCGTGCTGCGCCAGTTTTTGAATCGCCGCTGAAATAAATTCATCCGCCTCAACGGTGATTAAAGATTTATTTTTGAATCCCGTAGCTTTCAACATATCCCGTATCTTCATCTCCCTTTTCCTCCCTTGTTCAATATGCTCTTGAGCAGGTCAAGAATCGATTTCCGAATGATAATGCCTTTAACGACGAAAACAAAATTTTCATCCTGGAAAACTTCACGTCTTCCATATAACTCATTTTTTTCCGAAAGCAAGCCTTTTCTTCAAAGCAGCGCCGAAGATGATTTTCGAAGCGGCCCGAAAAGTTTCCGCGCAAAAACAACGCTCTTGCGGGCGGCAGGAGAATCTGCGCCGAAGGCGATCGAACGGACCGGATCAATTGAGGGCTACGGATACCAGGGAGGAAATCCCCTGCTTTTGCATGGTCACGCCGAAGAGCGTGTCGGCAACTTCCATCGTGCTCTTGTTGTGCGTAATCATGATGACCTGGGATTTTTCGGCGACATCCCGGATCAGGCGGTTGAACAGGTTGGTGTTTGCGTCGTCGAGCGCCGCATCGACTTCGTCCAGAATCAGGAAGGGCGACGGACGGTACAGCAAAATGGCGAAGATCAGCGCAATCGCCGCCAGAGATTTTTCGCCGCCGGACAACAGGCTGACGCTTTGCGCTTTCTTGCCGGGAATCTGAATGTCGATGTCCACGCCGGTTTCCAGAAGATCGCTTTCATCGGTCAGCAGCAGTTCGCCGCGCCCGCCGGGGAAAATATGGGCAAAGGTTTTCTTGAAGCATTCATTGACGGCGGCAAAGGTTGCGGAAAACCGTTCGCGGGATATTTTATTAATCCGGGTGATCGTCCTTTGCAGCGACGCCAGCGAGTCGTTGAGGTCGTTCAACTGCGTGGCCAGAAACTGGTTGCGCTGATCCAGCTCGGCGTATTCATTGAGCGCCAGCAGATTCACTTCGCCGAAATTTTCGATCATCTGCTTGTCTTTTTCCAGCAGGGCGCCGAGTTCGGCAATTTTTTCATCCTCCAGCATCTCAAAATCCGCCATCAGGGAGGCCAGGTCCACCTGGTGCTTTTCCGCAACCGCGTTTTGCAGGTTTTCCAGGGTCAGCACTCCCTCGCGGCACTGCATTTCCAGCTCGCTTTGCTGCCGGTGCAGCTCGTCCATTTTTTTCTTGATGTCGCGGATTTCATTTTCCTGAATGTTGAGCCGCTCGTCGTCCCCGACACGCTTTTCTTTCAATTCGATCAGAACCGTTTCACAGGCCGCCAGTTTTTCGTAAAGGGTCTTGAGCGCCTCCGTATCCGCCTCGACGGCGGTGAAAAGACCGGCCAACTGCTGTTCACAGGCCGCGATATCCTCCCGCTTTCGTGCGGCTTCGCTTTCGCTTGCGGTGAGATCATTCTGCACTCGCGCGATCGTCCGCAAATCCGCTTCCTTCTTTTCCGCCAGCGCGGCCAGCAGAACTTTTTTCTCCGTGAGCCGCTTTTCCTGGGCGTCAATGGCCGCGCGTGACTGCTGGCGGCGGCTGTTGAAGCCGGAGATGATTTCGTTGAGTTCCTTTTCCGCCGCTTCCTTCACCAGAATTTCCGCCTCGAGCTCCCGCAGTTTCTGCCGGGCCTGGGCCTCCTCCGATTTAATATTCCGGCGATTGAACTCCAGAACAGCGATTCTCTGCTTGAGCCTTTCCGATTCATCGCCGAAGCGCTCCAGATCTTTCTTCCGGCTGTAGGCGTTCATTTCCAGTTGATGTTCGCTGTTTTTCAGCCCGGCAAGCTCTTCATCCCAACGGGCAATCGACGCCGCCAGTTCTTTCTTTTCCCGCATGCGGTCGTCGATCTCGCCGGAAAGCTTCCGGACTTCACGCTCCAGCTCCGCGATTTCCCGCTTGGTGGCCAGCAGGCTTTTCTCCACCGCCCGGCCGCTGCCGCCGGTCAGAACGCCGTCGGGACTGATGGTATCGCCTTCGGGAGTCACAAAGGTACCCCGGAAGCCGTTTTTCTTCCAGAGATTGATGCCGGTTTCAATGGAGGGCGTCAGCAGCACATCGCCCAGCAGACAGTCGGCGATTTTTTTGAACTCCTCCTGGACAGCCACTTTCTCCAGCAGGGGCTCCGCTTCCTGAAGATGTTCCGCGCTGTAGTGTCGGGCGTTGTCGCCGCGCAGCTCCACCGGCACGAAACTGCCCCGGCCCAGCTTGTAATTTTTCAGATAATCAATGGCGCGGAGGCCTTCTTCCTGGTTCTTCACCACGACATACTGGAGTTTGTCGCCCAGCACCGCTTCCACAGCCGATTCGTATTCGCGGGGAACGTCGATGTGGTCGGCCACGACGCCGTAAAACGCGTCGGAGCCGTCCTGCTTTTCAATGACTTTTTTGACTCCCTCGTTGGACCATTTGAAGGCGGCTTCAAATTCTTCAAGCGATTGCAGCCGCGACGATTTGCCGCCCGCCTCTTCCTTGACCTGGAGGATGCGTTCTTCAACCGCCTGCAGGTCCGATTTGGTTTTTTCCAGCGCGTCGGCTGCTTCTTCTTTCTCCTTCGTAATCCGTGCGATTTCCTCTTCTTCCGCCGCCAGCCCGAGGGAAAGCTCCCGCATTTTTCCCGCAAGCTCGGCAAGCCGCTTTTTGTCCTCGTCGATTTCCCTGGTTTCCCTCTCTTCGCGCCTGTGAAAATCCTCCATGCTTTTTTTGAGGCTCGTGGCGGCGTTCCCGAATTTGGCCAGATCCTGCATCACGTCAATGTAGCGGATTTTATGCTCTTCCAGGCGGGCGTTGATGTCCCGGTCGGTTTCTAAAAACCCTTGAATCTCACTCGCCCCTTCATCCAGCTCCTGCTGAAGAACGGCCATCTGCTGGAGGGCGTCCCCGGATTTCTTCTGCAGATTCCCGATCTCGACGGAGAGGCTTTCTTTCTTCCGGCCCATCGCTTCGATCTCGGTCAGGTTGTTCTGCCTGCGTTCCGAGACTTCCGCCATCCGACGGCGCGAAAACTCAACATTCTTTTCCTTGATGTTGATGGCGTTTTTCGCCTCATAAAGCCCGGTTTGATGAAGGCCGATCTGCTCGTCTTTTTCCAGGAGGGCCGCCTTCATTTCCTGCAGAGAAGATTCCCTGGCTTCCATTTGCGCCCTGACGGCGTCCGCCTGGCCGGCAATGCGCGCCCGCTCGTCCTGCAGCGCGGCGTTCTTTCCGGCCATTTTGGCATAGCCCTGACGGGACAACGTCAGTTCCGTCTCTTTCATTCGCTGCTTTACTGCTTTATACTGCTCGGCTTTTTTGGCCTGACGGGTGACGGCGTTGAGTTGCGATTTGACTTCCCTGTGAATGTCGTTCAGGCGCAGGATATTCTGTTTGGTGGCCTCCATCTTGCGAACGGCGGCATCTTTGCGGCTTTTATACTTGGACACGCCGGCTGCGTCTTCGATAAAGAGGCGGCGGTCTTCCGGCTTGGCTTCTACCAGATTGGCCACAGCCCCCTGCTCCACCAGGGAATAGGTCCGGGCCCCGATGCCCGTGCCCATGAAGAACTCTTTCACGTCCAGCAGGCGGCACGGCACCCGGTTGATGCAATATTCACTCTCGCCGTCGAGAATGGTTTTGCGCGAAATGGAAATTTCCGTCAATTCGCCGTAAATGCCCGGAAAGGACGATCCGTTGCTCGACAACGTCATCACGACTTCCGCCATGCTTACGGGAGCGGCGTCCTCGCTGCCGTTGAAAATCACGTCGTCCATCTTCTTGCCGCGCAGCGCTTTGACCCGCTGTTCGCCCATAACCCAGCGAATCGCATCGACAACATTTGATTTTCCGCAGCCGTTGGGTCCGACAACCGCACTGACGCCCTGGGAAAAGTCAACCGTAACCTTCTCGCGGAAGGATTTAAAACCTGTGATCTCCAGACGCTTTAGTTTCATAAACCATCTTTAACTGAAGTTGTGCAAATTTTGGCAAATCCTAACAAAAGAATGTCTCTTTGTAAAGCGAAAATACAACAAAATGTATTCCCGAAAAAACACTACCACAACATATAGTGCTTGCCGGTTCATTTTCGAAGATCTGGTTTTAACAGCCGTCTTCCTGGAAGCAGAAAAGAGCAGAAAAAAGCTCGTGGTTTAACGGATGTTATGATGCATCCGGTCTTCAGCGATTATTGACCAAATGCCTCGATTCCGAACGCCTGCAACAGGCCTTCCAGCCTTTGGCCGCAGGAGGGGCACTGACGCCCCGAAAGGAAATGGTCAAGAATTCTGAAACCATAACGCCGGATTAACAATTTATGGCAGTTTGAACAGTAGGTGTTTTCACCCTCATCGCCCGGCACATTGCCGCTGTAAACATGATGCAAGCCTGCTTCTTTCCCGATCGCGCAGGCGCGCCTGAGAGAGGCGACGGAGGTGGAAGCGACATCGAGCATTTTGAACTGCGGGTGGAATCTGCTGATATGCCATGGGGTTTCCGGACCCAGGGCCCGGATGAATGCGGCAAGGTCCTTTAATTCTTCGGCGGAGTCGTTCAATCCGGGAATTAAAAGCGTGGTAATTTCCAGCCAGATACCCAGGTCTTTCATTTTTTTGAGGCTGTCCAAAACGGGGTCAAGTCTCGCGCCGCACTGCTTTTTATAAAACTTGTCCCGGAAGGACTTCAAATCCACATTGGCGGCGGCCAGATAAGGTGACATCAGATCAATGGCCTGGGGCGTCATGAACCCGTTGGTGACAAAAAGGTTTTTCAGTCCTGCCCGGCTGGCGATCTTCGCGGTTTCCAGAGCGGTCTCCAGGTAAACCGTCGGCTCCGTGTACGTATAGGCAATCGTTTGGCAATTATTTTTCCCGGCTCTTTCGACTATTGTTTCGGGCGGCACCTCTTCCCCCATGATCATGAGCGTGGAGCGGGGCATCTGGGAAATTTCGTGGTTCTGGCAAAACAGACAGGTAAAATTGCAGCCGGCGGCGGCCACGGAATAGGACCGCGAGCCGGGAAGCACGTGAAAAAAAGGCTTCTTTTCAATCGGATCCGCGTGTTCGGCGATCAGCGTCCCGAAAACGAGGGAGTATAAAACACCGTCCCGGTTTTCCCGGACTCCGCACAGACCGCGTCGACCGGGTCCAATGTTGCAGTGGTGGGCGCATAGTCCGCAGAGCACCCGGGACCCGGCCAGCCTTTCGTAAAGCAGCGCCTCGCGGATCATGATTTTCCCTCCCGCAGCATATCCCGAACGGCTTCCGGAGCAGCAGACCTCTCTCTCGCTTTCAGCTTGAAAGAATTTAAAACGGGATGCTGGACGGTTCGATACGTATAGTTGACGGCAAAAACCATCCCGACAAACGCCCCGAGTGGATTTTTCCTCATGGGAAAAAGGTCTTCCAGTGACGGCAACAGGGCATGCGCCGGGCCGGGAAGACACATCACGGATCCCCATTGAATTTGAGCACCCGACATAGTTTTACGGATCAGGCGCTGCATTTCTCCTATAGAAAAAAAGCGCGCCTCCGACGCGGCGGAAAAACCGAAAAACTTCCGCATGGCCTGTTCTGTTCCGGCCAGGGAATGCCGGTTGAAAAAACCGACAAAAACTCGATTGCGGCTGACCCGGATCGCTTCCGCAAGGGCTCTTTGCGGATTTGCTGAGCCCTGCAGGCCGCCCATTACCGTGACCATGTCGAATTCGTTGTCGGAAAAAGGAATATCGGCGGCATTTCCCAAAACCAGTTCACACGAGGCGCCAAGCTTCCTCCGGGCAGCTTCCAGAGCGGCCTGCGACGGGTCCATTCCCGTCAGAAGACATTTTTTCCGTTCGAACAGACGCAGATAATTTCCACTGCCGCAGCCCACGTCCAGAACGGACTCCCCGGCGACGGGAGAAACCAGGTCCAGGATCAATTTTTCCTGCAGTACATACAGGCGGCGACCCTGGCGGGTTTGCAGCCAGTTATCCCCTGGCCCGGCCTGAAGCGGATCGAAAAACATGGATCACCACCCCTTTGGAAAGAGTTCAGCCTCCGATGTCCGACATGTCCCGGTGGCATTTTTTCAGGTGTTTGTCCGTGCAGTCCAGGTCGTGCTTTTCGGGTTTGAGCCGGACGGCCCGGCGGATCAGTTCGTCCAGTTCGCCGTCGTTGCAGTTTCGGCGAAGCGCCGCTTTTAAATCGACTTCCTCATCCTTGAGCAGGCAGGCGCGCAGTTTGCCGTCCGCCATCAGACGCAGGCGGTTGCAGGTCGCGCAAAAATGGTCGCTGACCGGGTCGATAAACCCGATTTCTCCCAGCCCGTCCGGCAGTGTAAAGACTCTGGCCGGACCGTCCGACTTGCGTTTCCTGGCCGCGAGAGGGATAAGCCGGAAGTGACGGCCGATGATTTCCTGCAGGTGACGGTTCGGTAAAAAATCCGCCGGGTAGCCGGTATCGACCTCGCTTACCGGCATGATTTCGATAAAACGAACCTGAAAAGGTCTGGTCAGCGCCAATTTCGCAAAATCCAGCGCCTCGTTGTCGTTGAATCCCCTGACGATGACGGTGTTTATTTTGATGGGGGAAAAACCCGCTTTCTCCGCCGCGGCTATCCCGCGAAACACATCGTCCAGGTTTCCGCCCCGCGTGATTTGAGCGTATTTGTCCCGGTCCAGGGAATCCAGGCTGATGTTGATCCGGGTGATGCCGGCGTTGAAAATCCCTTCCGCGTACTTCGCGAGCAGGATGCCGTTGGTCGTCAGACTGATGTCCTCGAGGCCTTTTATTTTTTTTAAATCTGCAGCAAATTCAACAAAACCGCGCCGGACGAGCGGCTCGCCGCCGGTCAGCCGCACCTTGACAAATCCCATGGTCACCACCCGGGAGACCACGCGGAGAATCTCCTCGTACCGGAGAATATCGTCATGACCTTTCAGCGAAACCCCTTCCATGGGGCGGCAATACAGGCAGCGCAGATTACAGCGATCGGTGATGGAAATCCGAAGATAATTGATGTCCCGATTGTATGCATCCCGCATGATATCAAACCAATGCTCCTTTAATTTTCCAGCCGTCGTTCAATAACACAAACCGCTTTACAAAACAACTTCAGCCTCACCCGGACGAATCCATGAGGCGGCGTTTTCCCGCCGGAGAAACATCCGGCGCGGGCGCAAACGATCGGGCCGAATGGATTTTCCGTGCGGGCAACCCTTCACCTCAAATATACGAAACAAGTTCTTGACACGACGTTCTTTCTCGTCTAAACAAAAATTAAATGCGTTTCCTGCCTGTCATCGAGCCGTCGATTGCGTCAGCGCAAGGCAAAATCATTCGGAGCCGTTCATGGACAAAATTCCGATCACGAAAGAGGGTTTTGACAAATTGAAGAAGGAACTGGAGACGGTGAAAAACGTTTTCATTCCGGCAAACATCCGGGACATAGAAGTTGCCCGGGCGCACGGCGATCTTTCGGAAAACGCGGAGTACGCGGCAGCCAAAGAGCGGCAATCCTATCTGCACGGCAAGCTTCAGGAGCTGGAAAATAATCTGGCTTCCTGCAACATCATCGTCCTGAAAGATATCCCGAGCGATCGGGTGGTTTTCGGCTGCTTTGTTACCATCGCTGACAGTAAGAGGGAAGAGATCAAATACCAGCTGGTCGGCCCTTTTGAATCGGATATCAGCCAAAACAAAATATCCGTCACCTCACCCATCGGCAGGGCGCTGGTCGGAAAAAGCATCGACGCCGAAATTTCCGTCAACACCCCCGGCGGAACCCGCAATTTTCAGATCACCGGCATTTCGGCCGAATAGCCCGCTTTCGGGAAAATAAAAAAGGCAGCTTCGTTTCGGAAAGCTGCCTTTTTCGTCTATAGGGGGCGGATTAGCTTTGTGAGAGTTTCTCCGCAACACTGATCCTGTTGACCGCCCGAAGAAGAGCCAGACGCATTTTTTCATAATCGCTGTGCTCTTTGGCTAATTGGGACAGGGTGGTTTCCGCTTTTTCTTTTGCCTTGAGAGCCCGGTCCTTGTCGATGGCGTCGGCTCTTTCCGCCGTCTCGATCAGGACGGTGACCTTGCTGCCCGTCACCTCGGCGAAACCGGTGTTAACGGCGTAATGCGTTCTCTTGCCGTCGTTGATGTAATAAAGCTCTCCGATGTCCACGGACGTCAGGAAGGGCTCATGGCCTCTTAAAACGCCGAACTCCCCTTCCGTGCCCGGAATCGTCACTTCATCCACTTTTCCGGAAAAAACCATCTTCTCCGGTGTTACCATTTCCAGCATTAATTCATCCGACATGGAAATCCTCGTTCATTAGGCGGAAAGCTTCTGGGCTTTCTCGATTGCTTCTTCAATACCGCCGACCATATAAAAAGCCTGTTCCGGCAAATCGTCATGTTTTCCTTCCAGTATTTCCTTGAAGCCCCTCACGGTATCGGCCACGGAGACAAATTTCCCTTCGGTGCCGGTAAACTGCGCAGCAACAAAGAAGGGCTGTGACAGGAACCGCTGAATTTTTCTGGCACGGCTCACGGTCTGTTTGTCGGCTTCGGAAAGCTCGTCCATCCCCAGAATCGCGATGATGTCCTGCAGGTCTTTGTACTTCTGCAGCGTCACCTGCACCTGGCGGGCGACGGCGTAATGGTCCTGACCGATAACGTTCGGATCGAGAATTCTTGATGTGGAATCCAGTGGGTCCACGGCGGGATAAATACCGAGTTCGGCGATCGGACGGGACAAAACGACGGTTCCGTCAAGGTGTGCAAACGTGGTGGCCGGCGCCGGGTCGGTCAAGTCGTCGGCGGGCACGTACACACACTGAACGGCTGTAATGGAGCCCTTGGTGGTCGAGGTAATGCGTTCCTGAAGTTCGCCAAGATCCGTGGCCAGTGTCGGCTGGTAACCGACGGCGGAAGGCATGCGGCCCAGGAGAGCGGACACTTCGGAACCGGCCTGTGTGAAACGGAAAATATTATCGACGAAGAAGAGCACGTCCTGACCTTCCACATCACGGAAGTATTCCGCGGCCGCCAGACCCGTCAAAGCCACGCGGGAACGAGCTCCGGGAGGTTCCGTCATCTGGCCGTAAATCAAGGCGGCCTGCTTGATAACGCCGGATTCCAGCATTTCGCGATACAGGTCGTTTCCTTCGCGGGTTCTCTCGCCCACGCCGCAGAACACGGAGATGCCGCCGTGGTGCATGGCGATGTTATTGATCATTTCCATCATGACGACGGTTTTGCCGACGCCTGCGCCGCCAAACATTCCCATCTTTCCACCGCGGGGAAACGGCACGAGCAGATCGATAACCTTGACGCCGGTTTCCAGAACGTGAACGGATGTGTCCTGTTCCAAAAAGACTGGAGACTGCCGATGGATGGAAGCATAATTTTTAGCGTTGACCGGTCCGAGACCGTCAACCGGACGGCCGACAACGTTCAAAATCCTGCCCAGGCCTTCTTTACCGACCGGCACCGTAATGGGAGCGCCGGTATCTTTGGCAATCATGCCGCGAACCAGACCGTCGGTGATATCCATAGCGATGCAGCGGACAACATTGTCACCAAGATGCTGCGCGACTTCAATAACCAGGTTATCCTCCTGATCGTTGATCGCGGCATTGGTGACAAAAAGCGCATCCAGAATTCTGGGAAGCTTCCCTTCTTCAAAAGCCACGTCAACAACAGGACCAATAACCTGAACAATCTTTCCGGTATTCATAACTATCTCCTTGCAAATAGTCGAAATATATATTTTTTACGCGCGAGGTGCCGCCGCAAAATCAACCCTTGGCCAAAGCCTCCGTGCCGCCTACAATATCCATCAGCTCCGCCGTAATCGCCGCCTGTCTGGCTTTATTCATCTTCAACGTCAATGAGCTGATCAGTTCTTCGCAATTGCTGGTCGCATTATCCATGGCGGCCATCCGCGCGCCGTTTTCACCGGCGGATGTCTCCAGCAGCGCCCGGTAAACCAGAACGTGGACATACATCGGCAACAATTTGTGCAAGAGCACCTCATCCGACGGCTCGTAAACATAATCCAGCCGCGTATCCGTTTCCAGGTCCGCGTCCGGGCTGCCGATGGAAGGAAGGGGAAACAGGCGGACAACGGTCGGCCGCTGGACGGAAACATTCACAAACTGATTGTAGATCAGATACAGCTCGTCATATTCGGCCTTGATGAAAGGTTCGATGACTTCATCGGCGATCGCCACGGCGAGCGTCATGTCGAATTTGCTCAGACAGTCCACCTTGTACGCCAGGATATTGGCCTTTTTTCGGAAAAAGTCTCTGCCCTTCCGGCCGACGTTGATCAGGGCCACGTCCCTGCTCTCATAGGCCTTGTCCCGTAAAAATCGTTCCGTGGCCTTGATCAGATTCGTATTGAATCCTCCGCAAAGCCCCCGGTCGGACGTCATGCAGATCACTTGAACTTTTCGGGGGTCCCGTACTGCCAGGAGCGGATGCGTGGAGGCGTCCACCCGCAAAGCCAGGCTGTTGAGAACATCCATGAATTTTCCGGCGTAGGGCCGGAAATTGTCCATTTTCAATTGCGCTGATTTGAATTTGGACGCGGCCACCATGTTCATGGCCCGTGTAATCTGCTTCGTTTTCTGAACGGCAGTTACTTTTCTTTTAATATCTTTTAGCGAGGGCACTGAAAACTCCTCTCAACCTGAATTGATTTTCCACTCCGCGGAGATCCCCTTTTGAGAATCGCGCACGGATCAAAAATTATTCCGCCACGAAAACCGATTCGAAAGCCGTCAGCATGTCTTTCATTTTCTTTTCCAGGTCCGCGGAAATGATCTGTTTTTCATCGATTTCCTTCAGGATATCCTGATGTTTGCTTTTCACATAACTGAGCAGCTGCTGTTCATAAACGAGGACCTTTTCCACATCCACCTTGTCGATGAAACCGCGGCTTCCGGCAAACAGCACCACCACTTCCTCGCCCAGAGACATCGGCTGGAACTGGGGCTGTTTCAGCAATTCCACCAGACGAACGCCGCGATCCAGCTGCGCCTGGGTCGATTTGTCCAGATCGGAGCCAAACTGGGCAAAGGCCGCCAGTTCCCGATACTGGGCCAGATCGAGTTTCAGGGTACCGGCGACCTGCTTCATCGCCTTCACCTGGGCCGCGCCGCCGACGCGGGACACGGACAAACCGACGTTGATGGCCGGACGGATTCCGGAGAAGAACAAGCTGGGTTCCAGGTACACCTGGCCGTCGGTAATGGAAATCACGTTGGTCGGAATGTAGGCCGACACGTCGCCGGCCTGCGTTTCAATGATGGGCAAAGCCGTGAGAGATCCGCCGCCCATTTCCTTGCTCACGCGGGCGGCCCGCTCCAGGAGACGCGAGTGGTTGTAGAAAATGTCGCCGGGGAAGGCTTCCCGTCCGGGCGGACGGCGAAGCAGCAATGAAATCTGACGATAGGCCACGGCCTGTTTGGACAGGTCATCGTAAATGATCAACGCGTCCTGGCCGCGGTCGCGGAAGTACTCGCCGATGCTGCAGCCGGCATACGCCGCAATGTACTGAAGGGTTGCCGGGTCGGAAGCGCAGCCGGCGACCACGCAGGTATAAGCCATGGCGTCATGCTGTTTGAGCCTTTCCACGACCTGCGCCACGGTGGATTTTTTCTGGCCGATGGCGACATAAATGCATTTGACACCGGTGTCTTTCTGGCGGAGGATGGTATCCACGCAAATGGCCGTCTTGCCGATCTGGCGATCGCCGATGACCAGCTCGCGCTGGCCGCGTCCAATCGGGGTCATGGCATCGATGGCTTTGAGTCCTGTGTACATGGGCTCGTTGACCGGCTGGCGCTGAATCACGCCGGGGGCGACCATCTCAATACGACGGAACTCCGATGATTCAATCGGGCCTTTGCCGTCCAGAGGAGTGCCGGTCGCGTCGATCACACGGCCCAGCAACGCTTCGCCGACCGGAACCTGGGCAATCTTGCCGGTTCTTTTGACGATATCCCCTTCTTTGATGTGGGTTACTTCGCCGAGAACAGCAACACCGACATTGTCCGTTTCGAGGTTGAGCACCATGCCCAGAATGCCGCCGGGGAACTCGAGCAGTTCCATGGCCATGGCGTTTTGCACACCGTACACTCTCGCGATGCCGTCACCGACGGAAAGAACGGTTCCGGTTTCGCTTATATCCAGCTTTTTTTCATAGCTTTTGATCTGCTCAGAAATAATTTGACTGATTTCTTCCGCCTTGATGGTTTCCATGCTCTATCTTGCCTCCCCTAAGAGATTCCTCATATTGTTCAATTGGTTTTTGATGCTGCCGTCATACAACGTATCACCAACACCAATAACTATGCCGCCCATCAGATCCTTGTCGTCCTCTACCGTAACTTCAACCGACCGGCCGGTCATTTTTTTCAGGCCGGACGTGATGTAGCTCTGCATTTCCCCGGACAGTGGAAACGCCGTCTTCACGATAACCCTCACCGTCTGAAGCGTTTCATCCATCAACTGCCGGTAGCAGGTTTCGATGTCCGGAAGAACGTCGATCCTTTTCTTATCGATCAGCAATTTCAGGAAATTAATCGTCATGGGGGAAAGCGACAGCTTGTCGATGATGCTCTCCAGCACTTTTTTCTTACTTTCCTGCTCAAAGATCGGGTTGGCCAGAAAGCCCCCCAGATTCTTGTTTTGCGCGATGACGGAAGAGAACTGATGCAGCTCGTTGTAGTAGAGCTCCAGCTTGTTTTCTTCTCCGGCAATGTCAAAAAAAGCGCGAGCGTATCGTTTTGATATATTGCTGATCAATTTTTGTTCACCACCTTATCCATATATTCCCTGACCATGGCTTCATGATCCTGGGCCGTGATGCTCTTCTTTAAAATTTCTTCCGCCATCTGCACGGAAAGAGCAACGGCTTCCGTGCGAAGCTGCCCGGATGCTTTTTTCAATTCCTGCTCGATGCGCGCCTGGGCGTCTTCCTTCATCTTCTGGGCCACCCTGTGCGCGTCTTCGATGATTTGTTGCTTTTCGACCACTCCCTGCGCCTTGATCATCTCAAAAATACCGTCGATTTCCTGGGACGCCTTGTCGATTTTCTCTGCATACTCCCGGTACTGCTTTTCCGCCTCCGCTTTTTGAACGGTAGCGTTCTCCAGAGACTCCTTGATTTCCTGGCGGCGGCCGACAAAGAAACCTTTGATTTTCGACCCCAGCAAATACACCAGAAATCCAATAATCAGGGCAGCATTCAGGGTTTTCCAGGCGAAGTCTTTCCACTGCGAGCCGTGCCCCTCGCCGCCTTCACCGCCGGACGCAAACGCCAAGCCAACGGAAAGCAACAGGAACATCAGGGAAAGAAGGATTGGAAAATGGACCGGACGAAATGAAGATTTCATTGAACTCTCCTTCCCAGAACCTTTTCGGCAATTTCCAGCGAGAGTCTGCGGGACTGGCCTTCCAGGATCTGACGGGCGGACTGCATTTCCGCATCCATCTTCTTTTGAAACTCCTGGGTCATCAGCGGGATTTCACTGCGAACGGCGTCCACGATGCTTCTCGCCTCCGCCGCGCCTTCGCCGATGATTTCTTTTTTCAACTCCGAAGCGCTGGTCTTGGCCCGGCTGAGTTTTTCATCGTATTCGGCGACTTTTTTATTCACGGAGTCATTGAAAAGCTTGATCTCGTTGTCCAGTTCTTCCAGCTGCTTTTTACGACGCTCGATGATGGACAAGATAGGTTTGTAAAGAAGAAAATTGAGGATAAAAATCAAGGCTATGAATGTAGCCATCTGAACCAGGAGCGTATAATCGGGAATTACGGTAACCACAGCTGACCTCGTCTTTATTTTATCAAACCTTCCCGGCCCTCAACGAACGTTGATCAACGCAGGAAGATGCATTATAGTGGATCCGGCATTTCAAACAGCGTAATCTCTGGGAGTGATTTGCTTCAGACAACGTAAGGCTTTCATACAAGCCGGGCTTATGCTGAACCTAGCCACACCGCGAGGACGGAGGTTACTAATCACACCCGCATAGGGTTTGTCAAGCTTTTTTATGACCGGCGGTCTAATTTCAGAGAATTAATGTTTAAACCAATGATTTTCATTGTTTGAGAATGATTATTCCCCCGCCAAAGTTATTCTTTTTTGCTCCTTCACCTCGCTCATATGCGATTGGCCGTCAAAAACCGCCCCTTCCTCCATAACAAAGACCGGCGCCCTTACATCGCCTGCCAGTTTGCCGGTGGAATGGATGTTGATTTTTTCTTTCACCTCGATATTGCCCTGAACTTCGCCGCCGATGAAAACGCTGCCGACTTCCATGTTGGCCTTTATCAGGGCGCCTTCTCCGACATCCACCGCTCCCTGTCCGAAAATTTCCCCCTGAAAATCACCGTCAATGCGAACATGACCGGTAAAAATCAGCTTTCCGATAAATTCGGCGCCTTTGCCCAAAAAAGCTTTGGTGTCGTCAAGACATTTCTTTTTTTCCCACATACCGCACTCCTTGTCGTTTTGAAATAAAATCAGCGCTGCAAGGTGAACCTGCGCACACTCACATTCATCAGCAGTCCGATCGCCGCCATCAGGGAAACTGCCGCCGAACCGCCGTAGCTGATGAAAGGCAGCGGAATGCCGACCACCGGCAGGACACCCAGCACCATTCCCATATTGATCAGCACCTGCCAGGCGATCAACGCGGTAATGCCGAACGCGAGGATCGTGCCCAATAAATCTTTCGAATGCAAGGCAATTTTTAACCCCCAGATGATCAGGGACGTAAAAATCACCATCAGCGCCAGGCCGCCCACAAATCCCCACTCTTCGGCAAACACGGAGAAAACAAAATCCGTCTGCTGTTCGGGCAGAAATTTCAGCTGGGTCTGGGAGCCCTTCAAAAAGCCCTTACCCAGAAATCCCCCGGAGCCGATCGCGATCATGGACTGAATGATGTGGTACCCCGTTCCCAGCGGATCACTCTCAGGAGAAAGAAACGCCAGCAAACGGTTTTTCTGATAATCCCGTAAAACATGCCAGACCAGGGGCAACACGATCAGAGCGCTCGCGGCGGCAATGGCGACGGATTTCCAGTTCATCCCGATAAAAAGAACGATGGAAGCGGAAACGATGACGATCATCAGCGCCGTCCCCAAATCCGGCTGCTTCAAAATCAGGGCGCAGGGAAGCATCACGATCCCGAAGGGGACAAGCAATTCCCTCAACCGATACGGTTCGTGCGACTTGTGATCATCGAAATACCGGGCCAGCGCAATGATAATGCTGATTTTCATCAGCTCGGAAGGCTGGAATAAAAAGACACCGAACGAGATCCACCGCTGAGCCCCGTTTGCCGTGTGGCCGAACAGGGCGACCGCAATGAGGAAGGCCATCGAAACAGCGTAAAGGCCGTACGCCGCCCGATTGATGTGGCGGTAGTCGATCAGAAAGGCAACCATCATGAACAACAGGCCGAAGAAAACCCATTGCATCTGCTTTAAATACAGCGGAGACGCACTTTCACCCAGGCTGAACCCCGTGGAATAGATATTGACGACGCCGATGGCGCAGATCAACATCACCAGGGCAAACAGCGTACAGTCAAAATTCTGGAAGATGCGGCGGTCGTATTTGAAAAAAAACATAACGCCTCCCGGCCTGCTCCCATGGCCGTCAGTTTCCGGCCTCCAGCGCTGTCTGCTGCCGGACAGCAACTTCAACGGACCGGTCTTTTTTCTTTCCGTTAAAATAAGCCTTTAAAATTCTGCGGGCAATCGGAGCAGCGACAGCGCCGCCTCCGCCGGCATGCTCGGCAATGACGGAGACGACGATTTCCGGATGCCCGGCCGGCGCCCAGCAGGCAAACAACGCATGATCCTTGTGAAAAGCGGCAATTTTTTTCCGGCGCCGCGCCTGTTCATCCTGGGGCAGACCGATCACCTGCGACGTCCCCGTTTTACCGCAAACGTCCTCGCCTTCGATGCGCGCCGCGTAGCCGGTGCCTCCGGGTTCATTCACGACGCCCCACAGCGCCTGTTGGAGCAGCTCCACGGTTTTCCCGCTCAGGCCCAGCTCTCCCTTTTTTTCCGGCAAATATTCCTTTATCACGCCACCCTCGGCCGCTTCAATCCGCTGCACCAGACGGGGGCGCCACAGTGTGCCGCCGTTAGCCAGCGCGCCGTAAGCCTGTGCCAGCTGCAGCGGAGTGGTCAAATTGAACCCCTGGCCGATGGCAATCGATATGGTTTCGCCCATCTGCCACGGTTCTTTCATGCGATCCATCTTCCAGTCCCGGGTGGGGACCAGCCCCCTCCGCTCATGGGCCAGCTCAATGCCGGTGGCCTCGCCCAGGCCGAACTGCCTGGCGAAGCGCGCAATGCGATCCACACCCAGCTTTTTTCCGACGGTATAAAAATAGACATCGCACGACTCCACCAGCGCCCGGTGAAGATTGACCGGCCCATGCCCGTTTTTTCTCCAGCAGCGATAGGTCCGGTTGCCCAGAGCGAAGGACCCGTTGCAGTGGATTCTGGTTTCGGGGGTGATGACCCCCTCTTCCAGCGCCGCGGCCGCCACGATCATCTTGTAGGTTGACCCCGGCGGATATTGACCCGCAATCGCCCGGTTGGACATGGGTTTCAGCGGATCCTTCTGCAGCTTTTCCCATGCTTCACGGGCGATGCCGCTGTTGAACAAATTCGGGTCGAAAGACGGCGAGCTGACCATCGCCAGGATGGCGCCGCTTTGCGGATCCATCGCGACCGCCGCTCCCGGCCTTCCTTCAAAGGCCTCCCAGGCCGCCTTTTGGAGAGAGGCGTCGATCGTCAACACCACATTGGAACCGCAAACCGGATCGATCCGCCCCAGATTCTTGATGACTTTGCCGTACACGTTCACTTCGACCAGCTCATTGCCCCGGCGGCCACGCACGTAAGGATCCAGCGCTTTTTCAATGCCCGACTTTCCCGTGATGTCGCCGAACAGGTACCCTCCCTCCGGCTTTTCCAGCTCCTCCTTGCTGACTTCTCCCGTGTAGCCGATGATCGGCGCGATGATCTCCCCGTCCAGGTAAAGACGGATCGGCGTGACATCCACGTAGACCCCCGGCAAATCCAGGCTGTTGGTTTCCACCAGCGCCACTTTTTCCATGCCGACATTTTTTTCCAGCCGGACGGGAAGATAGGGCTTCATCGTTCTGGGGAAAAGCTGGACCGAAAAATCAACCGACTTGGTTGCGTAGATATCCCGAATTTTCCCCATCAGCACGTCATGATCGACCCCCCGGGCGGGCAGGTACAGCACATCAAAAGAGGGGCGGTTGTCCACCATGACAAAACCGTTCCGGTCCATGATCAAACCGCGCAGGGGCTGAATTTTGCGAAACCGGACAGCGTTGTTTTCAGAGCGCTGCTTGAGTTCATCCCCTTTGATGATCTGCAGATACCACAGGCGGATCGTCAGGGCCGACAGGGCCGCGCAAATCAGAATCATCACCACGGTAAGCTTGCGCCGGAAGTCCACCGGCTCCGGCCCGTTCTGGAGGCTGCCCGGTTTATCCATACGCCAACAATCTTTCCACCCTGCGCATCGCGTAAAAAAAGCAGACGGAAAGAACGCCGACCAGCAGGGTCTGCGGCGCCAGGACGGGGAGAATTTTACCGACCATGTCAAAGTCAAACACAAACTGGCAGATCAAAACCAGCGCCAGCGATTCCGCGACCGAACAGATCAGGCTGAAGCCGGCAATCAGGTAAAGCCTTTCCGAATCAATGTGCGAGGAAGCAAACCAGGCGAACAAAAAAACGCAGACATACAACAACGTGAACAACCCCAGGACGGTTCCGGACAGACAATCCATCGCCAGCCCCACGACAAAGGAAAGAGCCGCTCCCTTCCACAGATCCAGGCGAAAACCGGCGTAGATCACCACGATCAGAGACAGCTCCAGCGTGACAAGCCCGGAAAAAAGGATTTCGGCCAGCTTGGACTGCAGAGCCACCAGCACAACGGCCGCGAAAGGCAACAGAACATAATACATCATTTTGCGGTCTTCCTTTCCCCGAACGGCTCCTTTCTTTCCCCCGCCAGAACCAGAACTTCCTCCAGCGAAGTAAAGTCAACAAAAGGGGACACCCGGATATTCAAAAACATTCCCGCGTCCGACCGGCTCACATGAACCACCTTCCCGACCAGCAGTCCCTTCGGGAAAATATTGCTCAAACCGGACGTCAGAATCACATCCCCTTCCCGGACATCCTGAGTCCTGGAGATATACCGGACGACGCAGCCGCGAGATCCCGCTCCGCGAAGCATGCCTTGCTGGCGTGTCCTTTCAACGAGGACATCCACGTTGGAGCCTTCGTCGATCAGAAGCTGAACTTTGGCGCTGCGCCGGGAAACATTCGTCAGCCGGCCGATAAGACCGGGAGGGGCCATCACCGGCATGCCCGGTTTCAGGCCGTCGGCCTGGCCCTTGTCGATCCAGAGGGTTTTGGCCAGAGCGCCCTGTTCCTTGCCGATGACGCGGACGGCGATGAAGCGGTAGGGTGCCCGCTCCCCGAGCGACAGGAGCGTCTGCAGCCTCCGGGCTTCCAGAAACCCCTGCCGGTAAAGCGCCAACTGCGCCTGAAGATCGCCCATGGCACCCTTCAGTTTCCGGTTCTCCTCTTCCAGTCCCACCAGGCGGACATAGCGCGTCCAGGCGTCGTCAACGCTTTTCACGCACAGCGTCAACAATTTTTGAACCGGCGCCGCCACCTCCAGCGCCAGCTTCTGCGGAAGGCTCCGGCCGGTGTCGTATTTCAGACCGTACGAAAAAAGGAAAACAGCGGCGAGAACCACCGCTCCGACAAAGATGACGGCTCGATAATTTTTAAAAAACATGCTTAACCCAAACTATCCGCCGCCAGTGAAGACCGAACCGCCGGTCGGCATCAGATCCGAATCGTCACCTCTTTGAGCACATCCAGCTGATCCAGCGCCAGGCCCGCGCCGCGGGCCACGGCGGAGAGCGGATCATCGGCCACCATAACGGGAAGACCGGTTTCCTCCCGCACCAGAATATCAATATTCTTCAACAGCGCTCCGCCGCCGGTCAGCACGATTCCGCGGTCCACGATGTCTCCGGCCAGCTCCGGCGGCGCGTTTTCCAGGGCATCCTTGATCGTGTCCACGATCACCGTCACCGGCTCGATAATCGCCTCCCGGATTTCCTCCGAACTGGTTTCGATCGTTTTCGGGATGCCGGAAATGAGATCGCGCCCTTTCACGTCAATCATTTTCACCTCGGCCATCGGATAGGCGCAGCCGGCCTCCGTCTTGATCATTTCCGCCATCCGTTCACCGATCAGCAGGCTGTATTTCCGCTTCATGTACAGGACAATTTCCTCATCGATCTTGTCGCCGGCCATCCGCACCGATTTGGCATACACAATGCCGGACAGAGAGATGACCGCTACTTCCGTCGTGCCGCCGCCGATGCCGACCACCATGGAGCTGGTGGGCTCGGCAATGGGCAGTCCCGCCCCGATCGCCGCCGCCATCGGCTCCTCGATCAGATAGACTTCGCGGGCACCGGCGGATTCAACCGTCTCGCGCACGGCCCGGCGCTCCACCTGCGTAACCGCCGACGGGACGGAAACAATGATCCGGGGACGCACCAGGGACTTGCGGTCGTGAACGCTCAAAATGAAATGTTTGAGCATGGCTTCCGTGATGTCGAAATCCGCGATGACGCCGTCGCGCATGGGACGGATAGCTACGATATTGCCCGGGGTGCGGCCCAGCATGCTCTTGGCTTCATTGCCGACCGCCAGCACCTTTTTGACGCCATGCTGATTCTTGTGCACGGCGACCACGGATGGTTCGTTCAACACAATCCCTTTACCCTTAACATAAACGAGAGTATTGGCGGTTCCCAGATCAATCGCCAGATCATTGGAAAACTTTCCCAAAATATAATCGAATAACATGAGTCCTCCTGAATTTCCCTTGAATATATCGTACTTACCTGCAGTTTTGTGTCTATATCGTATTTCAACGGTCTAAGCAACGCCTTTTTAAAATGTATTTGCAATTTGCCCTTCTCTGTAATACTAACGGCCTCAATGACCCCGGTTATGAGTTCCATCATCACTTTCGAGGAGACGCTATGCTGAAATTTTTCCGCAAACATGCGCGAGGCTGGTTCATGCTGGTCTTTATGGGCATCATCATCTTTGTTTTTGTCCTGTATTTCGGCACGGACCGGAGCATGCAGGCCGCCAACGCCCTTGCCATTGTTGACGGCTTTGTGGTCACCGAATCCGAATATTACAATGAGCACTCCAAAATGACGGATATGGTCAAAGCGCGCTACGGCGGCGTGCTGACGGCAGACATGCTCAAGCAGATGGACCTGAAAAAAATGGCCTACGACAACCTGATCAACCGCCAGGTCATCATCGCCAGGGCCAAAGACATGAAGATGCAGGTGTCCGACGACGAGCTTCGGCAAATGATCATGGCCATGCCCGCCCTGCAGACGGATGGCAAATTCGACAACGACAAATACCGGCAGCTTTTACGCTTCAACCGGATGACCGCCGAAGATTTTGAGGCCGGCCAAAAAGTCAGCCTGGCGGCCGGTAAAATCGAAACCATTATTCTCGAGGGAATCAAGGTCTCCGACCAAGAAGTGCTGGACCTGTACACCCTGCAGAACCAGAAAATCAATCTCGGTTTCATGGCCATCGCCGGATCCGATGTCGCGGGAAAAATCAACCCCGCCGCCCCGGATCTGGAAAATTATCTCAAAAACAACAGCAATGCGTTTCGCGTTGCCGAACAGGCCAAAATTCAATATCTCTATTTTGCGGGCGAGGCCTTCTCTCCGGCCGAAATCAGCGCCTCCGACATTCGGGACCATTACAACCGGCACAAAGACAGCTACAAAGGCAAAGACGGCAAGCCCCTGGCGCTGGAGCAGGCCGCTTTGAGCATTGCCCGGGAGATGAGGCAGAACCGCGGAATGCAGGAAGCTTATCTGGAAGCCAAAAAAGCGCACGACACCATCTACCAGGAGGAAAATTTCGAAGACTACGCGGCAAAGCACAAACTGAAAATTCAGACGGTTGATTTTTTCCCGCTCAACAAACCGCCACAGGCGCTCGCGTCCGTCAAGGATCTGGCGCAGGAACTGGCCTCTCTGCAGCGAAAAGACATCAGCCGGGTCTTGAGCTCAGGGAGCGGTTATTTTATGATCCGCCTGGAAGACAAAAAAGCCGCCTACACGCCACAGCTCAAGAACATTGAAGCCGATGTCCGGCAAGCCTATCTGAAAAGCGAGCAGGAAAGAGTGGCCGCACTGGAAGCGGAAGGCCTGCTGGAAAAACTACGCAAGGGCGAGAGCATGGAAAAGCTGGCTGCGGCAAAAGGCCTGAGAATCCAGGAAACCGGCTTCTTCCAGCCCGGCAACGTCATTCCCAAACTGGGTGCAAACCCGGATGCCGTCAACGTCCTGATGTCCCTGTCCCTGAGCCACCCTTATCCGGAAAAACCCATGGCCATCGGCAACTCGCAGGTCATCCTCAAGCTCAAAGACCAAAGCACGCTGGACATGAAGGACTTCGACGCCAAAAAGGAAATCTACCGGAAAGTCGCCATGAACCTGAAGCGGGAGGAAGCGATGAAATCATGGCTGGAGGGAAACAAAGAGGCGCTGATGAAAGAAAAACGATTGAAAATTAACAAAGAGGTAAAAGACTTATAACCGGGACGCCTCTGTGTCCATTAAGGATAGAAAATAATTTTGAGGTTCTCTCCCCGGCGAGTTCGGAAAAGGACCGGGTGAAGAGGATAAAAAAGGGAAGAACGCCGGTTCTTCCCTTTTTGTGTTTTGGTGGAGCTGAGGAGGATCGAACTCCTGACCTCTTGAATGCCATTCAAGCGCTCTCCCATCTGAGCTACAACCCCAGTAAATTCCCAACAAATTCGCCTGCCCCTTAACATGCCCCTCCCCGGCTGTCAACAGATTTTCAGCTTGACTTTTGGCCTTCCGTCTATATAATCGCGCCCGTGCCGGAGTGGTGAAACTGGTAGACGCAGAGGACTCAAAATCCTCCGCCCGCAAGGGCATCCCGGTTCGATTCCGGGCTCCGGCACCAATGGAATCAAAGGCTTGCAAGGTTTTCATGACTTGCAGGCTTTTTTGTTTTTTCTCTGGCCGGTCACTTGATCCCGCCCATGTCCCGCTTTTTATTTCCATGCATAAAAACCCGCAGCAACAACTTCGAGCAGTGCCGCCGTGAATTTCGGCAAACCGGAATTGCTTTCTATTGCAGGCAGGATGAAAGTCAGACACCCAGGTAATCCTTCAGTTTGCGGACGGCCTGGCGATGTTTGGCCGGTACCATGCGTCCGATATTCAGAAGCTTCCACCGGACGGCCGGCAGGTTCTGAACCTCTTCTAGCCCGAGCAGGTCCCATTGTGGCGCTCCTTTCTTGGCCGACAGAAGGAATTGACGCTCCGGAAGGGTCAGGTCATTGGCAATCTTGGCAATAAGCGTTTTTCGCGTCTCTTCCAGTTCTCCGCAGGTCACCGCCAGAGAGGCCATCTCGCGAAATTCGGTTTCAAAGACCGGCCGGATATCGATCAGGCCGGGATTGAGAATCTCCACCATGGGTCATATTCGCTCGAAAGCCGGGCCATGGTTTTCTCCCCTTTTACGGCTTCGAGGGCGACTCTGGCTTTGAAGGCACCATCGTGGTTTCTTCGCATGCTCTTTGCCATTTCTCTCTCCTTCTCAAGTATGGCAGACTAACATGCACCTTATTCACCTGTCCAGTTTCTGGGGAGTAGTATACATCATACATAGTGACTGACCAGAAAGCACCCACTTCGGGCAGACCGTCTGCGGCAAACCGCATGACATAGGCATTAGCGCCATTAAGCGGCAATCCATGCGAGTCCATGGTGACGTTTATATAAGTGCCTTCCGCCGCATCAAGTGTCACTAATCCGACATTGCAGTGTGCGACGCGCGTGAGGAAGTCATTAGCCAATCCTGACCGTCCGGAGTACTGGGGTGGATATGACCAACCGTTCACAAACTTACCATTACCACCAGTGATATTGAAATTATACATTAACACCCGGCTATCCGCTTCGGCGCGAAGCGGCCCGCGTTTAGTGGCGGCGTCCATAGCTTCCACATCTTGGTTGGGACCTACGCCAATCTGCGCAATGGTCGCGAGAAAAGACTGTTGGTCCGGTGCCAGCGGAGGATTCTCGGTCATGGCACGATTAATCGTCTTCCAAGTGGCGAGCGGATCACTGGCGGGATAAGGCACCCAAACATCGCGATTTTCCGGCAAAGTATTCGTTGTGCCCCAGCAACTGAGCGGCGTGAGCTTGTATTGGTCTTGGATAGCATGGACAGTTGGCTCGTCTTCCACGTTGTAGATCAGCGTCCGACCTGCCATATACGCATAGGGTGTGCGATCGTGACAATTCGATCACACCAGGCGGCAATGCCCCCGTCCATGTCGGTCCGATGATGGCATAGTCACCGGCCATATTCGGACCGGTCTTCGATAAAGCTGATAATGCGCATGATTCCTTTACAATGAGGACAGACCAGAGGATCAAACTGATATATTTTTTGAATCAGTCTTGCCCAGCTTTTTCTGAAAGCCTTTACATTCCCCGCCGGTTCGAGAATGCAAGGGATGGCATCGTCCGTTTCTGTTGCTTTTCGTTTTCCTCGTGCGACGTTGCTGTAATACCCGTAGTACCGCACCATCTGCTCACCCCTTTTCAGGCACGGCATTTTGCATGAAAACCTTCAGGGAATCCCAGGCGCAACGGCTAAGACTGACAAGAAGCTTTCGATCATACAAGAAGTAACGGCAGAGAATCTTCGGGAGGCTGAAGATGAAATGCCGGTGAGGGGCCTTTTTGAGAACATCCATGCAGAGTCACTCCCCGAATTCCACGACGCGCTTCTGATGGCAGGACGGGCAGAAATGCCTTCTTTTACAAGAGAAGGCCAGCAGGTATTCATGGCCGCAGTCTTTGCATTTGACACGGGCAAGGCCGTTTTTAATATCGCCGCAATCGAGATAACGGTAAATCACTTTTTCGATATAGGGCCGCCAGAAGCCATACTGCCGCGAGAAGTGTTCATTGTCAGTGATAATCATGAACAAATCAAATTATCAGTTTGACAGTTATGCAGGATTTGGATAAAAATTGATCATTAACGAGGCCTGGCTGCTTAGATTACCTGCTCTGCGCGAACTATCACAACAATGCAAAAGTGTTTTTAAAGCTTAAGAGCTTGAATTAATTTAATAATAGCCGCAAAAACAAAAAACGCGATTACATAATGGGATTAACGCATATTTTGCACTGTAGTCCTGCCGCGCTGGTTTGACGAGGACGGCTTGCTGATGCAGAAGCTTTTATGCTTGCAGGATTTCGGCTTCACCCAGTTCCACAGAAATGAATTCACCATCTCCTCTGGAAATAATCCGGGAAGACCGGCACGGTAAAGGATGCAAATCCGCACAACTGGCGCAGTGGGCTACAGCGGGGACGGTGAAGGTGCCGCCTGGCGCGTCAATCAAGCCCGACTTCAGTGCTGCAACGACAAGCAGAAGACGCTTCACGGATTGCCTGTCGCCCAGCGACATCTTCATCCTCTGCCCGGCTTGAAGATCACGCCTCGCTGGCGTTTGCCGTTCAGCTTCACAACGAGTGGCTTGTCGAACTGCAGATGGCGCACCACTCCGTCCGCGGGACCGAATACCTCTTCCAGCCATGCCCAGTCGAGAAAACCCTCTCCCGCCGCCGTGTTGACGGTGAAATAGCCTATCCGGAACGATGTCAGATTCTGGAAGAAATGGCTGCCTTGAGATGGCGTGACCCGCGAATCGTAGAATCCGGACTCCACAATCACGCGCGCGCCCGCAATCTGCTCCCATGTGACCGGCACCCCCAGCCACGGATCTGCCGACCCCCAGCGGCCTTGCCCGATGAGAATATAAGGAGTCCCTGCCGATACTAGAAGCGCGTTCCGGCGCGCTATTTCCGTGACCACTTCCCGGCTCTTGCTACGCTCGAAGCGTCGCTGATCAACCATGACGATATCACGGATGTGATCGATCCTGCCGTTCCCTAGCACGCTGTCGGACAGGCACAACACATCGGCGGCCTCTGTATCCCCTATCTCCACCTCGTCCGATTCCCGGGACATAGCCATCGGACGTATCTGCAAGAAACCGAACTCCTTGGGCCTGTTCCCCGAACTGGTGAGATCGACGGCAAACTCAATCTCGACCTCCGTCCTCATGCCCCAGCACCCAAGCTCCATCAGGCGCATCAAGATGTCAGGCAGCGGAAATATCTGGTGTTTGAGAATCGGCGCGAAGCTGACAAGTCGGATACCCGGACGGGTGATGCTGTCGTAGACACAGTCGTTCTCCGGAGAGTATGTTGAAGCGACGTAGCTCAACGTGTGGTCCTCTTCGGCCACTTTCAAGGGGTGATGCGCCTCCGTGGGCTCTCCCTCGCCGGCTTCCATCTCAATGGCTATAAACTCCCGTTGCGAATTGTCAAGCATGTCCTTCAGCATCGAAAAGTGGACGAGATTCTGCGGATACTTGGGACAGAAAGACTGCGCCTTCTCTCCGTCAACCACCGTCCGCCCTAGCCCCAGGGCCACCGTAGCCACCCCGTCCTCCGGAGTCTGCGGAGGATAGGGATAGAAATTGTATGAACGAGCCACGCCCGCCAGGTGCGGATAGAAACGGGGCCCGTGCCGCGACCCGACGACCCTCTGGATGAGCACTGCCATCTTTTCTTCTTCGAGGCGATACGGGGTCACTTTGAAGTAGTTCTTGGCATAGGTAAGAAAAGTCGAGGCGTAGACACGCTTGACCGCGGTGACAAGCTCCCTGAACCGCACATCAATGTTGTCATCGACGTTAGGCAACATGAACGTGTTGTACACACCGGCCAGCGGCTGATACTGTGAATCCTCAAGTAGGCTCGATGACCTTACGGCCAGCGGAGTAGGCATAGCTTCAATAAAAGCCCTCAGATCATCCTCGTATTCGGGCGGGAATGCGGCGGCAATAAAGCGTCTTTCGATTTCCGCGTCATCCTGCGAGCTCATGGCAAAGTCATGAAGCCCGTTTTTCTGGATAAACCGGTCGAAGACATCAGTACCAAGAACCACCGCCGGCGGCACCGTGATCTGCACACCTTCAAACTGGTCGAACATATCTGCATCCTTGAGCAGATGGCGCATGAACGCGAGAGCACGGGCCTTCCCACCCAGCGAGCCTCCTCCGATACGCGAGAAGCTTGTCGTGGCATCGAAGGCGCCCGCGTCGAAATCGCCGATAGTCTCGCGCGCCTGCTCCCGCCGGTAGGCATCAATGCGGGATATAATGTAATCACGACGTTGTTCCGGGCTCGAGTAGTCGGTCCCCCGGCGCGTACGCAGGTGGTTCGCCAGGTTGAATTCGGTTCGGACCCTGAGCCATCGAGAGAAATCGTTCCGGTCCGCGTGGTAGGTAATCGATTCGGCAGGCACGACCCGCAGCTTGCGGAGCAACTCCCGAAGATCCCGCGCTCGATCTACCGTCGTCCCGTCCGGCATCTCAAAAACAAAATCGCCGAACGCCAGGCTCTCGACCATGAATTGGCGAAGGCTGCTGAGCAGGGTTGGCGAGCCTTTCAGCATGAACGAGGCCCATACCCCGCGGGCAAGCTGTTCGGTTTCTTTACGGCTTGATTGCAGCAGAATCGGGACATCGGGCCACTTCTCGCGCACCATGCGGGCGAATTCAAGCCCCGCTTCGGGCGCAAGCTTTCCCTCGCGAGGAAACTCGATGTCGGCGATAACACCCAGGGTCTGGTCAGGAAACGAGGAGAAATAGCCCCAGGCTTCCTCGAAGTTTGTGCACAAGAGGATTTTAGGACGCGCCCTCATGCGGAGAATCCGGTGCGCCATGTTGAGCCCCTCTGCGATGAGGCTTTGCGAGTGCCTCATTACTTCCTGGTAGATTAACGGGAGGAACGCGGAGTAGAAGCGGATATTGTCTTCGACCAAAAGGATGCACTGCACGCCGGCTATTCCGGTGTCATAGGCCACATTCATGCGATCCTCGACGTACTTCACGATGGCCAGCAGTATCCGGGGATCACCCTGCCAGAGAAAGATACGCTCAAGCGCCGAGGTGTCCTGGCGCGCCATGAACTCTGACAGCTCCCCGCCGTCGTAGGCGAGTATAATCACCGGGATGTCGAGTCCTGCCTCACGCAGCTTCCCAGTAAGTTCAACCGCGTTCATGTCACCCACGTTCACGGCCGTGATGATGAGGTTGTAGCGGGGCTCCGACTTGGCGAGGGCAATTGCCTCTCCCCCACTCGATACGTGCGTAAGCCCGCTGGTATGGTGCAAATTGAGTTCGAGAAACTCGCTCAGAATCAGTTCGTCAAGCTGTCCGTCTTCTTCCAGGATGAAGGTGTCGTAGAGGCTCGACACCAAGATGATATCCTCAATGCGTCTCGCCATAAGGCGCTGGAAAAGTTCCCCGTGTGTCTCAGGGGAAAGTATCCGTTCCCGATCAATTCGTGAAGCGTTCGATTTCACACAACACCTTGGTCGAGCAGAGCATTCGCTACTTTGAGAAAGCCGGCAATATTGGCGCCCGCGACATAGTTGCCTTTCTCACCGTATGCTTCGGCGGCATCAGTAATCTGTCGAAAGATCGCCCTCATGATACCATGAAGCTTACTGTCGGCTTCTTCCCGGGTCCAGCTCACGCGCATGCTGTTCTGGCACATTTCGAGGCCCGAGGTGGCGACGCCGCCGGCGTTGGCTGCTTTGGCCGGCAGAACCTTAACTCCGGCATCCATCAGACACACCGTAGCCGCCGTGGTGCACGGCATGTTCGCGCCCTCGGTTATCAGCCTGACGCCACCCTTGACAAGATTGGCCGCGTCGGTGGCATTTATCTCGTTCTGAGTCGCACTGGGGAAGGCAATGTCGGCCTTGTGCGTCCAGAGCGGGTTGTATTCGAGAGAGGGGTCGGCGGGTACAAACACTGCTTCAGGGTATTTTTCGGCATACTCCTTGATCCGGCCGCGAGTGACATTCTTCAACCGTAGGACGAAGTCGAGCTTCTCGCGGGTGATGCCACCTTCGTCATAAATGTAGCCGCCCGTGTCGGACAACGTGACCGGCTTCGCGCCCAGCTGAATAAGCTTTTCGACAGTGTACTGCGCCACGTTGCCGCTGCCGGAGACGAGACACGTCTTGCCGCAGACCGAGTCTTTCTTGAGGGCAAGGACTTCGCCGGCCAAATACACCGCGCCGTAACCCGTCGCCTCAGGCCGGATGTGCGAGCCGCCCCAGCCAAGGCCCTTGCCGGTGAAGGTTCCGGTAAATTCATTGCGAATGCGCTTGTACTGGCCATACAAATAACCGATCTCGCGCCCGCCTACGCCGATATCCCCAGCCGGCACGTCGGTGTCGGGACCGATGTGCCGGTACAGCTCGGTCATAAAACTCTGACAGAAGCGCATAACCTCCATGTCGCTCTTGCCCTTGGGATTGAAATCCGAGCCTCCCTTGCCACCGCCCATAGGAAGGGTCGTCAGGGCGTTCTTGAACGTCTGTTCGAACGCCAAAAATTTGATGATGCTGAGGTTCACCGACGGATGGAAACGCAAACCTCCCTTGTAGGGGCCTATGGCAGAGCTCATCTGGAGGCGGAAACCGCGGTTCACCTGGATCTCGCCCCGGTCGTCCACCCAGGGAACACGGAATATCACCGTGCGCTCCGGTTCGACCATCCGCTCGAGAATGCGGGCCTGACGATACTCAGAATGAGTGTCGAGAACCGGTGATACGGAATCGAACACCTCCTCAACGGCCTGATGGAACTCCGGTTGCCCGGGATCCTTGACCCTGACTACTTGCTCCAGGGTTGTTCGGCAATATTTATTCACTAGGCCTCCTTTTAATTATTGGTAATTATTGATAAGAACTTGTTTTTTGTTGTCGGCAGTATAGAAAACGTTCTCTTGTGTGTCAAGAATATTCTGCCACAATATAGGGCAATGAATAAGTGTGCGCGCAAGTTGCAGGAGCGCTTTTTGGGGCGACAAAAAGGGCTGAACTCTGACGCAACTTGTGGTAAAAACATTCCCGTTAAATCATCAGCCATCTTCCCGGGACAAGGGGGCCAGCATGAACGAAAAGAATCTGATCCTTGCGGTGGATGTCGGCACCACGGAGACAAAGGCGGCGCTGGTAAGCTCTGACGGGTACATCGATTCCCGCCAGTCGTCTTGCTGTTTGTGTTATCCGGATAAATCGTGCGTCGAGCAGTCGCCCGAAGAAATATCGGGCGCCATCTATCAGTCCAGCCGGGCGGTTCTGGCTGCGCATCCTGATCTGACCGCAAGGCTTGCCGGTCTCGTCTTCACAAGCCAGATGCAGAACACCGTTCCGGTGGACCGCGGCGGAAAACCGCTGATGAACATGCTCTCTTGGATGGATGAGCGCGCGGCCTGCTTCACGCAGGAGGACATGTTCCGGGGCTGGGTGAAGATCGAGGGCTACCCGGTTTCCAAGCTGCTCAAGTTCATGAGAATCACCGGCGGCATGCCCGGAAAAACCGGCAAGGACACGGTCTGCAAACTGGCCTGGATGAAAAAAAACAAGCCGGATCTGTATGATTCGGTCCATAAATTTCTGGACGCGAAGGACTACGCAATTTTTCTGGCAACCGGCAATTATGTGACGTCCTATGACATGGCCAACGTCACCTGGCTGATGGACGCGCGCGATAAAGACATGAGAAAGTGGGCCTGGTCGGAGGACATTCACAGGATGTACGGACTCGATTCCCGCAAAATGCCCGAACTTCGGGCGTCCACCGCAATCGCCGGCAGCGTCACCGCTGATTTTGCAGCGAAAACCGGCGTGCCCGAGGGGCTGCCGGTCGTGACCGGCTGCGGCGACCTTCTCGCCTCGGCGATCGGCTCCGGCGCCATCGAAATGGGGCACCTGCACGTGAACATCGGCACGGCCGGCTGGGTCGCGACGCACCATCCCGGGACGGCAATCGACACCAAGCACTACATCGGCGCCATCGTGTCGGGCGTTCCGGGCAAATATCTTCTGATCAGCAAGCAGGAAACCCTGGGCGCGGCGCTGGACTGGCTGAAGGGCGTGCTGTATCCTCCCGAACTCCTGTCCGGGAAAACCGCCGCCGAGATCTACAAGATGATGGATGCGGAAGCGGCCCAGTCTCCTCCCGGCGCAAACGGCGTTCTTCTGACCCCCTGGCTGTTCGGGGAGCGATCGCCCATCAACAATCCGGACCTGCGGGGACAGATCTTCAATATCGGCATGAACACGACGCGGGCCGATCTGAGCCGGGCGGTCATGGAGGGAGTCGCCCTGAACATCCGCTGGGGTATGGAATTTGTGGAAAAAATATCGTTGAAAAAAAGCAAACCGTCCACGGACGAAGTCCGGCTGATCGGCGGCGCTTCGAAAAGCGACATCTGGTGCCGGATTTTTGCGGACGTATTGCAGAGGCCGATCGCGCAGATGAAAAACCCCCAGATGGCCTCCGCGCAGGGCGCGGCCGCCGTCGCGATGGTGGCTTTCGGCCTTTACAGAGATTTCAGCGAAACCGACCGGATGCTGCAAAAAGGAAGCGTCTTCAGGCCCGATCCCGGCACTGCCGCGCTGTATGACAAGCGCTACCGGCAGTATCAGGCTCTGTATAAAAACAACCAAAACACGTTTCGGGAACTCAATCATTGACGGGAATCCGGTGGGAAAACAGGCCGTCGGCGCCATGGCATCGACCGGGCGTTTCTTTTTGATTCCCTGACGGAACTATTCGCTGGTCGGCAGCGAGATCGAAGCCGTGGAGGCGATCCTGAAGGTTCCGGCGTTATGACGCCGTCCGTGCGGGCGGATTACCGCACTTTGGCGTCCGCAAAGGACCGAAACAGCATTCCCAGCATCCGGCCGACGTCCTCCAGAATCCCAACGGTGATCCCGTCGAGGAAGCCGAGCGCCGGAAGGCTGCCGTCCCTGAAAATCACCCTGGCCGCGTCCGCGGAGCATTTATTGGTCTGCGCTGCCGTTTCCGAGGGACCATTCGGGTTCACCCGGCTGAAAACATCCAGCAGGTCCCGGCCGTACTGCTCGAGGAAAAAATAAAATATCGCGTTGTGCGTCTTTCCGGCCTTTTTCATATACGCCGGAAGAAGGCGCTGCACGCTCCCGGGCGCTTTTTGCCCTTCCCGCGCCCCTTGCAAGAGGGCCTCTCCGAAAGGACCGAATCCTTCACGGAAGCGGCGTTCGACATACACCTCATAACTCTGATGCACCGCGGAAGCCGTTTTAAACAGCGTCTGTCCGGAAAAAATGTTTTTCATGAGGAAAAAAGCGGGCAGCACCCTGACGTGAAAAGGATTGCCCAGATCCGCCAGGTAGTGACAGCACCGGGAAAGGTAGCGCCACCCCCAGTAGTCGTTGCCGTTTTCAAAAGCGAGCGCGGCGAAATCTTTATGAACGCGGAAGGATTGGGGGGCCGCGCCGAAGGTCGAAGTCAGGAGCCGGAATTCCATGTGACGCCAGCCGTGGGACCCGCCGGTGATTTTCTGGTTTTTGTGGACGGCCAGATCGTGGTCCAGGTCAAGATCCGGCTCCGTGCTGTAGATCACCAGCACTTTCCACGGCTCGATCGTTTTCTCCGAAGGCGGCTCCAGGGCGAAGTCGCCGTTTCGTTTTTTATAGTCAAAAGACCAGACCGGGTCCAGATGCCGGCGCTCCTGATAACTTTCCTTGTAAATATCGATGTGCTTCGGGCCGACGGGCCAGACCTTGTCGCCGAACGGGGGACGGGGCTTTACGGCGACGGGCGGAAGAGAAGCGAGGCCGTCCAGCGCCCGGACGGCAAAGTAGGTGATGTATTCGTGTGAGAACCAGGGCGCCCAGGCCTGCGGCAGATCCGGGTTGTTGTGGAGATGATCGTTCAATGCCGGGTATCCTTATCAGCGAAGCGGGGAGCGACCGCTCCCCGCTTCATGCGTTTCGTGACTAGATTTTGAAATCGGTTTTCTTGTTCCAGACGCCCAGCGCGACACCCAGCTCTTCATGCTCTTTGGCGTATTCTTCCAGCCGGATGCCTTGAATCGCGGCGTCGATGGCCTGCCGGAGAGCGCGGGCGCCGGCTTTCGGTCCTCCCGGATGGGCGTGAATGCCGCCGCCCGAACCGATCATGGTATCTCTGCCCAGCGTGTTGACGATGTCCGCCACATTGGCCGGCGTGATGCCGCCCGAAGGCATGGGCAGGGACGGCTTCAGGCCGCCCATTGGATACGTCAGGTTGCGCACGGTACTCATGAAGCGATCGTGCATATACATGGCCTTGCCGCCCAGGGAGAAGGGCAGAACGACCGAGTCCGCTCCGCACAGACGGGCAAACTTGCCTAAAATAAGCGGCGACGACACTCCCTGATTGGGCGCCATATAATAGGCGCCGGCAAAATCCATGTGCGCCAGAATCGGCACGTTGATGGCCGGATCATCGGCCAGCGCGCGCATGGCTTCCGGTCCGACGGACAGGTAGTTCACCATCATTGCGTTTGCGCCCGCGTCAACGCAGCGCCGGGCCAGGTCGAACATCCGCGGCAGGCGGTCGGTGACATTGACGGTGTAAAGGGTATGTTCGCCGGTTTCTTCAAATACTTCTTTTTCAATCTTCATATAAGCCTTCACGCGTTTGACTGCGTCGTTGTAGCGCATATTGGCGATCAACTCATCGTCCTTGATCACATCGCAGCCGCCCAGCGCCGCTTCCCGGAAGAGCTTGGTGCCGACTTCCAGCGGATAGCCGCTGCAGGGTTTGATCATGTTGTTCAGCAGCGGACGGCCTTTTTTGAGACCCAGCGCCTTCCACCAGCCGTCCGTCCCGAACTTCGGCCCGTTGAACTGATCCAGCGTGGCTTTGGGGAGGCGCAGATCCAGCAGTTTGAAGTTGGGCACCATGGAAATGTTGCCGATCACGGCGGTGAGCATCATCGGCAATTGATCTTCGATATTGGCCGCCGGAAAAGCGATCTGAAGAACGTATTGCCGCTCGGTCACATCCGCCGGCAGGGCGTGTTCATAATAAGGAACTTCAAAAACGCCGATGACTTTGGCCACATGGCCCGCGCGCACTTCAGGCGTTTCGCCCGGCACCGGCAACCAGGTGCCGGTGGTCTGCTCGATCGCCAGAACCTGCCCCATCACCGCCATATCCCAGCCTTTATCCGCCTTGATCCAGTAAGTGGCGATGACATGTTTTTCCATATCGATGCCTTCCGGCAAAGCTATGGGCTTATCGTCAAAGGGGCCGATTTTGGCTTTGGAAACCGTCGAATTTTTCTTTGTTTTCATAAATGCAATGCTCCTTTGTGTTTTAAATGGGTTTACTCTCCGGGAATCAGCGAAAGGACGTATTCCCAAATGCTCAACGTTTTCTTTAACGCCTCGTCATCATGCTGCATACAGGCGTACATGCGGGTTCCGGCCAGCGTGCACAATCCGTGCGCCATGGTGACGATCTGATAATTGTCCGCAACTTCTTTCCTGGCAAAAATCTGCACAAGGGCGTCCGGCGCCTTCACGTCCACGGAGAAAAACGCCGTTGTCATATAATGCATGATCGCGCCAAAATTATAAACAAAGAACCCCAGATCGGGACGCGTCGCAAAAAGGTCATTGAGCGCTCCGGTCAGCTTATCGGCGTAAGCCGCCGCCTTTTCCACGGCTTTGTTTTCTTCCATGTATTTGAGCGCATAATAACAGGCCGCCATCGAAATGGGATTGGCGGCCAGCGTGCCGCCCACGAATACTTTTTCGCCGATGCTGCCGGCGCATACTTTCATGATGTCCTTTTTGCCGGCCACCGCGCCCGATGAAGGATAGCCGTGCGTGATGATTTTTCCCAGAACCGTGAGATCCGGAATGATGTTGTAGTATTTCTGAGCGCCGCCCATATCCAGACGGAAGCCCGTGACGACCTCGTCAAAAATCATTAAGGCTTCATACTGATCGCACAGCCGGCGAATGGTTTTGTTCCAGTCCGGATGAACCGGATGAGCGCCGGATTCGCCGCCGATCGGTTCGACCATCACGCCCGCCACACCGCCTTTGTCCTGATGATCTTTAAACGCTTTTTCCAGCCCTTCAAAGTCGTTGGGCGAGACATCGACCGTATGGGCGAAACATTCTCCGGGAACGCCTTTGGCTTCCAGGTTATACGTTTGGGGGATATGCACGGAGTAAACCATCTGATCCGACCAGCCGTGATAGCTGCCGCCGATCTTGATGATTTTGAGTTTGCCGGTATAGGCGCGCGCGATGCGCAAAGCGGCCATGTCCGCTTCCGTTCCGGACTGAAGGAAACGAACCATTTCCACCCCGGGCATGTTTTTGATGATGGCTTCGGCGGCGAGAAGCTCGTATTCGGAAGTAAGCCCCGTGGCGGGCCCCTTGTGCCGGATGAGATCAATGATCTTTTCATCGAGTGGTTCGTAGCCGTGCCCCAGGATAATCGGCGCGCCGCACAACAGATAATCGAGATACTCATTGCCGTCCACATCCCAGATTTTATATCCTTTGGCGCGGTCCATCGCCAGGGGGAAAGGTTTGTTCTGGCTCAGGTTGTGCTGCACACCGCCGGGAATTATGCCTTTGGCCTTCTCGAAGATCTCGATGGATTTGCGGCATCGCGCGGCATAAAGTTTATGTTCGGTTTCCAGTTTGTCTTTGGGAATCGGCCGGGGCGCGCGGGCCAGCAGCTCATCTTTTCTTTTCATAATTTCCGCGTATTCCATAAAATCACGTCCTCCTGCGATGCTTCTTTTTGCTTTATAAAGCGCATGTCCCTTCTTTTTGTTGGTTCATGCGGGCGCATGCCTTCTTTTGCGAATTATAATATACGGTGAACTCCTTGAACAATTCGTCGTAAACTTCCCGGTTGTCGGGGTTGGGCGTGTATTCGGCCTTGATTTGAACGTATTGCGGAATGTCTTCCAGGCGGATGCGCCCCAGCGCCATCGCCGCCAGAAAAGCGGCGCCCCGGACGTTGGAATAAATCGGGTCTTTGACCTGGCGGATTTTACGATCGAAAATATCGGCAAAGATTTGCGACCAGACATCGGAATTGGCGCCGCCGCCGATAAAATTCAAATACTCAAACGGGCGCCCCATGAATTTTTCCACCGGCGTAAGCAGCCATTTGGCGTTGAAAGCCACCCCTTCATAAACGGCCCGGACAAGGTCCTCGCGCGTATTTTCCAGCGAAAGATTGAAGATGGACGAGCGGATGCGGCAGTCATCCACCGGAGAGCGCTCTCCGTAGAGCCAGGGCGTGAAAATCACTTTGTTGGCGCCCGCCGGAACCCGCCCGACAATTTTATCCATCACTTTGTAAATATCCGGCGCGCATTCTTCCCGCATCAGTTCGTCCTTGTGATACAAAACATTGTCCCTGAGCCAGGTCAGGCATTTGCCGGCGCATTCCTGCTCGCAGAGAATGAGGTAGCGGCCGGGCACCGGACTGGGAAAAGATCCGAGGTTATTGGAGATGTCCGTTTTTTTAAACGGCACGTGGGCGGAGATCCACGACGACGTGCCGATATACAGGTGTCCTTCAAAATCCCGCACGGCGCCGGATCCCACGCCCGCCGAGGGAACATCGGGCGTCCCGCCAATGACGGGCGTTTCTTCCTTAAGTCCCAGCTCGGCGGCAATTTCTTTTTTCACCGGGCCGACAATCTCCAGGGCCTGTATCAAATCCGGCAACTTTGAACGATCAAAGCCGATCATTTTCAGGAGTTTATCGCAATAGACCACGCGCGAAGGATTGCGGTTGTCCGTCAACCAGTGCAACAAAATGGAATCATAGGTGGCGGTGAACCTCCCCGTAAACCGCAGATTAAGGTAATCTTTGGGTTCGAGAAATTTATACGCCGCGCGGTAGATTTCCGGTCGGTTTTTTTTCAGCCAGAGAATATGTCCCGCCGGGTCTTTCCCGGTCAGCGTGGGCAGCGCACCGGTATACTTTTGCCAGAGCAGCGCCTTGTATAAAGAGTATCCGCTGATATTCAACAGGCCGCCGAAGACATCTTGAACATCCCCCGCCCCCCGGCTGTCCATCCAGATGATGGCGTTCATCAAATGATTGCCCGCTTCGTCCACTGCGACGGTTCCGGACCACTGGCTCGTGACGCTCACGGCCACAATGTCGTCGGAAGACACGCCGCTTTTTCCGATCACGCGCTTTGCCGTGTTCAAAATCGCGTTCCACCAGCCCTGCGGATCCTGTTCGGCCCCGCCGTCGGGAAGCAAGATGACGGGCGTGTCCTCAAACTCGCTGCCGATCACTTCACCGTAAACCGAAACAATCGCCGTTTTGGGCCCTGAAGTTCCCAGATCCACGGCCAGCACATATTTTTCATTGCTTTTCATTTTTTCGCTCCGAAAGAATCCAGGTTATGACGTTTCTCTGATTGCCTTCCATTTTTAAGCGGAACAAAAGCCTTTCACGGATTTAACGGTTACTTTCACGTTCGACATACGCTGCCTCCCGCGGTTGGTCATACTTCTTAAAGACAGAGTCCTTCCGGATGCGGGTGTCCGAAGGACCATCCGCATCCGCCGGTTTTACCGCTGCGTTCAGTATATTCCCATCGCGCAGCCGCCCGCGAGCGTGCCGCCCAGCTCGCGGCACGATTCGAGAACCGTTTCGGTGATGTCGCCCCTGGCTACCACCGGCGCGAAGACGGTTTTGAATTTGTAGCCCAGCGCGATGCGCTCGATGGCGCGCAGCGCGCCCGAGCCGTCGTTGCCGGCGCTGATGAATACGACAAAGGGCTTGCGGAACACTTTGTCCTGCGCGTCAACGTAGGTGCGGTCGAAGAAGTCCTTAAGCATGCCGGACATGTAGCCGAAGTTTTCGGGCGTGCCGACGGCCAGGCCGTCGCAGGCCAGCAGGTCATCGAGGGTGGCGTCGGCGGCTTTCTTCAAAACCACTTCGACGCCGTCAATGGCTTTCGCGCCTTCGTAAACGGCCTGGGCCATTTGTCCTGTGTGCCCGGTCTGGGAATGGTAAACGATCAAAATTCGGGTCATAATAAAAAGGCCATCTGCTATGGGCAATAGGTGACGGGCGATGGGAAGCAAGAGGCGTACTTCTAAATCTTCTTCTGTCCTCTCGCTCCTTGCCTCTGACCCATAGCCTTTTTACGTCATTTTGGCGACGATGTCCAGAAATCCGTCCGGCTTCAGGGAGGCGCCGCCGACCAGCGCGCCGTCAATGTCTTCCATGGCGGCCAGCTCCGCGATATTGTCTTTGGTCACGCTGCCGCCGTACAGAATGCGGATGCCCTTCGCAAGGATTCCGTAAAGCTCTCCGATCAGGCCGCGAATGAAGGCGTGGACTTCTTCGGCCTGCGCGGACGTGGCCACCTTGCCCGTCCCGATGGCCCAGACCGGCTCGTAGGCGATCACCACATCGTCGGGCTTTTCAATGCCGTCCAGAGCGCCGCGCACCTGGCGATCGACAACCGATTGCGTCACGCCCTGCGCCCTTTCCTCATCCGTTTCGCCCACGCAGACGATTGGTTTGAGCCCCGCGGCCTGCGCCTTTTTCACTTTGGCGTTGACGCTCTGATCCGTTTCGGAAAAATATTTGCGCCGCTCCGAATGACCGAGAATGACGTAGGCGCAGCCGGCATCTTTGAGCATGGCGGGGGAGATTTCGCCCGTGAAGGCGCCCTTGTCCTCGCTGTACATGTTTTGCGCGGCCAGCGCCACGGCCGAACCTTTCAGAGCGTCGCCCACCGCGGCGAGCGCGGTAAACGGCGGCGCCACGACGACTTCGCCTTTGGCCGAAGCGGAAAGTCCCTCCCTGATCGCACAGGCCAGGGCGACGGATTCACCGATGGTGTTGTGCATCTTCCAGTTGCCGGCGACTATCCATTTTCTCATGGGGATCCTCCGCCTTAACCCAGCGCCGCAACGGCGGGCAGGGTCTTGCCTTCCAGCAGCTCCAGAAACGCGCCGCCGCCGGTGGAAATGTAGGATATCCTGTCGCTTTTGCCCGTCTTGTGAATGGCCGTGTCCGTATCACCGCCGCCCACGATCGTGAGAGCGCCGGAGGCAACCGCCGCATCCACCAGCTGGAATGTCCCCGCAGAAAAGGGCGCCAGTTCAAACATGCCCAGCGGTCCGTTCCAGACGATGGTCCTGGCGGACTTCACGGCTTCGGAAAACGTCGCAATTGTGGCGGGACCGATGTCGAGGCCCATCCAGTCGTCGGGAATATTCTTGATATCCACAATCTTGACGTCCGCGTCCGCCGTCGGCGTCCGGGCGATGACCACATCGACCGGCAGGAGGAACTGCACGTTTTTGGCTTTGGCTTTGTCGAGAATCGTTCCGGCCAGATCCAGCATATCTGTCTCGCACAGGGACTTGCCGACGTTGTATCCCTGGGCTTTCAGGAACGTGAAAGCCATGCCGCCGCCGACGACCAGACGATCAACCCTGTCGATCACATTTTCCAGAACCTTGATTTTGTCGGACACTTTTGCGCCACCGATAATAGCGGCAAGCGGGCGGGCCGGATCACCCATAGCTTTGTTGAAATATTCGATTTCGTTTTTCAGCAGAAAACCCGCGGCACAGACGGGCACGAATTTCGTAATGGCGGTGTTGGAGGCCGCCGCGCGGTGCGAAACGGCAAAGGCGTCGTTGATATACACGTCGCACAGCCTGGCCAGTTCCTGCGCAAAAGCCTCGTCGTTTTTGTCTTCGCCGGGATGGAAGCGCAGATTTTCCAGCAGGATCACGTCGCCCGCTTTCATAGCGGCCACGGCCGCAAGCGCTTTTTCACCGATGCAGTCGTCGATGAAGGGAACATCTTTCTTCAAAAGGGCGGAAAACACCGGCGCGACGGGTTTCAGCGAAAATTCTTCCACTCTCTTGCCCTTGGGACGCCCCAGGTGGGAAGCCACGATAACGCGGGCGCCTTTTTCGCGAAGGTAAGTGACGGTGTTTAAACTCGCTTTGACGCGGGTGTCGTCTTTGACGTTGCCGGATTTGTCCATGGGCACGTTGAAATCCACCCGCACAAAAACCCTCTTTCCGCTGACCTCGACCTGATCCAGATACTTCATGCAAATTTCCTCTCTTTGCGTATTTTATTTCATGATGAACGACAACAGTTCCAGCATCCGGTTGGAGAAGCCCCACTCGTTATCATACCATGAAAGGATTTTAACCATGTTGCCGCCGATGACGGTTGTGTTCGGCAAATCCACAATCGACGAATGGGGATTGCCGTTGAAATCTCTGGAAACCAGCTCTTCCTCCGAGCACAGAAGGATGCCCTTCATGGTCCTCCCGGCGTATTCCTTTAGTTTTTCGTTGATTTCCTGCCGGCTGGTCTTGCGCGCGAGCGTTGCCACGAAATCGACCAGCGACACGTTGGGCGTGGGGACGCGGATGGCCAGGCCGTCGAGCCTTCCCTTCATTTCGGGAATGACTTCCGCGATGGCCCGGGCAGCGCCGGTGGTCGTGGGAATCATCGAAAGGGCCGAAGCGCGCGCGCGCCGCAGATCCTTGTGCGGCTCGTCGATGACCACCTGATCGTTGGTATAGGAATGGATCGTCGTCATCAACCCGTATTCCACGCCGAACTCCCCGTGCAGGATTTTGACGATCGGCGCCAGGCAGTTGGTGGTGCAGGAGCCCATGGAAATGATGGAATGCCTGCTTTTATTATAGTCTTCGGCGTTCACGCCGAAGACTACCGTCACGTCGGGATTTTTGGCGGGCGCGGAGATGACGACTTTTTTGGCGCCTGCTTTGAGATGCTTTTCCGCGCCGTCCCGGTCCGTGAATCGGCCGGTGCTTTCCAGAACAACGTCCACCTCCAGATCTCTCCAGGGGAGCTCTTCGGGGTCGCGGACGGAAAAAGTTCTGATTTCCCTGCCGTCAACCAAAATCGCATTGGGCGTCGATTGGACATCCGCCCGGAGCGTGCCGTGGGTGGAATCATATTTGAGCAGATGGGCAATGGTTCTGGCGTCGGCAAGATCATTGACGGCCACAAATTCCACATCGCTGCTTTTGCTTTCGAAACCCGCCCGAAACACCAGCCGGCCGATGCGCCCGAATCCGTTGATTGCAACTCTTATCGCCATGGCCATCTCCCCGATTTTGATGCTTGAGCCTAAACAAAAGCCCGGACCTTGTCAACCCATTTCTCTTTAACGACAATGGTTTAGCGCAGATAGCGCGGGATGCCGCCGTTTTGAATTCAACCGGCAAGCCTCTTTTATTTTTCCTTGCACTTGGAGGCCATTGTTCATATACTCGCGCACGGTAAAGAGATGGACGGTGTGATTTTATCCGGGAGGACACGTATGAAAAACATGGCGGCAGCTTTCATGACGCTTCTTTTGATGGCGTCATTTTTACCGGCAGGACACGCGGCGGATCCGTCGATTACCGGCGTTTGGTCTCTGCCGGTTCTGAAGGGCAGGGACAAAGGTAAGGAAAGGTTTCAGGTTGAAATCTTTGAAAAAAACGGCGTGTACTACGGTAAAATTGTAAAACTGACTTCTCTGCCCGAAAACGCGCGTTGCGCCAAATGCAGGAAAGAAAGAAAGGACAAGCCGTTGATGGGGATGCTGATGTTATGGAATCTGAAAAAAGAAGCCGGCCGGTACGTTGAGGGAAAAGTTTTTGACGTCGAAGCGGGGAAGGAATATAAGTGCAGCATCACGCAAATTACTCCGGACAGGCTGAAAGTCACGGCCAGTTTGTTTTTTTTAAGCGAGAGCCATTACTGGACAAGAGTAAAGTAAGCTTTGATGAGCAAGACGCGGCAGGCGCCCCGCATGATGATTGAACATTTCCGGTCGTCCGGGGTCAAAAGGTGTTTGAAGGACAGAGTATGGGGCTTCAAATTTCGATTGACAGAAGCCCGGGGCTTTCCTATAGTCAACGCCAATGAAAAACCAGTTTCTATTCAAATTAAAAGGAGGGTTAGGTATGAATCAGTCTTTTTTACGCAAGGGTCTTGTTGTCGCCGGATGTGCAGTGATTGCTTTTGTTCTCAGCACGGGATTGGGGCTGGCCGCCACAGTCGGTCAGGAATTGGCCGATCCTCAGTTGAGGGACGCGAATGACCAGCCGGCAACGATTCCGGATTTTGGAACGCACGTAATTACCGTGACCTACGCCGACTCGAGCGCGAGTGACTATGGAGATCCCATGAACGACGCGACGAAGACAAAAAATTACAGCAAGGCGGCGTACCGAGGGCTTGGTGTCGCCAACATGAAAGATTCCGTCGCGCCTAATTTTCTGATTCGAAAAATTGTCAGAGGCAAAATTGAAAAATATAAAAGCGTGATCCTGACGGACCCGGATCTGACGCTGGCCAAGACATGGAACCTCGGCAACTGCAAAGGCAAGTCCGTATATATTGTGGTCGGCAAGGACAAAAAGCTCAAATACATCCGTTACACCGACAAGAGCAATCCCTGGACCCAGGCGGACATCGACAGCGTTTTGAAAATGATAGAAGGCTTGATGTAAACCAATAAGATTTTACGGAAAGTCCTGAAAAACCCTCAAACGTCATTGTCAGGCGGTTGAGGGTTTTTTTTGGCGAATCAGGCGAGAAATTTCGAAAGGAAAGATATCTCCGCGTCGTAGGTGCCGATGAGGATGAGTTCATCGTCCTTGCCGATTGCGTACGCGGGGTCCGGATTGATGATGGTTTCGCCCCGATGCTGAATCGCGACCACGGTGCAGCCGGTTTTTTCCCGGATGCCGGAAAGAGCCAGCGCCTTTCCGATCAGGGATGTCGGAGCAGGAAGGTGGAAGAAGTTCAGCCCCTCCGCCAGAAGCATCGTTTCCTCATTCATCAGAAAATTGTAGATGGCGTTGGCGCCCAGCGAAGCGTAAGACATGACGAAGTCCGCCCCTGCGCGGTGCAGCGTGGAGACATTACGCTCCTCGTTGGCGCGGCTCAGGATCTGCATGTCCGGGCGAAGGCTTCTTAAATATTTAGTGAGATAAATATTGGTGGCGTCGTCGTGCGAGGTGATAATTGCCGCCGGGGCTTTTTCAAACCAGGCCTTCTGCAGGGTGTGAATGTCCGCCGCGTCCCCGAAAACAAAATGTCCGTCCGCTTCGTTGCGTTTTTTGGTCCGTTCGATGATCAGGTACGGGATGTCCGCCTTTTGAAACCGCTCGGCAATGGCATGGCCGACGCGCCCTCCGCCGACAATGATCACCGGGTCGCCCGCCACCTTGCAGATCTGATAGAAGGAATACACCTCATCGTAGGCCGTCAGGGCAGCTTCCGTGCCGGCGAACACCAGAACACTGGTGCGGTCGATGACCGTGTCCGGTCTGGGAATGATGAAATTACCCCGCTTCCAGATGCCCGCCACCGCCAGGCCGAAAGTTTCGCGGATGCCGCTTTCGGCCAGCGTCTTGCCGATCAGCGGCGTGCCGATGGCCGGCGCCTGCGCGATGACCAGCTGTTCGTAGCGGCCGATAATGTTGGCTTTGCAGTCTCCCGCGATGGTCCAGGCGGCCAGCGACCCCCCCAGCAGATCGTAAAGCTGCAGGACGCGCGAACTTCCCGCCAATTGAAGGATATCCACGGAATGAGGAGACTCGGCCGTGGTGACAATCGGCAGATGCTCGAAATCCTCCCGCAGCGTGAGCGTGATATTGGTGTTTATCTGGTCGCTGTTGGTGGCCACGACCAGCGCGGCGTTTTGCGCGCGCAGCCGAAAGTAGGTTTTGGGATCGTCGATATTACCGATAGCGACACGGATGTTTTTGTCGTATAGCTCAAGCGCCTGATGCAGTTCGCCAACGACCACGACGTAGTTTTTCTTATAGCTGTCCAGCCTTTCGATCAGATCGGCAGTCACCGGGTCATAATGCGTAATGATCACGTGATTACGGGTATCCGGCGGAAGCTCCCTGGGAGCGCGGCTCCGCGCCTGCGCTTCCATCCAGGGGGCGAAAAAAAACTTAATGAAGACAAAAGGAAGAAGAATCAAAAAGACAACCACACCGGACAGAAGCACCAGAACGGAAAAGGCCCGGCCGATGTCGCTGGAGAACGTGATATCCCCGAACCCCAGTGTAGACATGACTACCATGGTCCAGTAAAAACCGGTAATCCAGGAATGCCGCTGTCCTTCCAGAGCCATGAGATAGTGAAAAACCATGCTGTAGACCGTGATCAGGACAAGGATGACCAGAAGGTACTTTGCCAGCAGGCCGATATTGGCTTTGACGATTTTGCTTCGGGAGATCGTGCTGATGATGGCCGACAAAAACTTCATGAGAGACGCCTTCACATTCCTCGCTGTTGGCGGCAGTATATGAAGCGCCGCGTGGTCTGTCAATCAAAATCGAGCGCCCCATCCGCGGCCGGACCAGCCGGGAAATCGCCGCCGGCCGGGATGGACAGATCCTGGCGTTTTCAAAAGATTCGCCAAAGCCGCATGATTCTTTCTTTGATTTTATCCGGTTTTATAGTAAATCAGGGTGCCGGATGCGGAATAAAAGACGCGAAAATGGTCTCTGAAACAACAGACCGGGAGGAAGCGAAATGGCATTGAAAATTTTAGGCATCTCCGGCTCGCCGGTGAAAAAGGGCAACGTGGAAACATTTCTGACGCAGGCGATGGAAGGACTGCCCGCAAAGAATTTTCAGTTCGAAATCGTTCATCTTTCCGGTTTGAAGATCGGCGACTGCATCCATTGTAATTTCTGCCTGACCAAACAAACACCGGGCAAATATTGTTCGCTCAAAGACGACGCCCAGCGGGTTTTTGAAAAGGCCGAAGCGGCGGATATCCTTGTGCTGGCCAGCCCCGTGTATTTCATGCGCTCGTCCGCGCGGATGGCCGCGCTGCTCGACCGGTTCCGCGTGTTTGTCTTCGGCAACCTGGCGGGCGGAAAAATGAAAAACAAGATCGGCGTGAGCATGGCCGTCGCCTGGCTGCGCCAGGGCGGCCTCGAGCTTGCGCACCTGTCTCACATCACCGCCTTCCTGACGCTGGAAATGATTCCGGCCAGCGTCCATCAAGGCGTCAGCCCTCTGGGCGCCTCCGCCCTCGCCAGCGCCGATGGTTCGGGAGGCTTTGATCCGAACATCCGGCGCGGCATCGAAAACGACGAAGCGGGACTGCAATCGGCGCGTCTGATTCTGCGGCGTGCGCTGGAACTGGCCCGCCTGGTGCGGAAATGACGGAGGTTTGAAAAACATTGAATCCCGCGTTAACTGACGCGGACAAAGCTTTCTGGAGAATCGCCATGGCCCGATACATTGCTTCGCCGTTTCCGCCGGCCAGCCCCAAACGCGGGGAAACGGCTTTCCTGCGCCGGTTATCCGCCGTGTTACTGATGGCGCTTATCCTGACCGTGATGCCATTCGAATCCCGGCCGTCCGGTCCGGACGTGTCTTTTTCATCGGACACGCTGGTCCGCGGCGATCTGATCCTGCTCAGGGTCCGCGGTGAAGCATCCGATAACATTCAGGTCGTTTGGATGGAAAAGGAAATCCCTCTGGTCCACAACTCCAACGGCTGCCTGTGGCACGGATTTCTCGCCGCCGATTTGAACCAGAAGCCGGGAGTGTATCCGGTGGCCGTGCGTGTTCCATCCCGGGGGCTCGAAAGATATTTTAAACTCCGGGTCAACGACCGGGATTATGGCGTGCGCAAAATCCGGCTGCCCCGGGCCAAGGTCGAACTGGACGAAGCATCCCTGCAGAGAGTGAAGAAAGAAGCGCAGACCGTGAATTCCCTGTGGGATGCGGATTGCCGGCCTCCGGAATGGAAAGGGTCTTTCAGGATTCCGGTGGACAACAAAATTGTCGGGCCCTTCGGGCAGAAAAGCATCATCAACAAAAAGAAGCGGTCCCCGCACACGGGCGTGGACATCCGGGGAAAAACCGGCTCTTTGGTCCGGGCGGCCAATTCCGGCACCGTCGTTTTGGTTGCCGATCACTTCTTTACGGGCAAGTCCGTTTACATGGATCACGGCGGCTGTATATTCAACATGTATTTCCATCTGGATTCGATACAGGTTGAAGAAGGGGACTTCATCGAAAAGGGGCAGATCCTCGGGCGCGTCGGCGCCACCGGGCGGGCAACCGGCCCGCATCTGCACTGGGGCGTGCGGGTCAACGGGGCCAGGGTCAATCCGTTAACGCTGATCGAATTGAGTCGGGAGTTGGACCCGTGACCTAACGGCTCCGGAAGCTTGCGCCCCGAAATGTTCCGCGGTGTTTGGCAGGATGATCCATCGCGGCGACCGGTGCCTGTGCGCTCGAACGCGAAAAATCAGTCTCAAATGGTGTGTTGACATCGTTTTTTGATTATATATAATTCTGACGGTTCAGGAGGCGCGTATGCGAGATTTTCGAAATATTTTATACGCAATAGATCTGGATGCGGAGCGTTTTTCTTCCCTGATGCGCGCGCTGGAATTCGCCCGGCTTTTAGGAAGCCGGATGCACATCTTGTATGTCAACGACCCGCAGGCCGGCTACCGTCATCCGACGGATTATGAAGATGCCGTTGCTTTAAAGGTCAAAAAAGCCGCGCCCGAATCCCTGCTGGAGGGTCTGAAAATCATTTATGCCGTTTCCAAAGGCAACCCTGTCCAGGAAGTCGTGCAGTACGCCCGGGATCATCGGATCGACCTGATCGTTGTCGGGCATGAACCCCGCGGCAAGCTGTATGCGGCGATGTTTGACAGCACGGATGTCCGCATCATTGACGAGGCCATACTGCCCGTTTTAGTCTTCCCGGAAATATAAGTTCTTTCTGCAAAGAAGATCCTCTAAGCCAAAAGACCTGACCGCGCCCGGCGCCATGCGCGAAGGAGTATTTTGCCCATGAAAATAAATAAGGACGCGAATCCAAAAAATATCAAGATCGGCCTTTTCGGTTTCGGGAAAACCGGCCGCCTGGTGGCGGAAGAATTTTTTCAAGACGGCCTGTTCGATCTGGAATGGGTGGTCCGAAAAACCAACAAAGACAATCACAAATACGCGACCCGGCTATTGGGACACGAAGTCGATGACGCAAGGATTTTTTCCGTGGATGAAGTGTCCCCCGATTTTTACGGGCGGTGCCCGGTGGACATCATCGTTGATTTTTCAAGCGCCGCCGCCCACAGGTATTACGCTCCCGCCGCTGACGCCGACATTAAAATCATTTCCGCCATTTCGAAGTACAAAGCGGAAGACTTGGAGGATTTAAGGCGAATGGCTGAAAAAACAGCGGTGCTGTATTCGCCGAACATCACCCTGGGCATCAATTTTCTGCTGGTGGCGTCTCAAATTCTTCAGAGTATCGCTCCGCACGCGGATATTGAAATCGTGGAAGAGCACTTTCGCAACAAGAAGGAGGAATCCGGCACCGCTTTAAAAATCGCGGAGATTCTGGGCCTCGAAAAGAAACAGCACGTCAACTCCATTCGCGTGGGAGGGATTGTGGGCAAGCACGAAATCATTTTCGGCCTGCCTAATCAGACCATCCGCCTGGTGCATGAGAGCATCAGCCGGGCGGCGTTCGGCCAGGGCGCCATTTTTGCGGCCAAATGGCTGATCCATGCTCCGCCAGGGCTGCATTCCATGGAAAATATCATCGTGGACATGTTTAAGAAAAACATCCCTGTTTACTAGATTTTGCAGAATTGATGGAGGGCGTCTTGATGAAAGACTGCACAATGACGGGTTTCTTCGATTATCGCAGCAAGGTGATCGGCACGGATCAGGTGCTGGAAAAGCTGAAGCCCGGACAGAAGATCTTTTTATCCAGCGGCGTCGCGGCGCCGGGGAAAGTCCTGACGGCGCTGGCCCGGTCGGACGCGAAGAACCTGCGCGACTTGGAGATCATTCAGCTCATTACGCTGCGCAAATACCTGTCTCACCAGTGCTCCGACCAGTACCGGCTGAAAACGTTCAACGTCGGAGAAAGTATCAGCAAGGAAGTCGCCGAAGGCCGGGTCGATTTCATCCCCGCCAACCTGATGGAGCTGCCGTACATTTTTTTAAGCGGCGCGGTGGCGGTGGACGTCGCGATCATTCAGACGTCCGTGCCGGACGACAAGGGCTTCATGTCGTTGGGCGTCGCGGTGGACGTGGCCAATATCGTCATCAAGCAGGCTGCGCTGGTGATCGCCGAAATCAATCCAAACATGCCGGTGACGCTGGGCGAAACGACCATCCACATCAGCAGCATCGACTATGTCGTCGAAAGCGATCTGCCGTTGGTCGAGCGGATCAACCGACCGTATGACGAGATTACGGACCGCATCGGCTGGAATATCTCCAACCTGATCGACGACGGGGCGACCGTCGTGCTGCACGTGGGCAGACTGTTCAACGCCGTGGCCGATCACCTGAAGCAAAAGCGCAACCTCGGCATCGTAACGCATGTGGTTTCCGACTGGGCGCTGGACCTGATTGAATCCGGCGCCATCTCACTGGACCGCAGCCGGTTCAACGGCGGACTGGTTACCGCCAGCTATTGCTACGGCAGCAAGGCGCTCTACCAGTACGTTCACCGCAACCCCATCTTTGAATTCTATCCGATCGCGAGGCTCAACAATCCTTTCGTGGTGCGCCGAATCAAAAGCCTTATCGGCATCATGAACGTGAAAAAGATCGACATCTCGGGCGAGTCGGTCATCTTCCATTCCGGCGACAACCTGCTGACCGGCTACGAAAGCAAACTGAACTTCGCCGTCGGCGCGACCATGACCCGAAGAGGCAAGGCGATCGTGGCGCTCAATTCCGTGGATACGGAGGGAAACAGCAACATCGTCATCAAGTTTGACGGCCGGACCGACAACACCCACAGCACGCTCGGCGTCGTAAAATACATCGTCACCGAATACGGCGTGGCCAATCTTTTCGGAAAGTCTATTCGGGAAAGGGCGCTGGCCATGATCGACATCGCCCACCCCGACCATCGCGAAGAACTGCTCAAGCAGGCCAAAGCACTCAATTATGTTTATGCGGACCAGATTTATGTCGCCCGCCACGCGGCCAACTATCCGGCTCTGCTGGAAACGCGCAAATCCCTGAAGGACGGTTTGGAAATCAAGGTTCGTCCGATCAAGCCCTCCGATGAGGACAAGATGCGGCGGCTGTTCTACAACTTTTCCGATGAATCGAAATATTTCCGTTATTTTGCCCCGAAGCCGGTCATGCCTCACAAGGAAATGCAGACCTATATGAGCATTGATTATGAGAAGGTTCTGTCTGTAGTGGCCATCGCGGAAAAGGGGCGGAATGAGAGGATTATCGCCGAGGCCCGTTATGCGTATGACAAAAGCGCCGACGCGTATGAGATTGCGTTCATCGTCGATGAGGACTTCCAGGGAAAGGGCGTGGCCACCTTTTTGTTCAGGTATCTGATCAAAATTGCGCGGGACCGCGGAATTCAATGGTTTATCGCCTATGTGCTGTCGCGCAATGACTCCATGCTGAAGGTCTTTGAAAAATCAAATTTGCCCATCGCGAGATCGTACGAGAACGATGCGCTGGTTTTACGTTTTGATCTGGCGCAGGCGGCTGCGGAACCGGAATGCGACCGTAAAGAAGCAGGCGCTGCGCCGCATAATTCATTCTTGCCATAGCCACCGGATTGTGGAATACTTCGCCGCGAATCCGGCCGGTTCGTGAAGTATTACAGACTTTTGGTTTTGCCGGGTTGTAAAAACAACATCAACGATATCAATCCTATCGAGGGAGGTAGCAGGATCATGTCAAATGCAGTCATTGTCAGCGGTGTGCGCACAGCGGTTGGAGCCTTCGGCGGCTCTCTGAAAAACGTTCCCGCCAAAGATTTGGGAGCGCTGGTGATTCGTGAATCGTTAATCAAAGCCGGTTTCAAGCCGGCTTTGCCGGCTCATGCCAAAGAAGACGCGCCGGATACGGCCAAAAACGAGGGCCTTTGCCCGGTCGAACAGCAGTATTCCAGGTGGGACGCAAATCTCCGGGAAATCGCCGTGGACGAAGTGATCATGGGCAATGTCATCGGCGCGGGCCAGGGGCAGAACGTCGGACGCCAGGCCATGATCCGCGCCGGCCTTCCCAAGGAAACGACCGCCATCACCGTCAACAAGGTATGCGCCTCCGGCATGAAAGCCATTGCGCTCGCCGCCGCCAGCATCAAGGCCGGCGACAACGAAGTGGTGATTGCGGGCGGCATGGAAAACATGAGCGACGTACCCATCGGTCTGCCCAAGGCCCGCTGGGGGCACCGCATGGACATGCCGTTCGGCAAAACCGTCGATCTGATGGTGTTTGACGCCCTTTATGAGATCTTCTACGGCTATCACATGGGCGTCACCGCGGAAAACATCGCCGCCCGCTACAACATTTCCCGCGAGGAGCAGGACAAATTGAGCCTGGAAAGCCATACCCGCGCGCGTAATGCGATCAAAGGCGGCCTTTTGAAGGATGAAATTGTTCCCGTGACGATTCCCCAGAAGAAGGGCAACCCCATCGTATTCGATACCGATGAGCGTCCTATGGAAACCAGCATGGAGAAGCTGGCCAAGCTGGGCACGGCCTTCAAGAAAGACGGTACGGTGACGGCCGGCAACGCCTCCGGCATCAACGACGCCGCGGTTGCGCTGCTGATCATGAGCGAGGACAAAGCCAAAGCGCTGGGGTTGAAACCCCTGGCCCGCATCAAGGGCTACGCGTCGGGCGGCGTCGATCCGGCCTACATGGGACTGGGGCCGGTTCCGGCCGTGCGCAAACTGCTGCGCATCACCGGCACGTCGGTCAAGGATTACGGCTTGTTTGAACTCAACGAAGCGTTTGCCTCCCAGGCCATTTCCTGCCTGCGCGAGCTGGACATTCCCTGGGACATCACCAACGTCAACGGTTCGGCCATTTCCATCGGCCATCCGGTCGGCTGCTCGGGAGCGCGCATCGTGCTGGCGCTGGCCAATGAAATGAAGCGCCGCAACGTGGGGCTGGGGCTGGCTTCCCTGTGCATCGGCGGCGGACAGGGCATGGCGATTGCAATCGAAGCAGTTTAACAAATATTTTATATCGTAGGGAACGGCTCCAAACTGTTCCCTATATTTTTATGGAGTTGTTCATGCCTCATCAAACCGTCAACGGCATCAATATCTATTACGAAGAACAGGGAACGGGTGAGCCGCTGCTGCTTCTCAACGGCCTGGCTTTCCCGATGGACTTGTGGTTTGCGCAGATCGAGGCGTTGTCCAAAGAATTCCGTGTAATTGCGCCGGACAACCGGGGCATCGGCCGAAGCGACAAGCCGGACGATGTGTATTCCATGGAGTTGATGGCCTCTGATACCGTGGGGCTGCTCCGGCTGGAAAAACCGGACCGGCTTTCAAAAGATATAAGAGAATTTTTAAAAGGGAATTAGACCTTCAGTCTTTTTCTGTATCCTTGCCGGCCGGAAGGATGTTGGGGTCACAGCAACCCATAAAACATGAGTGTCAATGAGAGTAAATTCCATTCAAACCGTCACGCCTGACGAAGCCGTCCGGGCCGTTCGCTCCGGCGATCACGTCCATATCAGCGCGACGTCCAACACTCCCGTGTGCCTGGTTGCGGCGCTGTGCCGGCGCGGCCGCTCGGGCGAACTTCACAATATCCGCATTCATCATCTGCACACGGAAGGTCCCGCGCCTTACGCCGATCCGTCGTTTGAAGGCGTTTTTCAGCTCGAATCCTTTTTTGTCGGCCCCAATGTCCGTTCCTGGACGCAGCAGGGATACGCCGATTACATTCCCGTGTTTCTGGGGGAAACCCAGCGTCTCTATCGCGAAGGATACCTTCCGTGCGACGTGGCCCTGATTCAGGTGAGTCCGCCCGACGAACAGGGGCAAGTCTCCCTGGGGACGTCGGTGGACGCGTCCGTGGCCGCCGTCGAAAAGGCCGGGATCGTGATCGCCGTGATCAATCCGCATGTGCCCTACACCTACGGCGACGGCCTCATTCCAACCGATCGCATCCATTTTTTTGTGGAAGACGACACGCCGCTGGAAACGGTTCTCTTCGCATTGCCCAATGCTGTCGAGGCGGCCATCGGCAAACACTGCGCATCGCTCATCGAAGACGGAGCGACGCTGCAGATGGGCATCGGCGCGATTCCCAACGCAGTGCTCGCGCAGCTTTCCGGGCATAAAAATCTGGGAATCCACACGGAGATGTTTGCCGACGGCGTGATCGATCTGGTCGAGAATGGCGTCATCAACGGAGAAAACAAGGCCATTGACCGGGGCAAAATGGTGGCGACGTTTCTTTTGGGGTCCAAAAGATTATACGACTACACGCACCGCAACGACCGGGTACTGATGAAAGACGTCGGCTACACCAACGATCCGTTTGTCATCGCAAAAAACCCGAAGGTCACCGCCATCAACTCCGCGCTGCAGGTCGATCTGACCGGCCAGATCAGCGCCGACTCGCTGGGGACAAAATGCTACTCCGGCGTCGGAGGACAGGTTGATTTCTTTTACGGTGCATCGCGTTCGGCGGGCGGAAAACCAATCCTGGCCATGCCGTCGGTGACGGAAAAAGGCATCAGTAAAATCGCCCCCATTCTGCTTCCCGGCGCGGGCGTGGTGGCGACACGCGCCCACGCGCACTGGCTGGTGACGGAATTCGGAGCGGTGAATCTGTACGGTCGTTCCCTGCAGGAGCGGGCGCGGCTGATCGTCGGCATTGCCCACCCGGACCACCGGGAAACCCTCGACCGTGCCGCGTTCGAACGATTCGGTCCGCATTATCATTTTGTGCGCGCATGACGGACCGGACCTGATCCGCACGAAATCCGCGCAAGATCCGTCGGCACAAAGTCTTGTTCAATTTTCTATTTTCTGCTACACGGCATACATGAATAAATACAATATCCCTCAGAAGATATCCCCGCGTGGCTGCGGTTCAAAAACTTTTTTCATCCATCAACGAGTTTCAGCAGCTGGGAGAATAATCGCATGAAGGATCACGCCAAGACCAAACAGGCCCTGATTGGTGAACTGACTTCCCTGCGCGAACGGATCGTGAATCTGGAGCGCTCCGCATCGGAGCAAAAACGGGTGGAGGAGGAACTGAGGGAAAGCGCGGAGAAATACCGGCTGCTTTTCGAGTATTCCCCTCTGGGTAATTTCTACTTTGACGAAAAGGGCGTCGTCGTTGCGTGCAATGGACACTTCGTCGGCCTTATCGGGTCTTCCAGAAAAGCGCTGATCGGCCTGGAATTGTTCAAACTGCCGGATCAAAAGGTTGTTGAAGCGGTTCGGCAGGTGCTGGACGGCAAAACCGCCTTTTATGAGGACGTGTATCGTTCCGTCACCGCGGACAAAGCCACGCCGGTAAGGGCTGTTTTTACGCCGATCCATCTGGAGGGTAAGGGCGTTATCGGCGGTGTGGGGATTATTGAAGATATCACCGAACGAAGGCGCTCGGAGGAGGCGCTGCGCGAGAGCGAAGAACAGTATCGGACACTGGTCGAAAATGCCGACGAAGCGATCCTCGTGATCCAGGACGGCAGGATTAAATTTGTCAATACCCGGGCGGTCGTGGCCTTTGGATATTCAGTGCAGAAATTTATGTCCATCCCTGTTTTTGAACTGGTGCATCCGGAGGACAGGGAAATGGTGATCCGGCGGTATCTTGAGAAAATCAACGGCGATGCCGCTCCCACCCGACATACCTACCGGGTGCTCCACAAGGAAGGCCCGGTCATGTGGATCGAAATCAGCTCCATTCTGATCCAGTGGGAAGGCCGGCCCGCGACGTTGAATCTCATCACGGATATCACCGACCGCAAAAAGGCGGAGGATGCCCTGCGGGAAAGAGAAGAGAAGTACCGGACCATTCTGGAAAGCATCGAAGACGGTTATTTCGAGCAGGATCTCGCCGGTAACTTCATTTTCATAAACGATTCCATGTCTCGAATCTACGGGTATTCAAAAGAAGAATTAATCGGCTTGAACTATAAGCAGTATACCGATCTGGAAGGCGGCAGAAAATGCTTTCATATCTTCTTGAATATTTACAAAACAGGGAAGCCCGGAAAAATCGTGGATTTTGACATTATCCGGAAAGACGGAACCAGAAGGCATATTGAATCATCCGTGTCTCTCATCCGGGATCCCGCGGGGAATTCAACCGCATTTCGGGGCATTGTCCGGGACGTCACGGAACGCCGGCAAGCGGAGGAGGCCCTGAATAAGAGCTTTGCCAGGCTGCGCGACGCGCTGAGCGCCACCGTTGGGGCAGCCGCCATGATGGTGGAAACCAGAGATCCTTACACGGCGGGCCATCAGCGCCGGGTGGCCGACCTGGGCCGGGCCATTGCCCTGGAGATGCAACTGACCGACGAGCAGATCGAAGGCATTCATATGGCGGGTATGGTCCATGATCTGGGTAAAATCTCCGTTCCCTCCGAGATCCTCAGCAAGCCTACCAGGCTCACCGACCTGGAGTACCGGCTTATCAAAACCCACCCGCAGGCCGGTTATGATATTCTTAAAGACATTGCGTTTTCATGGCCCATTGCCAGAATCGTTCTGGAACACCACGAGCGGATGAACGGATCGGGATATCCGCATGGTCTGAAGAGGGATCAAGCGCTCCTGGAGTCCCGGATCCTGTCTGTTGCGGACGTCGTGGAAGCGATGGCCTCCCATCGTCCCTATCGAGCCGGACTTGGCATGGAGGCCGCTTTGGCCGAGATTGAAGCGAATCGGGAGATTCTCTATGACCCGCTTGCTGTGGATGCCTGTCTGAAATTGTTTCGCGAAAAAGGCTATCACTTTTCCGAATCCTGAAAACAGATGTTTTCGAACCCGGGAGGTCCCGGCAATGCCGCGTCCGGTTTTTCCGTCACAGCCGAAAAGCGGAGCGCCAAGCTGAAATTTACGGTGAATGAGATCGTGTCGGTCAGCGAAGCAGCCGCGAAACTGGGCCGCACGATTTACGGCAGAAACCTGGAGAGAGTCAGGGGTAATCGCTAAATTAAAACCGCCCGTCCCGTCAAGACTCCTGAAGCCGCGCTTACGCGCATTCGCTGTAGCCGCAGAGGCGGCAGACGGCGCAGCCGCCCTCGTGCTCGATGATGCCGCCGCAATCCGGACAGGCTCCTTTGAGGAAAACGCGCTTCACGTGCTGCATCTTGCCGCCGTTTGCCGCCACATGCGCCTGAATCGCTTTGGCCACCGCGTCGGCGCAGGACAGGACCTTGTTTTCACCGAAGCCGGACGGGGAATGGCAGGAAATGCCCTGCAACTGTTTGACGACCTGACGCGCCTGAAGTCCGCTGCGCCAGGCCAGCGAAACCATGCGTCCGATCGCTTCGCTCTGGGAGGCGGCGCATCCGCCTGCTTTGCCCATTGTCGTAAAGAGTTCGAAAAGACCCGTGTCGTCCTCATTCACCGTGACGTACAGCGGTCCGCATCCCGTCTGCATCTGATAGGTCCAGCCTTTGAGAACTCTGGGCCGTTCGCGTTTGGTCGCGAGTCTGTCCGGGGCGACGCCCGCTTCGGCTTCTTCTTTTTTCCCGACGCTCAGCACCTGATGATCCCTTGAGCCGTCCCGGTAAATGGTGACGCCCTTGCAGTCGAGTTTATAGGCCAGCTCATAGACGCGGGTCACATCCTGAATCGAGGCGCTTTTGGTGAAGTTGACGGTTTTGCTGACGGCGTTGTCCGTAAACTTCTGAAAAGCGGCCTGCATTCGAATGTGCGCCTCCGGCGTAATGTCATGCGCGGTGACAAACACATTGCGGATCTCTTCCGGAATTTCCATTATGCCGTGAAGGGTGCCGTATTCGGCGATCCGCTGCATAAGCTCCGGCGAATAAAATCCCTTTTCTCTGGCCATGGCTTCAAAGAGGGGATGGACTTCCAGCAGAATGTCATTGTCCATCACCTGCCGGACATAGGACACGGCAAAGAGCGGTTCCACGCCGGAAGAGGCATTGGCGATAATGGAAATCGTGCCGGTGGGAGCAATAGTGGTCACGGTGGCGTTGCGCAGGGGCGGCTCGCCCTTTTTGTCGTAAAGGGACCCTTTGAAATTCGGAAAGGCGCCCCGGCTTTTGGCCAGCGCACGGGACGCGGCACGCGCCTGTTCATTGATGAACTCCATGACTTTGTGGGCCAGGTCAATCGCCTCCTCAGTGTTGTAGGGAACGCCGAGCGCGATCAGCATGTCCGCCCAGCCCATGACGCCCAGTCCTATTTTGCGGTTGCCCATGGTCATTTCGTGGATTTTCGGCAGGGGATAGTTGTTGACTTCCACGACGTTGTCCAGGAAATGAACGGCCAGGTGAGCCACCCGGCCCAGTCGTTTCCAGTTGATCTTGCCGTTTAGAACCATTTTGCCCAGGTTGATGGAGCCCAGGTTGCACGATTCGTAGGGCAGCAGGGGCTGCTCTCCGCAGGGGTTTGTGGATTCGATTTGCCCGATATGGGGTGTCGGATTGTCCCTGTTGAGCCGGTCGAGGAAAACGATGCCCGGCTCCCCGTTTTCCCAGGCCTGCGTGACAATCCGGTTGAAAACCTTGCGGGCGTTGAGGGTTCCGGAAACCTGATTGTCGCGGGGATTGACCAGATCGTAGTTTTCGTCTTTTTCCACCGCTTTCATGAAGGCTTCGGTCAGCCCCACGGAAATGTTGAAATTGTTGAGCTGCTTTTTATCGGCCTTGCACATGATGAAGTCCATGATATCCGGATGATCGACGCGCAGGATGCCCATGTTGGCGCCGCGCCGCGTTCCGCCCTGCTTGATCGTTTCCGTTGCCACGTCGAAAACGCGCATGAAGGAGATCGGCCCGCTGGAAATACCGGTGGTGGTCAAAACAACGTCATTGGCCGGACGCAGGCGCGAGAAGGAAAACCCGGTTCCGCCGCCGGACTTGTGAATCAGCGCGGTGAACTTTACGGCGTCAAAAATCTCTTCCATGGAATCGCCCACCGGCAGGACAAAACAGGCGGACAACTGTCCCAGTTCGCGCCCGGCATTCATGAGCGTCGGGGAATTGGGCAGAAATTCCAGCTGGGTCATCATCCGGTAAAATTCTTCCGCGATCGCGGTCGTATCCTCTTTTTCATCAAACTTCCTGTCCGCGGCGGCGATGGTATCCGCCACGCGCCGAAACATTTGAACCGGCGCTTCCAGCACCTTTCCCTCTTTGTCGCGCCTCAGATAGCGCCGTTCCAGAACCGTAATGGCGTTTTTTGTCAATTCCGGGACGATCGGAGCGTAGGTCTTCTTCTCCATGAAAATAAACTCCTTTGTGTATGAAAATAAGACGGTTAATTAACAATTAAAAAACACTACATATTGTATGATAGCTTCCATTAACCACAACATCTAGACATTGTCAATAGAGAGGGAAAAATTATTTTGAATTTTTCAGAAAGGCAAAAAAAGGCGCATGGTTAGACGTGAAAAATTCCGGCGTGCGCCTGATGAGAGGCGCGACCGCCGGATGTTTTTTGAATTTTTTTTCAACAAAGCCGCGGACCTCCCCGCGCTGCCACCCGCCGGGATGATGAAAACTCCTGTATAGGGACAAATCGGCTTCATAAAATTCCTGCGTGGATAAATTTCCCGCATCCGTGCTGTTGGCCGGCAAGTTGAAGATGGCCAGATTCAGAAAACCGATGTCTTCGGAGTGCATGGCGACAAAATCCAGCGTTTGACAGGCGTCTGCCTCCGTTTCCGGCGGCGTGCCGAACAGGAAATAACCGTAAACGGCAATCCCTGCGCGACTGAGCGCCCGGAGCGCAGCCGAGGCTTCGGCAAGATCGATGCCTTTGGAGAGAGCATCCAGAACTGTCTGGCTCCCGGATTCCAGGCCGAGCTTCAGCATTACGCAGCCGCTTTTTTTCAGCGCCCGGCAAAAATCATTGTCCGCCAGATGTCTCGTCACGCGGGCAAAACCGTACCAAGGCGAACCGGGCGGATTTTCGATCAGCGCCTGCATGAAGGCGGGAGAAATAGAGCTGTCCAGAAGGTGAATCAGGGACGCCTGCGTCTTTCGCGCAAGCGCTGCCAATTCCGCCGCGGCGCGCGGGACCGGCAGGGGCCGGTAGGGGGCGTCTTCTGCTTTCTCCGGGCAGAACGAACATTTTCGCCACCAGCAGCCCCCGGCCGCGCTGTAGGGCAGGATAAAACCGGGAGAAAAATATCGGTTTTTTTCCAGCAGGTCATAATCGGCCGAGGGGCCTTCCCGGCGAGGGTTGATGCCCAGCAGCTCCGCCAGTTTTTCCTCCCCCGCTCCTTCCACCACTCGGTCAACCAGACCGGAGAACAGATCCGTTCGCCCCAAAAGACGAACCCAGGAAGTTGCGAGCGATCCGCCCAGAATGATTTTCTGCCGCGGGTGAATTTTTTTGACAAAGCCGATCATGGCCATGGTGCAGAGCGCCTGGCTTAAGAAATTCATGGAGAAACCGATAAAGTCCGGAGATTCCTCAAGCGCCTGACGCAGGCGCCCGGAAAAGTAGGAGTAAAAGGGATTGGCCTGGGGCTGTTCGGCCGCCTGAATCAAATCGACGCTTCTCACCGGGGAGCGTCGGCCGTCTTCGTAGTCGGAAAGAGACAGTTGAACGCCGAAAGGCTTCCCGGCCGTGCGCAGGACGCGGTGAATGTCCATCACGGCGCGGGAATACCGGCTCTTGTTTTTGAAAACGCCGGTGGTACCAAGCAGGTCCAGATTGGTCTTCAGGTTTTTTCGGGCGCGGATGTCCCACCGGCCGGAATCCTCGCTCTGTTGCGCGCCGCCGCGCAACAGATACAAAAGGCCTTCCACATTCGCGTCGATGACCCCGTGCCCGACGCCATTGGCCTTCAGACAGGCGGAAAGCCTCGCGATGCCTGCCGGCGGTTCTGAAGGCTTCACGACGGGAGGGTGAATAAGAATAATCTTCGTGGTTGTCATCGGTGAATGTTTAGTATTGAATGCACGCTTGCGCAAGCAATATTCCATGCCTATATTTGAGTTGACAGGATCGGGGCTTTACGCAATAGTTCCGGCCGCTAAGAAAAATCATACATTGAAGAGTCTTTAGTGAAAATTAACGAACCATACAATTTGCCGGCGCGGCTCCGAATCTTACCTGTCCTGTGTGTGTTTGTCCTGATTGCGCTGATTTCAGGCGCGGCAGATGCGGCAGACCGGTTCCCTGCGCATAAGGGAACGGCCGTCAATGATTTTGCCGGCGTGATCGATCCCGACAATGCCGCAAAAATGGAATCCCTGTCACGGGAAATTCTGGAGAAGACGGGCGCGGCGATCGTCGTGGTCACGCTGGCGGAACTGGGACCTGCCGAAGAAATCAATCTTTATGCGAGCGGACTTTACCAGTTCTGGGGGATCGGGAAAAAAGGTGAGGACAAAGGTGTCCTGATTCTGCTGGCCGTCAAGGAACGGAAAATCCGCGTAGAGACCGGCTACGGTGTTGAAGGCGTCCTGCCGGACGGCCGGGTGGGCGAGATCCTCGATCAGGTCGTGGTGTCGCATCTCAAGGCGGGTGAAACCGGCAAGGCGCTTTACAACGCGGTGCTGGCCTGCGGCGCCTATCTTGCCAAAGACGCGAAGGTTCAGTTGACCGGCGGCTCCGGCTTTTATCGGACCAGCGCCCGCCCGGAAAAGAAGGACGTCAATATTTTGGGAATCCTGTTTTTTCTGATTGCCGCGGCCGTTCTTCTGGGAACGAGGACAGGACGGGAGACACTGCCCTGGATTCTCCTGATGGTGCTTTCCGGCGGCGGCCGGGGAGGCGGCTCCGGAGGATTCGGCGGCGGGTTTGGCGGTTTCGGAGACGGCATGAGCGGCGGCGGAGGCGCGGGCCGCAGTTTTTAAAACAAAGGATGGAAAACATGGCAAGAATACCCAATCAGCCTCAAGACATTTTTGTTCCCCTGACCGAGGATTATCTCGATGCCTTCGGCAGGGATTTGGTTTCCCTGATGCTTTACGGCAGCGCGGCGGGCGGTTCCTACGTAAAGGGAAAATCGGACATCAATCTTCTGGTCGTCCTGACGCCGGAAGGCATGAACCGCCTGGAAGACGCCTTTGCCCCGGTGAAAAAATGGAGAAAGCGCAATGTCGCCGTGCCGCTGGTCCTGACGCAGGAATTCATTTCTTCCTCGCTCGACGCTTATCCGATTGAATTTCTCAACATGCAGAACCATTGCGTTTTGATTTACGGGGAAAATGTCCTGACGCCGCTGGTGTTCAAACCGGAGGAGCTCCGCCTGCAGATCGAACGGGAACTCAAATCGAAGATCATTTTGCTTCGGGAAGGGTATCTGGAATCCGAGGGGTCGGCACGACGTTTGAGAGGACTGATCGGCCGGTCGCTCGTCGCTCTGGTTTCCATTTTTAACGCCATGCTGTATTTAAAGCAATCCGGCGTGCCCCGGCACAAGAAGGAAACCATTGAGGAAGCGGGCAGGGTTTTTGGCGTCGATGCAAACGTCTTTGCGCGCTGTTTCGACATCAAGGCCAGAGAGGACCATCTTTCCGGCAAAGAAGTGGTCGGGTTGTTCAAAGAATATTTACGGGAAGTGGAGAAAGTCAGCTCCATGATCGATGGGTTCAAATAATTTAACGCGATGGAGGAGGAAAAAATGTCGGCAGGAAAGAAATTTGTCATTGTGTTGGCGGTCATTGCCGTTTTGGGGATTTCTCTGTATTCCCTTTTCGCGGGCAACTACAACAAATTCGTCAGAATGGACGTCGCCATCAAGGCCGCCTGGGCACAGGTGGAAAATCAGCTGCAGCGCCGCTTCGACCTGATTCCCAATCTGGTGGAAACGGTGAAAGGCTACGCCAAACAGGAAAGGGACGTTCTGGTGGAAGTGACCAACGCGCGCTCCAGAGTCGGCGGGGCCGGAACGGTTCCCGACAAGATTGCGGCCAACAATGAACTCTCCGGCGCCCTGAGCCGCCTGATGGTGGTTGTCGAGCGCTACCCGGATTTGAAATCGAACCAGAATTTCATGAAGCTGCAGGATGAACTGGCCGGTACGGAAAACCGCATTGCCGTGGAAAGAATGAGATACAACGATGCGGTGAAAATTTACAATCAGGCCATCCGGACGTTCCCGGCCAATTTCATCGCCTCTATGTTCGGGTTTAAGGAAGCCGCTTTCTTTGAAGTGCCCGGGGAAGCCAAAGCTGCGCCTCAGGTGAAATTCTGATCCGTATTGTCAGGATTTTCTGGCTTGCGGTCCGGTTCTTTCGTGATCGAAACCCGTCTGCCAGATGCCGTCGTTCATGATGATGCGGGAGGGCTCTCCGGGGCGCACCGGTTGTTTGTATCTTTCGATGCCGTATTCCGGGTCATGAGGCAGTTTGATCATTTTTTCCCCCGGCTCGGGCAGGATGGGGTAAATGGCGCGGTCCCGGGTTCCGTTAAAAAGGTCGTCTAGGCAGGCGTATCCGGCCAGCTCCTCCAGCGTCTTCAGCGTCGGCGGCATCAGCACTATTTCCCGGCCGCGATATCTGTGTAAAAACTCTTCGGGTTTTGCCCAGAGGCTGTCCGTCAGTTCACCCTGATCGGTGGCGGCCGACTGGCCTTCCGGCAGCGCGGCCAGGAAGAAGCGGGTGCTGAAGCGCTTCGGCAGGAATTCCGGCGTGATCCAGTGGGCGTAAGGAATTAGCGCATCGAGGGGAAAAAGCAGATTTTCCCGCCGGGCTATCTCACCCAGAGTCGTCCGGCCTTCGTTCAGTTCCCCGCGATAAGCGGCAAAGCGGGCGTTTTGCTCCTTCGAAGTCAGCTTCAGGAGGCTTCCGTCCCGTATCCGCGCAATGAGGACACCCGTTTCTTCAAAGGTTTCCCGGATGGCGCAGACAAACAGGCTCTGCGCCGTTTCCGGGGAAAGGGAATCGTCCTTCAGGAGCGCTCGCGGATCAAAGCCCGCCGGCAGGGAAATAAAGTTTTGCAGCTCTTCGTCCCGGTCGGCGTCTGCGATCTGACCGCCCGGAAAAACATACGCCTCCGCCATAAAAGATGAACGGCTGTGGCGGCGGGCCAGAAAAACGTTCCAGGCGTCCGAAGGATGGCTTCGGACCAGAATGACCGTCGCCGACTCTTTGGGCACGGAAGGCTGTCCGGATGCGGGCACGCTTTCTCCTCTCATTATTTCGCGATCTGCCCGCCGTCCACGACCATGACATGGCCGGTGATGAACTGCGCTGCTTCGGAGGCCAAAAATACCGCCACGCCCTTCATATCGTCGATTTCACCGACGCGGCGCAGAGGAATCTCGTTGATGATGGCGTCGCGGACGGGTTTGAATTCCGGCTTGTCGATATAGGCCATCATGTCCGTATGGAAAAAGCCGGGCGCGATGGCGTTGACCCGGATTTTATAGGGCGCCAGCTTCACCGCGAGATTCATGGTCAGCAGATTGATGGCCGCCTTGGTGGAGTTGTAGGGAACGGCCGGGTGGGCTTCTTCAATGGAGCCGCGGAAAGCCATGACCGATGAAATATTGATAATGTTGCCGCCCCCCTGCTCTTTCATGATGCGGGCGACTTTCTGCGTCAGCACCCAGACGCCCCGTACGTTTACGTTGAACAACTGGTCCCATTTTTCCAGGGGGAAATCCAGCGTGGGAGCGCCCCAGGTGGCCCCGGCGTTGTTGACCAGAATATCGATGCGGCCGAATTTGGCCACGGCTTCTTTCAGCATGGCCTCCACGGTGTCTTCCTTGGCCATGTCGCAGACAATCGCCAGGGCCTTCACTTTCTGGCTGGCTTCCAATTCGGCGGCGGTTGCCTCGAGATTTTTTATTTTGCGCGAGGTCAGAATAATATCGGCGCCGGCTTCCGCAAGTCCCGTAGCGATAAACTTGCCGATGCCTCTGCCGCCGCCTGTTACCAGCGCCACTTTGCCTTTCAGTGAAAACATGTCTGTCAGTTTCATAGTTTCCTCCTTCGTAAAATAGGGTCCACCGGATTTTCTCCGGAGATGTTTGAATTTGACCGCTGTTGCTCAAAGAGATTGCTTCGGGCAACAGCTCGTTGAGAAAGAACCTTATCATAAACCGTCAGGAGGAGTAACCAAAATGTGAAAAAAGGATCCAAAACGGGGTCCGGCGACATAGGCTTTGAGGATAAAGGATATTTATGTTATGCGGTTAACCATGATGGACGACCGGCTGAAAAATATAACCCTGCAGCAGATGGAAGCGCTGATTTACCTGGTGGAAGAGCGGAGTTTCAGCCGCGCCGCCGCGCGGATGCTGCTGACACAGCCCGCTTTGACCAAGCAGATCCGCCATGTGGAGGACTGTCTGGGCGTGAAGGCGGTCAACCGCAGCCGGGCCGGTGTTTCCCTGACGCCGGAGGGCAAAATTCTTTACGATGCCGTCCGGCGGATCGTCCGTCTGCGACGGGACGCGGCGGACAAAATTGATCAGCTTCGAAAACAGCCGGGCGGCGACGTCTATCTGAGCGCGAGCACGATTCCGGCCACCTACATTTTGCCGCGCGCCGCCAGCGAGTTCAAAAAGAAGCATCCCGACATTCGGATTTTTCTCAAGACGGAAGACAGCGAAGAAGTGATCAACCAGGTGCTGGATCGGGAGGTGGAAATCGGCTGCATCGGGAAAAGCCCGCAAAACGTAAAACTGATTGCCGAGCCCGTCTGGCACGACCGGTTGATTCTTGTAGTTCCCGCGGGTCATCGCTGGACAAAAAAAAGGACCGTTTCCGTTTCCGAACTGATGAAGGAGCCTTTTGTCCTGCGGGAAAAAGGATCGGCGACGCGCGATGTTTTTGAATTGTATATGAAAGAACAAAAGGCCGTTCGCCTTGCGGACTTCAACGTCTGCGGCGAACTGGGCAGCTCCGAGGCCATTAAGGAGGCGATTCTGGCTGGTCTGGGCGTCTCCGTTTTGTCCGCGCACGCCGTGACAAGAGAACTCTCTTCCGGAATGCTGTTTGAGATTCCGTTAGTGTCCTGCCGCATCGAACGCCGGTTTTATCTGATTTACCTGAAGTCGTTTGAGCCCCGTGCGCACCATAAAACATTTTTCGAGTTTTTGAAAATTTACAAGGCAGCTCCCGCGGGGTTGAAAAAGCAATGAAGGACACAGTGGGGGGCATCGAAGAAGGCCGTCCAAACTCTGCCGCCTTCATATGTGAAAGCCATCACGACGCGCGGCGGCGAAGGCACGAAAATAGTTTTTACCGGCGACTTTTCCCACGATCAGATTGACGTCCCGCGGGCAGAACTTTCATGGACCAAAAAATCGGTCATTCTCTCCCGTTGACCAACGCCCGCAGAACATCAGACACAGCGTCCTTGTGCTCGACCAGAATCACTTTAATGCCGGCGCTTCCGGCGCCGAGCAATTTTCCCAGCGCTTTGCTGTCCGTGTCCAGCCTGCAACCCAGAAGGCGACGCCGGTGCTCCATCATGATCTGCTCGATATGGCGATACAGGCGGTCCGCCCCGTCACCGGAAAACAACAGCAGACGGGAAATCCTGTCCTGCTGCTGCGATGCCGTCTTTTGCCGCAGTTCATCGATGCCCTTCTTTTCCGCCGCGAGCCGGCCTGCGACATCTTCAAAACCAAAGCGGATGCGCCGCTGCAGTCTGGCCCTTTGCAGCGCTTCGACCAGCGTCGCGCTGATGTGCAGCAGGGGCACTTTCAGCCGTCCCTGCTGCCAAAGCAGGATTGTGGAGGCCGCAAGAGCCTCCCGGATTTTTTCCGCGCTGCCGTCCGTCTCCAGCGGACGGGGCAGACGAAGGGTTGACAGGTTCATGAAAGTCTCCTTGTCTTACCAATAAACTCCGCGTAATTTTGTTTCGTGTTGTAGCATATTCCACCAGGTTATAACAGCCGTCCTGATATTCCCATTATGAATTGGAAAATAAGGGATGCTTCTGCTAGAAACTTCGCATCTTACAAAGGAGGTTTCGTAATGAGAAACATTTTTTCAGCCCGCGCAGGAATTATTATTGTCGGCGCGGTCATCGGCATCGGCGCGGCACTGCTGCAGTATTTAGGCAATCCGCCCAACATGGGGATTTGCGTTGCCTGCTTTGAGCGCGACATCGCCGGCGCCCTGGGACTACACCGCGCGGATATCGTCCAATATCTGCGGCCGGAAATCATGGGATTTGTTCTGGGTGCTTTTGTCGCCGCGCTGCTCGCCGGTGAATACAAACCCCGGGGCGGCTCATCGCCGCTCATCCGGTTTTTCCTCGGTATTTTTGCCATGATGGGCGCATTGGTGTTTTTGGGCTGCCCCTGGCGAACGCTGCTGCGGCTGGCCGGCGGCGACGGCAACGCCATCCTGGGGCTCGCGGGACTGATTGCCGGCATTTTTATCGGTGTCGGGTTCTTGAAAAGCGGCTACAGCTTGGGGAGATCCTATGCGCAAAAAAAAGCAGCCGGCTGGGTATTTCCGGCTTTGATGATCGGCTTGTTGCTGCTGTTGGTGTTTCAGGTTTCCTTTGCGCCTGGCGGCCCGATTTTCTTCAGCGCAAAAGGGCCCGGTTCGCAGTATGCTCCCCTCCTCATCAGCCTGATCGCCGGACTTGTCATCGGCGGCCTTGCGCAGCGCAGCCGGTTTTGTACCATGGGAGCGTTTCGCGACGTGATTCTGATTCGTGATTTTCATCTCATCAGCGGCGTGGCGGCGCTTCTGGTTTTTGCGTTTGCGGCCAATATGCTTTTGGGGCAGTTCAATCCAGGTTTTGAGGGCCAGCCCGTGGCCCATACCGATCACCTGTGGAATTTTCTCGGCATGGCGCTGGCCGGACTGGCGTTTGTTCTGGCCGGCGGCTGTCCCGGACGTCAGCTTTTTCTGTCCGGAGAGGGCGATATGGACGCCGCGATTTTTGCAACGGGAATGATTGTAGGAGCGGCAATTGCCCATAACTTTGCCATGCCCTCATCCCCCAAAGGCGTCGGCGCCTTCGGTCCGGCCGCCGTCGTCATCGGGTTATTGTTTTGTCTGGTCATCGGCTTTACGCAGCGGGATAAAGTATCCGCTTGATTTTCGGGAAGGAGAACAGGTATGAGCACAATCAAAGTTGACGCCCGGGGATTGTCCTGCCCGCAGCCGGTTGTTCTGGTTGACCGGATGATTGCAGACGGCCATACGGATTTGGAAATTCTGGTGGACAACGAGGTCGCGAGAGAGAACGTTTCCCGTCTTCTCGGCCGGCGCGGTTTGAAGGCGGATATCCGGCAGGATAGTTCGGACATCATCATCCAAACGGCCAAGGGATAAAATCACCGTCTGACGGAATGTTTAATGAAAACCATTTATCTGGACAACGCCGCAACATCGTTTCCGAAACCGGAAGCGATGCTTGCGGCGATGACGGCTTTTCAGCAGAACGCCGGCGCCAATCCGGGACGCTCCGGCCACGGCCGTTCCATCGAGGCGGGGCGCATTGTTTTTGAAGCCCGGGAGGCTCTGGCGCGTCTCTTCCATATTGAAGACCCTCTGCGGATCGCGCTGACCAAAAACGCGACGGAATCTCTCAATATCACCCTTCAGGGCGGGCTCAGGCCGGGCGATCACGTGATCACGTCCGGCATGGAGCACAATTCCGTCATGCGGCCGCTGCGGTTTCTGGAAACAAGCGGCGTGGAATTGTCGGTGGTTTCCTGTTCGCCCCGCGGCGAACTCGAACCGGACGATGTGCGAAAAGCCCTGCGGAAAAACACGCGCCTGGTCGTGCTGACGCACGCCTCGAATGTGACGGGAACGATTCTGCCGGTCGAGGAAATCGGCGCGCTTCTGCGGGACAGACCGGATGTGCTGTTTTGCGTGGATGCAGCCCAGACGGCCGGAGCCCTGCCGGTCGACGTTGAAAAAATGCGCATCGATCTGCTGGCCTTCACCGGGCATAAATCTCTTTCCGGCCCCCAGGGCACGGGCGGGCTCTACATCCGCGAAGGACTGGAAAATAAAATATCACCTTTGATGATGGGCGGAACGGGAAGCCGATCCGAATTTGAACAGCAGCCGGCTTTCATGCCGGACCGGTATGAAAGCGGCACGCCCAACACGATCGGAATCGCCGGTCTGAGCGCGGGCGTTTCCTTTGTCCTGGAACAAACCGTCAGGAAGGTTCGTGATCGGGAAGAGCGCCTGACCTCCCGCTTTCTTGACGGACTCCGGGACCTGCGGGACGATGTGATCGTTTACGGCCCGCAAGACGCCTCCCGGCAAACCGCCGTCGTATCGTTTAACATCAAAGGTCTCACCGCTTCGGAGGCCGCTTCCTGGTTGGAGGAAAGCCGGGGCATTCTCTGCCGGCCCGGACTTCACTGCGCGCCGTCGGCCCACCGCACGATCGGCACGTTTCCGCGGGGAACGATCCGCTTCAGTTTCGGGTTTTTCAATACACAGCAGGACGTGGATGACGCCTGCGCGGCGCTGCGGGAACTTGTCCGGCGAAAGGGGCATCACCGGTCATGACAACGCACAACGACTGCGTTGTTCTTGTCGAATCCGTGAGCCACGCGCTCGGCGCGGAAAAAATAATCAAAGACGCCGGCATCGGCTGCAAACTGATCCACGTGCCGCGCCATCTCAGCTCCGACTGCGGCATCTGCCTGCGCTTCCGCGCGGAAGACCGGCAGCGGGTGGAGACGCTCCTGCGGGGGAAACTCCATTTTTTCGAAATCAAACTTCTCTGAAACGGCAAAGGCCATCTCTTCCGAATTATAAACCTGGCGGTTGCTTCTCCGAACAACAAGCGGTTCGGAGAAGCAGTGTTTCATGGTTTTTTCAGAATGATTAAACAACTCCCTGATCGATCATCGCGTTGGCAACATTTACGAATCCGGCGATATTCGCGCCGGCGACGTAATCCCCGGCAAAGTTGTACGTTTTGGCTGCGTTTAAACAGTTTTCATGAATATCCGACATAATCTGCTTAAGGGTTTCGTCAACTTTTTCCGGCGGCCAATACAGTCCCAAACGGTTTTGCGACATTTCCAGCCCCGAAACCGACACTCCTCCCGCGTTGGCGGCCTTGCCGGGGGCAAAGAGAATTTTTGCGTTTCTGAATATATTGATCGCTTCAAGAGTAGAAGGCATATTGGCGCCTTCCACGACGCACTTGCAGTTGTTCTTGATCAGCGTGGCCGCGTCCGATTCATCAAGCTCGTTTTGAATAGCACAAGGGATCGCCACATCGCACGGCACCACCCACGGTCGTTTTCCCTCAAAAAATTCCGCTTTGAAACGTTCGGCGTACGGTTTGACCTGATCCAATCCGCTGTTTCTCAATTCCAGCATGTATTCGTTTTTTTCGTAATCCAGCCCGTTGGCGTCATAAATGTAACCATCGGGCCCGGACAGCGTCACGACCTTACCGCCCAGTTCGATCACTTTTTTTACCACTCCCCAGGCAACCTGACCGAACCCGGAAACAGCCACGGTCTTTCCTTTGATGCTGTCCTTGTTGGAATTGAGTATGTTTTCTGTAAAATACACAATGCCAAACCCTGTGGCTTCCGGACGAAGCTTGGATCCTCCCCACCCGACCGTCTTTCCGGTAATGACCCCGTTGAACTCATGGGTAAGGCTTTTATATTGGCCAAAAAGGTATCCAATCTCCCTTTTGCCGACTCCGATATCGCCGGCCGGAACGTCAATATCCGGACCGATATATTCCTGAAGTTTCAGCATATAGCTCTGGCAGAAGCGCATCATTTCCCGATCCGATAAGCCCCTCGTGAGCAGGTCCGCGCCTCCCTTGCCTCCTCCCAGCGGCAGCCCGGTGAGGGCGTTTTTGAACATTTGCTCAAATCCCAGAAACTTCATCGAGTCCATGTCAACGGAGGCGTGAAACCTCAACCCTCCTTTATAGGGCCCCAACGCGTTGTTGAACTGCACACGATATCCGTTATGCACCTGTATTTCATTTTTGTCATTGAGCCATTCCACCTTGAAGCTGATCGCCCGGTTGGGCACGGTAATTCTTTCCAGGATCCGCTCGGCCTGATATATTGGTGCCTGCTCCAGCACGGGCGAGATCGTATAAAAAAGCTCTTTTACCGCCTGATGAAATTGTTTTTCCCATGGCGCCCGGGCTTCCAGTTTACTTAAAACCTCCGCGGCGTACCCATTCATTTTTTCCATGTTCTCCTCCTCTGATGTATATCAATCGGCAATCTTGTTCATATTTTTCACAACGCCCTTCGACACAGCTTCGCGTTTCGGGCGGCACCCCCATTCCGGCTGGCGCCGTTGCCGCGCAATCCTTTAAGGAGATGGAAGATCGGATATCGTCATTTTCAAAGAAGCGGTTTCCACCTGCTTCTTTTCCATCATCGTCCGCCTGCCGGGAGTTGAGCCCATGTTATCCAATTCGTCACCATTCCATACCGGATACTTTGCTCCCGCACTGTATAATTAGCCGTCCCTGAAAAAGTCATTTTTCCCAAAAAGTGTCAGTCGGAATCATTTCAAAGATTGTTCCGCTTGTGTTCGAACCGATAAATCCAGTCGAATAATCAAAATATCTCCAAAACAGCCTCTGGAAAAAAGGCAAAAAGAAAGCTCTGAGGAACTTTCTCAGGTTAAAACCACAACCGGACAGAATCGCGTTCATGCGATCGCCGTTTTTCCCCTGGAGATGATTCCGTTCCAACCGATGATCGGTTTTCAAATGACCAAAGATCGGCTCAATGGCTGAGCGCCGTGCAAACCATTTCCAAAGACTGGCCTTCATGCTCTTTTTCTTCTTCCCGGATAAATGGACTTCTGTGTTGGGGATATCCTTGGCCGCCCCTCGGTAGCCTTGGTCGCAATAGGCATGTAATGGCTGCCAGCCGGTGTGTTTTTTTACCTGTTGCAGAGCCTTCTTCTTCAGCGTATGTCCGTCAAACGGATTGCCGTGAAGGGCGTCCATGGCTAATATCCAGTTGTCACTGGAACTGCTGACCATCGACACCTTGCAGCCAAACTCATATTTCTTGCTTGTGACCTTTAGGTTATGAACCTTCCCTTTGGCGATACATTTCACTTCCGGGACATGAACACTGTAAACTTTATTCTTGTCGTTTCTTTTCTGGGTGAAAATAGCTCTGGCAAGGGGTAAAACCTTCGCCAAGTGCCCCTTCGGATTGGAACACTTTCTCTCCAGATCCCGAATGACTCGCCCCAGCAGGGTCTTCAGTTTTTTGGTTTCTTGCCCAGCCCGATTGCACTGTCCGGCGACGACATAGCGCCCCTGTTTCAGAAAGACTTTCTTCCCGGCGCGTTTGCAGCTCTGTCGTAAATCAATGTGCATCGTCTTCGCTATTCTGACAAGGACGCGACGGGCCTTATGGTAAAGTCTTATCCCGATACATCGGGATGGGGAAGGCAATGGCTTTTTCCTGTACGGGCGTATCCACATTCACTCTTTCCACGTGTTTCTCGGTTAAAAGT
>MTBK01062375.1_pt1 | contig 79966 bp, 74 predicted proteins | sample 1535981 | NCBI WGS metagenome assembly MTBK01 (sample SAMN06109225, study PRJNA356200) | anaerobic digester metagenome | isolation source: biogas reactors fed with pig manure or primary and secondary sludge | place: Spain | collected 2016-06-30
TGCCCCGCTCACTCTATAGCACTCGCAAGAGGCAACCACCACCTCTGTCATTCCCCGGCTCACAGACCGACGCATGCCGGTTGGCCGTGGAATCCAGAACTATTAATTTAAATGGAACCGTCCCCGTTATTTCCAAAAGTGGATACAAAACAGTTGCTATTTTCCGGTAATTCGCTTAACGTCTATTCAAACAAATATAGGATTAATATGAGAAAAAACTCTCTTACGTTGATAAAAACAAATCCTTACTTAAAGAATGACCGGGAGCTGGAATCCCGTCTAATCCGTTCCGTAATATCCTCATCGGCTATAGAAGGTGTCCATGCAGCCGCATATCGTGCATTCGGGGTAAAAAGAAATTTTAAAAAAGCAAAAGTTATTAACCGCCTCTCAAAGTAGTCTCGATAACACCGTCAAATATTTCTTCCATCGGATAATAGTTATAATCCATCCCCGCCTGCACTGCCCGAAAATAATTCTGCCGTTTATGACCTTTAAGATTTCCAAAATCAAGTGGAGGCAATCCCGCCTGTGTCGCCATTACAATAGCCAACATACGAGCGACACGACCGTTACCTTCCCGAAAAGGATGGATGAGCACCAACTCCGTATGAACAACAGCGAGAGCGTGAACCACGGCAGATTTTTTCTTAAACAGACAAGGGGTAAATTGCCTCAAGGATTTTCTTTCAAATTCAGCCATAAGATGAGGGACTTGCTCAGCGGCAGCAAAAGGGAAAGTCCCTTTCGTCAAATTGACACGCCTGTACTGTCCAGCCCACTGATATATTTCGCCAAGCCACATCTTATGCATTAAGCATATATCCGTAGCTTTGAAATGATGATGTGAACTGTATAATGAGAACATATCCCGCAATGCCCGCTTCTGCGCCCTGGCTTCGACCTCATCCATTATCCGCTTGCTGGTAATACCTAGCAAGTTTCGCAGAACGCGTCCGCGAGAGCGAGGCTGATATTGTGCTTCTATTAAATCAGAAACATCATAACGGTCAGTTCCAGTCATGCACTTTCCTTCTTAACACCAATTTTGACAACATTCTTCTATGCTTGTTCAACCGGAGAACGGTTGAACAAGCAGTTATATTGTGCCTCACACACTTTTGGCTTTGCTGATGCGGTTTGCGACGAGGCGGCAGACGGCACGATCCGGCAACGGCTCATAGGGTCACCCATATAAAAGGCCCTCAAATATTCCATGGCAATTTATTGTTTCACGCGATTCCACTTCATTGCCCTGCTGCCGTAGTTTCTTCAGGTTTGGATGCCAGTCTTCACAGTGGCATGCTCATAGGCTCAGGTCTTGAAATATCAGAAATCTTATATGGCAAGGCCTGAGCCCAAGCCACACACTCAACCTCATACGTCTTACCATCCGCGGCAGTTGTTCGGAATTTCCGAACAACTGAATCCTGATCCAGTTCTTTCTCCTCGAAAATATGTTTTATATGCTCACTGACATTTGATTTGCTTGACTGGAAAAGAGCCACCAGCTGGGCTTGAGTAAGCCAGGTCGTCTCGCCTTGAAATCTGACGTCAACACTCGTCCTCCCATCGTCGGACTGATATATGATAATTTGGCTGTTCTGGCTGTCATCTTTCATATTATTCTCCTCCAATATCAGCCACAATTTCATCAATCGCCCTGCGCAGTTTGTCTTGCCGGGCAACGATGTCTTTCGGCATTGAGTTTCTTAATATCAATTACCTCGCGGGTGTCCTTTTGCGCCACATAAGTGGATACAGCGACATTGTAATCGTTTTCTTTAATGATTTTGTTATCCACCCAATTCAAAAGTCGCTATAATTTGAAATATATTAGTATTCCCTCAAAATCACACGCTTTTGGCTTTGCTGATGCGATTCCAGACGAGGCGGCAGACGGCGCGATAGACTTCCTTGCGTTCTTCTTTTGTCAAGTTCAGTGCGTAAAAAACGATGTTGTTCAGCTCGGCGCGATCCGGCATCAGCTATAAAATAATGTGCCACTCCTTCTAGCACTCGCAAGAGGCAGCCACCACCTCAGTCATTCCCCGGCTCGCAGACCGACGCATACCGGTTGACCGGGAAATTCAGAACTATTAATTTAAATAGAACCCCATTTATCTTGACATTACTATGGAGACCGTCTTTTCCTTTGCTTGATAATATATCGTAGGCGCCCTTGATATTGTCTATTTCTTTATTGATGTCAATATCAAGGATACTCGAATCAACAAGATGCCCAATGAAACCGTTCACCTTTTGTAGCTTATTAAATAGTTTAGTAGCAAAACCGTTCTTTGAGATATCGTACTTTTGTTCATATCGTTTCCCCATCATTCTATCCATATCAAACGAGATTAAGCCGGCGACGATGTAAGGCAGATAATCGGCTCCAAATGGATCGGGACACTGTTTCCGGCATGCGTATATACTTTCAGCTACGAAGTTATAATGATAGCCGATTGCGTTGAATTTCGCTATTTTTGATGCGGCGTTGCTTGTAATCATATAAAAACCAAAATAGTCAATTACAAATACTTTTAAACAACGGGTATTGGAATTTGATTAATAAAATATTTTTTATCTTGATACTCAAAAAATCCTTTTTCTTTAAACTCATTTAAAACACGCGATGCCTCTTTATCACAGCGCATTATAAGATCATTCAGGATGTTTTCTTTTGAACTGTCGCCCTTCCCATACATTAGCACAATATTCGGTGGAAGATAAATATCTCTGAAAATAGGCAATTCTCTACTATTGTATAGGGCATGTTTATCAAGATCGTGGTCTGTGACTAAACAATATTTTTTCTTAATACTGTCAGGTTCACGGCAAAATTTATTGATAGTAATTCGCCATCCGTATTTTTCAGGAGATAGTTCCGGAGGACAGTTTCTAAAAAGACAGGCACCATGTGGCAGGAATTCAAGAGCATAATTGTTATGACTTTCAGGACGCACATGGCACGGAATAATGCCACTGACAGACAACACATCAGCACCGATTTTCTTTGTATTTGTGTCCACAGCAATGATCATGTCAAATGACGATAAATATAAAAATAAATCCTTTACGTTGGGGATAGCTTTATCTTGTATACGTGAAAGAACCTTCTCTTTACCTGATTCGCCAATATAATGAGTTTCAGAAAAGGTTATGGGAAGATTCACATTTTGGTCGTCATAGGAAATACCTGCATCTATTGTCATGGTCTCTCTGTCATAGTGAAATCCTTTAAGCGGGACGGGCGAACCGACCATTACTATATTTTGCCTAGGCTTCTTATCACGACAGCATTTCTTATATTTTTTTCCACTACCACATGGACATAGATCATTATTGCCGAATTTGCTCATAATTCTAGAACCAATATGGGATCAACTTAATTATAATATAAAAATGACTAATTATTTAATCGACCAGCCGCCGTGCTCATCAGACACTTTTGGCTTTGCTGATGCGGTTCCAGACCAGGCGGCAGACGGCGCGATAGACTTCCTTGCGTTCCTCTTTCGTCAGGTTCAGCGCGTCAAAAACGATGTTGTCCAGCTCGGCGCGATCCGGCAGGGGTTTGGGCTCCTGTTCTTCGATCGGAATATTGGATTTTGGGTCTATACCGCATTCTTCGAAAATGGACTTTATTGCTCTCTCAAAGAAATCTTTCAGCAATTTATTTTTTTTAATAATTAATCCATGTGGAAGAAAAAACATTCCAATATCGTCACCACTGAATTTTAGTGCCCCTCCGCCCAGATTAGTCAAACCAAACAATTCTCTTTCTAAGATGAAAAAGGTCGAATTGGCAAAGGCAGCAATTGTCACTGTCTCTTCATCTTTTTTAGGAATAATCTTATAAAACTCTTTTCCAATAATACCTTCTGGATTGAATATTACCAAGTGATCACGGCCATAAGTTCTCGCCATCAAAATTGGTGCTTTAACACGGGAATTACCTTCATTCTTTACTCCATATTTAATGACACCTTCACTATTATTCTTCAAGTAAATCGTTCTAGTGTTTTTAACTGATTTGATAAAATTGGCCTTTGGAAAGCGCTCACCTGTGTTATTATCATGCACATAACCGTCAATTTGACAAACGCTGGATAATTTTCTTATCTGTTTATTACTTTTTATTACCTTAATAAAAAAATCTGGCGCTCGCAGATACTTGCCGCCCCATTTGTCACCTTCATATTTTCCGGCACCCAGTTTTTTCTCTTCTTCGTTTTTGTATTCTGTTCCGGCATCCAGCAGCTCTTTGATCGTAACGGGATAAACGCGAAAAATATCATTTGAGATGACTTTATCTGCATCTTCAATCGCCAGTAAATTTTCCGTGAAGATGGCCTCTTCAAACGGCTTTTTGAAGGCGACAAATTTCACCCGGTGCTGCGGGTTAATCTTTTTTTGCGGCGCGTGAATAACAGAAATAATCGTGTTGATGTCCGCCGCTTCAAAACCGCGTTTGGCGTGATTGTCAATAATCAATTCCACCGGACAACGGTTAAGCAAAAATTCCTGAAGCCAGACACCATAGCCTACATCCAGCCAGGAATTAGAACAAATGAAGGTGTGGATGCCTTGCGGGTTGAGCAGGCGCAATGCCCGGATATAAAAATAAGTGTAAAGGTCGGATTTGGCATTGATTTTCTTTTTGGCTGGAAAGTCGTCTTTAAAGTCCAGCCGCACCATTTCCTGCAAATAGCCTTTGTATTCTTTTTTGTCTTTCACCTTATCCATCGGGTTGGCGATTTCTTCCAGCCGCACATAGGGCGGATTGCCAATGATAATGTCAAAGCCTTCCTTTTCCACAAATATTTCGGCAAATTCGATGTTCCAGATTAGCGGCTTGTCCTTGCGGATGTTTTTCTTTTGTTCTTGCAGATCATCCAACTCTCTGGTTAGTCGTTCAATTTTGTCTTTATCCAATTCAATCTTCGTTTGCCGCGGCACCGTGTCCATAATATCAAAAGATGATTGATCATGCGGTTTGCTACCTTTTAAAGCATTTAAGTAATCGCTTTTTTCTTTAATCTCCGTCTGAAGAATTTCTTCAAAAACGGCGAGTTCGCGCTGTCTGATTTCCCATTCATCGACGGAAGCCTTGTTGTAAAAATATTCGGTTTTCAGGTTTTTGAGTTGCGTTACTTTCTTCTTGATGGAATCTTTGATGACCGCATGGTCGGATACGGGAAACGTTTTATTGCCGATGCGCTGGACAAGAGAATCGCCCTGACGGATTTTGAAATCAAGACTGGGCAGGATGGGCGTGGGCGATAGGCGCATGTCTTCCGGAGCATCCACAAAAAGCGAAAGCCACAGGCGTAACTGACAGATCCAGACCGCCCATCCCTTGACTTCCACGCCGTAGAGCGACTGGGAAATAATCTGCTTTTTCCGTTCAAAAATATCCGACGCCGGCAGATGCGCTTTTTCCCTCAATTTTTGCTCGATTTCATCGAGCACCTGCATCATGCCGACCACAAAAGCGCCTGATCCCACCGCCGGATCGCAGATGGCCAAGCGCTCCAGAAGCAAAAGGAGTTCCCTTGCCTCTTTGGGCGAAAAACTTCCGTCTTTCTGGTCTTCCTCGGCTTCGCCTTCGCGGAAAAACAATTCATAAAGATTAACCGGCGTTATCGGCAGAGACAGATTCTTCATCAGCCACTTGACGAGGCTCAGCCGGCACATCAAATCCACTTCGGTGCGCGGGGTGTAAACCGCACCGTCGGCCTTATTGACCAGTCGTTCGAAGATAATACCCAGAAATTCCGGGTTGATCTGGAGTTCGGCGTCATCCAGCGAGCTTTCCTCAATGGTGAAGCTGTGAGAAAAGAGAAATTCAAAGAAACTTTCTATTTCCTTGTCGGGTATCGTCCAGCCTTTTTCATCGTATTCCGGTTTCTTTTTGAACAACTCGCCGTTGAGATGGGGCGCAAGAATCAAGGCGTCATTGATTTCTTTGGGCAGGTGCTTACGTGGCGTGAATTTATGATTCAGCGCCTCAAAAAATAAAATGGTCAGCCAGTCTTCATAAAATTTATTATCGGCTTTGCTCTTTTGGTAAGCCTGAAAGAAATCTTGAATGAATTTTTCGTTGCCGCCCAGCCATTTTCTTTTTTGAATGAACCCCAGAAATATGGTGCGGATGGCAAAAAGTAGAACAAAGTCCCTAGCTTTGTCTTCATCTATTTTATTGATTTTTCTAACGGCCTGAACCAGTTTATCGTATTCGACAAAGAATTCTTTATAGAAGAGATCGGTAACCGGCGCGACGGCGAACGCTTCCTTGACGATGTTCAGTGTTGTAAAATCATCATCACGGGAGGCAAGGCGCTGCAAAAATGTTTTGTTGGTAAATTCACGACTGACAAAATACGTAAATCGGCGGAAGTTGGACCATACTTTTTTTGTGCCTGCGTATTCGGGATAAACCAGCGAAAAACGGAAATTGCCGTCATCGTCATAAAAGATAAAAATGCCTGCGGAATAAATTTGCTGCTCTTTGAGTATCTTTTTGGCTTTGTCGTATTGTGCTTTTTTACCGGAGCGTTCGGTTAGGGCCTTTTGCATGGACAGTGTGCAGACGATCAGGCGTTCAGAATCGGCAAATTCGATCTCGCCCAGTTTCCGGGCCTGGGCAAAGTTTTCATCATTATAGTGCTGCAAGCCTTCTTTCGCCTCTGAAAACCGCGGACTCTTCCGGCGGAAGAATAAAACAAATTTTTCAGGTTCAAAATCTTCAATTATATTTTCCAGAATCGGACGAGCTTCGTGGGTCATTTATTCACCCGTGGTTATTTTGCGGATACCGCATAGTGCGATACCATTGTATTTAAAATAAAAATCTTTATATTTTACTTTTATTAAAGCATTCTGTTTTCAATCGCGATGATAATGTCCTTTTTCAGTTTTTTCTGACCGGCAACGGCCCGATCCAGATAATCACGGCCAAGTTCTTTTTGCATTTGCGCAATGTCTTCAACGGTTTCGTTTAATTTGTTTTCCGCGGTAGATAAATTGCTGATCCGGCGCAGGGAATATTCGGATTGCGTGCCATAGTGAAGAATATCTTTCCTCAATTTGCGGAGAAAATCTTTATAAGGCATCAGTTTTTGTGTCTGCACATTGTTAATCAATGTATTGAGTTGATTGAGCGCTTTTTGCTCCAGGCTTTGTTCGCTGACGCCACCGGGCATATAGGGCTTGTGATTTTTGATGGCATTGTAAGCCGGCCAGAATTGCGGGCTTAACTCAAGAGATTTTTCTTCCGGCGCGCAGGTCACTTTATCAAACACGTCTTCAAATGCTTTCGTCTCCGGTAGCGGTTTTTCATAGGCATGATTCAGTTCGGTGATATATAGCCTGCCTTTTTTGAAGAAAACTAAAAGCTCATCTTCTGTGTATTGCTTGGCGACTTTCACGCGCGGCGGATAATTTTCGAGGTTTGCCGAAATTTCTGGATGATTTTTTTGAATTTCTATAAAAGCGCGCAAAGACTTGTTATAAAAACTTTCTTCTTCCTTCTCATCCGGATTTTGCTGGATGCGATTATACAGTCCGGCAGGCGTCGGTTCTTCATCCACATCGAATATTTTGGCGTCTTCTCCCAGCGCGCTGTGAATCAGAAACATTTTGTTTGCGGCAATTTCACGCGACTTGACCAACTCGGCCCCCTGTTCCGTCGGGAAGAAGTTCACGATATAGAGTTCATTAAAGACTTTTTTGCTGATTCGGTTAATGCGACCCACGCGCTGAATGACGCGAACGGGGTTCCAGGGAATGTCATAATTAATCACCATTCCTGCGCGGTTAAGGTTAAATCCTTCGGATATTTTGTCCGAGGTCAGCAAAATATCAAATTCGTTTTCCTGCTCAGCGTACGAAGCATCATAATTTCTATTGATCTGCACAATCTTTGCACTGGATAAATCGCCGGCAACGACCAGCATTTTGTTTTCAAAATGTTTTGTTAAGGCTTTCTTCAGATACAAGACTGTATCCACGTATTCCGAAAAAATGATAACCTTCCGCTGCGGTTCGCCTTTTGCAGGTTTTCGCGCAAGTTCCTCCTGGAGATGCTCAACCAGGCAGGCAGTTTTGGGATCGTGTTTTACCAAATCCAACCTGGACAATTCGTCCAGTATTTCTTCAAATAAATCTAGATCGGACTGGATATCAGCTTCAAATTTATCTCGCTCTTTAAATTCTTTCAGCTTGTAGCGCTCATGATTTTTGGGATACTCACCTTTTTTGATTTTCTCTTCATATTCATTGAGCTGCCTTTCGATTTCATCATCATCGTATTCTAATATTCTTTCCAGTAAAGCTCTGTCGAGGATGTACTCGCCAGTCTTGTTGATGAATGCCTGCGCGGTTGTAGTAATGCGCTGGAAGTTGATAATGCTTTGTTTAAATGCACCAAAAGAGCTCTCAAAACGCTTGACCAACATACGCCGCATAAAATCAAACAAGTTACGCTGTTGCATGAATTGCCGGTTACTTTTTTCGTCCAGCTTTTCTTTTTTGCCCTCTTTGTATTCAAACGGTCGATAGATAGCGCCTTTGAACCGTCTACCGTTGCTCTTACCATTGCTGTCAAGCTCACCAAAGTAATCTTCAATAATCCGGTCATAAAATTCAGATTGTTCTTTTGTTAATCCGTAGAGCCATTCTATCGGATCGGCGCATTTGGAAATCTGCGTTACTTCTTCTTTATAATAAGGATGTCCTTCCAGATCCAGGCGGTTGCGCCGGATTGTCACCGGCTCAATGACATTGCGGATCTGCTTTGCCAGGTATCGAGAGCGTTGTTCCACTTCTTTAAGATTAATTTTATCGTGCCCGAAAAGCCCCTTGTAACTGTTCTGCGCTCTTGTGCGCTTTTTCTCATCGACCGAATTATGGTATTTCTTGATGTAACCCAGACGGTCGAAGACGCCCTTAAATCCCCTGAACTGGTCCACTAGGTTGCTGTCCAGTGTTATAGTGGACTGCTTCGGCATGATAAAGAGGCTCAATAAAGAGAGGATATCTCCCGGCCTATTGTTAAAGGGTGTCGCAGTGAGTAAGATAACGATTTTGTTTCGGCAGATGTTCTTGAGCAGGTCGTAATCCCGGGTATCCTGATTGCGAAAACGATGTGCTTCATCAACAATGACAACTTCTATATCGTCCAGCTTTTTTACAAAGTTTCTTGTATTTTCCAAATCACCCAAAGAACGTACTTCCCAATCGGTCAATTTAAATTGCTCAACATACATTTTCCATCCGGCATTTAAATTTTTATCACCGACAAGCCCCGGCGGGCAGATAACAACACCGCGTTTACCCAGTTGTCTGGCAATGGCGCAGGCGATAATGGTTTTCCCCAGACCGACAACATCCGCGATAATCACACCGTTGTAGTCGTCAATGATTTTAAGCGCCTGTTTTACAGCGTCAAGCTGATATTGATAGGGCCTATAGCCGTTCTTTTCCATGATGGAGATAACGGTATCACTGATTTTCTTCTGATCAAAAGAATCAAGGTATGTTTTAAGCACAATGCAGAATGCTTCAAACGGCGAGACTTCTTTAATGAGTGTTTCCTTTTCAATAACATCTATGAGTTTTTTCTTTGTTTCTTCATATTCCGTAATCTTGACGGCCTGATTCCAGAGATTATCGAAATATTCTTCCGCATCTTCGAAACCGTAATCGCTGATTTCGACATTAAATTCATTCTGAGTGGAAAGTCCGGCTTTGGTCAAATTGCTGCTGCCGGTGATAAACAAGGCATTCTTGCCGACCTGATCTTGCTCCAGTTTGAAAATGTAGAGTTTGGCGTGGTTGGGTTCGTATGTTTTACGGATAATTAATTGGCCGGTCTTGATTAAATCAACAAAGTATCGCACCTGCCGATAGAATTCTTCCGTATCGAAGATTTCCGTATTCAGTGATTTTTTTATGGACTCAAAAAATTTGTATGTTTTTTCTTCATCCGAGGATGAATCCGTGTCGGCGTGCTCTATAAGACCAAAATTGAAACGATCCACATTCAGCCCGACAAGAATTTTGATGGAGACATCCGGATTGGTTTTTAGCGCGGAATAGAGTTCCCGGATGCCGGAAAAATAAAAAAAGCCGACGAGGAATTTCAGTTCTTCACTTTTTGAAATCAGCTCGACAAGCCGTTTCTTGAGATTACTTTTTTTGCTGTTGGTGATAAAATTTGCCATGAGCAGAAATCGCTCCGCAGTTTGTTGATTTTCATCATACAAATTATTGATTACATTGCAAGAATAAAGTGAGAAGAATATTGGGATTATAGACGGAAGGCTGAAGGCTGAAGGGCGCGTTACTTTTTATTCCCCTGCCATGGTTCGCCCGGGATCAGAGGCATCAATCGGTTTATTGCATATTCAGTCGCCTTGCTGAAATCAAAGGCGGCTCCTGCAATCAGCAGCGGCGCCACGGTGGAAACATCGGCCAAACCGGAGAAAATCAAAAAGGGGCCAAACAGATTTCCTGTCCGGCCCCTCTATTTTCTAATGGTGCCGAAGACTGGATTTGAACCAGCACAGGCGTACACCCACTAGACCCTGAACCTAGCGCGTCTACCAATTCCGCCACTTCGGCACGGGAAAGTGACTATACTGAACGCGGCATCTTGTCAAGTTAAAATGACTTGAATTTAATGCTCAAAATGCTATGTTTCACAACTTGTAAACGCGGACGGCGGAGAAGGACATGATCGTTTTTGAAGGAATCGAATCCATAACTCGGGATTACCGGGGGGCGTTCGTCACTATCGGCAATTTTGACGGCGTGCATCTGAGCCATCAGCATATCTGCCGCAAGCTCGCGACGGAAGCGAAGAAAGCAGGGCAGAAATCGCTGGTGATCACCTTTGATCCGCACCCCAAAATGATTCTGCATCCGAATATCAAACCTTTTTACCTGATTACCACCAGGGCGGAAAAGCTTGAATTCCTTGAGAAATGCGGCGTTGACGCGACGGTGGTCATCGCTTTCGACCAGCATTACTCCAAAACCACCGCCCTGGCGTTTGTAGAGGATTTTTTGTGGGGGAAACTGGCCATTTCCAAAATCATTATCGGTCACGATTATGTCTTCGGCCAGGCCAGGCAGGGCAACGACGCCTTTCTGAAGACCAGGGGGCGAAAACTCGGTTTTTCCGTGGAGGTGATCCCGGCATTTAAAATCGACGACGAAATCGTGAGCAGCACGCTGATCCGCAACTGCATTCTGGAAGGCGACCTCCGGAAGGCGACGAAACTGATGGGACGTCCCTACAATGTGGCGGGCGTCGTGGGCAGCGGCGCGGGGCGCGGCGCGGGGCTGGGATTCCCCACCGCCAACATCGAACCGGAAAAGGAACTGCTGCCGCCTCCCGGCATTTACGCCGCCTTTGTGATGGTGGACGGCCGGCGCTGCATGGGGGCGCTTAATATCGGCGCCAAACCGACCTTTGAAGATTATTCGTCCACGTTCGAGGTTTTCCTGCTGGATTATTCGGGAGACCTGCGCGGGGAAAAAATAAATGTGCTGTTTGTGGAGAAGCTGCGGGACATTGTCAAGTTCGACGGTCCCGAAAGTTTGAAGCGACAGATCGCGGCGGACGTGGAGAAAACGAGACAAATACTGAAACAGGAAAAATGATGAACTCGTAAAAAGTAACTCAAATCGTCACCCCGGCGAAGGCCGGGGTCCATAACCAACTGTAATTACTGGATACCGACTTTCGCCGGTAAGACGAAAAGAGTGCGAAATTGACTTTTTACAAGGACGTCAAAAATAATTTGGAGGAAAAATTTTATGTTAAAAATCGCCATTGTGGGCGCAACCGGCATCGTAGGACAGCAGGCGATTGTCAGCCTCCTGGAACATCCCTGGTTTGAAATTTCCAAACTGGTCGCCTCGGAGCGCTCGGCAACAAAAAAATATATCGACGCATTGCGTGACGCCAACGGCTCCATCCGCTGGTGGTGCCCGGAAGAACTGCCGGAGGACATCGCCAATATGGTTGTGGAGGAAGCGGCAAGCTTCGATCCGACTTCCGTGGACATTATTTTCTCGACAATGGATACAGGACCCGCCAAGGAGCTGGAACCAAAATACGCCAAAACCACACCGGTTATCAGCACCGCTTCGGCGTTCCGGTATGAAGCGGACACCCCGATTCTGGTGGGCGGCGTCAACATGGACCACGCAGCGCTTCTGGATGTTCAGAGGAAAAATCGCGGCTGGAAGGGATTCATTTCGCCCAAATCCAACTGCACCATTGCGGGGCTGGTCGTGTCGCTCAAACCGATCCTCGACAGCTTCGGCGTGAAACAGGTGGTCGCCACCTCGTTGCAGGCCATGTCCGGCGCGGGCCGCACCCCCGGCCTTTCCGCCATGGATATGACGGAAAATGTCGTTCCGTACATTTCCGGAGAGGAGCCGAAGGTGGAAACCGAGCCGCAGAAGATTCTCGGCAAACTGGCGGGAGACAAAATCGTCAACGCGCCGTTCGGCATCACCGCCACCTGCACCCGCGTGCCGGTCATCGACGGGCATCTGGTTGTCGCGTTTGTGCAGACCGAAAAACCCTGCACCCCGGAAGACGTCAAGAAGGCAATGACCGAATACGGAAAGGACTTTGCCGAACTGCATCTGCCCAGCTCGCCCGCGCATCTGATCGACGTCACGGACGATCCGTTCCGTCCGCAGCCCCGGATGGACCGCGACAAGGGCGGCGGCATGACCGTCACCGTCGGGCGCATCCGCAAGGACCCGATTCTGGAAAACGGCATCAAGTATGTCTGCCTGGCGCACAACACCAAGCTGGGCGCCGCCAAGGGCGCGCTGCAAACCGCGGAGTATCTGGTTAAAAATTATCTGAAGTTGGTCTAGATTCCAACCGGGCCGCGGCGGGGAAATCCTTTCCCGCCGCGGCCTTTTTGTTTTTTGGACCGCTTCCGGATACCTTTGAAAAACGGATATTTCGTGGACCACGCCGGGATATCTTCTTGAAACATCCAGACAGTTTTGATACGCTCCGCGACACAAATTTGTGCTTCTGTTTAAACGGAAAGGATGATCGATATGCAATTTTCTGAGCGCGTTTTTTGCGGCGAGCTTTCTTCTGAAGACATCGGCCGCCGGGTGCTCCTGGCCGGCTGGGTGGACGCTTTCCGCGATCACGGCGGCCTTTTGTTTATCCACCTGCGCGACCGCAGCGGTATTGTGCAGATTGTCTTCAGCCCGGACGCCGCCGCGAATGATGTCTGCCGTCAGGCGGCCTTGCTGCGCTCCGAATACTGTATAGCGGTTTCGGGCGACGTTCGAAAACGCCTCGCGGGGACGGAAAATCCCAACATCGAAACGGGACAGATCGAAGTGTTCGTGACGGAGCTTGCGGTGCTGTCCGAATCGGACGCTCTGCCCTTCTCCGTTTCCGACAAGGCAATGGTGGCGGGCGCTTTGTCCGTCGGCTCGGACCACGTGGCCGAGGACCTGCGCCTTCAGTACCGGTATCTGGACATCCGCCGCCCCGCCATGCGCGACAATCTGATGGCGCGGCACCGCATTTTCCGGTGCGTCCGGGAATTTCTGGATTCCCGGGGATTCGTGGAAATCGAAACGCCGGTGCTTACGGCCAGCACGCCCGAGGGCGCACGCGACTACCTGGTCCCCAGCCGGATCCATCCTCAGAATTTCTACGCTCTGCCCCAGTCGCCGCAGCTCTTCAAACAGCTGTTGATGATCGGCGGCATGGAGCGCTACTTTCAGCTCGCGCGCTGCTTCCGCGACGAGGACCTGCGCCCCAACCGCCAGCCGGAATTCACGCAGCTCGACATCGAAGCGTCCTTCATCGATGAAGAGTTTCTCTACGAACTGATTGAGGAGCTGACCGTCCGGATGTTTGCGATCGGCGGCATCGACCTGCCCCGGCCCTTCGCACGCATGACCTACACGGAAGCGATGGACACGACCGGCTCCGACCGGCCCGACCTGCGCTTCGGGCTTCGCTTCGTTGACGTGACGGACGTCTTTTCCGAAACCCGTTATTCGATTTTCCGCCAGATCCTCCAGCGCGGCGGCTGCATCAAGGGCATCAACATTCAGGGCCAGTCGGAAAAACTCAGCAAGAACGTTTTGCAAAACGAATACGCCAGGGAGATCGCGCCGTCGTTCGGCGCCAAGGGCATGACGTGGATGCGCGCCGAAGGCGGGAAGCTCGAATCCAACATCGTCCAGTTTTTCAGCGGGCAGGAGCTGGCTGAATTGAAGCGCCTTTTTGCGGTTTCCGACGGGGACGTGCTCATTCTGATCGCCGATCCTTCCTACGCGGTGGCGACCTCCGCGCTGGGCCAGCTTCGTCTGCACCTGGCCGACCGCCTGGGCCTGATTCCCGAAAACAGTTTTTACCCGGTCTGGATCACGGAGTTCCCGCTCTTTGAACCCACGGATGAAGGGGGCGTCACCTCGAGCCATCATCCGTTCACCGCGCCGGACCGCGAGGATTTCGATCCGAAAAACCTGGAAGAGCTGCTTTCGCTCAAGTCCCGGGCCTACGATTTGGTCATGAACGGCGAAGAGCTGGGCGGCGGCAGCATCCGCATCAACAACCGCGACCTGCAGCGCAAGATTTTTGCCGCGCTGGGGCTTTCCGAAGAAGAGACCCGGGAGAAATTCGGCTTTTTCCTGAGGGCCTTCGATTTCGGCGCGCCGCCGCATGGAGGGCTGGCGCTGGGCATGGACCGCACCGTATCGATGATTCTGCGGACACCGTCCATCCGCGAAGTGATCGCGTTTCCGAAAAACCGCAGCGCGGTCTGTCCCCTGACGGGCGCGCCTTCGGCGGTCAAGCGCGAGCAGCTCGCCGAGCTGGGCCTTTTGAATCTGGGCGGCCAGGAGGCGCTGCCGGGAACGGCCGAAAAGGAAGACCCGATCGATCACCTCTCCTGGGTGTCGCGCATCGGCATTTCCGCGGCGGAGCGGCCTGTCATGGAGGAGATTCTGGCCGGGGCCGAAGCGCTGGGCCGCCTGGCAAAAGAAAAGGCGGGATCGGAAGAGCCGATCCGCACGGTGACGCCGGTGTCCAACCGGATGCGGCCGGGAACAAAGGAGCAACGTTCGGAGCTTGCCGAAAGCGGCAAACTGCTCAAAAGCGCGCCCTCGGTGAAAGGAAATTATTTCAAAGTCGCCAGCATTCTGGAATAAAAGGGAGACCCATCCATGGATTCTATTTTTTTCTACCGCAATCCCGACGGCGCCGTATCCGGCAACGGCCCGCTTGCGGGACTGAACATCGCGATTCAACCCAATATCTCAAAGGCGGGCTGGCCGGTTGATGCGGGCTCCCGGGCGTTGGCCAATTTCACAGCGCTCGAAGACGCAACCGTCGTTGACCGTCTTTCCCGGTCCGGCGCATTTTTATGCGGCTCGACAAAAACAAGTGAATTCGGCTTCGGCCTGGCGGGAAGCCGTGCGGGCGAAGCCGTAAAGCAGAAGATCGCCGATACGGAACTGGTTTTGGACATGACAGGGGAGGCCCGCCTGGCTGCCGCGGCGGCGGGCGTCTGCGGCTTCAAGCCCAGCTACGGCCTGGTGTCGCACTTCGGCCTGATCGATCTGATATTTTCGATGGAAGCCTGCGGCGTTCTTTCCTCATCGATTCAAAATACTCGCGAAATATTGAAAGCCGTCGCCGGTCCGGACGAAAAGGATTTTTCGCTGCCCAATGAAAGTGTTCCGGATTTTACGGCGCCGCCTATCGACCCGACAAAAACTGCGATCGGCGTTCCGGCCGAAGCGCAAAACGACCTGACGGACGCACAGCGGAAAAAATTCCGCCTGTCGATTGAGGAACTTTCGCAAGCAGGCTTTGCCGTCCGGGAGGCGTCTTTTCCCGAATGGCCGCTGTTTTTGACGGTTCATAAAATCGTCGGCGCCGTAGAAGCGTCGTCCGCCACGGGCCGCTACGATTCGGTCCGCTACGGCAAACGAGCGCCGGGCGCCAAAAACTGGAACGAGATGTATCTGGCCTCCCGCGGCGCGGCTTTCGGAACTCTGTTGAAGAGTTTTTTGTTCCAGGGCGCGTTTTTCCAGTTTCAGCGCTACGCGGCGTATGAAGACGCCTGCCGCATCCGGGCGCGCCTGGTCGCGGATATGAAGAAACGGACCGGTGATGTGGATTTCCTGGCGCTTCCGGTTTCCGGCGGCGCGCCCGACCCGAATCCGGCGACGCTCGACGAAACCTACCGGCAATTCGCCTGCACGGCGTTTGCCAACGTCACGGGCCAGCCGGCGCTGGTCCTGCCGCCCGCATCCGAAGGGATGACGCCGCTGCAGTTTACGGGGCCAAGGCTTAGCGACGCGAGGCTGCTGTCCCTGGGCGAACACCTGCTGAAACTGCGCGAGGGAGGGAAATAGCCATGGAATTTGAAGCGGTCATCGGATTGGAAATCCACGTTGAACTCAACTGCGCAACCAAAATGTTTTGCGACTGTCCCAACAATCCCGGCGACGATCCCAATACGAATATCTGCCCGACCTGCCTGTGGCTGCCGGGCGCGATCCCCCGGTTCAGCGCCGAAGCGCTGGAAAAGGCGTCGCTTCTGTGTCTGGGACTGGGCGCCGAACTCCAGTCGAAAAGCGCCTTCGACCAGAAGGTTTACTACTACCCCGACCTTCCGAAAGGCTATCAGCTTTCGCAGGCCCGCCTCCCGCTGGCGCGCGGCGGCGGCATCGACATTGCCGATGAAGACGGCAAGACGAAAAGATTGCGCATTCACCACGTCCACATGGAAGAAGACGTCGCCAAGCTGGTGCACGAGATGGAGGGGCGCCTTCCGATCAGTCTGGTGGACTTCAACCGCGCCGGCGCCCCGCTCGTGGAAATCGTCACCGAGCCGGATTTCCGCACACCGCACCACGCCATGGAATTTCTCAAGGCGCTGCGCACGCAGGTGCGCTATGTCGGGTCCTCCGAGTGCAGCATGGAAAACGGCACGATGCGCGTGGATGCCAATATTTCCGTGCGTCCCAAAGGAACCAGCCGGATGAATACGAAGGTGGAAGTCAAAAACATGAACTCCGTCCGCCACGTGGGCGACGCGATCGCGCATGAAATCAGCCGCCAGAGTCAGGCGGTGCAGGCGGGCGAGGCGGTGATCCTGCACACAAGGCTGTGGGATCCGGAAAAGAAAGCTACGCTCCCGATGCGGGACAAATTCGCGGGTCCGTGTGTGCCCGACCCGATGGCGCCGGTCATCGAACTGACGCCGGAATGGATTGAAAAGATGCGTTTGCGTCTTCCGGAAATGCCGGCCGCGCGCGCCGGGCGCTTCGTGAAGCAGCACGGTCTTACCGGTGAGGAGGCTGCGTTTCTGAGCGAAGATCCCGAAGTCGCGGTGTATTTCGAAGCGCTGGTCGGCCGGGGAATCGCGCCGCGCACGGCCATGCACTGGCTGGCCACGCAGCTTATTCCGGCCGTCAAAGAACGAAAAATGGATCTTGCCTCGCAGCCCGTCACGCCGGAGCGCTTCGCGTCGCTTCTGAAGATGCTGGCCGGCGATGAAATCAACGCCAACGCGGCGCGCGAAGTGCTGACGCATCTGTTCGAAAGCGACGAGCCGCCGGAGGAAATCGTGAAGGCGCGCGGCTTCAGGCAGGTGTCCGACACGGGCGCGCTCGAAGCTATGATCGATCAGGTGCTCACGGCGCAGGCCGCGGCCGTGGCCGATTTCCGCGCCGGTCAGGGAAAGGCGCTGGGCTTTCTGATCGGCCAGGTGATGCAGGCGTCCGGCGGAAAGGCCAACCCGAAAATCATCCGGGAGCTGCTCGCGAAAAAGCTGAACGCGGTTTCATAAAAAACGCGGACATAAATGTCCGCGCTACGTCTAAAAAGATAAAAAAGGTGCGTCAGCTTTTTTTCAATCCGGCGATTTTGGCCCAGGAATCCCGCAGGGGGACGACACGGTTGAAGACGGGCCCGCCCGCGGTCGAATCCGGATCCGCACAGAAATACCCCAGCCGTTCAAACTGGTAGCGGTCCCCGGGGCGCGCGTCTTTGAGGCTTGCCTCCGCGCAGCAGGCCGAAAGCGTTTCCAGGGAATCCGGGTTCAGATAGCTCAGAAACTCATCTTCGCCGCCCGGATCTTCGATCGTGAACAGGCGGTCGTAAAGACGAACCTCGGCAGGCACGGCATGGGCCGCCGATACCCAGTGGATGACGCCCTGCACCTTGCGTCCGTCTGCGGGCGGCGCGCTGCGGGTGGCCGGATCGTAGGAGCAGTGGATTTCCGTCGCCTCGCCGGTCTTTTCGTCTTTGAGCATTCTTTCAAATTTGATGATGTAGGCGTTGCGCAGGCGGACTTCCCGCCCGGGTCCGAGGCGGTTGTACTTCTTGGGAGGATCTTCCATGAAGTCGTCGCGCTCGATATACAGCTCCCGGGAAAAGGGAACCTTTCTCGTTCCCATCTCGGGATGCTGCGGATGGTTGGCGCAGTCGAATTCTTCCGTCTGGTTTTCCGGATAATTGTCGATGACGACCTTGAGCGGACGCAGAACACACATGGCCCGGGGCGCCTTTTCGTTGAGGTCTTCGCGGACACAGTGCTCCAGCAGGGAAACGTCGATCAGGTTGTCGTTTTTGGCCACGCCGATCTCGGCGCAGAAATTCCGGATTGCTTCAGGCGTATAGCCCCGCCGCCGCATCCCCGTCACGGTGGGCATGCGCGGGTCATCCCAGCCTTTCACGTTCTTGCTTCTCACCAGGTCGATGAGCCTGCGCTTGCTCAACACCGTGTAGCTCAGGTTGAGCCTTGCAAATTCGATCTGCCGGGGCCGATCGCCGGAAATCAGCTTTTCGACGATCCAGTCGTAGAGCGGACGGTTGTTTTCAAACTCCAGCGTGCAGATGGAATGCGTGATATTCTCCAGAGCGTCGGAGAGGCAGTGCGCGAAGTCGTACATCGGATAAATCACCCACCGGTCTCCCGTCCGGTAGTGCGGTTCGCGCTTGATCCGGTATAAAACCGGGTCCCGCATGACGATATTGGGCGCCGCCATATCGATTTTGGCGCGCAGCGTGTGAGCGCCGTCCGGGAATTCACCGGCCCTCATCCGGACGAACAGGTCCAGGTTTTCTTCCACCGGACGGCCGCGGTAGGGGCTTTCCTTTCCCGGATCGGTAAAGGTTCCGCGGTGTTCCCGCACTTCGTCGGCGTTCAGGCTGCAGACGTAGGCGTTACCGGTCCGGATGAGCTCTACGGCAAATGCGTAGAGCTTTTCAAAATAGTCTGAGGCGTAAAACAGACGATCGCCCCAGTCAAATCCCAGCCAGCGGACATCGCGGATAATGGATTCGACGTATTCCATGGACTCGCCCGCCGGATCAGTGTCGTCAAGCCTCAGGTTGCAGGTTCCCGAATACTGCGCCGCGATGCCGAAATTGAGGCATACGGATTTGGCGTGTCCGATATGAATGTAGCCGTTGGGTTCGGGCGGGAAGCGGGTCGCCACGCACCCTTCGTGTTTACCGATGCGAAGGCCCTCTTCGATGATATCCCGGATAAAGTCGCCCGGGGAGGGGGTTGACAAAACGGACATAGCGCAAAAAAACTCCTTTAAAAATTGAAATTCAACAACTGACGGCTTTTCTCAGATCGTCCATTTTCAGGTTGCCGCCGGACATGATCATGACCACCTTTTTACCCGCCAGCCGGTCCCTGATTTTATAGGCGGCCATCAAAGAAACGGCGCCCGCGGCTTCGGCCGCGTTGTGGGTGGTCGTCAGCGCCATTTTCATTCCTTCCAGAATCTCGTCTTCGGTCAGCAGCACGACGTCATTGATGGTGTTTTTGAGAATGGCGAAGGGCAGATGGAACACGCTTCGCGCGGCAAGGCCGTCGGCCATGGTATGGGCGTCATCCAGCGTGACGATCTCCCCCTTCTTCCAGGACGCGTAAAAGGAAGGAACATTTTGGGGCTCCACGCCGATGATCTCGATGGCGGGATTGACGGCGTGGACGGTTTTCAGCAAAGAGGCACACCCCGCACCCCCACCGATGGGGCAAATGATCACATCGACCTGCGGCAGGTCCTCCAGAATCTCCAGCCCCACGGTGGCCAGACCGTTTAAGATTTCCGGCTCGTTGCCCTGCCGGACATAGTAATATCCGGCGCTGTCCACCAGTTCCTCGCAGTAGGACTGGGCGTCGTAGAAGTCTTTTCCGTTGACAATGACTTCCGCGCCGTAGTTTTCGATGATGCGATTGATTTCCGGGTTGTTATTTTCCGGAACGACCACCGTGCACGGCACGCGGAACCACTGGCCCGCCCAGGCCATCGCCAGGCCATGATTGCCCCGGGTCGCGACCAGAATGCCGGCTTCCAGCTCCTCGCGGGACATGTGGTGAAAGAAGTTGAGGGCGCCCCGAATCTTGAAGGATCCGGTTGGATTGTGGTTTTCATGCTTGACAAAGGCTTCACAGCCGAGAAGCCTGGTGAGTTCCGAGTAACAGATCAGATTCGTCCGGTTGAGGTACTTGTAGATCACCGACTTCGCCATCAGAGTCCTGGTCAGATTAACCTGCTCGCTTAGCGCTTCGTATTTTTTCTGCATAGATAACCTCCCTGGCCGTAGCAGCCGCTTTCTTTTAATCCACTTTTCCCCCCGGCGTCAAGTGAACTTCACCTTCGGCCTTTGATCTTCAGCCTGATCCCCTAAATACTTGATCACCATTTCCGCGTAGCGTTTTGCGGCGCCCCGGTTGGCCAGGACAACCGCCCGGCCCCGTTCGCCCCGCGCCTGTGCATTCTGTGGATCGGCAAGCGTCTGCAGGATTTTTTCCTGGAGCTCCCGGGCGCCGCGAATGCGGATGCCGGCACCCGCCGCCTCCAGGAGCGCGGCTTCCGAGCTGAAATCGTCCATGGACGGACCGTAAAAAATCACTTTTCCCCAGGCCGCCGCTTCCAGAATATTCTGGCCGCCCCTCGGCACGAGCGAGCCGCCGCAGTAAACCACCGTCGCCAGTGAATACACCTTGAAAAGCTCGCCGATCACATCGACGACGATCACTTTCTCCTCCCGGCGGGCCTGACCACTGTTGATCTGCGTCGCCGTGATGATATCCTGGAATCCCGCCTCCCGCAGAAGCCGGAGCACATCGCCTCCGCGTTCAATGTGGCGCGGCACAACAATCATCCGAAAATCAGGATCGCGCGCCAGCAGCTCCCGATATACCCGGATCACAGCTTCCTCTTCGCCCGGATGCGTGCTTCCCGCGACAAGAAATTTCTCGCGGGGACGCACATGGAAGCGGCGGGCAATCTCTTCCTGCAGGACCGGCGACGCCATTGCCGCCAGGGCATCGTATTTGGTGTTGCCCAGAACGCGGATCTTTCCCGGGTCCATTCCCATGCCGGCGATCCGGGAAGCGTCCACTTCGGAAATCATCCCGGCGGCGTCCACGTTTTTCAGAATCCGACGCCAGAAAAAGCGCGTCCGGCGGTACCTGGCAAAAGAGCGGGGGGAAAGACGGCCGTTCACCATCACAACGGAAACGCTTCGCTTCCGGCAGGCGGCCAGAAAATTGGGCCACAGCTCCGTCTCCACCGGGACAAACACCTCCGGACGGACGACATCCAGCATATGACCGACGCTGAAAGAAAGATCAAGAGGGAAATAAATAAACGCATCCGCGCCCTTTACCAGTCTTTGCGCCATGCCCTGGCCGGTTTCCGTCGAAGTTGAAAAAACAATCCGAACGTCCGGCCTTTTCGCCTTCAACGCCGCGACGACCGGAGCGGCAGCCGTCACCTCTCCCACGGAAACCGCGTGAATCCAGACGCGCCGGCCGGGCGTGATGCCCGCCAGCAGGTGGTCCTGGCGCGTGCCCAGCTTCTGAAGGAAACTATGGCGGTACTTGCCCGCGAAAGCCATTTTGAAAAAAACAAACAGCAGCCCCGGAACCGCCGCGATCGTCAGAAGCATGTTATAGACCAGTCTCATGCGCGCATCTTTGATTTTTTCAGCTTTGGTGTCAAGAAGAAAGGAGTGGATGGTGAATGGTTGATAATTGAACTTTAACTATCCACTATCCTGTAGGTTGACATGTGCAATACTTTGGTATATTCGATCCCTTAACGAAAGGAGAACTTTGATGAAACTGATTGCTCCTTCGATACTTTCCGCCGACGGCGGGAAGCTCGCCGAAGAAATTACCGCGGTGGAAAAAGCCGGTGCGGACTGGATCCACGTGGATGTCATGGACGGACACTTTGTCCCCAACATCACGATGGGACCGGCCGTCATCGGAGCTTTGCGAAAAGCCACCCGGCTGCCGTTTGACGTGCACCTGATGATTCAAAACCCCGACGATTACATCGAAGCCTTCGCGAACGCGGGCGCGGATTATATTACCGTCCACGTGGAGGCGGCCGCGCATCTGCACCGTACGCTGGGCCAGATCAAAAAAGCCGGGAAAAAGGCCGGCGTTTCATTGAACCCCTCCACGCCGCTGGGCTTGCTGGAGGAAATCCTCCCCGACCTCGACCTGCTTTTGATCATGTCGGTCAATCCCGGATTCGGCGGGCAGCAGTTCATTCCAGGGTCGCTTGCCAAAATCAAACGGGCGGCCGGTCTGCTTGCCGGCCTGCCGCAAAAACCTCTGCTGGAAGTGGACGGAGGGGTGAATCTGGCCAATATCGCCGCCATTGCGGGCGCGGGCGCGGATGTGCTGGTAGCGGGCGCGGCGGTTTTCGGAACGCCCGACTACGCGCAAACCATCGCCGCCCTCAAAGCCGAAGCCAACAAATCATAAATTTCTTCAACGGGGTATTCGCAGGGAGCGGTCGCGACCGTTCCCTGCAAGGTAATCGATTGTTTACGTCCATGAGAGCAAGGGGTTGCAATCCCTTGCTCCCAAAAAACAAATTACCGGAAATTATTTCTTGCTGTAGTCATACACGCCGCGGCCGGATTTGCGTCCCAGGTTGCCGGCGCGGACAAGCTTGCGCAACAACGGCGACGGGCGGTACTTGTCGCCCAGCTCGCGGTGCATGCCCTCACAGATCCGAAGCTGCGTGTCCAGACCGATCAGGTCGCCCAGCGCCAGCGGGCCGATGGGATGGTTGCAGCCCAACTGCATCGCCTTGTCGATGTCCTCCGCCGTGGCCAAACCTTCATCCAGCACAAAAAAAGCTTCGTTGATCATCGAGCATAAAATGCGGTTGACGACAAACGCGGGGGCTTCGTTGACCATGACGACTTCCTTGCCCAGCTTCTTGCCCCAGGCTTTGGCGATTTCCACCGTCTCATCGGAGGTCTGCTGGCCGCGGATGACTTCCAGCAGCCTCATCACCGGAGCCGGGTTGAAAAAGTGGGTGCCGATGAAGCGCTCCGGCCTTTTCGTGATGGCCGCCATTTCCGTGATGCTCAACCCCGAAGTATTGGTGAAAAACAGGCAGTGCGGGGGAACGACCGCTTCGAGCTCCGCATATACTTTTTTCTTCAGGTCCATCAGCTCGATGACCACTTCCACGACGATATCTGCGTCTTTGGCGGCTTGGGCGACATCCAGCGTCGGCTTGATCCGGCCTAAAACCGCTTCCATCTGCTCTTTCGTAATTTTCCCTTTTTCCGCGTCGCGGCCCAGATTTTTTTTGATGGTGTTCATGCCGTTGTCGATGAAACGCTGTTCAATGTCCCTGAGGGTCACCTCGAAGCCCGCCGCCGCGCAAACCTGCGCGATGCCGTTACCCATCAACCCCGCGCCCAAAACGCATATTTTTTTAATGTCCATAACAACCTCCGAATGGCTTATTGTTCAGCGGTTCCCCGCTTTTTGACCGGTCCGTTCAAACGTGCCCGACGGTAACAGACGGACAAGCCTCCCGTCAAGATAAATACCCGCTTTTTTCATTGAATCCATTGCTTCAATGTGCAAAAATCCCCCATGCATATTTACATCGACGGCTATAATATGATCCGGCAGTCCATCCGCCTGCGTCGTTTCGAGCGTCACAGCCTCGAAGCCGGCCGCACAGCGCTTATCGACTGGCTGGCGCAGTACCGAACCAGGAAAAATCACCGGATTACCGTTGTTTTTGACGGCTGGGTAAGCGGCGCCGCCCGGGAAGAGCGCGACTACAGCGGAGGCATTGGCATGATTTACTCGCCCAAAGGCGTCAAGGCCGACGACGTGCTCAAAAGAATCATCGCCTCTTCGGACGAGGAAATTCTGGTGGTTTCTTCCGACCGCGAAATCGTCTCCTATGCCGTCCGCCGGGGCAAGGCTGCAATGCCTTCTCCGGAGTTCGAGTCGATTGTGGACCGGCAGCTTGCGAAGCCGGAGACCGACATGGCCTTCGGGAAAGAGGAAGAAGATGATGATGACAACGACAGCGGCCGCTTCAGGCATAAGAAAGGGCCGGCCCGCCGACTTTCCCGCGCCGAAAAACAGGCCAGGGCCAGGATCCGGAAGCTTTAAGCGCAGACTTTGATCAGAAATCGCTCCAGGAGCAGCCGTGGGTCCGTGGTCGTGGATTTCATGGCGAGATCCATCTCCAGCAGCTCATCCAGATAACCGACCAGGACGCTGTAGGAAAACCGCCGACAGTGACGCAGCGCATTGAAAATCACAAAGGGATGCTTGCCGACCAGAAAATCTTCTTTGCGGGCCATGCCTTGCGCCATGGCCGAAACGGAGGGATAGACATTTTTTTGAAAAGAGGGGAATTCCATGCCCGGCGTCACGGGGGGCAGTTTGCCGGATTGCACTAGGATGGACGCCTGCAGCAGCAGACGAATCTCCCTGCTGATCATGGCCAGGATCATCAAAGGCGGCTCGCCCTGATCCAGCAGGGCTTGGAGCGCCAGAAGCGCCGCCTTCGCCTTTTTCTCGCTCAAAGCGTTCGTCAGTTCAAAAATGCTGTCTTCTTTGGTTTTGCCGACGACGGTTTCAACGTCCTCCTCGCCGATCACGGCCTTTTCCCCGGCAAAAACGACGAGTTTCTGCAGCTCATTGAGGGAAGGACGGAGCCGGAATCCCGTCTTTTTTCCCAGCGCGGCCCAGGCCGCGGACGTCAGACTCTTTCCGCAACCGTCCAGCAGCTTCCGTGCTTCGCCTTTGAGCGTTTCCCGGGTGGCGGCTTCCTTGATTTTGCCGAAGTGCAGGACTACGCCGGTTTTTTGAATGACCTTGAATATCTTCTTTCTCTTGTCCACCGCGTCAGCGGTCAGCATCAGGCAATTCCCCGCCGGAAGCCCGTCGGCAAGGAGTTTTTCCAACGGATCGGGGAGGTCGGCATCGCCGCCTGACGCCATGTCCCGGCCGGCGCAGATTTCAACGATCCGGGGCAGCCATGTGTGGCGGTCGTCTCCCGGATCGCCTTCCACGGCGCGGCCCCATTGTTCATCGGAAATTTTCTGCCAGCCCGCGCCCTGCAGGTCTTCCCACGTGAATCCCGACAACCTTAAAAACGCCTGGAATGACCGGACGGCTTTGTCCTGGTTCTCTCCGAGATTCTCGCGGATTTTTTGGATCAGACCGCCCAGATTTTCACGGGATTGAAATATTTCCGTGTTTTTGATGACGACCACTTTCCGGCCGCCCAAAAGCGACGGCGTCGAAAGGCGGTCCCGGAGCAGATCGAAATCCGCGTCGTTCCCGTCAACCCAAAAAAGACCGAAATCCCGGTCGGACGGGGGAACGAGAAGATCCAGAATATCGCCAAGGGCTTCCTGAATCAGGTATTCCTCCTCCCCGTAAAGAAGGTAACAGGGCGCAACCTTGCTCTTTTTGAGGTCAAGCAGGACTTTTTCCAGGGACATCAACAACTCTCCGGGCAAGAAACCGGGCGGTGTCTATACGATGACGTATTTCTGAATGTGTTTGACAACCTCTTCCGGCTCATCGATGATTTGAATCATTTCAATGTCAAAGGGCAGGATCATGTTTTGTTGCAGCATGGAGCACTTCAGCCAGTCCAGAAGCCCCTGCCAGTATTCGCGGCCCATCACGATGACGGGAAAGCTTCTCACCCGCTTGGTCTGGATCAGCGTGAGGGCTTCAAAAAACTCGTCCATGGTGCCGTAGCCGCCCGGCATGATGATATAGGCGACGGCATACTTGACGAACATCACCTTGCGGATGAAGAAATATTTGTAATCGATCTGCAGATTGGCGTAGGGATTGGGCTTTTGTTCAAAGGGCAGTTTGATGTTCATCCCCACGGACAGGCCGCCGGCTTCCGCCGCGCCCTTGTTCGCCGCTTCCATGATGCCGGGACCGCCGCCGGTGATTACAGAGAATCCGCTTTGCACCAGAAGCTTTCCCAGTTTTTCCGCCATTTGATAATAGGGATCCCCCGGCTTGACACGAGCTGAGCCGAAAACGGTCACGCCGTTGTGAATCCGCGAAAGGTCTTCGATCGAATCCACGAATTCCGCCATGATGCGAAAAATCCGCCACGATTCTTCCTTGGACAATGCGTCGATGAGGTATTGCTTTTCCATGCGGTTCCCTCCTTCAGGATGTGGCCGGGTTTGCTTCGCGAAGGGCGCTCCAGCGTCTGGACGCCGCTTCGCCGGACCCGCGGGAAATCAGGTCGTCCGCGCCTGCCGCGGCGCGTCGGGAGAGCGGATCAAAAAACCCGCGCTGTTTTTCTAATTGCTGCGGCGGCGCTGAACTTTTGCCAGTCTGCGGCGCGCTTCAATGGTTTTTCTTTTCTTCTTGATCGAGGGCTTTTCATAGGCCCGGCGGACCTTCAGCTCCTTGAACAATCCGCTTTTCGACAGTTTGTTTTTCAGAATTTTGAGTGCTTTCTCCACATCGTTGTCAATGACTTTTACTTCCAATGTCTGCCTCCTCGTAAATCATGAATTTGGTGTTCAAATCAGTGTCATCCTGAGCCTGTCGAAGACGACAAGCTCTTTGCCTTTTAAACGCAAAAAAAGGGCAGTCCGGCGCACCGCCTGCGCCGTCAACTACCCTCAAATTTTCACTCGGTTTTTAAATCACGCTCCCTGCCCGAAAAGCCCTTTACCAAGGTTTCTCCGCGGTTGTTGCCCGCGTCAGATATGCCCCCGCGGCCTTGCTCCTGCTTTATCCGCCGTGGAAGTGTTCCTATATTCGATCCCCGTATAAATTGCAACAAAAATAACGGCCTCCTCAGCCGGCCTCAAAATCTTCCTTTTTGCGCGTCAGCGTCCAGCTGTCGCTTTCGTATTTTTCGATCAGCCCGGCGCTCAAATCTCTTTCCGCCTGCGTCAATTCGCCCGGAGCAAAATCGATGCCCAGCGCGTCGCCAAACCCCGCAAGGAGTGCCTCGCAGATCTCTTCCGCGCTCACGGGGGTCCCGACCAGCTCGTTTACGCCGACCACGCGGTTTCTCAACTGTTCCGGCGGCGCAGGCGACTGGATCAGGGCGGCGGTCGCGGCCGGGTCGAACGTCATCAAAAGCGAGCCGTGCTGCAGGAAGCCGCCGTGCGACCGGATCTGTGCGCTGCCGCAGATTTTCCGGCCGCCGACCAACAGCTCCTTGCCGGCCGGCTCGGAAAAGCAGTTTGGCGTCCTTTCGGCTTTCCGGCCAGGTTCGGCCAGGCTCGCGCGGATGCCCAACTCGGCCAGGCCGCGCGCCAGGCAGGAACTGATGATCTCATACGTCCGGACGATGTCGTCGGGAAACCGGCGCTCCCAACGTCCGGCCGAAAGCGAATAGGTGACTTCATCGAGGTGATACACGGCTTTCCCGCCGGTGATTCTGCGGACAACCTCCACCCCGGCCGATCGGCACCGGCCGGCATGGATTTCTTTTGGAACGTCCTGAAAATAACCGACAGAAACCGCCGCCTTGCGCCAGCCGAAAAAACGAAGCGTCGGCGGTTTCCTGTTTTTCAGGGTGTCCCGGAAAATGGCCTCGTCGATGGCCATGTTTTGAAAGGAGCTATGGGATTGATACGAGATGAGCCGCCAGATCATAGAAGGGTTTCAGTCCGCTTCCTGCTGCAGAATATAATCGTGATAACCTGCCGCGTCCAGAAGATCATCGAGCTGCTCCATGTCGTCCATCTCGATCACCACCAGCCATCCCGTGTCATGGGGATCGCTGTTGACGATGCCGATGTCGTCGTTGATGTCTTCGTTGACGCCGACGATGGTCCCGCTGACCGAAGCGATCAGGTCCACCACGGCTTTGGTGGACTCAATGGAACCGAAGGCTTCGTCGCGCTCCACATACGTGTCGATTTCAGGAAATTCAACCGAAAGAATTTCCCCCAGACTCTCCTGGGCGTAATCCGTAATTCCCAGCGTCGCCATGTCCCCGTCAACCCGTACCCATACATGTTCGCGACTGTACAGCAGATCTTCTGGAAATACCTTCATAACCGGGTCGTCTCACTCCTATTCAATGGTGATGAGGTCTTTGCTCATCGAGGTAATCATTTCACAGCCGTTTTTTTTCACAACCACCGTGTCTTCAATCCGAATGCCCCACAGGCCGGGGTAATAAAGGCCGGGTTCAACCGTCACCGCCATACCGCTTTGTAAAACATCCTTCGACGTCGGCGCCAGACGCGGCGCTTCGTGAACCTCCAGCCCGACGCCGTGGCCCGTCCCGTGGACAAAATAGCGGCTGTATTTTTTCCCCAGCGTCCGGCGCGCCAGGGCATCGATCTCCGCCGCGGCCGCGCCCGCCCCAATGGCAGCAATGGCTTCATCATGAGCCCGCTTGACGGCACGATAAGCATTTTTTTGATTCCGTGTCAATTCCCCAATTGCAAAGGTGCAGGTTTCATCGGAACAGTATCCCTGATAGCGGACGCCGAAATCCACCACGACAAAATCCCCGTGCCGGATCTTCCGGCAGGAAGGCTGCGCGTGAGGAAACGCCCCGTTTTCTCCGGAGGCGACAATCGTCTCAAAGGCCATCTGTTCGGCGCCTCCCTGCCGCGCCTGCATTTCCAGATACAGGGCCGCTTCGCGCTCCGTCCAGCCCGGCCGCAGAGCCTCGGCAAGACCGGACGCCGCCCTGGCCGCGATCGCCGCGGCTTTTTTCATCAGGACGATTTCCGCCGCGTCCTTGCGGGCCCGCAGCATCCTCAACTCTTCTCCCAAGGGAATCAGATTCACGTTCTTCAAGCGCCGGATCAGCCGGTCATGGTCGCTCACGTTCATGTGCAACGGCTCGAAACCGATTTTTTGAAGTCTCATTTTTGCGGCCGCCTGTTCGACGCCCTCCAGCCGGTCGGCAAATTCGAAAACGGGAATTCCGCAAACCTCCCTCCGGGCCTGCGCCGTGTAGCGTCCGTCCACCAGCAGCCTGACGCCTTCAGGGCTCGCCAGCAGAAGACCTTCGCTGCCGGTAAACCCCGACAGATAGCGGATGTTGCAAATGTCGGCAAGGAGGATTCCGTCCACTCCCCAGCGGGAAATTTTTTTCTGCACCAAAGATCTTCTTCGCGAAAATACGTTCAGGGGAGGGTGCTGCATGAAGGGTGTTCCTGTGAATTAGCCGGTTATCCCGGCGGTTACGGCAATGTCTTCAAATATTCCCGGGATTTTTGCCCCAAAGCCGAGTTCGGCGCAAGCCGGACCACCTGTTCGAAGTATCTTTTGGCCCTGGCCTTGTCCCGCATGTTCAGGAAAATCTCCGCCAGGTAAAAATGCGCCTCATAAAGGGAGGGGTTGAGCGCCGCCGCTTTTTCCAGATGCTCCAGCGCCCGAGCGGGATCAGATTTTTTCAGATAGGCCAGCCCGATATTCAGTTCGATCTGCGGCTGCCAGGCGGCCGCCCCATCCTGGCTCAGGGCCTGCCGGTAGCGCGACAGGGCCATGTCATAATTTTCAAGATTGTAATAGGCCAGCCCGGAGTTGTACAGCGCGAACGCGGGCGTCATATAGAGATAATTTTTCAGCGCCCGGTCGAAGGAATCGATGGCCTTCTGCCATTCACCTGCATCCATCCGCATGACGCCGATGTAGTTATGGGCTTCCGAATAATCTTTCCTGAGGGACACGGCCTTCTGAAACTGTTCCAGCGCCTGGTCTTTCAGGCCGCGGCCGAGGTAGGCAATGCCCAGATAATAATGAATTTCCGGATCATCGGGCGCGTTTTTTTCCGCTTCCAGAAGCTCTTTAAGCGCGCTGATATACTGCCCGATCTGAATGAAAGACACGCCTTTTTGCAAATGAATGTCCGCCTGATTCCGGTGATAAGGCGTGCTGGTGCAGGACACAAGCAACAGCGTTCCCGCAAGCAGAAAAAAAATAAGAGCAGTTTTCAGTTTCATCATTCCATCAGTTCCGTTGATTTTGCCGGGGCAAGCTTTACAGGAACGGTTGCACAAAATTCCTCCGCGGAACGGCACACGGAGGGAGAAATATTTAAAATGGCAACGGCTTATTTCCGGCCGCGGCAGCGATCCAGATTGTCCACCTTCGTCTTGTCGCATTCATCTTCGATGTATCCGGATTCCGTCAGAATCTTCGGCGTGATAAAAACCATCAACTGCCGTTTATTGATTTCGATATTTTCCGTTTTAAACAGCCACCCCAGAACCGGAATCTTATAAAACCAGGGGACGCCGGCAGTAGTTTTAGACTCATTAAGCTTGGAAATTCCGCCGATCACGACCGTATCGCCGTCTCGCACGACCACTTTGGATTCCACCTCGTTTTTAACAATTGGCGGATTCTCGCCTTGAGCATTGACCTTGGTGAAGTCCGCCCAGTCGTTGGAGGCCTTGATATCCATGGAAACCCGGTTGTCATCCGTGATTTTCGGCTTGACCTCCAGTTTCAAAAGGGCGTCTTTAAAGGCGACAGTTGCAGGCGTGTTAGGCGTCTCTGCTGTGACGTAGGGCACCTCCTCGCCTTGCTTGATTACGGCTTTGACGTCATCCATCGTCACAATCCTGGGCGAAGAAATGATCTTGCCCCGCGTGGTTTTTTCCAGCGCCTGAAGCTGCGCTTCGATAAAACCGTGAGCGCCGCCGAAAACCAGGCCCAACGTCGGCGCCGTCACGGCGGACGGCATATTGACCGCGGCCATCGTGCCCGTCATCCCTGCCGGATTAATTTCCTTGGGATACGCATAATACTGCGGATTGGACGTGAGTGGGTTGGTCGCCCCGGAAATGCCCAGCCCGTAAGCGCCGGCGATGTTCTGGCTGTTGCCGCCGCCCCACTGAACACCCAGATTTCGAACAAAATCATCCGACGCTTCGACGATCTTTGCCTCGATCATGATCTGGCGCAGCTTCCCTTTTGCGATATCGGACTTCTTTTCCCTGGCTTTTCGTTCCTCATCCGCCTTCTGCCGGGCCTCTAAGGCCGCCTGACGGTCCGCTTCATCCTGCTTCTTTTTGGCCAGCGTCATCACAATGATGACGTCGTCCGTTTGTTTTTTCGTAAGTCCCTTGATGTTCAGAATGGCGTCCAGCGCCTGGTTCCACGGAATGCTTTTCAGCGTCAGCGTGACATTGCCCTTGACGTCGTCGCCGGAAATGATGCTGATATTGCCGTATTCCGCCAGCAACCGCAGCACGCTTTTGATTTCCGCGTCCTGAAAATCGAGCGAGACGATCCGATCCGTATATCGTTTGACGCTTTCCGGGCGCGTCGGCTCTTTGACCGAACTGCCTTCGCCGGAATTATTCGCGCCTGGCCGGGAGGACACACCGGCGATATTGAAATCAATAATGACCTTTTTCCCCTCCGGCACAATGGAGTAGGGCGTGTTTTCCCTGAAGCGAATCGTTAAATAAACCCAGGGCCTGCCCTGCTCAGTTTTCTGCGCCGCCCGCACGTCGGTCACGTTGAGCAGGTTGCCCTTGACCGTCTCCCGCAGGTGGTTCGGGAGATACAAATTTTCCAGCCGGATCAGCAGGCTGTTATCCCCCTGAAGCGAAGCGGGAATATTCGCCGGCAATTGAGATACCTCCAGAATGACTTTCTCCCTTCCCGGCTGCTTTTCCAGCAGGATGTTTTCCAGATAACCGACGTTGTCCGGCGCGCCCGAGCCCGTCATCACGCCGGCCGGCGTATAGAGAAAAACCCAGAGGACAATGAAAACCGGAATGATTCTGGATAGATATTTTCTCACGATCTTACCTCATTATTGATTTTTACGCAGTTTCAAAACAACTCTTCTTGTTTTTTTCCCGTCCAATTCCTCGACGATCACCCGATCCGTCAGGATGTCGGTTACTTTTCCGTTGAGAAGCCCCACCCGCGTTCCTACAAAAAGAGGGTAAAACTTTTTGGCCGCGTCTTCGACAATGGCTATGCGGCGGATTTCGTCTCCTATAATGCCGACGACATTGAAACTTTCCACTGAGGCTCTCTGCAGCGGGAAGATGGATGGGGTTTCAGCCGCTTTTGCTTTTTTAGCCGCGACAATTTGCGCATCCACGAAAGGCTTAAAAGGATCCGGCTTGCCGAACGGCTTGTAGCTGTATGCCGTTTGCCTGGGCGCGGCCTGCGGCTGCGCTGCCTGTGCGGTCGGAGGCGGCGTCTGGGGCGCAATTTGTACCGCTTGCGGCTTTGCGGGCGTCTGGGGCGCGGCCGGATTTTTTTCCCGGTCCCCGCAAGCGCCCAACACCGTCGCCAGGAAAAGCCATATACCGAACCAAACGATCACTTGTTTCTTAATTTTTCTTTTCATTGGCCTGCTCTTTTTTATCCACAAACATATAGGTTTTCACGATGCAGGATGCCGTTATGACATATTTTTTTCTTTTGCCCTCTTTTCGATCCCCCATGGAAATATCGGAAATATTGACGATCCTGGTCAATTTGGCCAGCTTGTCAAAAAATGCGACGATGTTCTGGAAACTGCCCGTAACGGTCACTTTCACAGGAATTTCCTCATAGAAAGGCTCCGCAGACGGCGCTTTTTTCGCTTCACCGGGCTTGCCGGCTCCGGCTTTCTTTTCCTGCTCTTCCTGTCTCGTGTCGGAGGGCTTCAGCTTGGTCGAAAGTTTTTCCGCCTTCTCCAGGGTTTGCGGCACGGAAGCCTGGGGCTCAAACAGAACGAATTCCACGCCTGTTTCACGGCCCGCCGTGGCAACGGAATAAAAGAGGCCGGGGATTTCCCGCTGGGAGGGAAGCTTCAGCAAAGCGATCTGGTAATTTTCTTTCAGCGACGCGACCTGCGCCTTGACCCTGTCCATCTGGCGCACAATGTTTTCTTTCTGCTGAATCTGAGTCTGAAGCTCCTCCAGCTCCTGGCTCATCTGTGATGTTTTGGCAAGCGTGTCGGATAAAAAGTAGAAGTAGTACAGGTAGCCTGTCAAAAAAATGACCACGACGAGGATCAGGGCCTTGACCTGCGGAGACAATTTTTTAAACTCGTCGATATTGAAATCCATCGCCATAGTTTAAAACCCCTTTTTCAACTTGCAGGAAAAAATAAACTGCTGAAGGGTCGCGTCGGCAATCTCCACTTTTTTGGACGTCACCAGGTCCACCGACTGAATCGCGGAAAAATTTTCGATCGTTTTCATGTAATTGGCAACCGCGATGCTGTCGCGGCCGATGCCTTCCAGGGTCATACCGTCATTGCTTTGCCCGATTTTCGTAAGCCAGACACTTTTTTGCGGAACCTGCATGGCCAGATCATCAAACATTTTTACCGGATAAGCCCGGTTTTCTTCCAGTGTGCCAATCACGGCGAGTTTCAGTTCAAGTTCCGCGATCTGCTTCTTATACTGTTCCAGATCACCCACCCTGGCTTCCAACGCTTTGAGCGTCTCCCGGGACGTTGTCAATTTGGTTTCCAGGCAGTCGGCCTGGAAGGCCGTATAGGCATACACGCCGACCAGACAAATAATAAAAAGAAGAAAGGTCCCGGCCATGATGACGATCTGCCGGGCCAGATTCTCTTTCTTTTCTTTTTCATGGTAGGGGATAAGGTTGATTTTAATCATTTGTCACCTATTTTCCTTAAACCCAACCCGACGGCCACCGCGCCGATCGTTTTGATGACGTCCAGTTCCGATTCGCCAATGTTTTTTTTGTTGTATCCGATCTTGGCAAGCGGATTGATCAACTGCGTGCCGATGTTCATTCTTTGAGACAAAAGGTCGCACAATCCGGCGATTCTCGAGGATCCGCCGGACAGAAAAACCTGTTTGATTTCCTCTCCGCCGAACGTTGAGCGGAAATAATCGACGGATCTTTCGATCTCCGAGCAGATGGGCTCGGCGCAGTCCAGAATGGCGTTTTCCAGATCCGGAATTTCCCGGACGCCGGACGTCCCTTCCACCTTCATTCGTTCAGCTTCTTCCGCCGTCACCTGAAACCGTTCCTGCAGCGCCTCGGTAACGGCGTTTCCGGCGATCGTAAAATCTCTCGTGAAGACGGACATGCCGTCCTTGATCACGTTGATGTTCGTCAGGCTGGCACCGATGTTGACGATAACGATAATTTCATTGTCTTCAAAGTCGTAGTTGGCCTCGTACATGGTTTCCAGTGCGAAGGAATCCACGTCCATGATCATGACCTGAAGGCCGGCCGCGGTAAACGCTTCCAGGTAGTCGTTGACGTCCGTCTTTTTGGCGGCGACAATGATGACTTCCATCTGGTTGGGATTGAATTCATTGTCTCCCAGAATCTGGAAGTCATAATTCACGTCATCCATGTTGTCGAAAGGAAGATATTTGCCGGCTTCATCGTGGATCAGTTCGCGAAGCTCCGCTTCTTCCATCTGGGGCAGCGTCACTTTTTTGATGATGACGGAATTGCCGGACAGGGAAGTGACAATGCCCTTCCTCCTGCAGCCGGAATTCCGGAACAGTTCCTTGATCACGCCGCCCAGCGCGCCGGGATCATGCAAAACACCTTCCACGATGATCCCGGGCGGCACGGGAGCTTGAAGAAACCGGTTGAGGATCAAACCCTGGGAGGTGCTGACGATCTCGGCAAACTTAATGGAAGTCGAGCCGATATCCAGGCCGACAAGGCTTTTGGTTTGCGAAAACAGGTTTTTTAAATCCATTCGGGAACCGGTATGTTGTGTTGCGGCGTGAAATTACCGGGTCAGCCGGTAAACCATATCTCCGGGTTTAACCATGCCCAGCTCATTGCGCGCGATCGATTCGATATAGGCCGGATCGCTTCGCAGCAAAAGAATCTTTCCCGCCAGTTCTTTGTTTTCCGCGATCAGTGAATTGTTTTCCGCTTTCAGTTGAGACAATTTTTTAGCGATGAAATAATTATCGACAACCCCCCGGTTGCCGAAGGCGATCAAAAGCATCATGAAAAAAACAAAGGCGGCCAAATACCTTCCGATTTTCATGGATCAACACTCCAGGCTCAATGTCCGTATTCAAAAGCCTTCCCTTGGGATTAAAAAAACTACAATCAGAATCAAAAGTCAAGCAAAGATATTTCCCTGAACATTGTTAAAATCATTGTTCTATTGATCTCTTCGCCCGGATCAGGGAAAAGGCACGGAGGGCAGATTCTGCTGCGGCTCTCCCAGCAGAAATTTTCCGCCCTCGATCCAGCCCTTCAGCAGCTCGGCAATCTGCCGGGCCTTGTAGTAACTCGACAGAGGGGCGGCAATAACTTTTTTATCATTGATGATCACGGTCCCGCTGCGCAGGTCACGATAGTTGACCTCCGCGATCGGCCTGGGATTGCCCTTGGGATAATCCATGCTGTAGTCATACACTTGGGCATAAATATCCTCGTCTTTCACCGCGGTGAAGCGCGCCATGTCCTCATCCAGAACGGGAATGGGAATGCCGATGCCGACATACAAAGAAACGCCGTAGCCCAGAATGCTGGCGCCGGTCAGCCACTCGGGGCTCATCTCCTTCAGGTTGCCGATCACCGCCAGGGTTCCCGCGCCTTCCTTTGGAACGCCGTTGGCGGACCTGGCCGCATGGGGGTTGTGCTGCGTTCCCGGCCAGGCGACAAAGCCCTGCGCGCCGCCTAAAAAAATCCGCGTGCCGATGCCGATGGTCCGGAAATAGGGATCATTGAACAAGGGACTGAGCCGGCCGGACGTCGAATAGGAGACGTTGGCCATGCGCGGACGCAGCATGCCCATGTAAGTGTAAATCGTCGTGTCGGAAAGATTCACGGCGCAATTATAGTTCTGATAGGCGTTGCGCGGATTAAACAAAAAGGCGTCGCGCAAATCGTTGATGGTGATGTTTTTTTCAAATTTGCGGGACGGATAGCAATCTGTCCCGTAGCCTTCGGCCCGCAATTTGATAACGTTGCCGGCCGTCAGATCTTCAATAACATGGCCGCCGCCGTAGTTGAACTCGCCGGGATAGACGCTGTTTTGCGGATCGCCTTCGACGACTTCCGTTGCGCCGATATAGCAATCGACTGCCGCAATGCCGCCGTAAGCCGGCACATCGTTGAGCCAGACGCGGGAGGCCCGGATGCGCGGAGCGGTGTGCCCGAAATTCAGAAAAGCGCCGGAGGAGCACATGGCCCCGAAGGTTCCGGTGGTCACCACATCGACGCGGCGGGCCGCCTCGACGTCGCCGTGGCGTTCCACCACGTCAATCATTTCTTCGGCGGTGACGACAACGGCCCGTCCCTTTTTGATCTTCTCGTTGATTTCCTGAAAGGTTTTTTTTACTTTGAATTTTTTCATGCGCCCGTCTTGTTCATTTCGATTTAGCTGCTTCCATACCACTGTTTGACGATAAATGCAAAATGCCGGCCGCTGTTCAGGTATGCCCGAAGCCGCCGTCGCCTCTTGGCGTCTCATCCAGTCTTGCGGATTCAACCCACCGCACCCGGCAGATTTTCTGGACGACCATTTGCGCCAGGCGCTCCCCTCTTTTCACCACGAAGGGCGCCTCCCCGAAATTGACAACAATCAGGGCGACTTCTCCGCGGTAATCCGCGTCGATGGTTCCCGGGGCATTCAGAAGCGTAACGCCCTGATGAAGCGCCAGGCCGCTGCGCGGACGAATCTGCGCCTCATAGCCTTCCGGCAGGGAAATGACGATGCCGGTCGGTATTTTTTTGCGTCCGCCCGGCAAAATCGTTTCCTCCACGGTGACGGCCGCAAAAAGATCCATTCCCGCCGCCTGGCCGCTCATGTATCCGGGCAGGGGGAGATCCTCGTTGCCGGCAGTTTTCCGAATCTGAACGTTGATGGTTTCCATGACAGAATAAGGAATTCATCCCGCGCCAGTTGTTCGCCGGCGCGGGATTATGGTCCGTGATCCGCGAACCGCTATTTGACTTCCGCGCCCAGCGCTTCTTTCCTGCTGAGGCGAATCTTGCCCTGCTTATCGACCTCCAGAACCTTGACCATCACTTCGTCGCCTTCCTGCAGAACATCCGTAACCTTGGCGATTCTTTCCTTGGCAATCTGGGAAATATGCAGCAGGCCTTCCGTTCCGGGAAGAATTTCCACAAACGCGCCGAAATCGACGATCTTCTTGACGGTGCCGCGGTAAATCTTGCCGACTTCCGCTTCTTCGGTGAGCCACTTGACCATCGCCACGGCGCGGGCCGATGCTTCCGCGTCCGCCGAGGCGATGGTGACCGTCCCATCGTCTTCCACGTCAATGGTGACACCGGTTTCACTGATAATCTGACGGATGTTTTTGCCGCCCGATCCGATAACCGTGCGGACCTGGTCTGCTTTGACTTTGACGGTGGTGATTCTCGGCGCATAGAGCGATATATCCGAACGCGGCGCGGACAGGGTTTCGCGGATCTTGCCGATGATGTGAATGCGGCCGTCGCGCGCCTGCACCAGCGCCTTGCGCAGAATGTCTTCCGTCAGGCCGTCGATCTTGATGTCCATCTGCATGGCCGTCACGCCTTTTTCCGTACCGCAGACCTTGAAGTCCATATCTCCCGCGTGATCTTCGTCTCCCAGAATATCGGAGAGAATCACCACGTCGTCGCCTTCCTTGAGAAGCCCCATGGCAATGCCGGCGACGATGTCCTTGACCGGCACGCCGCCGTCCATCAGGCACAAGATGCCGCCGCAGACGCTCGCCATCGAAGAGGATCCGTTGGAAGACAGAATTTCGGAAACGATCCGGATGGTATAGGGAAATTCTTCAGCGGAAGGCAGGACCGGAACCAGCGCCTTGCGCGCCAGCGCCCCGTGGCCGATTTCGCGGCGTCCGGGACTGCGCAGCATCCTGGCTTCGCCGACCGAGTAGGGCGGGAAATTATAGTGAAGCATAAAAGACCTCAATTCCTCGCCGCCGACATAGTCCATGCGCTGTTCATCCGAGGAAGTTCCCAGGGTGAGCGCCGCCAGCGCCTGCGTTTCACCGCGGTTGAACAAAGCCGATCCGTGGGCGCGCGGGAGCACGCCGACTTCCGAATGGATGGGACGGATGTCGGTCGAAGACCGTCCGTCGATTCTCCTCTTTTCCTGAATGATCATGTCCCGCAAAATGCGGGATTCCAGATGTTCAATGATCGCCGCGACTTTTTTGCCAAGCGCCGCATCGTCGCCGCCGATTTTTTTAACCACGGCGTTGCGGACATCGCCCAGCTTGCCGTATCGCTCCAGCTTGCGCGGCATGCTGTAGCTTTCTTTGAGGCCCGGCAAAGCCTCCTCGCGCACCTGGGCGATCAGTTCTTCATCCGGCGCGGCTTCTTCCACGCTGCGCTTGGCTTTGCCGATCGCCTGTCGCACCTGGTCCTGCAGATCAATCACCGGCCGAACGGCCTCCAGGCCGAATTTGATGGCATCGACGATAATGTCTTCCGGAACCTCTTTGGCTTCGCCTTCCATCATCACCAGTTCGACGTCATAGGTTCGGCCCGATTTTCCGGGGGATACTTTGCGTCCCACCAGAAAAAGGCTCATTTCACTTTCCTGCATTTTTTCCGGCGACGCGTTCGCTACCAGCTCGCCTCCGATCCGGCCGACCCGCACACCGGCGATCGGTCCCTTGAAAGGGATGTCCGATATCTCAAGCGCGGCGGATGCGCCGATCATGGCTGCCACATCCGAGTCGTTTTCCTTGTCCACGGACAGCACCGTGGCCACCAGCTGGGTTTCCGAATAATACCCCTTGGGAAACAGAGGGCGAATCGCCCGGTCGATAATGCGCGATGTCAGAATTTCGCGCTCGTTGGGACGCCCTTCCCTCTTGAAAAAGCCGCCGGGAATCTTGCCGGCGGCAAATGTCATTTCCTGATAATCCACCGTCAGCGGAAGAAAATCCACACCCTCTCTGACGCTTTTCAACGATACCGCCGTCACCAGCACCACGGTGTCTCCGTAATATACCAGCGTGGAACCGTCCGCCTGCGCGGCCACGTAATTGGTTTTGAGAATAAAATTACGCCCCGCAAAATCCGTACTGAAATTGTCGCTCATGAACTTTCCTCCATACTTCTTCTGGTTTGTCGTCCGGAACAGGAAATTCAAGGGCGAAACGCAAAAGCCGATTGACACGGGTTAAACTAAAACCATGGCCAATCGGTGATGCTTTTGCCTTCCGCCCTTGAATGGTTTGTGCTACTTCCTGAGACCCAGACGCTTGATTATGTTTCTGTAGCGTTCCACATCATCTTCTTTGATGTAATTCAACAACCTTCTTCTCTGGCCGACCAGCTTCAACAGGCCGCGCCGGGAGTGGTGATCTTTCTGGTGCGTCTTGAAATGCTCGGTCAAATATTCGATTCTCGCGCTCAGCAGAGCAACCTGCACTTCGGGCGAGCCGGTATCCGTATCGTGCTGCCGGTATTCTTCGATTAATGCTTTCCTCTGTTCCAAAGTTAACACGTCAATTCCTCCCTCAAAAAGTATGTCCTTTTTTACGTTTCGCGCTCTATGGATGCAAACGATTGAATACTCTGAGCATCCTGGCGATCCGGGTCTTCCCGTCCTGTTTCGCGATATCGCCCGACGGCATCCGCATTTCAGCCAGCGCCACCAGCTCGCCTTCGGGCGTGATGAACTTTATCATATCTCCCGCCGCAAGAAAAGGAAGAACATTTTCCCGCATCATCTCCGCGTCCGGCTGAAATCCGGCCCGCAGCCTGCCTGCCGTTGGTTCGCCGACTTCAACAGCCGCGACGAAAGGCAGCGCCTGCGCCATCGGCAGCATTTTCGCCAGTAACGCCGCCCGGGCCGTCGCCGTGTTCTCACCCAGAAGCACGGCCATGTCTTCGGCAAAACAACCGCTCCTGAGCCTTCGCAATCCGGACAAACACGCGCCGCAGCCCAGCGCGCGGCCGGCATCGGCGCAAACCGTCCGGATGTACGTGCCTTTCGAACAGGAAATTTCAAAGGTCACGTGCGGATAAGCGATGCTCTTCACGTCGAGCGCGAAGATTTCCACCTCGCGCGCCGCGATGTCCGGAAATTCTCCGGCCCGCGCGTATTTGTACAGGGGCCTGCCTTTGTGCTTCAGCGCTGAAAAAGCCGGAGGAACCTGTTGAATCTTACCCGTCAGGCTTCCCAGCGCCTCCCTGATCTCCCCGTCGATGGGAATCCGGTCCGATCTTCCGGTTTCCCTTCCCTGAATGTCCTGCGTATCCGTCTCAACGCCCAGCAGCATGGTCGCCCGATACTGTTTGTGGTCCGCCGTCAAAAACGGCGCCAGCTTGGTCGCCTCGCCCACGCAAACCGGCAAAACACCGGTGGCCAGGGGATCCAACGTTCCGGTATGCCCGGCCTTCGGCGCGCCCAGGATCCTTTTGACCAGGCTCACGACATCATGGGACGTCAGCCCGGCCGGTTTGTCAATCACCACGATCCCGTCCATAAGCGCCTATGCTTCTTTGACCGCTTCGAGCACCCGGGACTTGATCGTTTCCAGATCGCCTTCGATCCGGCAGGCCGCCGCGTTGATGTGTCCTCCGCCTCCAAAGCGGCGGGCGATTTTTTCCACGTTGACCAGGCCTTTGGACCGTAGGCTCAACTTGAACTGTCCGAGGCCCGTTTGCGTATAGAGCATCGCGATGTTGATCCCTTTCACCGTGCGGGGGATATCGATGAAACCATCCGTGTGCTCCATCGACGCGCCGGTTTGCCGTAAATGCTCTTCCATTACAGTCATCGACGCAATTCCGAGGTCCGGGTCCATCTCCAGCGTCTCCAGAACACGGGCCAAAAGCTGCAGCTTGACCGGCGGATCGCTCTCATAAATATTTTCGGAAATCCATTGCGGATCGGCGCCGCCTTCCACCAGGTCGCCGGCCGCCTTGAGCGTCTCCTGACGGGTGCTGGAATAGCGGAACCCCCCCGTGTCCGTCAAAATCGCCGCATAGAGATTCGTGCAGATATCCTTGGTCATCTCCGCGCACATTTCCCGCATCAGCCGGTAGAGCAGCTCGCCCGTGGAGCTGGCCTGCGGATCCAGGAGCTGAAGGGCGGTAAATCCGCTGTTGGAAATATGATGGTCGATGTTGATCAGGGTCGGGATGCGGGCCACGTCCGCCGCGATTTCCCCCACGCGTTCCAGTTCCGAACAATCCAGAACAAAACCGACGTCATACAACTCCGGACGGACCGGATTGTGAACGATGTGCTCCGCTCCCGGCAAAAAACGGTAGTGACCGGGTGTGGCGTCCTGATTGCAAACAACCGCTTCCTTGCCCAGATTCGTGAGCAGGCGGAACAGAGCCAGCTCCGATCCCAGGGCATCCCCGTCCAGCCGGACATGGGCCGTAATGAGAAATCGCTTTCCCGAGGCAATGGCGGCAATAATATCCTTAATCATGGGTTTCTTCCTGTTCGGCGATTTGAGCCAGCAGCCGCTCGATGCGGTTGCCGTAGCCGAAGGATTTGTCGTGCACAAACAGAATCTCCGGCACAAAGCGAAGCCCCAGGCGATGGCCCAGTTCCCGCCTGACAAATCCCCTGGCCCTGGTCAATCCCGCCATAATCTCTTCATTTAATTCATCCTGGCCCATCTCGACAAAGTAAATCCTGGCATTGCGCAGGTCATCCGTCACCTTGACCGCCGTGATGGTCACCGCGCTCAGCCGGGGATCCTTCACGGACCGGAGCAGAATATTGGACATTTCCACCAGGATCAATTCGCCGACGCGGTCCGCCCTTTTAAAGCTCATCGTACTTGCCTTTTACCCAGGCGGTATCCCCCACGAAATCGGAAACCGCCATCATTTCCACCTTTGTGCCGATCACATCCGCCACGTTTAAATCTTCAATAAAGCGCAGCAGGTGATCAATCTTGCCGCTGATGAAACGCGACTCATTGCCGGTCATCGCAAACCCTATCCGGGCAAAATGATGATCATCCAGCCCGCCTACCTGGGCAATGGAAACGTTAAACTCATTCTGGGCGCGTTTGATCACTTTATTCAAAACACTCCTTTTGGCCTTTAAAGAACCGGATGCCGGTATCCGCAAGGCAATCCATCCGTAGCCGATCACCATCCCCGACCCCTGCTACAATTTTCTCTCCAGGGTCTCCGTGATATACGACTCGATCACATCCCCCACATGGATATCGTTATAGCTTTCAATGCCGATGCCGCAATCGAATCCGGCCAGCACTTCACGGGCGTCGTCTTTGAACCGCTTCAGGGAAAGGATTTTTCCGTCAAAAACCGTCACGCTGTCGCGAACCAGCTTGATGCCGGCCGAGCGGGTGATTTTGCCGTCCGTCACATGGCAGCCGGCGACGATGCCGATCTTGGGCACTTTGAAGAGCTCGCGGACTTCGGCGCGGCCCTGGACGACTTCGCGGTATTCCGGATCCAGAAGGCCCTCCATCGCCGCCTTCATATCGGCAATCACCGTGTAAATAATATCGTAGAGTTTGATTTCCACGCCTTCCTGCAGCGCCAGGTCGCTCACCCGGCTGTCCGGACGAACATTGAAGCCGATCACAATGGCATTGGAGGCGGAAGCCAGCATAATATCCGTTTCGCTGATCGCGCCCGTTGAACTGTGAATCATCCTGATCTGGACGTCTTCGGTCGAAAGTTTCTTGAAGGCGTCGGAGATCGCTTCGATGGAGCCCTGCACGTCCGCTTTCACAATGACATGGAGGTCTTTCACGCCCTCCTTGATCTTCTGATACAGCTGCTCGAGTGTAATCTTGGAGGAAGCGGAAAGCTCCTTTTCACGCGTCTTGCGAATCCAGTAATCGGCGATGTTCCGGGCCTTCTTTTCATCCTCCACGCTGATAAATTCCGCGCCGGTCTGGGGCACGCTGGAAAACCCGATAACTTCCACCGGCATGGCCGGCCCCGCCTCTTTCACGCGGCGCCCCTGGTCATTGATCATGGCCCGAACACGGCCGGATTCCGTTTTGGAAACAAAGGCATCGCCTTCCCGGAGCGTTCCCTGTTGAATCAGCACCGTGGCCACCGGACCGCGGCCGCGGTCCAGCTTGGCTTCAATAATGATGCCGCGCGCGGCCAAATCCGGATCGGCTTTGAGTTCCAGCACGTCCGCCTGCAGAAGAATCATCTCCAAAAGCTCTTCGATGCCGATTTTCTTTTTGGCCGAAACTTCGGTGAAAATCGTATCGCCGCCCCACTGTTCGGATAAAAGACCGTGTTCCGTCAGCGCCTGTTTGATCTGTTCGGAATTGGCGCCCGGTTTGTCGATTTTATTTATGGCCACGATGATGGGCACACCCGCCACCCGGGAGTGGTTGATGGCTTCCACCGTCTGGTCCATGACCCCGTCGTCGGCCGCCACCACTAGCACCACGATGTCCGTCACCTGGGCGCCGCGCGCGCGCATGGCCGTAAAGGCTTCATGGCCGGGAGTATCCAGAAAAACGATGTCGCGGTCATTGATATGGACATGATAGGCGCCGATGGCCTGCGTGATGCCGCCCGCTTCGCCGTCGATTACATGGGTCTGGCGGATAGCGTCCAGAAGCGACGTCTTGCCGTGATCCACGTGCCCCATAATGGTGACAATCGGGGCCCGCGGTTTAAGATTTTCTTCGGAGGCCTGCGGCTTCAGGATCGAATCTTCCAATTCCATCTCCGCCCGTTCCACCTGAAAGCTGAATTCGGAGGCCACGAGCAAAGCAATATCAAAATCAATCGACTGGTTGATGGTGGCCATCACGCCCATGCCCATGAGCTTGTTGATGACCTCGCCGGCCTTGACGCCCATCTTCTTGGCCAGTTCGCCCGTCGTAATTGTGTCTCCCACGCGAATGCGCCTTTTGATGGCCCTGGGCACCGTAATTTCGGTTTTTTTCATCTTGACGGGCGCGGCTTTCCTGTCGTCACGCCATTTGCTGAAGACCACCTCCCGATCGTCATCGACCCGCTTGATTTTCTTCTCGCCTTTGCGTTCGAGAATTTTACGGCGCGGAACTTCTTTCTCATCGCCGATCAGGACTTCCACCGTCCCTTTGCCCTTTTTCTTGGGTCTCTCGGATTCTCTTTTGACAATGCTCTCCGGCGGCGGAGGCGCGATCCCTTCGCCTGGTTTGGCGGGTTCCTTGGCCGGACTTTCTTTTTTCGCCTCCGTCCGGACGATTTTGTGACGGGACATCATCGGCGGCCGGACCGGCAGGATCACCTGGGGCGCTTTGGGTTTTACCGGGGTCGCAGTCGGCGCGGGCGTTTCTTCGACAGCCGGTTCCGCCTCCGGCAGGGCCGGACTTTCGGGGGGAGCCGGTTTGGCAGCCGCCTGTTCGGCGGCCGGTTTTTCTTCTTTTTCTTCCGGGGATTCCTCAACCGGCGTCCGGATCGTGCGGCGGCGGATCACCGTCTTTTTAATTCTTTCTTCCACGACTTGCCGTGGCGCGGTGGCCTGCAGGTCCTCCTTGATCCTTTCGACTTCCTGTTCTTCCAGGGTGCTGGCATGGGATTTTACCGTAATGCCCAACGTTTCCAGATGAGCAATCAGATCCTTATTTTCCAGGCCAAGTTCCTTGGCTACCTCGTGAACTCGCTTTTTCGACATTCCCGAAACTCCCTCAAATAAAATGGTGCGGCCCCGAAAAAAATTTATCCCTGTTGACGATCGTCCGTTTCCTCATTCAAAAGCCGAATCGCTTCGGCAATCCATTCCGTGCCGGTCTTTTCGCCGATGCCGGGAATCGCAGAAAGCGCTTCCGGCTCCATAACCGCCAGCATGGCTATGCTTTTAATGCCCTGGGCAAAAAGTTTTCCCGCCATGACCGGTCCGATGCCGGGCACCCTGGTCAGCGACGCATAGGCATCGTCGTCCTTTTCGGCGGCCATCGTTTCGCTCTTGACGTCAATTTTCCATCCGGTCAGTTTGACGGCCAGACGAACGTTCTGGCCGCTTTTGCCGATGGCGAGCGACAACTGGTCGTCGGGAACGATCACCGTCATCGCGCGGTTATCCTCATCAATGAGCACCCTGTTGACTTTGGCGGGAGACAGGGCGCTGGAGACAAACTTCGCCGCGTCGTCGGTGTAGGGAATGATATCGATCTTTTCGCCGCGCAGCTCCTGAACAACGCTTTGCACCCTCGTCCCGCGCATTCCCACGCACGCGCCCACCGGATCAATGTCCTTATCCTTGGCCCTCACGGCGATCTTGCCGCGCTTGCCCGGTTCGCGGGCCACGCTGACGATTTCAATGAGTCCTTCGGAAATTTCCGGCACTTCCATTTCGAACAGGGCTTTCAGAAAAGCGGGGTGTGTGCGCGACAGGATGATCTGCGCGCCCTTCGTATTTTTCTTAACCTCGATAAGATAGGAGCGGATGCGCTCCCCGCGCTTGTAGGCCTCGCGGTGAATCTGTTCCATGGGCGGCACCACGCCTTCGGCGCGCCCCAGATTGACAATGATATTGCCGCCTTCAAACCGCTGGACAAACCCGTTGATTAATTCGCCCTTGCGGTCCTTGTATTCATCGTAAATATTGTCCCGCTCCGCGTCCTTGACCCGCTGAATGATAATCTGCTTGGCCATCTGCACGGCAATGCGGCCGAAGGAACTGGTTTCTATTTTCATTCCCAGGGAGTCTCCCGGTTGTGCGCCCTCATCCAGGGTTCGCCGGGCTTCCTCATGGGCGATCTGTGTTTCGGGGTCGAGCACCTTGTCCACCACCGTTTTAAACTGGAAAACCTCTATTTCCCCGACCTCGTCGTTATAGTGGGCTTCAATATCCACATCCTGCCCCAGTTTTTTGCGCGCCGCGGTCAACATGGCGGCCTCGAGGGCTTCCGTGATAACCTGCTTGTCGAGTCCCCTGTCCTTCCCCATCTGCTCGATCAGACGTTTAAGGTCATGCAACATTGATCCAATCCTCCCTTATTCCTCTCCCGGATGCCGTTGCATCCGGCTCGTCGGCTTTTTTTCACTCCGCAAGACCTGCTTCCTCATCCACCAGATTGGCTTTGGCGATTTCATTTTTCGGGATGCTGTAGCGCTTGTCCGCCATCTCAATGCGGACAACCTTCCGGCCATCTTCTTCCGTATAATCCATGAGCGTTCCCTGAAAATTCCTGATGCCTTCTATTTTACCATGAGTTCTGACTTTGATCCTGGCGCCCAGGAATTTTCTGAAATCCTGATCGCGCGAGATCGGACGGTCCAGGCCCGGTGATGAAACTTCCAGCGTATAAGGCCCGCGGGACAGATCATGGACATCCAGAATATCGCCCAGCTGGTTGCTGACATTGGTGCAGTCGTCCAGAGTGACGCCGCTTTCCTTATCCAGGAAAAACCGGAAAACCCAGCGCGAATGCATTTTGACGCATTCGACGTGAATCAGCTCCATGCCTTCCGAAAGAGCAACCGGCTCGGCCAATTGCCATATTTTCTCTTTTAATTCGTCGTACATATCCGTCTTCCCTGAAAATAAAAAAGTGGGCGGGCGCCCACTTCTGCAAACTACTTTCAGTGATGGTTGAACGACCTCTACCACACCCGAACAGCCAATGCAAGCACTATTTAACAGACGGCTTTCGGCGAAAATGGAGCGGGCGACCGGGCTCGAACCGGCGACGTCCAGCTTGGGAAGCTGACATTCTACCGCTGAATTACGCCCGCTCACGGCACAAGTCTTTTATGCAACATACTCTTTTTGTCAAGGATTTTTTGCGTGCGGACGGCCCTCCGGCGATTGGTCCTGCGGTCTTATCTGTTGACAGCTCCTGGATTATTCGTTAAGAGGCGGCGCCATTCAGGCGAAGCGGGCTGAAGGTCGTTTTGTGGTGAGCGGTTGAAACCGTTCCCATCAGCAATGAGGGTATTTTGAGCAAACAACTCCAAAAAGAAATTGAACGCCGCCGGACGTTCGGGATCATCAGCCACCCCGACGCGGGGAAAACAACGCTTACGGAAAAGCTGCTGCTTTTCGGCGGCGCCATCCAGATGGCCGGCGCGGTCAAGGCGCGGAAAGCTTCCAAACACGCGCTTTCCGACTGGATGTCCATTGAGAAAGAACGCGGCATTTCCGTCACCTCGTCGGTCATGAAATTCGAATACGCCGGCTGCGAAATCAATCTGCTGGACACGCCGGGACATCAGGACTTTTCCGAAGATACGTACCGGGTGCTCACCGCCGTGGACAGCGCACTGATGATGATTGACGGCGCCAAAGGCGTCGAATCGCAAACGCAGAAACTCATGGAAGTCTGCCGGCTGCGCAACACCCCGATCATCACCTTCATCAATAAAATGGACCGCGACTGCCTGGCCCCGCTGGACATCCTGGCGGACATTGAGGACAAGCTGCAGCTGGAATGTTCGCCGCTTTCCTGGCCCATCGGCATGGGCAAGCGGTTTCGGGGCGTTTACAGCCTTTATGATCAAAAGCTTCATCTTTTTGACCCGGGGCGCGCCAGGCGCGAGGACAGCGGCGTTGTCATCGGCGATTTGTCCGACGGGCTGCTCGATGAACTGCTGGGCAGCCAGGCCGCGGAACTCCGCGAGGAAATCGCCCTGCTCACCGGAGCGGCCAATCCCTTTAATATACAGGAATACCTGAAGGCGGGACAGACACCGGTTTTTTTCGGCAGCGCCATCAATAATTTCGGCGTCAGGGAATTGCTTGACGCCTTTGTGGAAATCGCTCCTTCTCCCGTTCCCCGTCCCACGACCACGAGGCAGGTCGATCCGGGCGAAGAGGATTTTTCCGGATTTGTTTTTAAAATCCAGGCCAACATGGATCCGGCGCACCGCGACCGCATCGCGTTCATGCGAATCTGTTCGGGCAAGTTCGAGCGGGGCATGCGCGTGCTTCATCACCGCATTCATAAGGAGATCTCCCTGTCCAACGCCACGATTTTCATGGCGCAGGACCGGACCAATATCGATACGGCTTACCCGGGAGACATCATCGGCATCCACAATCACGGCACCATTAAAGTGGGCGATACGTTCACGCAAAAAGAACCGCTGAAGTTTACGGGCCTCCCCCACTTTGCGCCGGAGCATTTCTGCCGCGTCCGACTGAAAGACCCGCTGCGCATCAAGCATCTGCACAAGGGGCTGATCCAACTTTCGGAAGAAGGAGCGATTCAGGTTTTCAAACCTCTCTGGGGTTCGGACAGCATTCTGGGCGCGGTGGGCACGCTGCAGTTTGATGTGACCATGGCGCGTCTGAAAAACGAATACAGCGTCTATGCCGACTACGAAAAAACCGATTACGCCGCCGCCCGTTGGGTTACCAGCGACGACGCCGGAAAAATGGAAGATTTCCGGAAAAAAAACGGGATGAACCTGGCGACGGACACGGAAGGAAATCTGGTGTGCCTGGCGCTGTCCGAATGGCGGCTTTCCCACACTATCGAAGAGTGGCCCCACATCCGGTTTCACAAAACAATGGAAAAAAGTTGAAAAAACAGCCTGATGTCCTAGAGTTAAAGGTCAGAGGCGTCTGTCCGTTCAAAAACGCTGCAAAGCAGAAATCTCCGGCGGATTCATCCGCGTGGAGAGCGAAAAAGGGACCGGCAGCTTCTTCATGATCCGCGAGCTTTTTCTTCGTGCCGCCACCCCATTGCCCATTGCCTGGCGCCTGTTGTCCGGAAAGGCCGCCGGATTCAGGAACGGTTCTTTGCAGTGGCAAAAGCCGCGGCGTTTTCTCCGGCCACATATCCGGTGGAGAACGCGGCCTGCAGGTTATAGCCGCCGGTATCGGCATCGACGTCCATGACCTCGCCGCAAAAATAAAGACCGGGAACTTTCTTTGACGCCAGCGTTCGCGGATCAATCTCGCCCAGCGCAACGCCGCCCGCCGTCACGATGGCTTTGGCATGCGGCAGCGGGGCCTGGATGTTGAACCGCAGTGCCTTGAGCGCGTCGATCATTTTCCCCCGCTCGACTGCGCCGACCTGATGCGCCTGCTTGTTGACGTCCACGCCGGAAAGGGCCGCCAGCGGGTCGATCATTCTGGCCGGCAGATAGTCCTTCCAGATCGTCGCTATTTTTCTTTTGCCCGTGGCGTTGAAATCCTTTTGCAGCCTTTTGCCGAGTTGCTCGGGAGTTACGGCGGGTTTTAAATCAATCAAGATGGAAACCGGCCCCTGCTCGAGTGCGTCTACCACGGCGAGACTCAAAAGCAGGATAATCGGCCCGCCCAGGCCGAAATGGGTAAACAGCATTTCGCCGAACCGGCTCTCGATGAGCGGCGGCAGGGGTTTTTTGCTCTGGCCGCGGCCATAGTCGCAAGTCGGCACAAGCGTCCGATCGATCGCCCCGGCTTCGCCCTGAAACGCCGTGGCGCGGACATTGCGCAGGGACACGCCCTGCATCGAACGGGCGAGCGCCTGTTCCCGGACGACGAGTGGAACCAGCGCCGGCCGGGGTTTGACAATGGTGTGCCCCAGCGCCACGCTTAAGGCATAACCGTCGCCTTCCGAGCCGGTTGCCGGCCAGGAGGCGCCGCCGGTGGCGAGGATCACCGAGGAAGCCAGGTAGCGGCCGCCCGTTGTCTCGACGGCAAAAAGGGAATCCGGGCGGCGCGTTACGGAAGTCACGCGGGCATGGAGAAGTCTGCGAACGGAATTTTGAGTCAGGTATTTTTGAAAAGCCCGCACCACGTCGCGGGCATCGTCGGAAACGGGGAAAATTCTGCCGCCCCGCTCCACTTTGGTCGCGAGATCGTGCCGTTTGAAAAACGCCAGCAACTCGGGACGGAAAAAGCGTGAAAACGCGCCGTGCAGAAAACGGCCGTTCGGCCCGTACATGGCAATAAAGGATTTCAGGTCCGCGGCGTTGGTCAGATTACAGCGGGTTTTGCCGCTGACCAGAATTTTTTTGCCGCACCCCTCCATTTTTTCCAAAAGCAGCACCCGCGCGCCCCGCTCGGCCGCCCGTCCGGCGGCCATGAGCCCCGCCGCTCCGCCGCCTGCCACTACAACATCGGCATCCATCGTTGCCCGATCCATCACGGTATCTCCTTGAACAACACAGCTATCACAAATGCAGGAGAACGGTCAATCCATCTGCCCGGCCTTGACAGACGGTTGCCCAAATCCTATCCTTTCAGGCAGGTGAAAAGGGTATGATTTGGGCAACCGCCAGGGACAACAGTCTGTTGAGAACCAAACCCGCCTGTGCTAAAGATTTGTCGGCCCAATTTGCGTCTCAGGAGCGTCATTTGCGTACACCCACCCATATTCTGTCTTTGACAACCAGAATGATCCTGCAGGTCCGTCCGGCGGCGCATGGGTTTTTGCAGCGGTGGAAGGAGAGAGCGCGCCGGATTCCCGATCCCGAACTGCGCCGTCAGGCGCTCGCGAGCATTGAAACCAAAACGTTCCACTGCGAAGGAGGCGCTCTCTGCGGCCTGCTGGCGGGCGACTTCTACCGGGAGGCCATTCAATTTATCGTCGCCTATCAAACGATCAGCGATTATCTGGACAATCTGTGCGACCGCAGCACATCGCAGGATCCGGAAGATTTTCGCGCGCTGCATGAAGCCATGCTGCACGCTCTGACACCGGAAGCTCCGCCTGCCGACTATTACCGGTTCCGGCGGGAGCAGGACGACGGCGGCTATCTGGCCGAACTGGCTCAGACCTGCCAAACGATTCTGGACGGCCTGCCGGAATACCGCCGGGTCGCGCCTTCCATCCGGGAGCTGGCCCGCCTTTACGCAGATTTACAGGTACACAAGCATGTTCGCCCCGATGAGCGGGAACCGCGCCTGAAGAAGTGGTTTGACGGCTACAGGCCCATCCTCCCGGAAATGACCTGGTACGAATTTGCCGCCAGCACCGGCTCTACGCTGGGAATCTTTTGCATGGTCTCGCAGCTGCTCCGGAAACAGGGCGCCGCGCCGATCGTCGAACCGATCCGAAAGGCCTATTTCCCCTGGGTTCAGGGCCTCCACATTCTTCTGGATTACCTGATCGACCAGGAGGAGGACCGGCGCGGCGGAGATCTGAATTTTTGTTCTTATTATGAAAATCACGAACGGCTGATACACAGGTTCGGTCACTTTTATAACATGGCGCACGCGAGCGTGGCGGGCCTGCCCGACGCAAAATTTCATCACCTGATCATCAGCGGACTTTTGAGCATCTATCTGTCCGATCAGAAGGTTTCCCGACAAAAAGACGTGCGGGCCATTGCCGGGAAATTGCTCGCTCTGGGCGGGGCTGAAACCTTTTTCTTTTACCTGCATTGCCGGGTTTACCACCGGCTGTCCTGACTGCCGGAACAATTTACCCCATCTGCCGGGGCGTTATTCCCCTCCCGGGCCATCCAATACGGAAGGAGCAATCGCTCTTTTCAAAATTCAACTGTCATTACAAACGAATAGAGATCAGCTGATCGGCGTGAAACCAGGCATGGTTATTGCTTAAATGCCAGTAAAAAAGTGATCGGGGCACCGGCATTGTATGAAAAAAGTTTTGATTTGCACAACCGCGATTGTCTGTCTTCTGGCAGTATTCGCTTTCTCAGCCGATAAAACCGGCGTCCCGCCGACGAAAGGCGTTTTTCCCAAAACGGCCACCATGAACGCCCGGGGCAGGGTGGTGGAAATTTCCGAAAAGGCCGTCCGGATCGAGCGAAGCATCAAAGGAAGAACGGAGATCATGGAGTTTGCCCTGGAAAGCCCGGCAGCGGATATTGTCGTGAACGACTCCATTAAAATCGATTACACCGTTAAAGACGGAAAATTGACGGCGTCCCGCATCGCCGGGCTGAAAGAGAAAAGAACTTATCGAAAAGACGGTTCGAGGCCGACAAAGGAAAAACCGGCGCCGCTGCACAAAAGTAACGCCAGGCGCTGTCTGTAGTTGAGGAACCCCGAATATTGACGGGTTGATTTAAAAACCATTAAAACAAGGAGGATGTCAAAATGAAGCGTTTCGTATTGTTTGTGATCGTAGCCGTTTTTGCCCTTTGCACCGTAGCCATGGCGCAGGTTTCCACGAAGGATGAAGTCCAGTCCGGAGCAACCAAGATTTCCGACGCGGACAAAGCCGCCGTGAAAGACGCGCAGAAAGCCGTCAAGAAAAAAAGAGCTGCGAAAAAAGCAGGGGCCGTGAAAGAAAAAGTGAAAACGCCGGAAGCCGGGAAGGGAGTGTCCACGGTAGAAGAAGTGCAGTCCGAGGCAACCAAGATTTCCGACGAAGACAAAGCCGCCGCGAAAGAGGCACGGAAAGCAGCCAAGAAAAAAAGAGCCGTGAAAGAAAAAGTGAAAACGCCGGAAGCCGGGAAGGGAGTGTCCACGGTAGAAGAAGTGCAGTCCGGGGCAACCAAGATTTCCGACGAAGACAAAGCCGCCGCGAAAGAGGCACGGAAAGCAGCCAAGAAAAAAAGAGTCGCGAAATAAGCAACGGCTGCTGTAATACCGGCATAAAAAAAGGACGGGGGAACGCCCGTCCTTTTTTTATGCGCCTTTGGTTCCGGATCAGGGAGAGCCTGCATGAACTCCCCGTGGTTAATTTTCAGCCAATCTGTTATAAACTTGTCCCCATGCTGAAAAAACTGCTGTCAAAAATCATCGGCTTCAACAATAATTTGACGCTCCGCGTCCGGCTGGTAGCGCTGACCGCGGCCGGATTGGCTCTGACCATGGCCGTCTGGGGGGTGATCCATCTGAACGCTCTGGACCGGATCCTGGTGGAGCAGCAGAGAAAACGTCTGGAAGGCGTCGCTGAAATGGTCGGCGCCTTTTATCAGCACTTTCCGACACGGCAGGGCATCGCCACGCTCGATTCCACATTGAAAGACCATATCCAGACCGATGTGCGGCTGGCCCGCATCGACATTATGGAAATCCGGCGCAACACCGTCAACTACGTTGCCGGGGCCAGCCGCGTACCTTACGAATGGCCGGATCATCTCGTGGCTGAAATCGGCGCTAAAGGCAAATCCCATTCCATCAAACTGGAGAAGGAAGGAGGGCCGTCGCTGGGCCTGCTCTATCCTGTTTCCGGAGACACAAAGGATTCCCGTATTGTGGTGGGCATCATTGCTTTTTCGCTGACCAACGCGGAAATTATGAGTCGCGCCCGGCAGCTCCTGCTGGTAAGCAGCGCGGGGCTCCTGCTGGCCATTCTCCTGCTGCTCGGCTTAAGCTACGGCCGGCTGATCGGCCGGCCGCTGGAAACGATTATCAAAACCATCGATGAATTTCAAAAAGGGCGCTACGTCGAACGTATTCCCATTGCCCGCCGGGATGAATGGGGTCAACTGGCAGAACATTTCAATCAGATGGCCGGTGAAATTCAAAAGGTCATGGAACGAAATGAAAATCTCACCCGCCACCTGGAAGAACGCGTTCGCGAAGAAACGCTCAACGTGATCGGACTGCAAAAGCAAGTGGATGACTTGAAGCAACTGACGGCCCTGGGGCATTTGACGGCCAATCTGGCCCACGATCTGGGAACGCCGCTTCATTCCATTGCCGGACTGGCCCGGCTGATGATCGAGCAGGAAGGATGGCCGCCGGAGGCGGCCCGTAAATTAAACGTGATTGTCAAACAGACGCAGCGGCTCAACGAGATCATCCAGAATGTCCGCAGGGCGACGCGCCTTCCCGAACCTCATCTGGAATTGACGACCGTCCATAAAATTCTGGGAGAAACGCTGCCGCTGGTTGAGCCGCTGATCCAAAAACGCCAAATCACCATCGAAGTCCGGCTGGAACAGTCCGTTGCCGCTTTATACGCGGACCGCTACCGGATTCAAACCGCGCTTTTGAACATTGTGCAAAATTCCATCGAAGCCATGCCGCAGGGCGGGGTGATCCGCATCTCGGCCCGGGACGACCGGGCGGCCCGAACGGTTGCCATTGCCATTGCCGACAACGGGCCGGGCATCGAGGCGTCTCTCCTGCAAAGAGTCTGCGACCCCTTCGTCAGCTCGCATCAGGGCGAAGGCATGCGCGGCCTGGGGCTGGCCATCGTCCGGGACATCATCAGGGCCCATAACGGCCGCATGGACATTCAAAGCGCGCCGGGCAGCGGCGCCTGCGTCAATCTGTACCTGCGGATGGACGATGCGGCTGCCGGTTAGTTTTTATGGCTCCTGCAGGCCGTAGCGGCGGATTTTCGTGCGCAGGGTTTTGCGGTCAATCCCCAGAATCTCGGCTGCCCTGGACTGATTCCACTTCGTTTTTTTCAGAGTCTGAACAATCTGTTCGCACTCGGCCTCTTCCAGGGTCGTCCGTTCCGGCAAATCCGCCCGCTGAACGCCTGCCTGCCGGATCCGGAACCGGTCCGGCAGGTTTTCCGGCAGCATGACGACAAACGGCGAAAGCAGCAGCGTCTGCTGCAAAACATTTTCCAGTTCACGCACATTGCCCGGCCAGTCATAGGCCATGAGACTTTCCATGGCTTGCGGTGAAACCCGCACATCGGGGCAGCCCAACTTCTTTAACATCACTTCGATCAGCAAAGGAATATCCGACCGTCGTTCCCGCAGAGACGGAATGCGCAGGCGCACGATGAAGCGATACAAAAGGTCCAGGCGGAACCGGCCCGCCGCAACCTCTGCATCGATATTTTTGTTGGCGGCCGCCACAACGCGCACCGCGGCGTGACGAACATCATGGCCGCCGATCCGGCGAATCTCGCCGTCCTGCATGAACCGGAGGAACTTGCTTTGCAGCGCCGTGGACATTTCCGTGATCTCGTCTAGAAAAATGGTGCCATCCCCCGCGGATTCAATCAACCCCACATGCTGATGATCCGCGCCGGTAAAGGACCCTTTCTCGTAGCCGAAAAGCTCCGATTCGAGCAGGTTGTCGGGAATGGCGCCGCAATGCACCACGACAAAAGACTTGAGGCGGCGCGAGGACATGGAATGCAGCGACCGGGCCGTCAGCTCCTTGCCGGTGCCGCTTTCGCCCTCAATGAGGACGCTGGCCGGCGAATCGGCAACGCGGGCAATCTGTTTGTAGAACTCCACCATAACGGACGAAGAACCGATCAGCCTGGCTTCTTCAACGGATTCCGGTGGTCCGGCCGATTGCTGCTTCCGCAGCTCGCGCACCTCCAGCACTTTTTTCACGAGCAAGCGGCATTCCTCCGGCGAAAAAGGTTTGCTGATATAATCCCATGCCCCCAAACGGATTGCCTCCATGGTGGTTTCCAGAGAGCCGTAAGCGGTCATCAGGATAACGGGCAGGTTCGGCCATGTCTTTTGAATCTCACCCAGAAGCTGCAGACCGTCCATTTCAGACATGCGAATATCGGACATCAGCAAATCATAGTCGGCAAGGTTCTGCTTTAGGACGTCCGGAGCGGAGGTAAAGCTGTTGACATCGTAACCGTCGCGCTGGAGCGCTTCCTGTAAAAATTCACAGGCAACGGCATCGTCATCGATCACCGCTATGCGGGCTTTCATAAAATCACCTGCAGCTCTTGATGAGTGGTAAGAATCAGGGCAGGACCGCCACGAAAAACCCCTTGAGCTTTCTGCTGCCCTTCGCGTCACGGGCCGTCAGTTCGCAGCGGATTTTCTTCTCGCCGTTTTCTTCGTATTTATCCACGATTTTACCGCTCACGGTAATGGTTGCCCGGTCTTTGGTGGTCTGGTAATCGTTCAGATCGACCGGCTGGGTCATGCTGAGGAAGTGCACGGAAAATTTTCTTATCCGGCGTTGGTCGATCCAGGAAGTGACGGCCTGGCCGGCGATCCCCATGATGAACATGCCCTGGGCAATGACCGTCTCGAGACCCACCGCCACGGCAAAGGTATCATCGTGATGAAGGGGATTGAAGTCCCCGGAAGCGCCGGCATAGCGCACCAGGTGCGTCCGCGTGATAGGAGCGGATGTGTAGGGCGGCATGGCGTCTCCGATTTGAACCTCGTCAAAAACCAGCGCCATGTCGCTTAACCTCTTTCCATGAACGTCGTACGGGCCCGAATCACCAGTTCGCCCCTCTGGTTGGTCATTTCCGTTTCCAGAACGGTCACCTGCATATACCGGCTTTTCTGCTCCTTCTTTCCTCTTTCGTACATGTCCACCACCTTCATTCTGCGAGTGATGACGTCTCCCGCGCAGACCGGCGCAAAATATTCATACTCTTCTTTGGTATGCAGCAGTTTGCCCAAATCAGCCCCCACGGCTTTGATCGTGCCGAGAAGACCTCCGCCCGTCCAGAAAACGTAGCAGGTGGGGAAAGTGAGAGGCGTGGGAATGTCTTCATATCCGGCATTTTGGGCGGCATCGGCATCCCGGTAAAAAGGGTTGATCTGTTCCGTGTCGTCCTTCTGCTCGAGCGCCGCGACAAATTCCGCGATCTTGTTTTTTTCCACCCGAATGGAATAAACGGGAAACTCCATGCCGAGCTTTGATCGATCCGCCATCACAGCCTCCATCCTGTCGCCGGAAAATTGCGCAAATTCTATCACATCCGGACCGGAATTTCACGTTGAAATGACGGGGCGCCCGCCCCGGAGGAGGCAGCGCGTTGCGTGAAAGTTGCTTGACAAACAGGGAGCGCCGCCTGTATTTTTTGCACGCCATGAAAAGCTGCGCTCACTGTCAGAAAGAAATTCCTGAAAACGACCGCATCGGGAGGCAGGCACAGTGCCCGTTGTGCGGCCAGGACCTGCGCGTCTGCCTGAACTGCGTCTTTTATGAACCGGGTGTCTTCAACGACTGCCGGGAAAACCAAGCGGAGCGGGTCCTCGATAAAAGCCGCTCTAATTTCTGCGACTACTTTCAATACCGGAGAGGTGCGCAAGCGCCGGATCGGCGGCCGGCCGACGTTCAGGAAAAGCTGGACGCCCTGTTCAGAAAATAATCGCCGGGCAACCGTTCGCTATTTCTTCCCGGAGATCAGCTTTGCGGCCAGCTCCGGCATCCTGTCGAGCAGCTCATCTTCCCTGCCGGCCGGACATTTGATCGAAGCCACGGCCAGCGTGCCCAGGGTTTCGATATCCGTTCGTTTTGCTTGCAGGACGATGGTGTTGCCCAAGGTGGCCAGATTCCCCGTCACCGCCTCGTTGGCCGCCAGCCATTTGCCGACCCGGACAGCCTGTTTTTCATCCACCAGACCGGAGCGCTGCAATTTATACTCCTCCAGGATTTTCGCCATGTTTTCCCGCTGAATGAGCACATAGTCGCCAAAATGGTATAATTCTTCGCGCAGCGCCTCCGTCAGAATCAATCCCGCAACCTTCATCGGCTCCGCGGCTTCAAAATCATAAACGATCAGACGGGGGCCGCTCTTTTTTGGACTTTTAGGGTTGAGCGCCTGTTCCAGGTCTTTTTCAAACGCCTGCTGCTTTTCGTTCGGCGCGCGGCCGGTTTGCGCCCTGGAAAGTGAGGCGGCCCCAACCCCGGCTGTCGGATCCTGTGCCGTCCGCGGCTCTTTTCCCGCAGACAGGTCTCCGGCATCTCCCCTCTTGTCTTCCGGGAACGGCGGCTCTGCCTTTGGCGGCCCGGCCGGAGCTTTCGCGGATATTTTTCCTTTACGGATAGCCGTTCTCATCAGGTCGCCTTTGGCTTCCTGAAAGATCCGGCGGAGTTGAATGTTTGCCGCTTCGCTGCCCGCCTGCATTTTTTGATCGTTGTTCATCCGCCACAGCATCGTGTTCGGAACGTAACCTTCGGCGGCAAACGCCTGTCCCGAATGCAAGTTGAAAAGTCGTGTATTGAACTCCAGGTGAAACGCAAAGCCGCGTTCGGAAACAAGCACGTAATCGGCATGGAGGGCGCGGCCTGCTTCACGGGCCAGCCGGCTGTCGTCGGCCAGCCATTCCCAGCTTGCTATCGTCTGGTCTCCGAGAACAGCGCGGATATCGCTGTCGCCGACTACCTCGTAAATGCCCTGCTGTTTCAGCCGTTCATCAATCCCCTGCTTTTGTTTCCGATCGAATTCTTCCGGCGAAAGCGGCCAGAAGACGGGACCTTTCGCGGATTTGAATTCCGTCGTCACCGCGACGACAAAAACCCGAAGCTTCGCCGTAGGAGGCGGCGGGGGCAGCGGTGAAATCCGAACCGCCGCGGACGCGGCGCCGCATAGAAAGAAAATCAGAACAACCGTCACCAACCGGATTTTCCAAGCGTTCATATTCATCCCCCTGCGCGTTTCAGTCCTCTAGAGGTCATACAACGTTTCATCCTTGCGGGGTTTCCGGGCGGTGGACTTCCTGCCCTGCCTGTTTTCCCCGAACGGATCCTCCGCCGACAGAAGGTCCCCCATTTCCTCGTCGATTTTGTCGGGATCCTCACCCGCCTCCAGGCGCCGCAGCGCTTCCTGAAAACCATCCCCCAGCTTCATCCCGGTCGCATCCGACAATTTGCGCATCAGATTGGCCGCGGCGCGCGGATCATCCTCCCGAATGTTTTCGGCTTCCGCCGCGAGCTGCATCATCGCTTTTTCCATCTTGCCCTCATCCATGCCGCGCAGAGAATCCGCTTCTTCCGTGTCTTTGGCTTTTCCGGTAATAGCCGAAAAAAGAGACATCCGGCGCTCCAGCTTCACGTTTTTACACCTGGGACAGGAGGGAATTTTGTCGGTATTGACCGATCGGGAAAAGAAATTATAGACGGTGTTGCATTTCCGGCAGTAAAATTCATAAATCGGCATATCCACCACTCCGAAGTGTTTTCTGCTTTTATAAAACAATGCCCGCAAATATTCAACCGGTTCGACGCCCGGAGGAGTTCCGGCCGGGGTTCCCGTCACATCATTTGCTCATGGCATCTGTCCCCGCCTTTGCCGCGGCTTCAGGCGGGGGTACAGCAGGCCCTCCTGCGTCAGAATAACGACCGGCCATTCCACACCCCGAATAAAGGCCAGCCGGGCCGGGTAGCTTCCTTCCCGGGGCCGCCAGTGCCCGGGCGCCGCGAATTCCATTTCCCACAGGGGACGGCCGTCCATGGAGATCAGCCCCCGGCAGGACTCGTGAACGTTTGATTCGGCGTCCTTCCAGGAATGGAAAGAAATCTCGACCGCGCCTTTCTGCTTCACGCCTTCACGCAACCCTCTGGCGGCATTGATGCGGTGCGCGGCGACCTGCCGGACAGCAAACGCGAGAAGCGCGGCTGCCAGCGCGATTCCGAAAAACACCGGGTTGCGGGTAAAAGCGCCCGCCAGCGCCAGGCCGGCAGCCAGCAAAATCGCGCCGGGCCGCGCCACTTCCCAAAGGGCGCCTGAGCCGGCCCGCGTCAATTCGGCAATTTGCTCGTCCAGTGTCATGGTTTTCTGATTACCCCGACGGGCCGGGCGCCGTCAAGATGCAACATTTCACCCCGTCGCGATACAGGCGTCCAAGGCGGCGGCGGGAATGTCCGGCTTTTGTGAAAAACATTGATAAAAAAATCCAATCCATATATAAGTTGACGTCAATCATGATAAGGAGCCTTGAAACCATGTTCGGTATCGGAATGCAGGAACTGATTATCATCGCGATTATCGCGCTTTTAATCGTTGGCCCCAAAAAGTTGCCGGATCTGGCCAAAACGCTGGGTAAGGGCTTCCGGAACTTCAAAGATGCGACGGAAGGCGTCACGGAAGATTTAAAAGACGCCCTGAAAGAAGACGACAAACCCAAGCCCGACGACGGCCTGAAGGATTCGCTTCTGTCCAAAAAAACAGAAGCGGAAGAGAGAAAAAGCGAACCTCCCGGAAATGAAGCCTGATCCCCAATATCATTTCTGCTGTTTCACACCCTATAAAACGGCGCATGATGAAAACCAACGAAGATCCTAAAATGTCTTTGACAGAACATTTGATTGAGCTGCGCAAAAGGCTGACCAACTCTCTTGTCGCGCTGGGTTTCGGTTTTCTGGCCTGTTATGCTTTCAAAGATTACCTGTTTGCCGTCATCACCAGGCCGCTGACGGACGCTCTCCCGGCAAACAGCTATCTGATTTACACCGGCCTGACGCAGGCTTTCTTCACCTACATGAAAATCGCTTTTTTTTCCTCCCTGGTGCTGACCAGCCCCTTCATCCTTTACCAGGTGTGGAAATTTATCGCGCCCGCGCTGCTTCCCGGGGAGAAAAAGTACATGGTGCCTTTTGTCCTTTCCTCCACGCTGCTTTTCACAGGCGGTGTGCTGTTCGGCTATTTCGTCGTGCTCCCGCCGGCTTTTCAGTTTTTTGTCAGTTTTAACAACCAGTACCTGCAGGCCATGATTTCCTTCAACGAGTATCTTTCGTTGTTTATAAAATTCCTGCTGGGATTCGGTTTGTCGTTTCAACTGCCCGTGCTGGTCTTCTTTCTGGCTAAGCTGGGCATCGTGACCGACAAGATGCTCTCCCGATACCGGAAGTATTCCATATTATTTATTTTTATTGTCGCCGCCATCCTCACGCCTTCACCGGATGCGTTAAGCCAGATCCTGATGGCGATCCCCCTGCTGTTTCTGTATGAAATCAGCATATTTATTGCAAAGTTTGCCGCCGGGAAAAAAGAAGCCCTCCGGCAGCCCGATAAGTCGGACACAGAAGAGGAAGTTTGAAGATGTCTTCACGCAAAAACACAAAGGGCCGCCGCAGACCCGGGGACAAAAGGTCCGCCGCGATCAAAATCACCCTGGCTGTATTTTTGATTCTTTTGCTGGCGGCGGCCGGCAGTGCCGCGGCCTACCGGATCATGACGATGGACTTGCCCGGCATTGACGCGCTCAAGGACTACCGGCCCAGCATCGCTTCCCGCGTCCTGGACGAAAATGATCAGCTCATCGACGAGTTTTTCCTGGAAGACCGCAAGATGATCAATATCGCCGACGTCCCGAAAATTGTTCAGTACGCGTTTGTCGCGGCGGAGGATTCCCGCTTTTACAAACACCGGGGGGTCGATTTACTGAGCATTTTCCGCGCGTTGTTCAAAAACGTAGAGGCGGGTAAAATCGTCCAGGGCGGCAGCACCATCACCCAGCAGGTCGCCAAGCTGATGTACCTGACGCCGGAGAGAAAATACACCCGCAAGCTGAAGGAAGCCATCCTGTCTTACCGCATCGACAAATACCTGACCAAGGATGAGATCCTTCATTTGTATCTCAACCAGATTTATCTGGGACACGGCACCTACGGGATCGAATCGGCATCGGTCGGCTACTTCGGCAAAAGCGCGCGGGATTTGACACTGCCGGAAGCGGCGCTCCTGGCCGGTTTGCCGAAAGCCCCCACCACCTATTCCCCGTTTTTCAACTTCAGCCGGGCAAAACAACGGCAAATCTACGTTTTGACACGCCTGCAGGAAGAAGGCTTCATCAGCAAGGACCAGATGGCGCAGGCCGCAGCCGCCCCGCTGAACCTGAGGCCCATGAAGCCCAAAGACAAGGTTGCCGCTGACTTTGTGGAGCATGTCCGCCGTTACGTGCAGGAAAAATACGGCGCGGATGTCCTGTACAGGGAGGGGCTGACCATTTACACGACGTTGAATCTCCCCGCGCAGACCGCGGCCCGCGACGCGCTGATGAAAGGCCTTTCGGAGATGGAAGCCCGGAACAAATACGACAAAGGCCTGGTGCAAGGCGCGCTGTACTGCATGGATGTGAAAACCGGCGCGATCCGCGCCATGATCGGCGGGCGGGACTTCGCCAAAAGCGAGTTTAACCGGGCGGTTCAGTCGTACCGCCAGCCGGGTTCCGCCTTCAAACCCCTGATTTACACGGCCGCGTTCGACAAGGGCATGAATCCTTCCACGCGGTTTGTGGATTCGCCGATTATTTTTGAAGACCCGTCGCAGCCCGACGGCCTCTGGAAGCCGAAAAACTTCGATGAAAAATTCCAGGGGCCCATTACCATGAGGACCGCGTTGGTGCAGTCCCGCAACGTGGTCACTGTTAAAATCCTGCAGGAAATCGGAGTGGACTACGCGATTTCCTACGCGGCCAACCTGGGCATCGAATCACCCCTGGCCGCCAATCTCTCCCTGGCGCTGGGATCAGCGGGCGTCACCCTGCAGGAAATGGTCCGTGCTTACGGCGTGCTGGCCAACGGCGGGAAAAAAGTATCGCCCTACTTTATCCGGAAGATCGTGGACCGCACCGGGAATGTTTTTGAAGAAACCCATCCTCTCTCGGAACAGGTAATCGATCCCCGCATCGCCTTTATGACGACGTATATCCTGCAGGACGTCGTGGAAAGCGGCACGGGCCGGCGGGTGAAAAGCATCGGGCGTCCGGTCGCCGGCAAAACGGGGACCACTAATGACGTCCGCGATGCCTGGTTCATCGGCTTTTCCCCGTCTCTGATCGCCGGCGTGTGGGTCGGGTTCGACCAAGAAAAATCTTTGGGGGGCCATGAGGTGGGCGGCCGCGCAGCGGCGCCGATCTGGCTTTATTTCATGGAAAAAGCCCTGCAGGGCAAGCCTGTGGAGGCATTTCATGCCCCGGCGGGCATTGTGTTCGTCCGGGTGGATGCCAAAACCGGCAGGCCGGCGCCGGACACCGGACCGGGCGCCATTACGGAATGCTTTTTGGAGGGCGCTGTGCCCGGCGAAGACGGAAATGAAATGTTCGGGGAAAGAGAAGAGCTGTTCCGTTAAAAATTGCGCCGAATCGAGAATGCCCTTGACAAGTAAATTATTTTTCGCTAAAAAGGGGCCGAATTTAGAAGGACGTTATGATGTTTCTTAAAGATTTCAGCAGCGGCAACATCCGGACCCAAATCCTTGTAAGACGGCTCGTAGTCGTCGTACCGATGGGGTCTGCCGCTTTGTATCTTTAAGAGCTGAAGATACAAGCCGCGGGCCCCGAAAGCCCGCGGCTTTGTTTTATGGAGACGAAGCCGCTTTTTCCAAAAGAAACAGGCGGCTTTTTGGTTTTCAGGCATCCGGCCCGCAGGAAATCAACAGGGAACAAAGGAGTTTTTTCGATGAGGATGAAAGGCACGGAAATTCTGCTCAAAGTACTGGAAGAAGAAAACGTGAACATCGTTTTCGGCTATCCGGGTGGAGCGGTTCTGGACATTTACGATCAGATCTACAAAAGCAACCTCCGGCACATTCTGGTCCGCCACGAACAGGGCGCGGTGCATGCCGCAGACGGTTATGCGCGGGCGACCGGCAAGGTGGGCGTCTGCCTGGTCACATCCGGCCCCGGCGCCACCAATGCGGTCACCGGCGTCGCCACGGCCAACATGGACTCCATTCCCCTGGTGGTGTTTACCGGACAGGTGCCGACGGGACTGATCGGCAACGACGCTTTTCAGGAATGCGACATTACCGGCATTACGCGCCCCTGCACCAAACATAATTTTCTGGTGCGCAACATTGAAGACCTGGCCGCGACGATCAAAGAAGCGTTTCATATCGCCCGTTCCGGCCGACCGGGACCGGTGCTGGTGGATCTTCCTAAAAACATTATGGCTACGCAAACCGAGTATGATCCCGGCAAGATCAGGATTCGCAATCATGAAGTCCCGTATAAGCCCGCTCCGAAAAAAATGGCCAACCTGCAGGCGATGCTTCAGGAAGCGAAGAAACCCCTGATCATGACGGGCGGCGGCGTCATTCTGAGCCGGGCTGCGGGGGAATTGACGGACCTGGCCAGAAAATTCATGATCCCCGTAACCGGAACACTCATGGGCCTGGGCTCCTTTCCGGCGAGCGATCCGCTGTGGCTGGGCATGCTGGGCATGCATGGCACCTATTACGCCAACATGGCCGTGAGCCATTGCGATCTCCTGCTGGCCGTGGGGGTGCGCTTCGACGACCGCGTCACCGGTTCGATCGATACTTTTGCCCCGGAAGCCAAAATTGTTCATATAGACATCGATCAGTCTTCCATCAATAAAAATGTAACCGTGGACCTGCCGATTGTCGGCGACGCCAAATCCACCCTTTCGGATCTGCATCGCTTCCTCGAGGAACACCACTATGAACCGGACGGCGCGCTGCGGCAGGCGTGGCTTTCCGAAATTGAAGAATGGCGGGAAAAGACGCCGCTGACCTACTGTCAAAACGGGGAAGTCATCAAACCGCAGTTCGTCATTCAAACCCTGCACAGGCTCACGGGAGGCAACGCGATCATTACCACGGAAGTCGGCCAGAACCAGATGTGGGCGGCGCAGTTCTTCGGCTTCGAGAAACCCAATACTTTCATTTCTTCCGGGGGACTGGGAACCATGGGCTTCGGACTGCCGGCCGCCATCGGCGTCAAGTGCGCTTTTCCCGACCGGCAGGTGGTGGACATCGCCGGCGACGGCAGCATCCAGATGAATATCCAGGAACTGGCCACGGCCGCCCAGTACAACATCGCCGTCAAGGTGGTTCTGCTTAACAACGGCTACCTGGGCATGGTGCGCCAGTGGCAGGAACTTTTTTATGAAAAACGTTATTCCCAGACGGACATGACGTACGCGCCCGATTTTGTGAAACTTGCGGAAGCGTTCGGCGTGGTCGGACTCCGGGCGACAAAACCGGCCGACGTGGAAGCCGTCCTGAAACAGGGGCTGGCCGTGGACAGGCCGGCGCTGATGGACTTCCGCGTTTCGCGCGAGGAATGCGTCTATCCCATGGTACATCCGGGCGAGTCGATCAGCCAGATGGCCCTGGGCACCCGGGAAATGATCAACTGATAGAATTATCATCCTAACGGCAGAGAGAGGGTAAAGCATGGAAAAAAAGGACCATATTATTTCAATCCTGGTTTATAACAAGCCGGATGTGCTGGCCAGGATTGCCGGAACGCTGGGCGGCAAAGGCTATAACATTGACAGCCTTTGCGTGAACACCACGACGCAAAACGACATTTCCAAAATCGTCATGACGACCATCGGGTCGCAGGCGACCATCAACCGGATTGTCAATGAACTGCAGAAGCTGGTGGACGTGATCTCCACTGACGATTTGACCAATGTCGAATCCATCCATCGCGAGATGATGCTGGTCCGGGTGAACTTGACGGACACCAACACGGAAGAGATCAGGAAGACTATCGACGCCAACCGATGGAAAGTGATTGTAGCAGGCGACACGTTCGCCGTCGTCGAAATCACCGGAGACAAGACACAGATCGACTTTGCGCTGGCGCGCCTGGAGCCGCTGGGCGTGACCGACGTCACGCGGACAGGTCTGGTAGCCTTGAAGCTGGACGATTAACAAAACCGACATTAAGTCAACAGGAGGGTTTTATGGCAAAAATCAATTTTGGCGGCACCATCGAAGACGTGGTGACCTCGGAAGAATTCACCGTGAAAAAGGCACAGGACGTTTTAAAGCAGGAAGTCATCGCGGTGCTGGGTTACGGCGTGCAGGGTCCCGCGCAGGCCTTCAACATGAAAGACAACGGGATCAATGTCATCATCGGCCAGTCTCCGGAAGACAAATCTTACTGGGACAAGGCCATCGCCGACGGCTGGATTCCCGGCCGGACGCTTTTCCCGATCGAAGAAGCGGTGGAAAAAGCCACCATCATCCAGTATCTGGTGTCCGATGCGGCGCAGATGATTCTCTGGCCTAAAGTCAAGCCGCGCTTAAAGAAAGGCGACGCGCTGTATTTCTCGCACGGCTTCTCTATCGTCTACAGCGATCAGACCGGCGTTGTTCCGCCTGATTTCGTCGATGTCATCATGGTTGCGCCCAAAGGCTCCGGCACCAGCGTGCGGCGCAATTTCCTGGACGGCAGCGGCATTAACTCCAGTTTCGCAGTTCATCAGGACGCCACAGGGCGCGCCAAAGACAGGACTCTGGCGTTGGGCATCGCGATCGGTTCGGGATTTTTATTTCCAACAACTTTCCAGATGGAAGTTTACAGCGACCTCACCGGCGAGCGCGGCGCGCTGATGGGCGCGCTGGCCGGCATCATGGAAGCGCAATATAACGAACTGCGCAAGCACGGCCATACGCCAAGCGAAGCGTTCAACGAAACGGTCGAAGAGCTGACGCAGAGCCTGATTCGCCTGGTGGGTGAAAACGGCATGGACTGGATGTATGCCAACACCTCCGCTACGGCGCAGCGCGGCGCGCTGGATTGGCGCCATAAATTCCGCAAAGCGGTAGAGCCGGTTTTCGCGGAACTTTACCAGTCCGTTGCCGCCGGCAGGGAAACGGAAATTGTCCTGCGCGCCAACAGCGCTCCGGACTACAAGGAGAAGCTTAACGCGGAACTCGCGGAAATGCGTAACTCCGAAATGTGGCAGGCCGGCGCGGCCGTGAGGGACCTGAGACCGGAGAAAAGAAAGAAATAGTACCACCTTAATCTCCGCCCGCCTGGGGCGGGGAAGTTGCCCGTGAGCTGCGGCTCGCGGGTGCTGCGATTTAATTGATATGAGGGAGAACAACATGCGAAGTGATCTCATGAAAAAAGGACCGGAGCGGGCGCCGCACCGTTCGCTCTTCAAGGCGATGGGTTATACCGATGAAGAAATTGCGCGGCCTCTGATCGGCGTCGTCAACTCGGCCAACGAAATCATTCCCGGCCATATCCATCTGGATTTAATTGCGCAGGATGTAAAAGCGGGCATCCGCATGGCCGGGGGCACCCCCGTTGAATTTCCCGTCATTGGCGTCTGCGACGGCATCGCCATGAACCATGCCGGCATGAAATATTCTCTGGCCAGCCGGGAGTTGATCGCCGATTCCATTGAAATCATGGCCATGGCCCATCCGTTTGACGCGCTGGTGTTCATCCCCAATTGCGACAAGATTGTTCCCGGCATGCTTATGGCGGCGCTGCGGCTCAACATTCCGTCCATTTTTATCAGCGGCGGACCGATGCTCGCGGGCAAATTCCAGGACAAAGCCGTTGATCTCATCTCTGTGTTTGAAGGCGTCGGCGCGGTCAAGGCCAAAAAGATGACCTCCGCCCAGTTGCAACAGCTGGAAGACTGCGCCTGTCCCGGCTGCGGGTCCTGCTCCGGCATGTATACGGCCAACTCCATGAATTGCGTCACGGAGGCGCTGGGATTGGGACTGCCCGGGCACGGCACGATTCCGGCGGTGCTTGCCGCGCGGCATCGCCTGGCCAAAAAGGCGGGCATGAAAATACTGGAACTGCTCAAAAAGAACGTGAGACCCCGTGACATCGCGACACAAGCCGCCTTCAAAAACGCCATTGCCGTCGATATGGCGCTGGGCTGCTCCACGAACACCGTTTTGCACATTCCGGCCGTCGCCCATGAGGCGGGGATTAAACTGGACCTGGACCTTTTCAACAAAATCAGCGAAAAGACCGCCAATATCTGCAAACTCAGCCCCGCAGGACCGCATCACATCGAAGATCTCGACGCGGCCGGCGGCATTCAGGCCGTCATGAAAACGATCGCCAGACTGGGCGTCATCAACGAGAAGTGTCTGACGGTCAGCGGAAAAAAAGTGGGCGCCAATTTGAAGGCCGCCCGGGTGTTCAACGAAGCGGTTATCCGTCCGCTCAATAATCCCTACTCAAAGCAGGGCGGAATTGCCATCCTGCGAGGGAACCTCGCGCCGGACGGCGCGGCGGTCAAGCAGTCCGCCGTGGCACCCGCCATGCAGGTCAATGAAGGCAGAGCCCGCGTGTTCGATTCCGAAGACCGGGCCATTGCCGCGATTCTCGGGGGAAAGATCAAACCGGGTAACATTGTCGTGATCCGCTACGAAGGGCCGAAAGGGGGCCCGGGCATGCGCGAAATGCTCTCTCCCACGTCGGCCATTGTCGGCATGGGCCTGGACAAGTCCGTGGCCCTTCTCACCGACGGGCGCTTCAGCGGCGGCACGCAGGGCGCGGCCATCGGCCATATCTCGCCGGAAGCGGCGGAAGGAGGACCGATTGCGCTGGTGAAAGAAGGCGATGTCATTGCCATCGACATTCCGGCCAAAAAGCTGACGCTGAAAGTGGCCGACGCGGAGCTGGAAAAACGCCGCAAGGCGCTCAAACCCTGGAGGCCGGCGATCACCTCGGGCTATCTGGCGCGCTACGCGAAAATGGTGACTTCCGCTTCCACCGGGGCGGTGTTCAAAGATTAGTTCACCGGCGACGGGGCCCGGCATACGCCGGCCCCTTTCTTTCAGACTATTTCTTTGATTCTCAAATCCAGCTTCCAGAAGGCCAGATCGATCCTTTTTAAAATTTCGGAAATCTTTTCCCGCGCCAGCGGTTCATCGTTTTCGCGCCAGGTCCAGCGTTCCCGCGTGTACAGGATCCATTCCAGCTCGCCCTGAACGTCCGGCCGGGCTTCCAGCTCAAGGCGGATGCTTTTCCCTTCTTCCTCGTAGATCAGGACATCGAAAGAAGGGAGTTCGACTTTCCAACCAGAAGAGCTTTCCACTGTGTATTTGCCGATGATTCGCAACGTTTCTTTCATGCCGTCCTTCCGATGGCAAAAGGCTTGCCGTTCATCAGTTCCATTCCGCGATCATCACGCCTGCGCTGATCCGGTTCGTGCTTTTGTTGTAGTCCATCAGCCCTTCGCCATAGCCGTTGAAATACTGAACATAGAAGCTGAACTTGTCGGTCAGGTATTTGTTCAGGGTCTCTTCGGAAACCACGGACCCCAGCATGAGTTGTCCCAGCGCAAGCGGAGGAATGCTCCACTCCAGCTGCACGGCGCCCAGATTCTCCCGCCGCAAATTATTGCGCAGCATGACGGCAAACCGCTGCTTTTTCCAGAAATACGACGCCCAGAGTTCGCCGTACCCCATATAGCGCAGAATGTCGGAATTGTCGTCCTTGTTCTCATCTTCGGGAAGGCGATACCAGGTCTTGAGCTGCAGGGCAAATTCATTTCTTTCCAGGCCGATGTTGGCCACGACCCGGTTCCAGCTTCGAGACAGCGGGCGCGACCGTCCGTTGGACTGGTGGTTGAGACCGACCTGCACAAACCGGCCTTTGAAGCCCAGGAGGTCATAATCGGTGCGCAGATTGAGCAGAATTTCCGGCTCGTAGTTCGTATCCCGAAACGGCGATGAAAAAGCGGAATTGTAAAGCTGCCAGAAGCAAAGCTGCGTATAGGCGATCCACACGTCCGCGCCCCGGATCACCTTCACGCGGTCATAAACTTCCTGAAGCGAATCCTGAAACAAGTCCTCCCACATCTTGGCCTTGAAGCTGATCTGGAATTTGGCTTCATTGTGCTGCGCTTTGGCGGCCGGGTCGTATTCCAGATTCGCCTCATCATTGGGCGACGAATTATAGGCGACCGGCAGAAAATAGTTCATCCGGTGCGGCCGGATCACAAACGAATGACTGCGGTGGTCCGTGTCCAGGTCCCACTCCTTGGTCATGACGGAAAGCCTGGCCCGCTCCGGTGCGTCCACCCGGTCAGGCGGCGCGGATTTGTCTTTCGCATGGTCGTCGCGCCAATCCGTTTTTCCCGCAAGCTCATCGAAACACTGCAGCCGCGCGGCATCGTCCTTGATTCCCGCGCAAACCGCCAGACGATCTTCCACTCCGGCATCCGCAAGGCAAAGGCGAGGCAAACAGATCAAAATGAAGGCCAGTGCCGGCAGGACGCCCAAAAGCGCTTTGCCCGCCTGCCGCTTTCTGAAACACACCATTTTCTCCTCCCTTTCCGCCGGACAATGAGCGTCCGCCGCGCTGCAACCGCATGCCATTGCAACGTCTCGCCGCTGCCGATAGACTGCCTGACAATGTTTAAAGATGATCCTGAATATTGCAACGATCTCAAAAGCCCCTGCATTGGGGCCGGAGAAATGAAAATCATACCAAAGACAGCCCGTATCCTTCTTGTGATCATGATCCTCGCGGTGCTTGGCGTCTGCGCGCTCTTCAAGCTCCGCGAGGACGTCAAAATCTCGAAGGATTCCTGTCTGCTTTTCGGCGAAGTCCTCAATTCATCCAAACGGCAAAAACCAATTATCGTGGTCGCCTACAGCCGGTCCGGCGAAGCCGTCCAAATCGCCGATTATGCCGTATTGTCGCAGCCCGGAGAGTTTGTTCCCCCCGCGCCCACCCGGCTTATCGTGAAATAGAGCCGGTCGATTCCATCCCCTGCAGGATCCGGCGAACCCTGTCGAGTTCCTGCTCGTTGTCCACTTCCACGGAATCATGTAGTGTAATCACGACCTTGATTTTGTAGCCGTACTCCAGCACCCGAAGCTGCTCCAGGGCTTCCAGCTTTTCCAGTTTGCCTTCCGGTAGCCTGGTGAAGACATCAAGAAAATCAAGACGATATGCATAAATTCCGTGATGCTTGTAGTAATCCGCCACAAGCTTTTTGTCGCGCACGAAGGGAATCGTTGCGCGCGAAAAATACAGCGCGTTGCATTCAGCGTCAAACACCACCTTGACCGCATGCGGATGCGATATCTCCTCCGGTCGGACAATTTTGTAAATCAGCGTGGACATTTCGATCGCGGGGTCAGCCAGCAGAGGCGCGATCACCTCGTCCACCTGGACAGGTTCGAAGATCGGCTGATCGCCCTGGATGTTGACCACGATGGCGTCGGCGGAAAGATGAAGCGACCGGACGGCTTCAGCGATGCGGTCCGTGCCGGAGCGGTGCGTCGCGGCCGTCATGACGGCGTTGCCGCCGAATTTCCTGACCGCGTCAAAGATACGCTGATCATCGGTGGCCACCGCCACGTACGGCACAGCCGCGGCCCGGGCCACGCGCTCGTAAACATGCTGAATCATCGGCTTGCCGCAAAGATCAGCCAGAGGCTTGCCGGGAAAGCGGCTGGATTCGTAGCGCGAGGGGATGATACAGACAACGTCTCTTTTCATGTTCATCATGCCAAATACGGATCGGATTTTTGCAGATAGTTGCAGACGTAGTCCCGGACGGAATCTTCCAGCGCGGGAAAATCCACCGGAGCGCCGGCTTTTTTGAGTTTGCCCATGTCGGCTTCGGTAAAATACTGGTACTGATTGCGCAGCCCTTCCGGCATTTCGATGTATTCGATGTCGGGCGTCAGGTTCATCGCGGCGTAAACCGCGTTGATCAGGTCGTTCCAGGTTCTGGCCCTGCCCGTGCCCAGATTGAAAATGCCGTTTGCTTTCGGATGCTTTAAAAGCCACCACAGGACGTCCACGCAGTTTTTCACATATACGAAATCACGCATCTGGCCGCCGTCGGAATACTCGGGCAGATAGGATTTGAAAAGGCGGACTTTGCCCGTTTGCCGGATCTGGTGAAAGGCTTTGAAAATGACGCTGGTCATGTCGCCCTTGTGATATTCATTGGGGCCGAACACGTTGAAAAACCGGATGCCCGCCATTTGGCTTTCCAGCTTGTGCCGCAGGACCCACAAATCGAAAACCTGCTTGGAGTAGCCGTACATGTTAATCGGTTGAAGCGGCGGGATTCTGCCGTGATCGTCCGAAAAGCCCTTCGATCCGTCGCCGTACGTCGCCGCGGAGCTGGCATAAATGAAGCGGACGTCGTGATCCAGCGCCCACTCGGCCAGGGTCCGCGTGTAGGCAAAATTATTCTCCCACAGGTAATCCGCGTCGCGCTCGGTCGTCGAAGAGCAGGCGCCCATATGAACAACGGCGCTGACTTCAAACGGCACGTCGTCGTCGCAAACCATGTCGAAGAAATCGTCTTTGCGGAGGTAGTCTTCAAACCGTAAAGGGACCAGATTCTTCCACTTGTCAGATGTTCCCAGATGGTCCACAACGATGACGTCCTCGATGCCTTCGCAATTGAGCTTCCAGACAAAGGCGCTGCCGATAAATCCAGCGCCGCCGGTGACAATGATCATTTTTCTCTCTCCTTACCGCAAATATTACGCTTTTGTAGTAATACCGAAAAGACCGGCTGTCAATGAAGAAAAAGTTTCAGGTTTCCGGGACGTTTCTCCTCAGCACTCTCCTAAGCAGCTTTCCCGACGGGTCCCGCGGAATGCTGTCCCGGATGAGAATCGTTCTGGGCACGCGATAGTCCGGCAGATTCTCCCTGCAATACTGAAACAGGGCTTCCCGGTCCGTCGGTTCTCCCTCTTTCAGGGCGACGGCCGCGACAATCGCCTGCCCTTTGAGCCGGTCGGGAACGCCGATCACCGCCGCGTCACTTACGCCGGGATGCCGCAGGAGAACTTCTTCGATCTGGCCGGGGTAAACATTGAATCCCCTGGAAATAATCATATCGTCCTTGCGGTCAATCAGATAGAAAAAACCGTTTTCGTCCATGCGGGCGAGGTCACGCGTGTAAAACCACCCGTCGCGCAAAACGGCGGCGGTAAGCTCCGGGTTGTTCCAGTAACCCCGCATGATCTGCGGTCCTTTGACGACCAGTTCTCCGATTTCCCCCGGCGCGCACTCCCTTTGTCCGGTCTCCAGATCCATGATTTTGGCCTGCGTGTCCGGAAGGGGCACGCCGATGGAACCCACCGGTCCGCCTTCCGGATAGGGAAACATGTGTGTCGCCGAAGAAGCTTCGGAAAGGCCGTAGGTTTCGATCATTCGCTTCCCGGTCAGACGACTGTAGCGATCGTGGAGCGCCGCGGGCGCGGGCGCGCCGCCGCTGGTGGCCACCAGGATGGAAGACAACTGGTTTCGGGCCGTTTCGTCGGGAAGCGAAACGACCGCCTGCCAGAGACTGGGCACCGCCGGAAACGATATCGGGCGGTAGGTTTCCAGCATCTTCGTCATGGACAGAATGTCCATCGCGTCCATCCGGGGAAGAAGCAGCATCCGGTATCCCTTGCTGACCGGAATCAGCAGACCGGCCAGCATTCCGAAAACATGAAAAAAAGGAATGACGCACAGCACCGCGGCGTTTCCGGCGTGGTTATGACCCATCCACCGGTCCGACTGCGTCGTGCTGGCCACGAGATTGGCATGCGTCAGCGCGGCCGCCTTGGGTGCGCCCGTGGAACCGCTGGTGTACTGCAGCACAGCAAGATCGGAAGGCGACACGTCAGCCCCGGCGCCGATCCCGCGGTCCGCGCCCGCCATCAGGTCGGAAAAAACCTGCGGAACGGGCATGCCATCCGTCAAAGGAATCTTTTTTTCCATGCCGAAAACGGAATGGAGGATGACGTTTTTCACGGCGGTTTTGGCAATCACCCGGTAGAGATTTTTGGCAAACAGGTCCAGGGTAATGACCGTCTCCGCCCCGGAATTGTTCAGGCAGCCGGCCAGTTCTTCGCCCGAAATGCCCACGCTGACGTTGGCGGCAATGGCACCAAGCTTCATCAGCGCGAAAAAAGATATGACATAAGTGGGCGAATTGACCAGAATCAGGGCGACGCGGTCGCCTTTTTTCACGCCCTGCGCCAGCAGAATCCCGGCAAACCGGTCCACCTTCTCCGCCAGTTCGGCGTATGTCGTATCCGCGTCGTTGAACGTCATGGCGACATATTCCGGGTGCGCCGCCGCCGTCTTTTCCAAAAACGCGTAAACGGGCGCCTCCGGATACTCGAGCGTCCGGGGCAGATGTTGCGCGTAATGCTTGAACCAGGGCTGTTCCATATTTACCTTCCTTGACGAATTATTTGCCGTTGACGCGACGGCAGTAGTGACCAAAACGGGCCAGCGCGTCAATGGCCCTTTCAAACGACGGATAAGCCGGAATTCCCGCCCGGCAGAACCGGGCCCGCATCTCCGATGCTTTCGGGTTGATCGGATACAGGCGTCCCGGATAGCCGGCCGCAAGCCGTTGATGCAGGAAGCTCGACCCTCCGAAATTCACGACTTCCCGCGACACGCCGCCGGTTTCCGGTTTGATCCTGCGCTCGATCGGGCGGAAATGCCGATGACCGCCATGGTTTCGGGTTCAAACAAAGACTTCAGATTCATGAGACCTCCCTTTTCGGGTTACGGTTTTCATCAATGGACATGACGTAAATCCCCGTTGACGAACAGAGCCTTGCAGAACGGGTCTCCCTTCAGCATGAGAAAATTGATTTGCCTTCCGGTGACGCCGCCCGAACCGCGATGCGAAAAAAAAGCGTCGTGTCGGCAGACGGTGCACAAATCGGAGACGTCAATGCCGGCGTCGGGAATGCCGCTCTCGGCGAGCTGTCCACGATTGGCCTGCGCCAGATCCAGCATCCAGCGGTCCTTTCGCCGGCCCGGAAATAAGAAGGCTTCGGCGTTTTTGTGGGAACAAAACGCGGCGACGGCAGGCTCGTCCACTTCATAGCAGCAGCGTCCGATAGACGGGCCGATGGCCGCCAGCAGACCGGAAGGGTGGGAGCCGTATTGATTTTGCATCAGACGGACGACTTTGGCCGCAATGCCGGCGGCGGTCCCGCGCCATCCCGCATGCACGGCCGCGATCACTTTGTTTTCCGGATCCACCACAAATATCGGCGCGCAATCCGCCGTTTTGATGCAGATGGCCAGATGGGTGCGATCCGTCACAATGGCGTCGTAATCCAGCCCTTCGCGCGAGGTAAAATACTCGCCCCGCGACGGGATAACCAGAATGCCGTCCCGGTGCACCTGATTGAGCACCAGGAAATTTTCCATCGGGATGCCGAACGCGCCGGACAGTTTATTCCAGTTTTGCAGCACATGAAATTCTTCGTCGCCTTCCCGGAAGCTCATATTGAGGCTTTGGTAGTCTCCCTCCGAAACGCCTCCCTTGCGGGCGCAAAAAGCGTGCGCCAGAAAATCACAGGCCGCGAGTCCTGACGATTGCAGGTAGGGAATGCTGTCTTTGTTCAACCATGAAAACATGAATTTTTACCCTGCGTCATGTGCCCTCTTCCTTCAAAGAGGGGTTGGGGGAGGCATAATACAGCCGAAACCCCTGAAAAATCCCCATGACTATCTAACACCCGTTGCGCTTCCCCGCAATAGTCGGATGCCTTTTTTGCCGTTTATCGTAATTTATCCTTCCAGGCCGGCAAACCGGTTTACTTTGCCGATCCCGGCGAAGCTGCCCGGAAAAGATGAAGCAGGCCTTCCAATTCCGGCGGCAGCGGCGCGGTAAAAACCATCCGCTCGCCGTTTTGCGGGTGCAGAAAGGAAAGCTCCGCGGCGTGCAGCGCCTGGCGCGACAGGGCTTTGACGCCCGCTTTCAGCTCCATGTTTTTGACGTTTTGTCCTCTGGACGCCCCGCCGTAAACCGTATCGCCGATCACGGGATGGCCGCGTTCGGAAAGATGCACGCGAATCTGATGCGTCCGTCCGGTCTTGATTTCAACCTCCAGCAGAGTCGCGACGGCGTAGCGTTCCCGCACTTTCCACAGCGTGAGGGCGGCCCGGCCGTGCCGGCTTTTTGTGGACATTTTTTTGCGGTCTTTCGGATGTCGTCCCACCGGCAGGATAATTTCGCCGCTTGCGCCCCGGACATCTCCCCAGACCAGCGCGATATATTTTTTATGCACGTGATGCTTTTCAAACTGCGCGGACAGTCTGCGATGCGCCTCGTCGGTTTTGGCGGCGACGATCAGACCGGAGGTTTCCTTGTCCAGGCGGTGGACAATTCCCGGCCGCAGGACGCCTCCGATGCCGGAAAGGTCCCGGCAGTGAAAAAGAAGCGCGTTGACGAGGGTTTGATCGGGATTGCCCGGCGCGGGGTGCGCCACCATACCCGCCGGTTTGTTGATGACGATGACGGAGCTGTCTTCGTACACAATGTTCAGGGGAATGTCCTGCGGTACGGCAACGGCCTCCGTCACCGGCGTCAGATGCAGATCTACCCGGTCGCCTGCCTTGAGATGCTGGCTCGCCTTTGGCTCCCTTCCGTTGACCAGCACGTCGCCTTTCTCAATGGCATATTTGATCTGCGAGCGTGAAAAAGCCGGATCGGCCCGGGAGAGAAACACGTCCAGGCGTAGCCCGGCCTGCCCGGGGCCGACGGTAAAAGATACATTTCGGGATTCCTGATTTTCGATGGACAAAACACTACTCCGATAAATAAACAAATTAGATAGTCTGGAAATCACGGTTTTTGTCATACCTGCGAACGGGACTGTGTCGCATGTCATTACGGGCAAGCGAAGCGCGAACCGGAGTCCAGTATTATTAAAAGACCATGGATTCCCGCCAGGGAATTGCGGGAATGACAAAGGAAGGGGGTCCGTGCGGGAATGACCTCCTCTTATCATGCCCGAAGTTTTCTGTCGTGCATCCACGCATCTTCTATGGATTCCCGTCTGCAAGGCAGGGGCCGGCGCGTCACGGGGGGTCCGTAAAGTTTCGCAGGGCATCCACCACAAAGCCAAACTCGTCTTCGGCCACCGTGCGCAGATCGATCAGGATTTCGTCTTCATCCACGCGGACAATGACGGGCACCGCCGCCCGGCGCAGCCCGTCTTCCATCCGGCTGGCGGGCATTTTGGCGGACTTCACCGCAACGACGGCCGAGGGAATGTCCTCGGTCGGGAGCGATCCGCCGCCCGCCGCCGCCATGGAATCTTTCAGCTCATAAGTCAAACCGGCAAGACCGGCGCGCTTGAGCTTTCCCATCAGTTTGCGCGCCCGTTTTTTTACGTCGCCAAGCGGTTCCGTCAACGCCTTGAGCGAGCGTAGCGTCCTGGGGGCCTCCTCCGGCGCGAGATAGCGCATCAGGGTCGCCTCGAGGGCCGCCAGCGTGAATTTGTCGATGCGCAGCGCGCGGTTCAGCGGATTTTTCTTGATGCGCGCCACGATATCTTTTTTGCCGACAATGATGCCCGCCTGCGGTCCGCCCAGGAGCTTGTCGCCGCTGAAGGTCACCACATCGACGCCCGAGCCCAGCACTTCGCGCACGGTCGGTTCATGCTGCAGCCCGAATGCCGCAAGGTCCGCCAGACAGCCGCTGCCGAGGTCATCAAAAACAGGAATCCCATGGCGCCTGCCCAGCGCCACCAGGGGCGGAAGTTCCGCTTCCTCGGTAAATCCGACAATCCTGTAATTGCTGGTGTGCACTTTCAGAATCACGCCAGTGTTCGGTCCGATGGCTTTTTCATAATCGGTAAGCCGCGTGCGGTTGGTGGTTCCCACCTCGCGCAGGATGGAATTGCTTTTGGTCATGACGTCCGGGATGCGGAACTCGCCGCCGATTTCGATGAGTTCCCCGCGCGAGACAATCGCTTCCTTATGCTCGGCCAGCGTATTGAGCGTGAGCAACACCGCGGCCGCGTTGTTGTTGACGATCAGGGCATCCTCCGCGCCGGTGAGCGTGCAGATCAGGCCCCTGACATGATCGTAGCGCAGGCCGCGTTCGCCGCGAATCAGATCAAATTCCAGGTTGGAGTAGCCGCGTCCGACTTCCACGATGCGGTCCACGGCTTCGGGGCAAAGAGGCGCGCGCCCCAGATTGGTATGCAGGATAACGCCGGTGGCGTTGACCACGCGCTTCAATTTGAAGCGATGCAAACCGGCGACGATCTCCTCCACGCTGCAGGCGGCCGACGCCGCATCGGGAGACACAGACGGCAGGGCTTTGTCCGCCGCGGACAGAATTTTATCGCGCAGCCCCCCAACGACCTGACGGCAGGCTTCCCGGACAATGTCCTTCGACGCTTTTGCATAAATTCCGTTTTTTTCCAAAAGCCCGATCACGTCGTCAATTTTCGGAAGACCCTTGAGCAAGACTTTTCTTTTGTCGTCCATCATAACCTCTCCTGATGCCGCTTTTGCGGGTAGCGGCTTCCCTGCCCTGATTCTCCCGTCGCCGGAGGGGTCTCGCGAGGCGGCGTGGAGTTACTCAACCGTTCTTTCCTCCAGCCCGGCCTCCCGACGGCAGTGGTCACGGAAATTATTCACCGCGATGAAGAATTCCCGCATCATGACCACCCATAAATAGCGTCCGCGGGGCGTCAGATACAAATGGGGTGAAAAGTAGCGAAACGATCCGGCCAGGACAAAAGCGGCCATTTCCTTCCACAAGGTTTTAAAGAACCGTCCGCCATATTTTTTCTCCAGCTCCCCGACATTCATCCTCGTGCTGAAGAGCTTCATCAGGAAGTCGTAGCGCATCCGGTCGGGCAGATCGAATTGGCGCGAGGCCTGAAGCGGCAGGCGGTCCTGCGTCAGCTCCCTGATATAGCGTTCAATATCGAACGTGTTGGCGTAGCACACGCCCTGCAGGTAACCGATGGCGCCGCTCCCCAATCCCGCGTATTCGTCAAAATCGACGACGTATTCATCGATGAGCGATGAAGCGGCCTTCTTCCGTGAAAAACACCAGGCCGATGAGGAATCGTACTGCGACGCCAGCCGCCGACGGATCAGGTTGAAAAACGATTTTTCACGCCGGAAGTTGACCTCACCCATTGTCTTTTGCATCAGACGCCGGGTAAGCGTAGAAACCATCAAAGGGTAAAAAGTGATCTGCTGCATTCCCAGCTTCAGCAAAATTGCCAGATCAGCCTCCAGCATGGGGGCGGTCTGTTCGGGAAAATTGAAGATCATGTCGGCGTTGAGCGTGTCAAACGCCCCTTGAGCGCCGCCAAGACGCGAGGCGATATCTTCTCCCGATCCGTATTTGTCATACCGCGCTATTTTCCTGAGCAGGCCGTCATCGAAGGTCTGAACACCCACGGAAAGCCGGTTGACCCCTGCCTGCACAAGAGCGGCAATGTTGGCGTCCGTCAGGTGATTCGGATTGGTTTCCACCGAAACGGATTCGACGGGAAACAGCTCCCGGGCAACCTGCAGCGTTCCCACCAGTTCGTCCATCAGAACCGTGGGCGTTCCGCCGCCTACATAAAGACCGGAAAACCGGTAGCCCAGAAGGCGGTAAAGGGCCATCTCGCGGCGCAGGGCCGCATGATAGCTCCGGGCAAGAGGTTCATTCAGGCGAATGCGGTGAAAGGAGCAGTAGGGACAAAGTTCTTCGCAAAAAGGAATATGAATGTAGAGCAAACGCGGCTGGTCATCGGCGCAGGCAGGCAGCTCGGGCGTCGGGCCGTCTTGAAAATTCAGAGCGCGGGCAAACTGTTTTTTTGACGTATGGGCAACGATGGAAGAAATCACAACGCAAGGTCTTTCGCTGTATTAAAATTAATCTTTGTCTGTTTAACAAAAGATGGAACAAATTTGCAAGCTGCGTTTACTTGAAATAACGATTAATCGGTGTTATAGGTCATGGAAATTCAGCGAACCGGTGCAAAAAGATGGTCTCGAAAAGAGTCTTAACCCTTTGGAATGATGATGGTATCAATGAGGCGGATACCTCCGTTCTGCGGAAAAAGGCGCAGGAGATGAAAACACCGCTGGACAAGGAGGAAAAAGCCGAAATCAAGGCGCTGATCGACTCCTTTACCTGCCGGGATGACGCCTCGGGGCTGGCCGGTCCGCAAATCGGCATCAATAAAAGAATCGTCATCTTCCGCAACAAAGCAGACAGCGACCGGAAGAAAAAAATAACGCCGGAGGATTACGACGTTCTGGTCAATCCGCGCATTACGCAGGCGCGCGGTGAGAAAGTGACGGCGGCCGAAGGGTGCCTCTCCTGCCCGGACATTCAAATCGATATCGAACGGTTCCCCGAAATCAAAGTCCGCGCCTTAAACGAAAAAGGCGAAAAAATCAGCAAACGCTACCTGGACTGGACCGCACGGGTGGTGCAGCATGAAATCGATCATCTGGACGGCAAACTCATAGTGGATTATGAGGGAACCCTCTACTACCCGAAAAACAAACAGGTCTTGATAGATAAGCTTTTTAAATAATACCGTTTAAAAGCAATATCGACGCGGAGCGCTTTCATGAAAACAACGCCTTTATACGACAGGCATGTCGCCCGAAACGCCAAAATGATCGACTTCGGCGGCTGGGCCATGCCGGTGCAATACACAAGCGTCATCGAAGAACACCGCACGACCCGCGCCAGGGCTTCTGTGTTTGACATCTGCCACATGGGGGAAATCGAAGTGAAA
>MTBK01149155.1_pt1 | contig 79793 bp, 78 predicted proteins | sample 1535981 | NCBI WGS metagenome assembly MTBK01 (sample SAMN06109225, study PRJNA356200) | anaerobic digester metagenome | isolation source: biogas reactors fed with pig manure or primary and secondary sludge | place: Spain | collected 2016-06-30
CGCAGCGGTTGGCAGGATGATCAAGCGTCATCTCGAAGGCATATTGCGCTGGTTTCACAGCCGCATGACCAACGCCATGGTCGAGGGTTACAACAGCGTTCTTCGCGCCGGCAGGGCGATGGCGAGGGGATTTCGCACGGTGGTGAGGTTCCCCCGAAACACCGGACATACTTTTATGCCCGCAATCTCCCTTTTTCATATTCTTCCGGGGTTTTGTAGCCAAGCCCGGAATGAAGACGCTTGCGATTATAGAATATTTCAATATACTTGAATATATCTGAACGAGCCTCCTCTCGAGTACTGTACTTCCTCCTCCCGTAGATCCACTCCGTCTTCAACGCGCCGAAAAAGCTCTCCATCGGAGCGTTGTCCCAGCAGTTCCCCTTCCTGCTCATCGAGCCTATGATGCCGTTGTGCCAGAGCTTGGTCTGGTACTCGCGGCTGGTGTACTGACTGCCTCTGTCTGAGTGAAGAAGAAGCCCCTTGCCGGGATTCCTCCGCTCCAGGGCGCGGTCAAGCGCCTTGGAGACAAGACCGGCGGTTATTCGCTCTCCGGCCGACCAGCCGACTATGCTGCGAGAGTGAAGATCCATTATCGCGGCCAGATAGAGCCAGCCCTCTTCAGTGGCGAGTAGGGTAAGAGACGGGGCGCAGTCGAGCTGTTTCCCCGTCTCTCCCCTCCGAACCGTACGTGCGCCTCTCAGCGCATACGGCTCTCCACTCAACGTTGACTGACAGCCATCGCGACCTCGTCGTAGCGAGACCTCGGCGCTCGGGTTCTTTCCTCCGGCTCCGCCATGTAAGGGTTGCCCTGCTGCTGTTTCCATCGGTACTGCTTGCCGCCTCTCCCTACAAGCCGGGAGAGGGCTGCGCGTCGCGGTTTTCCGTCGCTCGTCCTGTCGTACATCACCCATGTCTTGGCCTTGCCCTCTTCTGGGTGCTTCACCCACTTCTTCACCAAGGGCTTTATAGGGCTTCTGTACTTATTCCCCAACCAGTGCGCCATCTTCCAGAATACCGCTCTGTCCACTTTATCGAACGCCCAGGATTTCTGGTCCGCGTACTGGTAGAATCTTCCCCAGCCTTCAATCTTGAGGTTCAGGCTTTTGATCATCTCCGCGCCGCTCATGTGATGGTTCTCGTCTAGATGCTTCTTGATGCGGTATATGAAGCCGGAGACTTTCTCGCGGGGGATTCCGTCGGTGACTCTCATCGTCCCCTTCTTTCCCCGCTTTCTGATGATGCGGTGTCCGAGAAAGACGAATCCGTCGTTGACGTGGGTTATGCGGGTCTTTTCCATGTTCAGGACCAGTCGGAGGTTGTTGTGCAGGTGTTCCTTGCTCTCTTGGCGTATCTCCTCCGCCTGCGCTCGTGTTCCCTTGACGGCTATCAGGAAGTCGTCGGCGTATCTACAGTAGGCCACCGCGGGTTTCCATTCGCGCCCCTCCTCGATTGCCCTGGGACGCTTCCGCTTGAGGCTGTCGTTCCAGTACCATCTGTCTTTTCTCGCCTTCTTCGAGAGATACCGGTTTTCAAGGTACGTGTCGAATTCGTTCAGCATGATGTTTCCGAGCAGCGGAGAGATGACTCCGCCCTGAGGCACGCCGTCGTGGGCGGCGTGAAAGAGCCGTTTGTCGACGTGCCCCGCCTTGAGGAACTTCCAGAGCAGGTTCAGAAAGCGCCTGTCCCGGATTCTCCTCCTCGCGGCTTTCATGAGCAGTCCGTGGTGTATGGTATCGAAGTAGCTCGTCAGATCCCCTTCTATTATCCATCGGGCGGCTTCTCCCATGTGGCTGTCCTGGAGTTGCAGTTTCACGGTTCGTATGGCCTGGTGCACGCTCCTGCAGGGCCTGAATCCGTAGGACAGGTTGTGGAAGTCGCTCTCCCATATGGGGTCCATCGCCATGAGCATTGCCCGCTGCACGATTCTGTCCTTGAGCGTTGGTATCCCTAGCGGCCTGAGTTTGCCGTTGCTCTTCCTGATGTTGACGCGACGCACGGGCTGCGGTTCGTAGGTGCCGGCCCTGAGTTCCTTTCCGATGGTGCGCGCAAGTTCCGTGATGTTGTTCTCCACGTGGGCTCTCGTCATGCCGTCGATTCCCGGCGTTGTCGCTCCCCGGGCGCCGAGTGTTCTGCATATCGCCTCCTCCAGCCATATCGGGTCGGAGACTATTCTCAGCAGTCGGTAGAACCTTCTTGCCTTGTCCTCTTCGGACCATGTCGCTAATTTACGCTGCATTTCGCTGATTATCAGAGGTCTTCACCTCGCTGGGTCAGTTAGTTTGTCAGGTAAATACGTCAAGCTGCACCCCTTCGCCATGCGACGGGCTTTCCCCGCCTCAGACTACTACGAGTGCTCCGCCACTCCGCCCGGCCCGGAGCTCCCGCCTCCCATCGGCCGCGCGAAGCTTCCCCGTTTCACGCGATCAAACTCATTCACGTCGATTAGGCCGCCGATCGCAGTCCTTGCCCTTGCTTTCCGCAAGTCGACGCGGAGTCGACGGTCTGGCTGCGTTCTCCCCGTCGCTCCACCGTCCGCCCCAGAGTTCTTGGCGGACGGCTTAGGAGGTTTGTCCATACATTTGACGCCTCCCTCCGCATGCATCCTGTCAGACCGTGTAGGATGCGGTGACATTTCAACCCTCGGATGCGGATGAATCGGTTCGTGTTCCTCGACCTTTCGACACTCAGTCTCGAGGACCATCTCGGCTTAACGGTCTCGCCTCAGTCCCCTTTGTCGGCGGGCTACATCACCCCTTCGGCGGGCGAAGGGTCACTGCCGCCCAGACTCATGTCCGCCGCAGCGCGGACAGCCCCGTTTCCCCGGTATTGCATTGCGCTTGCCGTTCTTCTCCTTTCCGCAGTGATGTGGGCAACGGGTATTTCGATTGCACTATACGGGCGCACCGTATGTTATGTCGCTGACCCACTTCCTGTCGGGTTCAGATGCCGCAAAATCTCTGTTCAGACGGTTGGGCAATACCGGGTTGCCGTGGTTGGAGTCCGTCGTCGCCACCCATTTGCGCTTTTGCTTTCCCCGGATGCCGTTTTCGCTCATAAGCTTCTCTACTGTGTGTCTGCCGCATTTGACACCCTCTTTGCAGAGCTCTCGATAGACCCTGGGGCTGCCGTAGCTCCCCCTGCTGCTCTCGTGAACAAGCTTTATCGTGTTTAACAACTCATCCCGGCGCAGGCGGCGGCCAAGACGCGCCGGAGCTCTGTTGCGCCATTCGTAGTATGCGCTGCGGGACACGTCAAGCAGGCGGCACATCTCCTCGACGGGGTATTCTTCCCCGTGATCCCGTATCACCTCGTATCTCAGAGACTTGGAGGTTCTTTCGAGAAGATGGCCAAGGCTTTTTTTAATATGTCGCGCTCCCTCGCCGTGGAGCGAAGCTCTTCTTTAAGCGCCTTGTTCTCCTCCTCGAGGGTCAGCTCCCTGCCGCCGGCTTTGGCGAAGGCCACAGCGCCCATCTTCTGCTTCTCCCGCTTCTTCCATGCGGATATGAGATTGGGACGCAATCCCAGATTCTCGGCCACTTCAACTATCGGTCTGCCTTCGGCAACCAGCCGCAGCACATCCTGTTTGAACTCCTCGTCGTAATTGCGCGCTCTTTTTGTTTGTTTCATCCCCGGCACCTCCAGTGAGAGTGATCTCATTGTCGGGCCTAAAACTATGTCCGTCAATTCCGGGGAAGGTCATACGAACGATCTCCCGACCGGGTGGACACGAGAGCGGGGCACTACACCAGGAAGCTCCACACGAAGGCCGGCGAAGTCACCCTCAAGGTGCCCAAGCTCAGGAAGCTCACCTTCGAGACCTCCATCATAGAGAGGTACCGCCGCAGGGAGAGCTCGGTCGAGGAGGCCATGATCGAGATGTACCTCGCGGGTGTGTCCCTCAGGCGCGTGGAGGACATCACGGAGGCTCTCTGGGGCAGCAGTGTCAGTCCGTCCACCATAAGCAACATGAACAAGAAGATATACGGCAATATAGAAAGCTGGAGGAACCGTCCCATCGAGGGGGAGCATCCCTACGTCTACCTTGACGGCATCTGGCTGAAGAAGAACTGGGGAGGCGAGGTCGAGAACATATCCGTGCTGGTGGCGATCGGCGTTGACGGCAGCCCCTGCGGCAGGATGCGCATAGTTGCGGACATGTTCAAGGCCATCCACTCGTCGGAGGACCTTGACGCGGCGTAGCAGAAGGCTGGGGCGGTTGTCGCCAGGTTGAAGGGGATGAAGCTTCACAAGGCCGCCGACATAGTGGAAAAAGGAGTCCGCGAGACCTTCAGCTACTACTGCTTCCCTCCCGAGCATCGTAGGAGTCTCAGGACGAACAATCCACTTGAGCGCGTCAACCGCGAGATCCGCCGCAGGACGCGGGTTGTGGGGGCCTTCCCCGATGGCAACTCCGCTCTTATGCTGGTTGCCGCCAGACTGAGGCACATAGCCTCGACTAAATGGGGAAGCCGCAGGTACATGGACATGGATAAACTGTACGAATACGAACGCGATTGCGAATTTGAGAACCTGGCGGAGTGCGTGTGACAATGGATCACCTCTTTTCGGGGAGACAGCTGGCTTTAGAACCCGAGAAAAAAATGTGCGAAAGACTATTGACACTACCAAGAATGCGGAGTATCCCACGTCACGCTGGCCAGATGGAGAAACGAGGCTCGCGGAGAGGGGAAGGCCGCCCCCGGCAACGGAGAAAGACCGGAGAGATGGAGCGCCGAGGACAAGTTCCTCATCGTCCTTGAGACCCACGCTCTCAACGGAGCGGAGCTGGGAGAATACTGCCGCTCGAAAGGTATATTCCCTGCGGATATAGAGCGTTGGCGCGAGGCCTGCCTCATGGCCAACCGGAGCGATGCCGGAAAGAGCGGCGAACTGCAGAAGGAGATCCGCGCCGAGAGAAAGCGCAGCAAGGAACTCGAGCGCGAGCTGAGGAGGAAGGAGAAGGCGCTCGCCGAGGCCGCCGCTCTGCTGACGCTGCGAAACAAGCGCGGGCGATCTGGGGGGACGGCGAGGAAGACTGATCAGCGCCCCGGATCGCCTGAGAGCGGTAGAGCTGATCGACGAGGCCCATGCAAGCGGCGCCAGACTCTTCATGGCCTGCAACGAACTTGGCATAAGCATCCGTACCCGTCAGCGCTGGCTCAAGGACGCCGCCGCCGGAACGGTCAACGAAGACGGCAGGAAGAACGCGAAGCGAAAGAAGCCTGCGGGAGCATTGAGCGACGAGGAGCGTCAAAGAGTGCTCGAAGCAGTCAACAGCCCCGGATACGCCGGCAAACCTCCCGCTCAGATAGTGGCTGATTTGGCGGACAAGGGGGAGTGGCTTGCTTCGGAGTCCACCATATATCGCATACTGCGCGAGAAGGGGCAGCAGCATCACAGAGGGAGGGCGAAGGACCCCGTCCGCAGACCGCCCGCTTCGCACTCGGCCGCCGCGCCCAACCGGATATGGACCTGGGACATCACACTCTTAAAATCGCCCGTGCGCGGCATGTACTACTACCTCTACATGATAGTGGACATCTACAGCCGCCGCATAGTCGGATGGGAAGTGTACGAGGAGGAGACGGGCGAATGCGCCAAGGAGCTGATAACCAAAGCCTATCTCAAGCAGACTCTGTGGAGGAGCGACAATCCTCAGATCCTCCACTCCGACAACGGAAGCCCCATGAAGGCCTCCACCTTCAGAGCCACGCTTGAAAGGCTGGGCATATCGAGCTCCTACAGCCGCCCTGGGACCAGCGACGACAACGCTTATTCCGAGGCGCTCTTCAGGACGCTCAAGTACCGTCCCGAATACCCGGCCCCCTGCTTCGCGAGCCTTGAGGCGGCCAAGGATTGGACGAATTGGTTCGTGCACTGGTACAATGAGGAGCACCGTCACAGCGCCCTGAAGTACGTCACGCCCGGTCAGCGTCACCGTGGGGAGTCCGCCGGGATACTCGCGTCGAGGAAGGAGGTATTCGAGGAGGCGAAGCGCAGACATCCGGAGCGATGGAAGGGTCGCCCGACAAGGAATCTTGAGGAGGCGAAAGTGGTATGGCTCAATCCGGAAAAGGACGGAAGAGTCCGGGAGACTTTAACCTGGGAAAAGCGACAGGTCGGTTGACAGATACCGGATCATTGAGAGGTGCAGAATCGTGAGTAAGAGAGTTTTAGTATATCCGTGTGGTACTGAAATCGGACTCGAGGTTTTCAAGTCAGTTTGTAATTCCATTCATTTCGACTTATTTGGTGGGTCTAGTTCTTATGATCACGGAAGATTTGTATATGGGAACCACATAGACAACCTGCCTTTTATAACTGATTATAGCGATAAGGAGAATGTGCGTGAATTTATATCTATAATTAAGAATTACGGCTTCGATTATATTTATCCTGCAATGGATGGCGTTTTGTTAAAATTCGCAGAATACAGGGATTGTTTCCCGTGCAATGTTATTGCCCCAGCAACAGAAACGGTTCGGATAACTCGTTCAAAAAAAGAAACATATAAACTTTTTGCTGATCTCCTTGTAATCCCAAAGGTTTACGAGTCTGATGTAACTCTAAAATTCCCAGTCTTTGTTAAGCCCGATGTAGGGCAAGGGGCAAGTGGAACAGCAATAGTACACGATAATGAAGAATTGACATTAAATATAAAAACTAGGGAACCAGGCGATTACTTATTATTAGAATATCTGCCCGGAGAAGAATATACCATTGATTGTTTTACAAATTCTTCTGGCGATTTAGTGTATATGAGTGGAAGGGCTAGGCGCAGAGTTAAGGGCGGTATTAGCGTTAACGCGGTTAGGGTGGAAAATAGCGAGTTCAGAAGAATAGCTGAGGTCATCAATTCAAATCTAAAGTTTCAAGGCGCATGGTTTTTTCAATTAAAAGAAAATCGTGATGGGCGGTTGGCATTGTTGGAGATTGCTCCCAGAATTGCCGGGGGCTCTGCGCTAGCGAGATGCTATGGGGCGAACTTGCCGCTCATGACATTGCATCTTTTTAATGGGCAACTGATTGATTCGGTTTTGATCAACGATTATGAACTAGAATTAGACCGAGCATTACATAATAGATATAGAAATTCCATTAAATACAGTCATGTGTATGTGGATTTCGATGACACTCTTTTAATTAATGGTAGGGTGAATCTTTTGCTCATTGCCTTCTTGTATCAGTGTGTTAACGATAAAATTCCTGTTACATTGCTCACAAGGAGAAAGGAGGCCCTTCAACAATGCCTTTATGATCATCGACTAGAATCTCTTTTCGATAATGTAATCACCTTGGGAAATGGTGAGAATAAGAGCGAGTATATAAAAGAGACGGATGCGATTTTTATTGACGATTCATTTGGAGAAAGAATGGAAGTGCAAAAGGAAAGGAGAATTAACGTATTCAATGCGAACATGATAGAATGTCTATTGCATATTTAAATTTACCATAAATACAAAATTAAAGGAATGATAATGGGAGTTGTATAAGAATAAAAAGAGCTTGGCTGTTATTACCGCCAGGGGCGGCTCTAAGCGTCTTCCTAAAAAAAATGTTCGCCTCCTTGGTGCGATGCCGCTTATAGCGTGGACTATGACCGCTGCCTTGGAGTCGCGCTTTCTGGACAGGGTCATCCTCTCCTCGGACGATGCGGAGATTATTGCAGTTGCACGGGAGTTTGGATGCGAGGTGCCGTTCGTGCGCCCGGATTCTCTCGCACAGGATTCCAGCACCAGCGCCGACGTGCTCTTGCATGCCATTGGGTCCTTGGAGGACAGGTACGATTACGCGGTTCTGCTTCAACCGACGTCGCCTTTCAGAATGGGAGACGACATAGATGCGGCCGTAAGGCTGTGCGTGGATTCCGGGGCTCCGTCCGTTGTCACGGTACAAGAGGCCCGCGAGAAGCCGGAGTGGATGTGTCTGCTGGATGAAAGGGGGCGAATGCGTTTTCCCTACGCCCCCTCCGAAGGCCAGCCCGCGAAAAAGTATATCCTTAACGGAGCGGTTTATGTGGTCAGCACGGATTGGTTTGAGAGAAATCGCGTCTTTTTAACCTCGGAGACAAGGGCAATGGGAATGTCATGGGAAAGATCCGTCGATATCGATACCATGGAGGACTGGCTTCTGGCGGAGCATATCCTAGAAAAGAGGACTGAAAAGCAGTTGGGAACGGTCTTGAGGCATGCGTCAGACACTCATTTGCGTCCTTGAATGCCGAGAGGAGGGCGAGTCATGGCGGGGCACGTTAAGCAACGGGATGTAAATAAACTGCTTCTTCCCGAGTCAAACACAGTGTTGGATGCGGTACAGCGATTAAACGAAAGTGCATCCCAAATATTGTTGATCGTCGACGATTCCGGCAGACTTACCGGAACTTTGACAGATGGAGACATCCGGCGCTGTGTGGGCACAGGTAAACCGCTCACCACTCCCGTCAGCGAGGTCTGCAATTCTTCTCCGAAGGTGGTTTCCTCCCGTTCGCTTAGCAGGGCTAGGGCTCTTATGGAACGCTACGGGATCAAGAGAGTTCCCGTTTTGGATAAGAACGGAGTGCCTGTGTCGGTGGTTTATATCGAGGATATTCTCTCCGGAGAGGATGATGTGGAGCAACTACCCAACAGGGTGGTGATAATGGCCGGTGGACGCGGAAGCAGACTCGACCCGATCACGAAGATCGTCCCAAAGCCGCTCCTTCCCGTGGGTGACAAGCCTATGCTTGAGCTGATCATGGAGTCGTTCGCCAAGTGCGGGTTTTCGGAGTTCCTGTTGTCAGTGAATTACCGGAAAGACTTTATTAAAACGTACCTTGCAGAGCGCGGCGACCTACCCTACTCCATATGCTTCATCGAGGAGGAGACGTTTCTGGGGACTGCCGGAAGCCTCGCTCTTATGAGAGACAAGCTCGACGAGGCTTTTTTTGTGAGTAACTGCGATATTCTCGTAGAGGTGTGTTATCTTAAGGCCCTTGAGTTCCATAAAGATAACGGAAACGCCTTCACAATCGTCGGCGCGCTGAAAAATGTGAACGTTCCCTACGGAGTTATCCGGCTTAATGAAGGCGGGTTCGACGGGATAGAAGAAAAACCCGAAGTCCCTCTGATTGTTAACACGGGCGTCTATATTCTTGAGCCTGATTGCGTAGACTTGATTTGCGAAGATGAAAAACTGGACATGCCGGACCTCATAGCTCGTGTCAGGGACGGCGGCGGCAAGGTCGGTGTCTTCCCAGTCCACCGAAAATGGATCGACATAGGTCAGTGGGGAGAGTATAAGCAGGCTTTAGAAGATTAAAATGGCGGGGAAAAGGAGGGGAATCATGTATTTTATGTTTGCATATTTCACTATTGGGATAATAATAGCACTATTCTTGCCCGCTTCGTATCTAGGGTTTTTGGGGGCTCCCTCGATCGAAAGCCTCATCGGAGCTTTTTTGGGAACTCTTGCAGGTGCCGCGATAATATTTCTGTTCCAGATAAGGATGGAACAGACGCGTTTCTTTCAGTTGGTTTTATCTGAAATCAACAGTGTGTTCTCATCAAATACCGCATGGGAGAGAGTCGGTGGCGAATGGAAGGCATGTGAGTTCAGGAAAGCTGTCGGACTGGCGGAATGGACTACGTCAATAGACGATGTGAGTTCAGATAAATACAAAAAACATGAAAGAAACATTCCTAACAAAAATAAAATAGAATGGAATGGAGTTTTATATCTTGTCGATGAAAACTTTTGTGTCGCCTCGAAACCTTTGCATGAGTATTCAAATTGGTACGGATTGGTGCTGAGCGGCCTTGAAACAAGGCTGTTGTCCAAGAAGCATATTCAAATGCTATGGCGCTCGTTGGTGGACAATTTCTTTGAGTACGTTGATGGAAATCTTCGTATTGGTATGAAACAGTGGAGCGAAGGCTTTGTTTTTGGAGGAGAGGGGAGCGGACATCCTAGTTACAAGTACCACCAGATAGTTCTTAAAATAGTGAATAGATATGAGCCTGCCAGAGCTCATTGTGAGAATCGCAGCAAGGCGTTGAAGATGAAGTTGGCTGAAAAGAGCTCGGTATAGTAAAAGAGGAGGAATTTGGTTTTTTCGCAAGGCCGCTGGAAACGAGATCTCATACATTCGTCCGTGGAGACAAGGACCGTGTTAATCGCTCGGAACGACAAGGTGCGGTCTTTCTTGCAAACAGCGTAAAACCGAGATCCCTCCATCGCTGCGCGATGTTCGGGATGACGGTTGGAGTTTCGCTCGTTCGGGATGACGGTTGGAGTTTCGCTTGTTCGGGGTGACACAAGCAGGCGACCGACGGGCGGTCTTTCCGTTCGTGTCGATCGCTCGGGCGGCATGCCCCTGGCCGCCTTCCCGCGCTTGTTCGGGACGACAACTTAGGCTTCAGGAATTGTTGTTCAGACTTTCCGTTTCGTCTATCGTCAGCTTGACGCATTGGGGTTCAATCGCCTGTTTGAAGCTGTTGGAAAGGCTGTGCCAATCGAGGACATCGACCCTGAACGGCAGGTCGGATTCTTCAAATGCCTCTTCGATCAGGCGCAAATTCTCAAACCCCAACCTTCCCTTGCAATAGAGCGCTAGGTCGAGATCCGAGAATGGCTTCGCGCCCCCTGCAACTCTCGAGCCGAAGACTCTGACTTCGCATCCCGGGGCAAGTTCGGAGAGTATCGTTGTTACTGTTTTCAGGTGGCGTTCGTCAATGTCAATCATTTTTCGATGCCAGGGATTCCAGCAGACGTCTGGCGTCGGGGGAAAAAAGCAGGGCGAATTGGTAAACCTCGTCGGCGGTGCTCTCTTCGTAGGTGTGAGAAGCCAAGTTTCTGGCGTGATGGTATCGCATCCACTGTTCCACGTCCGAGATCAGCTGGTATTCCGCTGCTAATCGATAGAGCTCCCGCCTTGATATTCCGGTCGTTATGCCGGGGCTGACGTTCATCTCGATCCAGCGCCTCATGAACTTCCAGCATAGTTCATAAGAGAATTCAAAGTACTGTATTATGCCCGCTTTAATGATGTTTCTTGTTATATCGTCCAGGCGGGATAGTTTTTCCTCATCGCCGCATTTCAGTATCGCGCTTTCAAGTGCGGCCACGGCGTTGGCAAGGCTTTCTAGAACCAGGGACACTCGAGTTCATCTCCTTTGTCGGAAGTCGTCGATCCTTTTCAGTGGTTTGCGGATCATCTTGGTCTTCCTAATAATAGCACAAGGACAACAGAGTGCTGCCGACTCCTTGCCAAGATCCCTCCGGCGCTTCGCTCCGTTCGGGACGACATGGCACTGTCATCTGAACGTCTCTTGCCCCTCTGGTGGCTATTATGCCACGAAGGTGCCGCTTGTCTCCGCACATGGAGCCACAGCTATTCAAAAAAAAGGTGCTGCCATTCTCATACGGAGGGATGGCTAAAGAAAACTCAATTAGGTTTCGTTCGTATGCTCCGGTCGGTCTTCTACGGATTGCCAAGCCCCCTCTCTATTGTTACAATTGTAGTAACTGAGAGGGGGCTTTTGCATGCCTGCGACAACGAAGATGAAGAAAGAAAAAAAGATCTCCGGGAGAGATGGGCGCGAGCCGACCATTCCTGTCAGGGTGAGTTGCTCCCTGTACGGGGCCGCCCAAAAGACTGCGCGCGCCGAACACCGTACTATCGCCGGACAGGTGGAGTACTGGGCGCGGTTGGGGCGCGCCACTCTTGATAACCCAGACCTTCCTGTTGAATTAGTGCGCTCCATTCTAGCGGCGCAGCGCAGACAGGAAATAGAACCGTTCGTCCCGGAAGAGTGAGCGATGATCTCTGCGAAACCACAAACCATCGTTCTTCAGGAACGAGAGTTCAAGGTCGCGTACAAGAAGCTCCATCAGAACCAAAAGAAAGCGGTGAACACCGCGATACTCGAAATCGTAGGCAATCCATTGGCAGGCGTCGAGAAAAAAGGCGATCTTAAGGGCGTCTACGTATATAAATTCAAATGTCTCGACAGGATTTTTCTGCTGGCCTATCAATGGGATCCCCTTACGAGGATACTTCTCGCTCTTGGCGTTCACGAAAATTTCTACCGAGATATGAAGCGAAACTTGTAATCTCAACGAAAAGCATGGCAGGGAGGTTTCTCATGGCACCATGTCGAGGTTCAGGACGGGGGCGGAGGACGGAAGACGATTAAAGCGCGTAAAGGAGTCGTGGACGTTGTCTCGTTTGCAATCCTCACCGCCTGCAGGCCGAAGGACGAGTCCGAGATCTTCGAGCGCTCCTTTTGCGGCAACGAGCTTCGGTACGCCTACCCGACCGTCAGGCTGTGAGAGCTGGACCCCGAGCGACCTTTCCTGTCATCCCGAGCGCAGCGAGGGATCTCGGAAACGAACGTGCGCAAAAACCGAGGCCCTCCTCGCGTTGACAATCGAATACAGAAACATAAAATTCTCTTGAAGAGGGGTCCCCCTTACGGTTTCTTGTACACCAGCAGATTGTCCGGTCCCGTCGCGTTGAAACAAGAGTTTGACTTGACCTCCTATAACATGTACCATATCCAGTACCATGGGAGGTGATGATATGAGCCGTATTACGGCGACCGAGGCCCGCAAGCGTCTCTTTCAGCTTCTTGACGAGGTGGCGGAGTCTCACGTTCCTGTGCGCATCGCGGGAAGGCGCAATACGGCGGTTCTGGTGGGGGAGTCTGACTGGAGGGCCATCGAGGAGACTCTCTTTCTCTGCGGTATCCCCGGAATGCGCGAATCAATCGTAGACGGTATGGCGACTCCGATCGAGGATTGTTCAGAGGATGTCGAATGGTAGTGCCTTGGAGGGTCGTCTTCACCAAGGCGGCCCGAAAGGATGCGGAAAAGCTGCTTTCAGCCGGATTGAAGCCCAAGGCGGAGCTGCTTATCGCGATATTGCGAGAGGATCCGTTCCAATCCCCTCACCCTTTTGAGAAGCTGGTGGGCAGTCTTTCGGGCGCGTATTCTCGGCGCATCAATATATGCCACCGTCTCGTCTACCAAGTGATCGAGACGGAGCGCACGGTGAAGGTGCTTCGCATGTGGAGCCATTACGAGTAGCTTCCGTCCGCCCCAGTGTCCGGAATGCCCGAGGGGCTGAAGGACAACAGAGTGGTGTTGACTCTTTTCAGTCATCCCGAACGCCTAACGTACACCTCCGTCATCCCGAACGCCTAACATACACCTCCGTCATCCCGAACGCCCAACGTACACCTCCGTCATCCCGAACGCCCAACGGGCGGAGGGATCTAGGCAATAAACTTGCTCAAACACCGAGGTTTCTCCTCGAAAGGAGGTACCCCTTACGGTTTTTTGTACACCTCGCTCCGATGAGCGATGCGTATCACGTAAACCAGCACGCGGGCGTGTTCTTCCCGAGGAAGAGACTCAAGCGCCTTCCGCGCCGACCTCTTAACCTCGATCGAGTGGGCCATATTTATCCTCGTAGTCCCTCACAACCTCGCTCAAGGGTACGGCGGGTTCGTCCCTGTGCACAGCGACGAAGGCGACATCCTCGGCATCCTCCCGCTCCTCCAGATACCGGAGATAGGCGGCGTAGTCAAGCATCCTCAACACGTCCTCGGGCCCCATCAGGTCAATCATCCGACGAAGTCTTTGTTTCTCTTCCACAACTGCGAAAGACATTGGCATCATCTCCCGCGCTCATTATATCTCAACGCGCCAACCGGATACATGCGGCTCCAAAAATGTGGAATAACCACTCGCCACCGGGGACGATTGGACAAACCTCTCCTTGGCCGTATAATATTCGTAAAACGTCGCGGCCCCGCAGAGAGCGTCGCATTCGAGAGGGCTGGAGACCATCGTACGAAAGAGGACAGAGGACGCGCAGAGCGGAGACGAGGCTCTGAACGAAGCGCAGGCCATAAAGCCGCCACTTCACTTGGAAAGAGGGAACATGACGGGTGGTACAAGCTCGGCGGAGATAGGTTCGGGAGCTTCCGCGAGCATCTGCGCAAGGAGCGGAGCTGAACTGCCGACCGAGCGCTTAGTGCTGTGGTTTCACCGGCTATGGAGGCGAACGATAATGAGCATGCAGTTCAGTGTCATCATCGAAGATGAACCGAAGAACTGAAGTCAGCGTCCTCACCCACGCAGGACCCTCGATCGGAGGAGGGCACGTCAGCCGATGCTCGGCGCTGGCGTCGGGGTTTGCCGCGCTTGGAGCGTCCGTCCGGTTCCTGGTTAACGGAGCGGCAGCGGAGATGCTGATGCGCGCGGGCACCGGCAACACCTCGCTGACGGTGATAGAGGACCCGTTCGGCGTAGGAGCGCGGCAGGTCATCGACGAGGTGTCGGCTCGCGTCGCGGGGCTTTGCGTGGTCGACGGCTACGATGCAACGCCCGGCTTCCTGCGGGAGCTTCGCGGGCTCTGCCGCCTCGCCCTGGTGGACGACTGCCGCACCCGTCCCGTGGAGCTCGAGTGCGACGTGCTGCTGAACTACAGTCTTAACGCCGAATCCCCGGGCTACAACCGGGGACACGCCGAGCTCCTGCTCGGGCCGCAGTACGCCCTGCTGCGCAGAGATTTCTGGGATCTTTCCCCCGAGGAGGGTACCGACCTGCTCGTAATCCCGGGCGCGAGCGACATGCTGAACACCCTGCCCCGCATGGTGGAATGGTGGGGGAGCGACTGGCCGCCGGCGCAAATGGTGTCTGGCCCGCTGGTACCCCTCTCCGTCTTCGAGGCCCTGCAAAAAACTGCGGTGGATCGGTGCAACCTATCCCTGGTCCGCGACCCGGACGACCTGCCCGCACGCATGGCGCGCGCCCGAGCGGTGATCTGCACGTCCAGCGTCACCTCCTACGAGGCGCTGGCCCTGCGCAAGCCGCTGATCGTCTTCCAGACGGCGGACAACCAGGTGGAGGGCGGGCGCGAGATAGAGCGCCGGGGCCTTGGAGCGAACCTGGGCGAGTGGGGGAGTTGGGGGCGGGAGGAGCTGATGGCGGTGGTACAGAGCCTTCCCTCTGCGCCGAGCCCATCGGTCTGCCCTCACGGCGCCCGGAACGCCGCCGCGGCTTTGCTTCGAGCGCTACAGAGCCGCGAGAGTTGAACGCCTCATTTGCAAGCTCCGTCGCACTACGCCCGTCCACGTGGGCTCTGAATACCGCCGCGTCGCTTCATGCGCTGCCGGGCGGCCAAGTTTAAGCGCTCCCACCCCGTCCTGCACGACCGCCGGGTTTAAGCGCCCCGCCACCGTGCGGCCCCGCGTGCAAAAGCCCACGAGAATTCGCCCCGCCTCCACCTCCGGTCGTGATACAATTGCCCTGCAGGCTTCGGGACGGATGCCTCTCTTTTCGCGACGCCCCGGCCCCTGCATCTTCCACACGGGGGTGATTGTCCATGTCGACAACTTTCTTCGACGCCGTGAAGAACCGCCGGTCCTACTACGGCATCTCCAAGAGGAGCCCGGTCTCCGACGAGCGGATACGGGAGATCATCGAGCATGCGGTGAAGTACTGCCCGTCGGCGTTCAACTCTCAGGGCGGGCGCATCGTTCTGCTGTTGGGCGCGGAAAGCGACGAGTTCTGGAGCATGCTCAGGGAGGCCCTGAGAAAGATAGTCCCGCCGGAGAAGTTCGGGCCTACTGACAGAAAGATGGACGGCTTCGCCGCCTCGTACGGCACCGTGCTCTTCTTCGAGGACGAGCGCCCTGTGAAGGAGCTCCAGAAGAAATTCCCCAAGTACGCGGAGGAGTTCCCTCGCTGGTCCGACCACTCGTCGGGGATGCTTCAGTTCATAGTGTGGGCGGGGCTCGAGTCCGAGGGCTTCGGCGCGTCTTTGCAGCACTACGCGCCTCTGATCGACGAGGCCGTCAGGCGCAGGTGGGGAACCCCGCCCGAGTGGCGCCTGATCGCCCAGATGCCGTTCGGCGCGCCGACCGAGGCCCCGGGCGACAAGGAGTTCAAGCCCCTGGAGGATCGTGTTCTGGTCTTTGAATAGTTGCCTTTAGGAGGGCTTCCGGGGAGGGAGGATGGCTATGAACCAGTTCAGACAATGGTCGCCGGGCGGCAGGATCCCGCCGAGAGAGGACATCCCGGAGGAGTATACCTGGGATCTCTCGGCCATTTACCGGTCCGACGAGGAGTGGGAGGAGTCGTTCCGCTCGGCCGACGCGCAGCTTCGCGAGCTGGGCACGTACGAGGGAAGGCTGTTCAAGACCCCGAGGGCGCTGCTTGACTACCTTAGACTCGAGGAGAAGGCCTCCGAGAGGATAGGCAAGCTCTACGCCTATTCCACCATGAAGAGCCACGAGGACACCTCAAGGCCCCTCTACCAGGGAATGTCCGACAGGGCGGCGATGCTCTTCTCGTCCTTTGCGGCCGCCCGCTCCTTCTTCCACCCCGAGGTCCTCGCCGCAGGGGAGGAGATGATCAGGGAGTGCATGGGGCAACTCCCCGAGCTCGCCCTCTACCGGCACTACTTCGACGACATCCTCCGCACCAGGGAGCACGTCCTGTCGCGGACCGAGGAGGAGCTGCTCGCCCGCTCCGCCGAGGTGGCCCGCACGGCCGAGTCCGCCTTCTCCCTGCTGACCAACGCGGACATGACCTTTCCGCTTATCACGGACGAGAGGGGAGAGGAGGTCGAGCTCTCCGAGGAGAGATACTACGTCCTCAGCCGCTCCCGCGACAGGCGCGTCCGGCGGGAGGCCTACGAAGGGCTCCTCGGCACCTACAGAAAGTACCGGAACTCGATCGGCGCTCTCTACTCCGGCAGTGTCAGGGGAGACGCATTCTACGCCAAGGCCAGGAGGTACAAGAGCTCTCTGGCCGCCTCGCTCGATGCCGACAACATACCAGTCGACGTCTACGACAACGTGATCGACACCGTGAACGACTCCCTCGACGCCCTGCACGACTACATGACCCTGCGCAAGGGGGCGCTTTCGCTGGTCGACCTGCGCATGTACGACCTCAACGTCCCGCTTGCCGACGAGCCCGACGCCCCGATCCCCTACCAGGACGCGACAGAGATGGTGATAGAGGCGCTGGCGCCTCTGGGCGCCGAGTACGTCGACCTGCTCCGGGAAGGCTTCCGATCGCGCTGGATAGACGTATACGAGAACCAGGGAAAGAGAAAGGGAGGCTACTCTTGGGGCTGCTACGGCGCTCACCCCTACGTGCTGCTGAACTACGGGGGGACTCTTCGCGACGTCTTCACCATCGCCCACGAGATGGGTCACTCCCTTCACACCTGGTACTCGCACAAGAACCAGCCGCAGATCTACGCCGACTACACCATCTTCCTCGCCGAGGTCGCCTCCACCGTGAACGAGACCCTGCTGCTCGAGCGTTTGCTGGACAAGGCATCCCGCGCCGAGAAGATCTACCTGCTGAACCACTACCTGGACCAAGTCCGCACCACGGTCTACCGACAGGCGATGTTCGCGGAGTTCGAGCGAGACATGCACGCAGCATCCGAGCGGGGAGAGGCCCTGACCGCCGACTTCCTGTCCAAGGCCTGGAAGGAGCTGAACACCCGCTACCACGGGCCGGACATGTCCCCCGACGACTTCATAGAGGTCGAGTGGGCGCGAATCCCACACTTCTACTCGGCATTCTACGTTTACAAGTACGTGACCGGCTTCGCCGCGGCATCGATGCTGGCGAGGCGGCTTCGCGAGGGCACGGAGGGCGAGAGGGAGCGCTATCTCCGCTTCCTGTCGAGAGGCAGCTCCGCCTACTCGCTGGACATCCTGAAGGAGGCCGGAGTGGACATGGCCGCGCCCGAGCCGCTGAAGGAGGCCGTCGCGAGCTTCAGGGAGAAGACAACAATGCTGGCGGGATTGCTGGGACTGTAATAGCCGAGGAGCAACGAACGGCCGGGTTTTCAGTCATCCCGACGACCGAAATGGGTTTTCTGTCATCCCGAACGCCCAACGGGCGGAGGGATCTCGGGCCTGTCCTTTTACCGCAGCAGCTCGCGGCAGGCCGTCTCCAGGCGCTTCACCATCTCCCAGCCCGGGTAGGACAGCCCCTTCGACGACGAGTAGACGCACTGGATCTCCCAGGACATCTCCTCCATCCCGTCGAAGGTCACAGGTGCCAACAGACCTGCGGCGATGCTGTTGCGCACGGAGAGGGAGCTCGTGATCAGCACTCCTATTCCAGCCCCGGACAGGTTCTTTGCCAGCTCTATCTCGTCCGTCTCCACCTGCGAGCCGAAGCTTATCCCGTTGCGCAGCAGAAAGTGATCCACGTATGTCGCCAATGGACAGTCGCCCGTGAACCTGACGAGGGTCTGCGCCTTGGCGTCCGAGGCCGACGCGTGCCCCGCCGAGCCCCACGGATGTCCCGCAGGCGCTACCAGCATCAGCCTGTCGTCTCCGAGCGGCCGGTAGGTAAGGGCCGGGTCGCGAGAGAAGGGGAAGCTCTTTCCCAATATCACCATCTCCACGTCCCCTCGCTTCAGCTCCCGCAGGATCTCGGTGGTGTTCCCCGACGTGACGGTGACCGAGACCTCCGGGAACTCCTCCCTGAAGCCGGCGAGGGTCCCCGGCAGGATGTGATACCCGGCGAATGGCGAGACCCCCATCTCCAGCCGCCCGGACCGCAGCGCGCGCATGTCGCTGAAGCGAGACGGTATCTCGTCGGCCTGCCGCAGCAGGTCCGAGGCCAGCACGTGCAGCGCCCTCCCCTCCGGGGTGAGGGATATAGTGCGCCCCTTTCTCTCGAACAGGCGCACCTCGAAGCTGCTCTCAAGGGCCGCTACATGCTGGCTGACAGAGGGCTGGGAAAGGAACAACCTGTCCGCTGCCTGCCGGAACGACCCCTCCTCGACTATGGTGCAGAAGATCCTCAACTGGTGAAGGTTCACGCACGGCCCCTCCTTAAGTATTAGTTTTCCTGAAGTATTATATCAATATTTCTTTCTTGCAAATAATATCATCTGGTGTATCTTTATGCTGAATAGTGTATCGAACCACTGCCCCCGACGCTGGTCGGCGAAGGCGTCCTGCGGGGCGAAGGGCGGGGATTGAATGGCCGAGACAAGCCGGAGGCTGAGCCAGACCGCGTTGAGCGCGGGCCCTGACGATCTCGTTCAGCTGTGCAGGGAGCTCATCCGCCGTCCCGGAATCTCAGGGCGGGAGGGGGAGGTCGCTCGCTTCACCGTGGAGAGCATGCGCTCTCTTGGCTTCGATTCCGTGACAGTTGATTCCTACGGCAACGTGGTGGGCGAGATCGTCTTCGGCGGAGATGGCCCCAGGCTGCTGCTCACGGCTCAGATGGATCACGTCGACGCGGGCGACGCGGCTGAGTGGACGAAGTACCCGTTCGGCGCATTCATCGAGGACGGGCGCATCTACGGCAGGGCCGCCTCCGATCAGAAGGGCGCTCTCGCAGCCATGATGACAGCTGCCTCAGCCCTCAAGAGGGAGTCCGGCGACGACCTGCGCGGCAGCCTGTTCGTCGCGGGCGCCGTCCACCAGGAGACTTTCGAGAGGGAGGCGTCCAGGGCGATAGCCGACCTCGTCGAGCCGGACTGCGTCATTGTCGGAGAGGCGTCGGACCTGGCGCTCGAGCGAGGCCAGAGGGGACGGGTGGAGATCCGAATCGACGTCATAGGCAGGATGGCCCACTCGTCGCACCCGGAGCACGGGGTGAACGCGGGCGACGTGATGGTGCGATTTCTCACCTTTCTAAAGGCTCGTTTCAGGCCGCCGAAGGACGATTTCCTGGGCGAGGGGATCCTCGTGCTGACGAGCCTCTCCTCCTCTCCGTGCATAAGCTCGGGCGATGACGGTTGCGAGCCCCGTCCCGACGGCGGAGCGATCCCCGAGAGGTGCACGGCTCTGTTCGATCGCCGCCTACTCTCAGGGGAGACGCTCGAGGGAGTGGCGCGCCAGTTCGACGAGATAGTCGCCGAAGCCTCACGCGCCATTCCGGAGCTTCGCGCCGAGGTCTCCCTTCCCGTGATGGAGGACAGGTGCTACACGGGCGCCCCCATCAGGGGGAGCCGCTTCGCCCCGGCCTGGACCATGCCCGCCGGGTCGCCCTTTCTCCAGTCTCTCTCCCGCGCCCTGGACGACGCCGGGCTTCGCTCGGAGATCTCCTCCAGGCCGGGCTTCGGCACCAACGGCTGCCACTACGCGGCCGAGCGAAACATCCCCACGGTTATATACGGCCCCTCGAGGAGGGAGCTTGTCCACACTGTGGACGAGTACATCGACATAGACGCGCTCTTGGGATCGTGCGCAGGCTACGGGGCGATGGCGCGAATGTTGCTGACGCCGGCCTCGTCATGGGCGCGCGGGCGTTTTTCAAGCGAAGGGGAGGGATCCTGATGGGACGTCCTGTTGAATTGAGGTGCGTTCTGTGCGGCTCGACGTACGGGCACGGGGAGGTCGAGTACGTCTGCCCCGCCTGCGGGCTGGACGGGACGCTGGACGTGCTTTACGACTACGATGAGGCGGCTCGCACCCTGACCGCCGACTCTCTCGCCGGGCGGGAGAGATCGCTCTGGCGATACGGGGAGCTTCTGCCGATAGAGGACGGGGCGAACATCCCCGGCCTTTCCGTCGGCTGGACGCCCCTGTACGACTGTCCGGAGCTCGCGCGGGAGTACGGGGTGGCGAAGCTGATGATCAAGGACGACGGGCGGAACCCGACCGGCTCCCTGAAGGACCGGGCCAGCGCGGTGGGAGTCGCCAGGGCGCTTGAGACGGGGCAGACTACGATCGCCTGCGCGTCCACGGGGAACGCAGCCAGCTCCCTCTCCGGCTTCGCCGCGGTCGCGGGATTGCGCAGCTTCATCTTCGTGCCGGAGTCGGCCCCCGCGGCCAAGGTCACTCAGCTGCTGGTCTACGGCGCGAACGTGGTGCTGGTAAGGGGCGACTACGCGGACGCCTTCAACCTGGCGACGGCCGCCATCTACAGGTACGGCTGGTACAACCGCAACTGCGCGATCAACCCCTACCTGGTGGAGGGGAAGAAGACCAGCGCGATGGAGCTGGCGGAGCAGACCGATTGGGACGTGCCGGACACGGTCTTCATCGCGGTCGGTGACGGCTGCTGCATAAGCGGGCTGTACAAGGGCTTCTCGGACCTTAAGCGCACCGGGCTGATCTCTCGCATCCCGAGGATAGTCGGAGTGCAGGCCGAAGGCGCAAGGCCGATCTACGACGCTTTCAAGAGCGGTGCCGAAAGGGTCGCCTTCGGCCCGGCGGACACCGTGGCGGACAGCATCTCCGTCGGAGCGCCCCGCAACTGGGCCAAGGCGCTGCGGGCCGTGCGAGAGTCGGGCGGGGACATGGCGGTCGTCAGCGATGCCGATATTCTGTCCGCTATCCCGGAGATGGCGCGCAGGACGGGCGTGTTCGGCGAGCCGGCCGGATCGGCCGCCTACGCGGGCTTCCGTCAAATGGCCCGAGCGGGTCGGATCGGAAGGGACGAAAAAGTGGCCGTCGTCGTCACCGGCAACGGCCTGAAGGACATAGAGAGTGCGAAAAAGGCGGTCGGCGCGCCGATGGTCTCGGCCCCCGACCTGGATGACTTCAACAGACAACTTGAGAGGAGTGGATTGCAGTGCTAGATAATTCCCAGCAGCTGCTGCGCGACGCGGATCCTGAGATCTTCGCGGCGATCGAGGAGGAGCTCTCGCGCCAGAGGAACGGAATCGAGCTGATAGCCTCGGAGAACTTCGTGTCGAGGGCCGTGATGGCCGCGGCCGGCTCCGTGATGACCAACAAGTACGCGGAGGGCTATCCGCGCGCGAGGTACTACGGCGGATGCGTCTTCGTGGACAAGGCGGAGGACCTGGCCCGCGACAGGGCCAAGGAGCTCTTCGGCTGCGACCACGTCAACGTGCAGCCTCACTCGGGCTCCCAGGCGAACATGGCGGTCTACTTCTCCGTGCTGCAGCCGGGGGACACGATCCTGGCAATGAACCTGGCGCACGGCGGGCACCTGACCCACGGCTCCCCGGTAAACTTCTCCGGCAGGCTTTACAACATCATACCCTACGGCGTAAGCAGGGCCACGGAGACCATAGACTTCGCCGAGGTAGAGCGCCTGGCGATTGAGCACAAGCCGAAGATGATAGTCTGCGGCGGATCCGCCTACCCGCGAGAGATCGACGCGGAGAAGTTCAGGGAGATCGCCGACAAGTCCGGCTCGCTGCTCTTCTTCGACATCGCCCACATAGCCGGCCTGATCGCCGCAGGATGTCACAAGGATCCCGTCCCCTTCTGCGACTTCCTTACCACCACCACTCACAAGACCCTGCGCGGCCCCCGAGGCGGCATGATCATGTGCAGGGAGGAGTACGCCAAGGCGGTGGACAAGAACATATTCCCCGGCATGCAGGGCGGCCCGCTGATGCACATAATTGCCGCCAAGGCGGTGGCCTTCCGCGAGGCCCTTCACCCTTCGTTCAAGGACTACCAGAGGCGGGTAGTGGAGAACGCGCGCGCCCTCGCCGACTCGCTTCTGTCGCTGGACTACCACTTGGTCTCCGGAGGCACGGACAACCACTTGATACTTGTCAATCTGACCGACAAGGGGGTCACCGGCAAGGATGCGGAGGCAGCGCTCGACAAGGCCGGTATCACCGTGAACAAGAACTCGGTACCGTTCGACACTCAGAGCCCGTTCGTCACCAGCGGCTTCCGTGTCGGGTCGCCCGCCGTCACCACGCGCGGCTTCGGAGTCGACGACATGAAGCAGATCGCCGGATGGATAGACAGGGCGATCCGCAACATCCAGAGCGAGAACGAGCTGGCCGCCATAAAGGCCGAGGTGCTGGAGAGCTGCCAAAATCACCCCCTGTATCCGGGGCTTGAGTAGAGGAGGAAGCGCATGTCTTATTCGATAGACCTGACGATCAACGAGCAGGGTTTGAAAAGCGCGGTGGAGCTTGCCAGGAGGCGCAACATAGTCATCCCCACCTTCAAGCAGATGAAGGACCCGGACGTCCACACGCCGCCCGCCATCAAGGAGAGGCTCAAGAAGTCCGGCCTGTGGGACGTGGACCCGGCGAACCTGTTCCGCATCACGTGGAAGAACGAGCCGACCAAGCAGGGTGGCCTCTTCGGCAAGGTCAACTACCTGGAGTTCCCGAAGGAGCTCACAGGAGTGGACGCCCGCATCGTGGCGATCGTCGGCAAGTGGTTCCCCACCGGGGCGCACAAGGTCGGCGCCAGCTTTGGCTGCCTGGCGCCGCGCCTGGTCACCGGACAGTTCGACCCGATGAAGCAGAAGGCCGTCTGGCCGTCCACCGGCAACTACTGCCGGGGCGGCGCCTACAACGCGCAGCTCCTGGGCTGCGAGTCCATCGCCATCCTTCCCGAGGGGATGAGCAGCGAGAGATTCGACTGGCTGAAGACCGTGGCGGGCGAGATAATCGCCACCCCCGGCACGGAGAGCAACGTCAAGGAGATCTACGACAAGGTGTGGGAGCTTCGCCGCACCCGCGACGACATCGTCGTCTTCAACCAGTTCGACGAGATGGGCAACCACCTCTGGCACTACGAGGTCACGGGGAGCGCGATGGAGGAGGTCCTGCGCGAGGTGATGGGCGAGAAGGACCGCTACTTCGGCGTCGTGGTCACCTCCGGCTCGGCCGGCACTACCGCCTGCGGCGACTACCTGAAGAAGCTCCACCCGACCAGCAAGTTCGCAGTGGGCGAGGCGCTCCAGTGCCCGACCCTGCTGGAGAACGGCTTCGGTGCCCACAGGCTGGAGGGGATAGGCGACAAGCACGTTCCCTGGGTCCACAACGTCAAGAACACCGACATGGTCATGGCCATCGACGACGAGGACAGTATGCAGCTCATCCGCCTCTGCAACGAGCCGGAGGGGCTCGAGTACCTCAGGCAGCTAGGCGTGAAGGACGACTTCATCGAGCAGCTTCCGCTGATGGGAATCTCCGGCGCGGCGAACCTGCTGATGGCCGTCAAGATGGCGAAATACTACGAGCTGACGTCCAGGGACGTCATCCTGACCGTGCTGACCGACTCGATGGAGATGTACGGCTCGCGCGTGAAGGAGATGCAGGACGAGGAGGGGCCCTACAGCCTCTGCAAGGCGGCCGCGAACCACGCCCGCCACGTGCTCGGAGTCCGCACCGACGGAGTGCTGGAGCTCACCTACCCGGAGAGAAGGCGAGTGCACAATCTGAAGTACTACACCTGGATAGAGCAGCAGGGCAAGACCTCCGAGGAGCTGAACGCCCAGTGGTACGACGCGGAGGAGTACTGGGGAGCGGTCCAGTCCATGGCTGACGCGATCGACGAGAGGATAGACGAGTTCAACAGACTGACCGGCCTGCTGTAGCGCGCGTTGCTTGTCGTCCGGGCAAGGCAGCCGGTTCGTCATTCCGACGAACAGCGACTTTGTCATTCCAACGAGCTAAGCGAGGTAAGCAGGCGACAGGCGAGGCGAAGCGAGCCTAGTCGTTCGATATCCCGAGAAGCGTAGCGACGAGGGGAGGAATCTCCCCTCCTCTATCTACAACAAAGAAAGAAGGTGTCCCATGATACCATTTGAAAAAATACTGGCCAAGGCCGAGGAGTACAAGCCCCAGATGTCCCGCTTCCTGCGGGATATGATAGCCATCCCCAGCGAGAGCTGCGAGGAGGGCGACGTCATCAAGCGCATCAAGGCCGAGATGGAGCAGTGCGGCTTCGACCGGGTCGAGATCGACCCGATGGGCAACGTGCTCGGCTTCATCGGCAACGGCAAGCACCTGATAGCCATGGACGGCCACGTGGACACGGTCGGCATCGGCGACCGATCCCTGTGGGAGTTCGACCCCTACGAGGGCAAGGAGGACGACGAGCTCATCTTCGGCAGGGGCGCGAGCGACCAGGAGGGCGGCATGGCCTCCATGGTCTACGCGGGAAAGATAATCAAGGAGCTGGGCCTCCCCGGCGACTTCACCCTAATGGTGACAGGCACCGTCCAGGAGGAGGACTGCGACGGCCTCTGCTGGCAGTACATCATTGAGGAGGGCGGCTACAAGCCGGAGTTCGTCGTCATTACCGAGCCGACCTCCTGCAACATCTACCGGGGCCAGCGAGGGCGCATGGAGATAAGGGTCGAGGTAAAGGGCATATCCTGCCACGGCTCCGCCCCGGAGAGGGGCGACAACGCCATCTACAAGATGGCCCCGATCCTGCAGGAGCTTCGCGCTCTTCACGAGAACCTGCTCTACGATCCCTTCCTCGGCAAGGGCAGCCTCACAGTGTCCGAGATCTTCTTCACGTCGCCGTCGCGCTGCGCGGTGGCCGACAGTTGCGCCATCTCCGTCGACCGAAGGCTCACCCACGGCGAGACCTGGGAGATGGCGTTGCAGCAGATCAGGAACCTTCCCGCCGTCAAGGCCGCGAACGGAGAGGTCACGATGTACAAGTACGAGCGCCCCTCCTGGACTGGGCTCGTCTACCCGACCGACTGCTTCTTCCCCACCTGGGTGCTGGAGGAGGACCACGCCGCCTGTAAGACGCTGGTCGACGGCTATAAAGAGCTGTTCAAGAGCGAGCCGCTGGTTGACAAGTGGACCTTCTCGACCAACGGCGTCTCCATAATGGGCCGCTACGACATACCGTGCATCGGCTTCGGGCCGGGGCACGAGGACCAGGCCCACGCGCCAAACGAGCGCACGTGGAAGAGCGAGCTGGTCAAGGCGGCGGCTCTCTACTCGGTCATTCCTTCCATCTACACCGGCAAGTACGCCGGTTGACCAGCGGCCTGGAGGCCGAATAAAGACAACAGGAGGAGAGAGAGGAATGCAGACGCTTTTCAGAGGAAAGCACTTCATAACCCTTCAGGAGTGGACCAAAGAGGAGATCGACACGCTTCTGGACGTCTCCTACGACCTCAAGAAGGACTTCGCCATGGACAGGCCGACCAATTACCTGCCCAACAAGACCGTGTTCCTTATGTTCTTCGAGCAGTCCACACGCACTCGCAACTCGATGGAGGCCGGCATAACCCAGCTCGGAGGGCACGCTCACTACCTCGACACCAGCGGCATGCAGATAGCCCACGGCGAGGTCCCCAAGGACACGGCGGTGATCCTGTCCAGGATGGGTCACGCCATCGCCTGCCGCAACTGCTTCTGGAAGGAGGGCAACGAATACCTGCGCGAGATGGCCAAGTGGTCGCCCGTGCCGATCATCAGCATGCAGGACGACATCTACCACCCTCTGCAGGGAATAGCCGACCTGATGACCATACAGGAGAAGAGGGGGCGCAACAGCAAGGGGCTCAAGGTCTCCGTGATCTGGGCCTATGCAACCACGCACAAGAAGCCGATCTCAGTGCCGCTGTCCCAGGCGTTGCTTTTCCCGCGCTACGGCATGGACGTGACCCTCGCCTACCCGAAGGGCTACGAGATGCCCGACTGGGTCATAGAGCAGGCCAAGAAGAACGCTCTCGAGAACGGCGGCTCCTTCCGCATCACAAACGACCAGGAGGAGGCCTACCGCGACGCGGACGTTGTCATCCCGAAGAACTGGGGCAACTGGGTGACAAACGAGAGCAAGGATGTCATAGACAGCACTCTCGAGGCCAACAGGCACTGGAAGTGCACCGAGCAGCGCATGGCCCTGACGGATCCGAAGTCGATCTACATGCACGCCCTGCCCGCGGACAGGGTGAACGAGGTGGAGGACTCCGTCATCGACGGGCCTCACTCGGCGATCTACGACGAGGCGGAGAACAGGCTGCACACTGCCAAGGCCGTCATGGCCCTGACGATGGGCGGCAGGTAGGAAGTTTTCGATGCCGCGCCCTCCCTTCGCGGGCGCGGCCCGCCCGTGCTATACTCGAGAGGCGGCGTTCGAGGCGTGTCCGCCTCGTCGGTGCCGCTCGCTTCAAGAGGAGCGCATGACTGGAGGATCGAACGGATGTACGATCTTGTGATTCGAGGTGGCTCGGTGGCAACGGCGGACGGAGTGCTGTTCACCGATGTCGCCGTGCTGGGCGAGAGGATCTGCGCACTGGGAGGCGGGCTCGAGGGTCGTGAGACCATCGACGCGACGGGCAAGATAGTCCTGCCTGGGGTCATCGACCCTCACGTCCACTTCGCCCTGCCCGTGGGCGATTATGTCTCCAGCGACGACTTCTACTCCGGCGGTGTCGCCGCGGCCTGCGGCGGAGTGACGACCGTGATCGACTTCACCGTCGGCGCGTCGGAAAGGAGCATACCGGAGGACATCGAGAATCGCCTGGAGGACGCAAAGTCCTCCGTGATCGACTACGCCCTGCACGGCGAGGTGGTGGGCTGGAGGCCCGGCAGGGTGGACGAGATGAGGGAGGCTGTCTCCCTTGGGGTTAAGAGTTTCAAGTTCTTCACGGCCTACGGCGCCTCCGGAAGAAGGACGGACAACGGTCAGATGCTGCAGGCCTTCCAGGCCATCGCTGAAATGGATGCTGTCGCGGTGGTCCACGCGGAGGACGAAAGCGTGATAGAGAGCCTGTCCGCTCAGCTTTCCAACGAAGAGTGGGGTAGGATGGACAGCCTCGCCAAGGTCCGCCCCGACGTGTGCGAGGCCCTGGCGGTGAACGCGGTGGGCTGGCTGGCCGCCCGGACAGGGGCCGGCTGCCACATAGTCCACCTCAGCTCCGCCCTCGGGCTGGAGGAGGCCCGGCGCGCCCGCGAGAGGGGAGCCAAGCTTACCACGGAGACCTGCCCCCAGTACCTGCTGCTGACGTCGGAGGCCTACAGGGCGCAGGACGGTCATCTCTTGTCCGCGGCCCCCGCTCTTCGCAGCGGTGAGGACAACGAGGCCCTCTGGGCGGCCCTGTCGTCCGGCGAGGTGAACTTCGTCGCCACGGACCACTGTCCCTTTACCAGGACGCAGAAGGAGTGGAGGGGTGCGTTCGACCGGCTGCCGGGCGGTCTTCCCGGCGTGGAACTGATGCTCCCCCTTCTGTACTCTGAGGGAGTGGTCAAGGGGAAACTGTCCCTTAGCGACCTTGCGGCGATCACGTCGGAGCGTGCGGCCAAGCGGTACGGACTCTACCCGCGCAAAGGCTGCCTGATGCCCGGCGCAGACGCCGATATAGTGATCTTCGACCCCGACGAGGCCTGGAGCGTTCGGGCCGGGGCGCTCAGGATGAACGTGGATTTCTCTCCCTACGAGAACATGGAGCTGACCGGCAGGACCTGGCGGACCATCTCGCGGGGCGAGGTGGTGTATGCGGACGACCGCTTCCTTGGGAAGAAGGGCAGGGGTCGTTTCCTTAAGCGTTGAGCGTGTTGCTTTTCAGCGACCGGTTTTGAGGAGGAATGTAAGGTTATGCACGTGCCGAGCGATATCGAGATTGCACAGGGGGCGGAACTCCGTCCCGTAACGGAGATAGCGAAGAAGCTGGGGATAGGGGAGGACGAGCTGGAGCTCTACGGCCGCTACAAGGCCAAGGTCGGGCCGTCTGCCTGGGAGAGGGTCAAGGACGGGCCGGACGGCAAGCTGATCCTCGTCACGGCGATAACCCCGACTCCCGCCGGGGAGGGCAAGACCACCACGACGGTCGGTCTCGCGGAGGCCCTGACCAGGAGGGGCAAGAGGGCAGCTATGGCCGTCCGCGAGCCGTCGCTGGGCCCCAGCTTCGGGATCAAAGGCGGCGCGGCGGGCGGCGGCTACAGCCAGGTGCTCCCGATGGAGGACATCAACCTGCACTTCACCGGGGACCTGCACGCGATAACGACGGCCCATAACCTGATCTCCGCGATGGTGGACAATCACATGCAGCAGGGCAACGAGCTGAACCTGGACCCGAGGAGGATAGTCTGGCGGCGCGTGATGGACCTGAACGAGAGGGCCCTCCGGAACGTCATAGTCGGCCTCGGCGGCAGGACGAACGGAGTGCCTCGCGAGAGCGGCTTCGACATCACGGTGGCGTCCGAGGTGATGGCGATCCTCTGCCTGTCGACCGACCTGATGGACCTGAAGGCCCGTATCTCCAGGGCGGTGGTGGGCTACACCTACGACGGCAAGGCGGTGACGGTCGGTGACATAGGAGCTGCCGGAGCGGCGACGGTCGTGCTGAAGGATGCGATCAAGCCGAACCTGGTTCAGACCCTCGAGGGGACTCCCGCCTTCATACACGGCGGCCCGTTCGCGAACATCGCCCACGGCTGCAACTCCATCCAGGCTACCCGCCTGGGGCTGAAGCTGTCCGACTACTTCATCACGGAGGCGGGCTTCGGCGCGGACCTGGGAGCGGAGAAATTCCTCGATATCAAGTGCCGCATGGCGGGGCTGAAGCCATCCGCGGTGGTCATAGTCGCGACCGTGCGCGCTCTCAAGATGCACGGCGGCAGGAAGAAGAACGAGCTCGGCCACGAGGACCTCCTCGCGCTCGAGAAGGGCATGACGAACCTCGAGAAGCACATAGAGAACGTCGCCGTGTTCGGCCTGCCGGCGGTGGTCGCGATCAACCGCTTTCCGGGGGACACCGAGGCGGAGCTGGCCCTGGTGGAGAAAAAGTGCAACTCGCTCGGCGCCTCCGTCGCCCTTTCCGAGGTCTGGGCGAAGGGCGGAGAGGGCGGCCTCGACTTGGCCGACAGGGTGATAGAGGCGTGCGAGAAGCCGTCGAACTTCGCCTACCTATACGACGAAAGCCTCTCTCCCAAGGAGAAGATGGACGTAATAGCCAGGAAGGTCTACGGTGCCGACGGCGTCGTCTTCACCGACCAGGCGGAGAAGGACCTCGCCCTGGTGCACGAGCTCGGCAAGGACGACCTACTGGTCTGCATGGCCAAGACCCAGTACTCCCTCTCCGACGACCCGGCGCTGCTTGGACGCCCCTCCGGCTTCAAGATAACCGTGCGCGAGGTCAGGCTGTCGGCGGGGGCGGGCTTCCTGGTGGCTGTGACTGGCGCGATAATGACGATGCCCGGACTGCCGAAGAAACCGGCCGCCCTGTCAATAGACATAGACGCCGACGGGCGGATCTCCGGGCTGTTCTAGGAGGGATGATGACATGACGGCAAAGATACTCGATGGCAGGAAACTGGCCTCGGAGATAAGGTCGGAGATAAAGGACAGGACCATTCTGCTCAAGCAGAGGGGCGTCACCCCCGGCCTGGCGGTGATCCTCGTCGGCGAGGACCCGGCATCCAAGGTCTACGTTGGACAGAAGGAGAAGGGCTGCCTTGAGGCGGGCTTCGCGTCGTTCCTGCACAGATTGCCCGAGTCGACGAGCCAGGAGGAGCTCCTGGCCCTTATAGAGAGGCTGAACAACGACAGCAACGTGCACGGGATCCTGGTGCAGCTTCCTCTGCCGAAGCAGATAGACCCGGACACGGTGCTCGCCGCCATCCTTCCCGAGAAGGACGTGGACGGCTTCCACCCGGTGAACGTAGGCCGCCTGGTGACGGGGCTTCCGGCCTGCGAGCCTTGCACGCCGAAGGGCATAATGCGTCTGCTCAAGAGCACGGGCATCCCCATCGCGGGCAAGGAGGCAGTGATAATCGGACGCAGCAACATAGTCGGCAAGCCGGTCGCGCTTATGCTGCTGGCGGAGAGCGCGACGGTCACCATCTGTCACAGCCGGACGGAGGACCTCGCCGGCCACGCAAGGCGCGCGGATATACTGGTGGCGGCGGTGGGGAGGCCCCGCTTCGTCACCGGCGACATGGTCAAGGAGGGCGCGGTGGTGATCGACGTGGGGATTAACAGGCTGGAGGAGGGGCTTGTCGGTGACGTGGACTACGAGCCGGCTGCCGAGAGGGCGTCCTGGATAACGCCAGTCCCCGGAGGAGTCGGCCCAATGACGATAGCCATGCTGCTCGAGAACACGCTGGAGCAGGCGGAGAAGACGGCCTCGGCCGCTCGATGACTTTATCCGAAGGGGAGGGGAGTAGTGTGGCTTTGCTTGTTGACATGACTCTCGGTCGGTTCACCGACGAACTGGCGGCCGACACGGCCGCGCCGGGGGGCGGGAGCGTCGCGGCCCTGTCGGGTGCCCTCGCGGCGTCGCTGGTCTCGATGGTCTGCCGCCTCACGATAGGCAAGAAGGGCTACGAGGAGTTCGAGGAGGAGGTCAAGGAGGTGCTGGGCGAGTCGGACGGGCTTCGCCGCACCCTTCTCGACGCCATCGACATAGACGCGAAGGCGTTCGAGAAGGTGATGGAGGCTTTCGCCGCCCCCAAGGGGACCGACGATGAGAAGGCCGAGCGGCGCGAACTCATCCAGTCCGCCTTCAAGGGCGCGTGCGAGTCTCCGAGGGACACGGCCATTGGCTGCCTCCAGGTGCTTCGACTGTGCGCCCGAATCGCGGATAAGAGCAACACGAACGCCGCCAGCGACCTCGGCGTCGCCGCCACTGTCGCGCTCGCCGGGCTGGAGGGCGCTGTGATGAACGTCTTCATCAACCTGTCGTCCATAAAGGACGAGGACTACGTGGACGACATGGAGTCGCAGATGGAGACTCTGCACGAGGAAGGGGCTATACTAAAGGCCGGCGTCCTTCGAGTCGTGCCGGGAGACCTATAGGCCGGGGACCGGCTCATGAAGAGGATCCTGATCCTTCACGGCGTCAATTTGGGGATGCTGGGGAGGCGAGACCCGGCCCACTACGGCACCGAGGCCCTGGGCCTTATAGATGAGCGTCTGCGCCGCCTCGGCGCGGAGCTCGGAGCCGAGGTCGAGTCCTTCCAGACGGACTCGGAGGGGGAGATGTGCGCCATGATCCACCGGGCGGTGGAGGACCGGGTGGACGGAGTGGTCATCAACGCCGGCGCTTGGTCTCACTACAGTCTGGCCATCAGGGACGCGCTGGAGATGCTGAAGGTTCCCGTCGTCGAGGTCCACATGTCGAACATCCACGCCAGGGAGGAGTTCAGGAGCACCTCCGTGCTGGCCGGGGTGGTGAAGGGGCAGATCTGCGGATTCGGGGCGGAGAGCTACATGCTCGGCCTCAGGGCCGTCGTGGGTGCCGTCTAGCCTTGAAATGTCCGAAAGGGCGGCATTTTCCGACCGGGGGACTCTCTCCCCCGGTCTTTCGTTAAAAACCGAGCGTCAGAAGCAGCCTGACTACCGTCCCCGCCGCCAGGGCGGATGCGAACATTATCCCCATCGACGCCCACAGTTTGCGGCCCCCGAGCTCCCTCCAAAGCACTATGAAGGTCGCCACGCACGGAAAGGTCATGGAGAGGGTCACGGTTGCGACGACCAGTTGCTCAGGGGTGAGCCCGAGCGCGCCCAGCAGGCCCATCGCAACGTCCTTTCTCAGTATGCCGAGCAGTATCGGGGCCGACGCCTCGGGGGGAAGCCCCAGCAGGCCGTTGAACACCGGCGCGAGCAGCCGCGACAGAAGGGCGGTCACCCCGGTCGCCTCCAGCAGCCCGATCGCCAGGATTCCGACGAGGACAAGAGGGACGGCCTCTATCAGGAAGCCTCTCACTCTCATCCATAGCTTCATCCCCAGGGACTTGAACGAAGGTATGCGGTAGGGGGGAATCTCGACTATCAGCTCCGGGCTGAATCCGGGCAGGAACGAGTGAAGGGCTCGTCCTATGATAAGCCATGAGGCGATCAGGGTGGCGTACACCATCAGCACCCATTCCATCCCGAGGTCGCCCACCGTGCCGATTATCATCGCCTGCAGACCCGCACAGGGGATGGCCACGGAGATCAGGGTGGCCGCGATGAACCTCTCCCTTTCCGAGTCCAGCACCCTGGTGGCGAGAATGCCGGGCACGTTGCAGCCGAGGCCGAGCAGCGAAGGCACGATTGCGAAGCCGTGCAGCCCCATGCGGTGGAGCAGCGCGTCGAATATCACGGCGAGGCGCGGCAGGTAGCCGAAGTCCTCAAGCAGGCCGAGCACCAGGTAGAAGGCCGCGACGTAGGGCAGAACCATCGCGAGCGGCACGTACAGCCCGGTAGACAGCAGCCCGAGGCTCTGCTCGAAGTCTATCGTCCCGTCGATCAGGCGGCCAACGACGATGTCGTGCAGCGCCCCCTCCCCTCCGAGCAGGGAAGAGACCCTCATGTTCAGAGGCAGCAGCCACGCCTCGAAGACAGGATCGAGCACCTCCTCGATGACCCCCTCCCCCAGCAGGCGAATGGAGGCGAAGCTGCCCGCTATCACGAGCAAGCCGATCAGCAGCCCCCAGAAGGAGTCGACCGACGCGTCCTCCAGCCTGTCCAACAGGGTGTGATGCCTGTGGCTGACCCTCTGAACCCTCTCGATTATCTCGCCTATTGCGTTCCATCGGTCGTCCTTGCCGGGCACGACCCGCTCGCCCGAGCCTTCGACGGCCAAGCCGCCGGGGCTCGCCTCGGGAAGCCTGTCCAACAGCTGGCTTATCCCCTCTCCTGTCACTGCGACAGTGGGTTGCACCGGGACCCCGAGGAGCATCTCGAGCTCCTCCACGTCTATCTCAATCCCCTTGTGACGCGCCTCGTCTACCATGTTCAGGGCTACCACGACCGGCAGGCGGCGCTCCATCGTCTGGAATGCGAGGAAGAGGTTGCGCTCAAGAGCAGTGGCGTCCAGCACCAGTATCACCGCGTCGGCCCCCTCGTCGACCATGCGCTGCGCGACCTCCTCCGCCTCGTTCGTCGGCGAGAGGGTGTACGAACCCGGCACGTCTATCACTCGCCAGACCTCGTCTCCGCGGCGGTACCATCCCTCCAGAAAACCCACGGTAGTCCCGGGGTAGTTGGACGAGACGGCGTGCACCCCGGTGATTCGCGTGAACAGGGCGCTCTTGCCCACGTTGGGGTTGCCGACGAGCAGCAGCCTCTTGGTATCGGACGCCGCTTCATCCATTGGATGACTCCCTCTCCGGAACCGGGAGCACGAAGACGTTGGACGAGATGTTCCAGCCGACCGCGATCTGCCTGCCGTCCAATATCAGGGTCACCGGGCCGTGAAAGGGCATCCCGGAGATCTTCTCCACGACCTTGCCGACTCTCAGGCCGAGTGCCTCCAGCCTCTGGGCGCAACAAGCGCCGGTCATGCCTCCTATGCTCTTCGGCGAGGAGATGCTGACGATGCGCCCCGACGCTCCGTTCGGAAGGTCGCGCAGAGACACGGCGCCGGAATGCTCGAATGGACGAGGGCGGCCCGCGGTGCGGGACAGGTGGTGAAGTATCCTCATCTCGCCTCGCCGCCTCTCTTGGCCCTGTTTCTTGCGCGGAGCTGGCCGCAGGCCGCGTCGATATCCTTGCCCCTCTCCCGGCGGATCTCGTTCTCGATGCCCAGCTTTGTCAGTATGGCCGAGAACTCCTTCACCCGCCCCGCGGACGACCTGGCATAGACAGGATCGCCCGGGTGGGAGGGCGGCACCGGGTTGTACGGGATAAGGTTGACGTAGACGGACAGCCCCGACAGCAGGGCGGCGGTCTCGTAGGCGTGGTCCGGCTCGTCGTTGACCTTCTGAAGCATCACGTACTCGACCGTAATTCGCTCCCCGGTCCTCTGCCAGTACGTCCTCATCGCGTCCACGAGCGCTCCTACGGAGTACTTGCGGTTCACCGGCATGATCTTGCTGCGCAGCGAATCGTTCGGCGCGTGAAGGGAGACGGAAAGCCGCACCGGTATGTAGAAGTCGGCGAGCTCCAGTATTCCCGGGACTATCCCGCATGTCGATATGGTGATGTGCCTGGCCCCGAGGTTGCGCATCTTCGGCGAGTGCAGGTTCTCAATGGACTTGAAGACGGCGGCCGTGTTCAGCAGAGGCTCCCCCATGCCCATGTAGACGACGTTCTCGATGTTCCTGCCGAGTCGTTTCTCCATTGCCAGAAACTGGCCGACTATCTCGCCCGTCGTCAGGTCACGCGAGAAGCCTGACCTTCCGGTGGCGCAGAATGAGCAGGAGAGAGGGCAGCCCGCCTGGCTGGAGATGCATGCCGTGGTGTGCGAGCCCTGGGGTATCATCACCGCCTCGACCTGCTCGCCGTCGTAGAGCTGAAAGAGGAACTTCCTGGTTCCGTCCTTCGACTCGTCCTCGCGCACCGTTATGGGCGGCAGGACGAGGAGCTCGTAGGCAAGCCTCTCCCGGAGCTCCTTCGACAGGTTTGTCATCTCGTGCACGTTGAATACTTTCTTTCCGTAGATCCACTGGCAGAGCTGGTCGGCCCTGTACTTGGGCAGTCCCCATCTGCTGACGCAGGCCTCGACCCACTCCTCGTAGGAGAGGTCGAGGGCGTTCACCGTTTCACTCATCTAACTTCCTCCTGAAGAATCGCAATCACCCTGTCGGATTGTATGCGGTGATAATGTCGCGGAAGAGATGTTCCTGTCGACTGATGTTCTATCGATCGCCGTCTTCGCCACCGTCGTACCGGGCCTGGTCCGGATTATCTTGCAGCGAGCGTGCTCCCGAGGCCAGGAAGGCCTGTATCTCGGCCCTCGAGCTCTCCCTGTTCGCCTCTTTTTCGGCGTACATCCTCCTGTCCGCCTCCCTCTGCAGCGTCTCGATGCTTCTCCCGTCCTGATGGTTGCACGCGGATCCGCACGCGATACTGAGCGGCAGGGCCCCCTCCTGTTTTTTGTAGTTGGCTATTCCGTCCTTGATCCTCTTTATCACCTTCTCTCCCGTGTCGGGGGCGGAGTCGGGCAGCAGGAAGGTGAACTCGTCCCCGCCGATTCGCGAGACGTGGTCAGACTCGCGCCTTGCGGCGTTGGCGAGCACCTGGGCGGCGGCTATCAGGAGCTCGTCGCCCGTCCTGTGGCCAAGGGAGTCGTTTATCAGCTTCAGCCCGTCTATGTCGCACACTACGATGGTGACGGTGTTCGAACGCTTGGCGTCGAGCGCCTCCATCACCTCTATGAAGTAGGCCCTGTTGTGAAGCCCTGTGAGGCTGTCCAGGTAGGATTTGTCGCGAAGATCCCTGGTGTTCTCCTTTACCCTGATCGCCATGGAGTTGAACGCCATTCCGAGCATCCGGAACTCGCTGGGCGATTCCTCCAGCTTCCGGGTGTCGAGGGTCTCGAACCTCCCCTCCTCCATGGTTCTCACGCCGCGGAGGAGGAGCTTGAGAGATCGCTCCACCAGGCTGAACAGCCTTCGGGTTGTGATCAACTGAATAAAGAATAGGGCAAGTCCTACGACAAGCATGTAGAGCAGGTTGGCCTTGATCGGTGCTAGGAATTCCTGGTAGTCCACCTGGGCGATCAGATAAAAAGAGGTTTTATCCAATTTCTTTCCCTTGGCGAAGTAGTTCGAGCCATCGCAGTCCGTGCAAAGAAGGGAAGAAGCGCCTGACAGGCGCTCGGGGCTGTGAGGCTTCCCCTCGGAGCCGCTGTCCGTGATTATTTCGATTGACTCGCCCTTGGAGTTCAGCAGGTGGAAGCGCCCGGTCTCTCCGAACCTGGTCGAGAGGATGGTTCTGATTATCGTGTCGAAGGATATCGAGCCCGCGACCACTCCCCTGAACTCCCTGTCGATCATCAGCGGCGCTGAGAAGACGACGACCGGCATCTCGGAGAGCCTTCCGTAGAAGACGTCGGTTATAAAGGCCCTTCCCTCTTGCCCCTCCTTAAAGTAGTCCCGGTCCGACAGATCTATCTCCCGGGAGGCCAGAGCGCCAAGATTGCTCTGTACCAAGGGTTGTCCGGAGGTGTCCAAGTATGCAATATTGAGAAAGCTGGAGTTGACTCCGGCTATGCGACTGAAGTCCGAGAGCATTCTCTCCTGGTCCTCGGCCCGCACCGACGGCAGGTTCGCTATCGAGCGGATGAAGTCCAGATTTATCGAAAACCAGCGCTCAAGGGCAACGGACTGCATCTCCAGGGCGTTGGCTATTGTCCGCTCCGTCGCCTGCGACACCCGCAGGAGCTCCGCAAGGCCGACAAATGCCAAAAAGACGACCAAGGCCGCTGCGAAAAGCTTTCGGTATCGTCTTAAAATATCTCTGACACTCCCAGGGCTTGCGGCCATCCGGGCAACCTCCCACGACTTGCATCGATAATGAGTCATTGTACCATGCCGCCCCTGTTTTTGGCAGGAGAACCCCTTCATTTTGAAAAGAATGAGAAGAAACGTAGACATTATTTTCCTTAAGGGTATGCTTAATTAAATATCGATAACAATATTCATTAGAGGAGGGTGCTTTATGAAGAGAATCTGTCTCTGGGCTGCTGTGACGGCCCTGTTCGCCTTTTCATGCCTTGCCGTGCCGGGGGCCTTGACATCGTATGCGTCGGAGGGTGGTCTGCTGCTGACCTCGGTCGGACAGAGCCCGGACGCGACCATGATACGGGTCGTCCTGAGGAAGATGAAGATCGACGCCGAGAATCAGCCTCTGCTCAAGGCGGATGAGATCGGCGAAGGGAAGATCCTGGTGGCGGTGGTGGGGGGAAGCTCCAAGGGCCTCGGTGCCGCTGGGATTGACAAGGACCAGGAGAACGATAGGGTCGGCGCCCTCCTCGAGGCAGCGGGGAAGGCCGGGATCAAGATCCTCGTGATGCACGTAGGGGGGGAGGGCAGGAGGGGCGCACTCTCCGACGCCTTCATCGAGACGGCCGTGCCTTACGCCGACGCCCTGATAGTCGTGGACGGGGGCAACGACGACGGCCTGTTCGACCGGCTGATCGAGGGCAAGGGAGTGAAGCTGCTGACGGCGCCCAACGTGAGCGGGACGGCGGAGCCTCTGAAGAGCGTCCTGTCAGGGTGGGGAGTCTCCGCCCAGTAGGCGGTGCAGAGCATGGACTGGTTCTGGCCGGAGGGGCTATATACGATCGTCATGGTGGGGAGCTTCATCTTCGGATCGTTCGCGCTAAAGCTCCCGATAGCGGTCGCCCTCTCGGGTGCGGCGGTTGTAGGCGCCCTGGTCGGCGGCGAATGGTTTCCCGTTAGACATATCGTGGAGGGGATGTTCGGGTACCTTGACACGATACTGATAATAGCCACGGCCATGATCTTCATGAAGTCGGTCCAGAGGTCGGGGCTACTGGAGAGTTTGGCGGCATGGGTGATCCGAAAGTTCCGTCGCAGGCCCCTGCTGCTGAGCATCGGGTTGATAGTTATAATAATGGCCCCCGGCATGATAACCGGCTCTTCCACGGCGGCGGTGCTGACGACCGGCGCTCTGGTCGCACCGGTGCTGATGCGCTTGGGGGTGACGAGGACCAAGACCGCCGCGGTGATTGCCATGGGCGCCATCTACGGCATGATCGCGCCTCCGGTCAACGTACCGGCGATGATCATAGGGGGCGGCATAGACATGCCGTACGTAGGGTTCGCCCTGCCTCTCCTGGTATGCACTGTGCCCCTGGCTATCTTCTCCGCCCTGACCCTGGTATACCCATCGCTGAAAAAAGGTTCAGGCAGCGACGAAGAGCTGGAGGTGGAGCTCAAGAGGATGGAGGAGACGCCCCTGTCGCTGCGGCTGGCGACTCCCGTGCTGGTGGTGGCGGTCCTGATGACGGGGGAGCAGTTCTTCCCCTCCTTCTGGCCCGCGCTGGGGATGCCGGTGATCTTCCTGTTGGCCTCCCTGTCGGCCCTGATGTCGGGCGGCAGGAGGTTCGACTTCATCGACTCGTCCACCGAGGCCCTTAACGACGCCATCCCAGTGCTGGGGATCCTGATGGGTGTGGGGATGTTCATCCAGATCATGACCCTTACCGGGGTGCAGGGCTTCCTGGTGGTCTCGGTGCTGGCCCTCCCCGCCTGGCTTATGTACCTGGGCATAGCGACGTCGATACCCCTGTTCGGGGCTGTGTCGGCCTTTGGCGCGGCCTCCGTGCTGGGGGTGCCCTTCCTGCTGGCCCTGCTGGGCAGAAACGAGATCATGGTCGGCTCGGCCCTCAGCCTCATAGCGGGGCTGGGAGACCTGATGCCGCCCACGGCCCTCGCGGGAATCTTCGCCGCGCAGGTCGTGGGGGAGGAGAACTATTTCAAGGTGCTTCGCATCTGCCTGCCCCACGGGGTGCTTACGGCAGGGTGGGGCATCCTCGTGATAGTCTACGCGAACGAGATCATGGGCTTCCTGCCCTGAGGAGGAGATGGACATGACTCTTGTGTATCGCGCGATCGTACTTTTCATCCTCCTTCTGACGGTGCGCTGTCAGTTCAGGGAGAGGGATTTTTGGAGACAGGCAACGGCGGCGTTGGTGGTTGTGCCCCTGCTGCTTCGCCTGCTCATGATAAAGTAAGGGGGCGACTTGATGAAACTTAAAGGAACGCCCCTGACGGCGGCGATTCTGCTTCTGGCGGCGATCGGACTTGCCGCGATGGCGGGCGCTTCATTCATGGCGATGTGGAAGGACGACGTCCTCGTGCCCGCGCCGGGCTTCGAGAAGAAGATGCTTAGCGACTGGTTCGACGGCCTTGCAGGTTCTCCGGGGGACACGCCGGTCTACGTGCAGCAGGGGGGAGAACCGGGCGGCACCGTGTTGATCCTGGGAGGAACTCACCCGACCGAGCCTGCCTCGATGGTCGCGGCGACCCTGTTCCTGGAGCGAGCCGAGGTAGTCAAGGGCAGGCTGATTGTGATCCCGCAGGCCAACATGCTTGGCTTCACGCACAACTCCCCGCAGGAGGCTCACCCGCAGAGCATATCCTTCGAGGCCCCGGACGGAAGCAGGAGGGTATTCCGATTTGGCTCCCGCCTGACCAACCCTCTTTACGAGTGGCCCGCGCCCGACATCTACATCCACCCCGCGTCAGGGCAGCAGCTCCCGGGCAAGGAGAGAGGAAACATCAACCGATGCTATCCGGGCATCCCGGATGGATCGGTCACGGAGCAGGCGGCCTACGCTATAACTGAGATGATCAAGATCGAGGGGGTCGACCTGTCGATAGACCTGCACGAGGCATCGCCAGAGTACCCGGTGGTGAACGCGATAGTCGCTCATGAGAGGAGCATGGAGCTGGCCGCCATGACCACGATGGACCTGGAGATGGCGGGGATCCCGATGCGACTGGAACCGTCGCCGAAGAACCTGCGCGGACTGACGCACAGGGAGTGGGGGGACTACACTGATACGATGCCGGTGCTGATGGAGGCGGGCAACCCGGTGCAGGGGCGCCTCCGCGGCAGGACGGACGAGAGGCTCGCCCTCACCGGGGAGGACAAGGCCTATGTGAAGGCCGCGGGCCTCGGAAGGCTCTACATCCCCTACGACGGTGACCAGAGGATCGAGTACAGGGTGGGGAGGCACGTAGCGTCGATAATGGTCTTCCTGGAGAATCTTGATCTCCTGGAGCCCGACAAGGGAGTGCTTCTGGAGGGCATCCCCTCGTTCGATGATCTGCAAGAGAAGGGCGTCGGGGCCTTCCTTTCGCCCATGGAGTTGTAATGCAGTGGTTTCAAAAAAATACAGGAGGTGTTGTGAGATGAGAAGGTATCTATCGGCGGCGCTTGTGCTGCTCCTCGTCATGGCGGCGGGGGCATGTGCGGCGGAGTTCGAGGTGCGCGACGTCTATTCGCGCAGGGGAATGGTCTCGTCGGCGCACGAGCTCGCCTCCCGGGCGGGCGTCGAGATCATGGAGAGGGGCGGCAACGCCATAGACGCGGCCGTGGCCACCATGCTCGCGCTGAACGTGGTGGAGCCGAACGCCTCGGGCTTAGGAGGAGGCGGCTTCTCGACCATACGCTTCGCAAAGACGGGCGAGGTCGTCGAGCTGGACTACAGGGAGATAGCACCCCTGTCCGCCACGAAGGACATGTACGCTTCCGAGGCCTCCAAGAAGGCCAGGGAGTCCGTGCTCGGAGGCAAGGCCGTCGGAGTCCCCGGGATCGTGATGGGAGTCTTCACGATGCTGGAGAAGTACGGTACCATGACCTTCGCCGAGGTCGCCGAGCCGGCGATTCGCCTCGCGGAGGAGGGCTTCGAGGTTCACCCGATGCAGAACGGCATAATCAACGACGAGTACGACAAGCTCGCCAAGTACAGCCCGGTCTGCGCATTCCTTCCCGACGGGCTTCCCGCCGAGGCTGGCTCGATACTGAAGCAGCCGGAGCTCGCCGGGGCGTTCAGACTGTTGGCGAAGGACGGCCCGAACGCCTTCTACAGAGGCCCGATAGGCGAGGCGGTGGTGGCCGCTGTCAACGGAGCGGGCGGCGACATGTCCATGAAGGACCTCAACAACTACAGCATGGAGATCAGGACGCCGGTCAAGGGAACCTACCGGGGCTACTCCATATACTCGACGCCCCCGGCGTCCAGCGGCGGCACCCACATAGTGCAGCTTCTTAACATAATGGAGAACTTCCAGGTCAGCTCCTGGGGTCACAACTCGCCGACCTATCTTCACCACCTCGCCGAGGCGATGAAGATGGTCTTCGCCGACCGCCAGCGCTACATGGCGGACACCGCTTTCGTGGACGTTCCGCTCAAGGGCCTTGCGAGCAAGGAGTACGCCAGGACCCAGGCGGACAAGATCACCCCGTTCGAGGCCGCGGCAGAGGTGCTACCCGGCAACCCATGGCGTTACGACGAGGCCAAGGAAGTGGCATACCAGGGGCACGACGGCAACAAGCACGTCTCCACGAGCTCCTTCTCCGTGGTCGATGCGGCCGGCAACATTGTGGCGTCGACCAACACGGTCAACTTCTTCTTCGGCTCCGGGGTGGTAGTGCCCGAGTACGGGATCGTCCTCAACAACGAGATGGACGACTTCGCTCAGGATCCGGCGAGCGTGAACGCGCCCGAGCCCGGAAAGCGTCCCCTCTCCTCGATGTCGCCGACCATTGTGATCGACCCGGAGGGACGGCCCTTCATGACCCTCGGCTCGGCCGGCGCGATGAGGATCATCACGGCGCTCAGCCAGATCATAATGAACGTGGTCGACTTCGGGATGACCATGGACGAGGCCATCGAGCAGCCCCGCATCTTCAACTCCGCAGGTGGCGGCAAGGCGGGACAGCTCCTTGTCGAGGGCGGGATCAGCCCGAAGACAGCGACCTTCCTTCGCTTCATGGGGCACGACGTGGTCGAGCGCGACCGCGACGGCTACTTTGGCACCGCCCAGGGCATAATGTTCAACTACTCCGTGCCCAAGGCGAGCCGGTTCAGGATAAACGGCGGCGCGGACAGCAGGCGGTTGGGGGTCCCGGTGGGTTTCTAAGAGAGGACCGTTGCTATATACTGGAGGCGGGGCCGGATCTCTCGGCTCCGCCTTTTTCGTCGTTTTACACATATGTTGAAGGGCAGGGGATGGACTGTGGAGAGTGGACCCAAGGTCGCAGTCATAGGCAGCGCGAACATGGATCTCGTCACCATGACCCCGCGCATGCCCAGGATAGGCGAGACGCTGGAGGCGCGTACCTTCTTCACCGGCTTCGGCGGGAAGGGGGCAAACCAGGCGGTGGCGGCGGCCCGCCTGGGCGCCGACGTCCTGATGGTCGCGAAGATCGGAGACGATATGTTCGGCTCGGAGATGAAGCGAAACTTCGAGGAAAACGGGGTGGACGCCCGCTTCGTCGAGACGGTGAGCGGCTGTCCGACCGGGGTGGCGACCATCTCGGTGGACGATGCCGGGAACAACTGCATCATGATCGTCAAGGGGGCCAACGGGGAGCTCTCGCCGGAGGACATATCCAGGGCCGCCCCCTCTCTGAGAGGGAGCGGCATGATGCTGCTTCAGCTGGAGATTCCAGTCGAGACAGTCTACTCCGCAATTGATCTCGCTCGAAGAGAGGGGATCCCGGTACTGCTCAACCCCGCGCCCGCGATGAAACTGGAGCAGAAATACCTGCGGATGGTGGACTTCCTCGCGCCCAACGAGACAGAGCTGGAGATGATCACCGGTATGCCAGCGACCACGCCGGAGGAGGCCCTTTTGGCGGCGAGACATCTTGTCGGCCTTGGAGTGCCTGCGGTTATAACGACCCTTGGGGCTAGAGGGTCGCTTTATGTTGACGCCGAGGGACACTTTTTTGCCGAGCCTCTTCCCGTGAAGCCTGTCGACTCCACAGGGGCTGGGGACGCCTTCATCGGGGGCTTCGCCTTCCACTACCTCAAGTCGGGAGACGTTAGAGAGGCCATGAACATGGCCAACCGGTACGCGGCTGTATCGACTCTCAGGGCGGGGACCCAGGCCTCCTTCCTCGGGATGGACGAGTTCAAGAGGACAATCAGGGAGATGGAGAGATGAGCCGGGATCTTGCCAAGTACATTGACCACACACTGCTCAAGCCGGACGCGACCCCGGCGGACGTGTCCAAACTGTGCGCCGAGGCCCGAGAGTTCGGCTTCGCGTCCGTCTGTGTGAATGGAGGCTTCGTGCGACAGGTCGCACGGGAGCTCAAGGGATCCGGCGTGATGACCTGCTCTGTTGTCGGCTTTCCCCTAGGTTCCGGCACGACCGGGTCGAAGGCCTTCGAGGCCTCGGAGGCCGTAGAGAACGGTGCGTCCGAGATAGACATGGTCATAGCCGTGGGCAGGCTGCTCTCGGGCGACGAGGAGTACGTTCGGGAGGACATTCGAGCCGTGGTCGAGGCCTCCGGCGGCGCTCCGGTGAAGGTGATAATCGAGACCTGCCTGCTGACGGACGGACAGAAGGAGATCGCCTGCCGATTGGCCGGGGAGGCGGGCGCTCGCTTCGTCAAGACGTCTACCGGGTTCTCCTCCGGTGGCGCGACGGTGGAGGACGTCGCCCTGATGAGGCGGGTCGTCGGCGACCGACTCGGGGTGAAGGCGTCGGGCGGCATAAGGAGCAGGAAGGACGCCGAGCGGATGATCGCCGCCGGGGCCTCTCGCATCGGGGCGTCGGCCTCGGTGAGGATCTGCGGAGGCGAGTGATCCTTCTCGCCTGGACTGACGTGCGCTGGATGAAACGCCTCTCCGCCCCGATAAGGGTTCTGGTGACGGGGAGCCGGGGGAAGAGCTCCGTTGTCCGCCTGCTGACCTCGGCTCTTGCCTCCTTCGGCCTCGATGCCAGGGGGAGGATCACGGGGGTGCTGCCCCGCGAGCTTCGCCCCGGCGGCCCTGGAAGTCGCCTCGAGGAAGTGCTGCTGCTGCGCTCCGGGCAGGCGAGCGTCGCCGATATGAACTGGTGGCTCTCCTCTCTTCATACTTCCGTGGACGCAGTCGTGATGGAGAACAGCGCTATAGCCCCCGAGCTCCAGCACCTGGCCTCCAGGTGGCTGAGGCCGGTCTGCTCCGTGCTTGTCAACGTGCGACCCGACCACGAGGAGTCGTGGGGCAGGGGGGAGGAGAGAGCCGCCCGGGCCCTCTGCCTCGGCCTCCGCTCGGACTGCGGTGAGCATCCCGTGATCCTCCCCCGGCATGTCGCGGAGAAGCCCTTCGTCGAGCGCCTGCTGCGGGAGGGTGGCTGCCTGCCGGTCCCCTGCGAGGGCGGAGCGGACTTCAGAGATGAGCACCTCTCGATCGTGGAGAGTGTCTGCGACCTGCTGGGGCTGGACGGGAAGGCCGGGAGAAGGGCCGCGTCACTTCTCCCCCCGGACCTGGCCGACTTCGCCCTTCACGGGGAGGGGGAGGGGATCCTGGCGTCCGCCTTCTCCGCCAACGACCCGGAGTCCGCCGAGAGCCTTTTCCTCTCCACCGGTTGGAGCAGGCGGGACACTGTCGTCCTCTTCAACTCCCGGAGCGACCGGCCGGGTCGCCTCGGGGCCTTCTCGTCCTGGCTCTCGTCCCACCAATGGAGGAGGGTCTGCGTCTGCGGCGGTTCGCCCCTTGTCCTTCCAAGGCGAACCGAGAGGCTGAGGATTCCCGACGGCGTGGCGTTGACGAACTTCGTGCGGCGCGAGGGCCTGGTCTTCGGGTGCGGCAACGTCGCGGGGGCGCCGCTGGATTACCTCGAGTCGGTCCGCGGGAGAGGAGGCGGCTCGCGATGACGGAGCAGAGGCTGATGATCGTAGGCCTGGGCATAGTCCTCGGCATGATCTTCTTTCACAGAACCGGGTACTCCCCCGGCGGGGTGATCACGCCCGGCCTGCTGGCGCTGGAGCTTACTTCGCCGGAGAGGGTGGCGTGGGTCTTCCTGTTCGCCTGGGTGGCCTCCCTCGCCCTGGAGCTCGCAGTCCGTGCCGTCGGCCTTTACGGACGACAGAGGATTGGGGCGGCGCTCCTGGTAGCGCTGACGGTCCGGATCGCCGCCGGGTGCTTCCTGCCGGTGGAAGATCTGTGGATAGGATGGGTGGTGCCGGGCTTGGTGGGGGCGGACATGCAGAGGCAGGGCGCCCTCCCGACCGTAGGCGCGACTTTGGCGACCGCGATAGCCGCCGCTATGGCGGGGCGACTGCTGGCCGGGGTGCCGATTTGAGCGGCCTCGCCGCCCGGTCGCGCTCCTTCGCGCGCAACGCCGGTATGAGCATGCTCGTCCCCGCTGTGATCCTCGCGGCCCTCTGGTGCCTGTCGCCCGATTCCTCCCTGAGCGAGGAGGAGCACGAACTGTGGCGGAAGGTGCGAGCGGGGCAGGAGATGCTGGCCCGCCGCCGCGACGACGTTCGGACGGGGGACGCCTATGCCGGGAATGATCTCGAGACGGCCGACCCGCACGGAACGGGGATGATCGGAGTTGAGTGGAGCCCGGTCACCACGACCCTCGGCTCGCTCGAGGCCAAGCGCACCGCGGCCGACCCTCTGTGGAGCGTTTGGGCGCTGCGCCTCTTTCGGAGATTGGGGCTCGAGGAGGGGGACAGGGTGGCCCTGCTCTCCTCGTCATCATTTCCGGGGCTGGTCTTCTCCATAGTCGCGGCCTCGGAGAGGGCCGGATTGGAGCTGTTCTGGATCCACTCGCTCGGCTCGTCAACCTGGGGGGCCAACATGCCGGGAATGCTCTGGCCCGAGATGGCGCGGCTGCTGAGAAGTGGCGGCTTCATCTCGTCGAAGCCGGATTATTACACCCCGGGAGCAGGCGCGGAGGTCGGCCTCGGGCTGCCGCCGGAGGGCTTGAACATGCTCGGGGAGGCGGCTGAAGATGATGACGTCCCGCTTCTGAAGGGCGATGGACTCGACGACATGACAAGAAGCAAGAGCGAGCTTGTGAGGGGGTTCGCACCAAGGCTTGTGATTAACGTGGGGGGCGCTCACACCTCCTTCGGAGGCGGGGTGGTCCAGCCGGGCGGTGGACTGTACTCCCCCGGTGACGAGAGCCGGACGGAGTTTGGGCACGGTGTCCTGGGGGATGCCCTGGAATCTGGGGTGCAGGTGCTGCACTTCCTCGACATGCGGTCTTTCTCCTCAAGAGCCGGGATTCCGTTCGACGGCGCGCCCAGGCCGCGGTTCGCCGGGGCTGGAATGGCGACGAGCGCGGCGGGACTCCTGGTCTACGCCCTTTTCCTGGCCTTTTTCAGAAGATGGAGGAGAGACGAGTGATCAACGAATTCACAGGCAACCGCTCAGATCCGGAGATACGGCCGGAAGCGGCCGTCGAGAAGCACTTCTTCGCGGGACTCTTCTTCCTCGGGGTCTGGGTCATTTTTCACAACCTCCCCGCGAAGCCACTGCTCAGGATAATAGACGACCTGCCACGAACCATGGACGGGGGGGACCTGCTGGCCGCCGCCTCCATGCTGGTCGCCATGAACTCCACCAGGGCGATAGCCCTCTACCTGGGCTGGTTCATAATCGGCAACGCGCTCGGCGCGATCCGCAGATCCTTATCGTTCCTGTCGTGGCTGGTTCCAGTGACGGCCATCCCCGCCGCATACTTTATCTCCGCTCTTCCGGGCGAGGGGGTGAAGCTGCACTTCGGCTTCCCCGCGGTGCTCAGCGTTACCAGCGTGCTCGTGATCAGGCGCCTGACCCGCGGCATCGCGGACTGGGGCTACAAGGCGATAGCCCTCGCCCTGTTCGTCTTCTCCTTTCAGTGGCTGGACGTCATTCCCGCCCTGACCTCATGGGGGGCCGGATGGGGGGAGCTGTCGATGGCAGTGAAGACGGCGGCCTGCCTGATGGAGAGGGAGTACCTTCTCAACAGGGCCTGCGGGGCGGCCTTCCTGGGGCTCTTCTTCTCCGGGGTCATAACCACCCAGCTGATGGTCAACTACGGGGCTCGCCTGAAAAGCCTCGCGCTTCTGAGGGACAGGGAGAAGAAGATGGCGCAGTTCAGGGAGGAGAGCCTTCAGACCAGGAGCTTTGTCGAGATGCAGCAGCTGGTGCACGACCTCAAGCGCCCTCTGACCACGATAATGGGTTTGGCCGACGTCATAGCCTCGGGAAAGGGCCTCGACAACGCGGAGAAGCACTGTGCCGTGATAGTCGAAGCCGGCCGCTCCATGGAGGAGATGATATCGGAGATACTGCACGAGGACTCGCGCCACACAGTGACCCTGGATGACCTGATGAGGTACGTGCTCAGCCAGGTCAGCCCGTTCGACTGGAGGGAGACGGTGAACCTGGTCGCGGATGGAGAGGCTCTGTCCGGTCGAGTCGAGGCGAACGTCGTAAGGCTTTCCAGGGCTATCGTGAACCTGCTGGATAACGCCCACAGGGCCAACGGCCTCTCGGGGGGAAAGAGGATAGAGCTGCGTGTCTCCGATTTCCAGGACAGGGTGGAGATCTACGTCGACGACGAAGGACCGGGCTTCGGGACGGCCGGAGAGGCGCCGCTCACGGACGACTGGCGCTCGTTCTCCCGCTGGGGTTCGACCGGGCTGGGTCTTAGATACGTTACAATGGTTGTGAACAATCACGGAGGGCTCTTCAGGACGGAGGACCCGCCGGGCGGGGGAGGCCGGGCTGTCATAGTCCTCGGCAAGCCCGCGGAGGGGCCCTCGCCGGTGGTGAAAAATGCGGAATAAGGGTGGGGATGATATATGCCGCTTCACATAGGTGCGATAGACGACGACAAGGCGATCCTCTACACTCTCGAGGCCATGGCCTCCACGGAGGGGTGGCGAATGCTGACCACTAGCGCCCCGGAGGAGTGCCTGGACTGGGTCAAGCTGGACGAGATCGATGTCCTGCTGGTGGACTACCACATGCCGGTCATGAACGGGCTTCAGCTTATAAAGAAGGCCAGGGAGATCTCCTCGAAGCTTGTGCTGATAGCCCTGACCGTAGAGGACAGGGAGGACCTCGCGTCCCAGCTCATGCTGGCCGGTGCGGACGACTTCATCACGAAGCCGATACGCCTCGCGGATTTCACCGCACGCATACGGCTTCACGGCAAGCTCTTCGCTCATCGAGAGCAGTACAGCTGGGACGAGCGCAAGAAGGGCATCAGCAAGGACACGATGCGCAAGGTGCTCGAGAGGATGAAGAAGATGGACGGCCCGAAGGACTGCGAGGAGGTCGCCGCGGCGTGCGGGCTGGCCTATGTAACAGCTCACAGGTACCTGGAGTACCTGTCGGAGCGTGGCTTGGTCGTGCGCAGTGCCGGTGTCCAGGACGGGCGGCCAGGTAGGCCCAAGACCTACTACGAGATGCCGCCTGCCTTCAGAGAGCCCTACGAATGAAAAAGGCCTCCCTTAAGGGAGGCCCGGGCGTAATTCGATCAAGCGACGGAGCGGCTATTCAAACCACTTGGCCATTAGCTCGAACAGCTCGCCGCTGTCTGTAAGCTCCTCAAGGGCCTTGTTGACCGCCTCCAGAAGCTCGTCCTCCCCCAGGTTCATGGCTATCGCCTTGCCCTCGCCCTTGATCTCCTCCTCGAAGGCGATCTTTATCTTGCCGGTGAAATCCTTGTGGCCGACGTAGCTCTTGGCGACCGGGGTATCCATGAAGGTGGCGTCCACTCGCCCGAGGATGACCTCGCGCACGCAGTCGTCGAACTTCTGGAACGACTTCACGGTCACTCCGTCGAGCGAGTGCAGGTAGTTCTCCTGAATCGTCCCGAGCTGAACGGCGACGGTCTTGCCCTTTAAGTCGTCCATACCGTTCAGCGAGTCGTTCGCCTCCGCTGCGACGAAGGCGCTTACGGAGACCTCGTAGTTCTCCGAGAAGGCCACCCTCTTGGCCCTCTCCGGCGTCCAGCTGAGACCCGCGGCGATGAGGTCGATCTTCTTCGCCATCAGCGAGGGGATCAGGCTGTCGAAGGGCATGTCCACCCACTCGACTTTCTTGCCGATCTTTTCGGCTATAGTCTCCATCATCTCGATGTCGAAGCCCTGGAGCTCATTATTGGCGTCGCGGAATTCGTAAGGGGGGTAGGTGCTCTCCGTGCCGACCAGAAGCACGTCCTTCTCCATGACGTTGCCCCAGCCGGCCGTCCCTGCAACCACAAGCGCGAGAAGTGCCCAAAGAAGTTTCTTCATCGTTTTCTCTCCTTTTCAGTTAGAAGATGGCTTGCACTGTTACCGCACATAGTCCGTTACGCGGCTTTAAGCTTACACGCCCTGTTTTCCCATGTCAATACCGCTTTTTTCCCAAACTGGTCGAAGGATGGGAGGATACAAAGCCAAAAGGCGGTTGAAAAATCCTGAAAAAGTAGTGTAATAATGGGATGAAAAAGGAGGCTTCGGCCTACCGCCCCGGGAGGTTGAAAAATGCTCTGCGTGCGCGATACCGCGATAGGAAGAATTGCCATAACCGGAGACGGCGACTACATAACCCATCTCCATCTCCCCAACAAAACCGAGCTCCTCGGAGGCTTCGAAAAGCGTGAGAGCCCCGTGATCCGCGAGGCCTACCGCCAGCTGGAGCTCTACCTGGACGGAAAGCTAAGGGAGTTCTCCCTTCCCCTCAGGGCCGAGGGGACCGTTTTCATGATGAAGGTCTGGGAGGAGCTGCTCAAGGTCCCCTACGGGACGGTCATCACCTACAAGGAGCTGGCCGCGGCCGCAGGAAGGCCGAGGGCGGTGCGAGCCGTGGGAACGGCAAACGCCAGAAATCCGATCGCCATATTCATCCCGTGTCACCGGGTCATAAACACGGGCGGCAAGCTCGGGGGGTTCGGAGGCGGGCTCGATCTGAAGAGATATTTGCTGGATATGGAGGCGAAGCATTCGTGAATCGAAGGACAAGCCTGTTTGACAATTCATGTGAGGTGCAATAGACTCTGTACGAACATGACCCGCCGAAAGATGGCGACTACGCCGACCGTGGACGAAGTCGATCCTCGGACGCGGCAGAGGCTGTGTCGCAGCTATCCTTTTGTCATTAGAATATGTCGAAATCATACAACAGGCTTATATATTCGCCTTACAACCGGGAGGTAGTCGAATGGGGATTAAAATAAGGCTGGCCGCACTATTAGCGCTCGTTTTCCTGCTGTTTTCCCCATGTCTATCACTCTGCGAGGAGCCTGCCCGGATCTCTCCGGAGCTTGCCGAGAGGATGGCCGAGATAGAGGCCGCCGCGGACGCTGCCGAGGCCGAGCTGGAGAAGCTGCCCAGCCTTGTGCGGAGGGAGAAGGAGAGGATAATCGAAGAGCTCGGTCGGTGGGCGAACAACGATCTCAGGCGCATCCTCCAGGACCACTACCTGGAGGTGGAGAAGGCTCTCGCCGAGACCACCCTTCCGGAGGACCACAGCTCCGTCGGCATCTGGTGGAAACAGGTGAAGGCCGGAGTGTTTCTCAACGAGGACATCGAGGAGGTCGTCCGCCTCTTCGTCGAACTGGCGGGGCCGCGCCTCTCCGCGGTGCAGGAGGCCCTTCAGCGCGAGGTGCTCGAGGGCCTGGAGCAGCGAAGCCAATCCCTTCTCCTGGAGTCCATGGAGGAGATACGCAGGCCCTTTGTGGACACGATCAAGGAGAGATTGCCCCTCTACAACACTCTGCCCCTGCCCAAGACGGAGCGAGCCGCCCTGACCATAGCCCTCACAGGCGAGCAGGCAGACAGGGGGCGCTTGGCCTCCGGCGTCGGACTGGTCGGAGGGCTGGTGCTCACTCTCCTGGGGCGCAAGCTCATTCAGCGCATGATGAACATGGCCGTGATGAAGATCGGCGGCAAGGTTCTGTCGCGCATCATCCCGGTGATAGGGGTCGGCATGCTGCTGTACGAGGGGATCCAGATGGGACAGGCAAGGACCGTCTTCGAGGAGGAGCTCAGGAAGAGCTTCCTGGCGGAGTACACGGCGGACGTGACGGTGGAGACCGTCTGGAACAAGAGCCCCGATGGAGCTCTACCCTCCATGAAGCAGGAGATGGAGCGCAACGTCAACTCCATACTCGGCAACTGGGAGAGGGTGTGCCGCCACGAGGCCATGTCGATGATCCGCTGCGCCCGGGTGCTGGCGTCCTCCGAGCACGTCCGTAATTACGTGGACCGGGAGCTGGAGAGAGGCGTGGAGTTCCAGCCCCTTCTGCAGAAGGTGCTCTCCCTGTGGGAGGCGTTCGGCTACACCCTCTCGCAGGAGCCGGTCGAGTTCTTCCAGTCGATGCTGATCGACTCCCCCGACAGGGGCGACCTCGCCCTGCTCTCAAGGGACGACGAGAGCCTCTTCATCGAACTGTACAAGAAGTGGGGGGCGGACTTTCTGCGAGGCGTCAACAAGCTGGGAGCGGAAAACTACATCTTCACGGAGTGGAAGGGAGCAGACGTAAACTGGAACCTGCTCAACCGGACGCTCGACTTCATCCCCTCGATACAAGGGGACAGGGATGCGGCGCGCGGCCTCTTTCACCTGATCCAGGAGGGGGTTCCTCTCGACGGCATCCCCGTGGAACTGATGGCCAAGATCGGGGTGAAGACGGAGGTCTTTTCGAGGGTCTGGAGCTCTGTAGCGCCCGATTCCCGGAAGCTCGTCGCCATATTCGACGGCGATCGACCCATGGATACCCTGGAGCCGGCCGTCATGGCCTACCCGGAGGCGACCTCCATCTTCCTTCGCGACTACGGAGTGGAGTTCTGGACCTCTTGGAGCAGCGAAGACATATTCGACCTGCTGAGGATCTCCGAGATCAGGGGGAAGAACATGGGAAGGATGGGCGCAGCGCCCGTTCGCCCGGAGGAGAGGGCCGACCTGCTGGAGGTATTCCGCAGGGGAGGGGAGAGAGCGGTCGCGCTATGGGACGTGCACGCGACAGATGAGGCCGGGGCGCAGGGCAAGGAACTCGCTCGGTGGAGCATCGACTGCGTGGTGGAAGGCTACCCGTTCGAGGACCTGAAGGATCCGGAGCTCGTCCGCTTCGCCTGGAAGATAAAGAGGTATCCGGCGGGCCGATTCATCTACGACACACTGAAGGGGGCGGGGGCCATAGTTCGCTACCTGCTGCTCGTCCTGCTGCTTCTCGCCTTCGCGGGTATCGTATTCGGCGCCTTGAAAAAACTTCTCGACGCACTGCGCGCCCCCGCCTCGCGCTACACGGAGGACTCCGTCCAGAGGGCCCCCGACGTGTTCGGGGAGACATCTAAAACAGGGCAAGGAGACGATAAGAAAGAATGAGCAACAAAAAAATACCCGTGCTGACGGTCGACGTGATCCCCGGCAAGAGGTGCGAGTACCTCGGATGTGTTACGGCCTCGTGCTGCCTGTCGAAATCGCTGGTCCAGGATGTGGCCTCCAACGTCAGGAACTGGACCGTGGGCGGGGAGCTTACCCGCTACACTGCCATGATAGACCAGGCGGTGGAGCTGGCTGCGGAGAGGCTGGGAGAGCAGGCCAGGAAGATGGGTGCGAACGCGGTCATTGGCTTTAGGCTGTCGACCACAAGCATATCGACCGGTGCCGCGGAGATAATTGCCTACGGCACGGCCGTTCGCTTCGCGGAGCTGGAGGACAGGGCCTGAACCCTGTCGCAGAGTAAAAAACGCCCCTCCCTTTAAAGGGAGGGGCATCGCACGTTACTGGGTTATCGCGTCCACGGGACAGACGGATACGCAGCTCCCGCACTCGATGCAGGAATCATCGACAACCGCCTTGCCGTCGACCATCGAGATGGACTCCACCGGACAGGTCCCGACGCAGGTCTCGCAGCCGATGCACGCTTCCGGATCTACAACAGCCTTCGCCATAAACACATTCCTCCTCAACAAGGGATATTCTGACGCATTTGCCGCGGATGATTATACAACGCTTTCTTTTTTCGGGCAACTTCGTTTTTTACCCGCGCCCATGGAACTCTCCTAGTCGATCTCGCCCGCCTCCGGGGTCAGCAGCAACAGCACGGAACCACAGAAAATAAGAAGGGCCCCCGCGAAGATCGCACCCGACAGGGAGCCGGTGACGTCCCGCAAAAATCCGGATACGACCGGGGCTACCACGGCTGAAGACATAATTATCGCGTTGAAAAAGCCGACCGCCGCGCTCATCGACCCGGGGTGACGTTTGCTGACGATATCGCCGACCCACGAGACCGCCACGGGAGAGAAGGCCGTGTTGCTGAACAGGCCGAAGAGCAGAAGGGTGAAGATAATCAGAGGCGCCCCCTGGACTCTTGCGAGCATGAAGAGCGCGACTCCGCTCGCGGGCAGCACCAGCGATGCCACCCTCTTCCGACCGAACCTGTCGGACAGCCTCCCCCAGAGCACCCCGCCCGGCAGGGCCGATAGGGCTATCAATCCCGTGTAGAGCCCCGCGCCCGACAGGGAGAAGCCCCGTTCGGCCTGCAGGAAGGTCGGCCCCCACGTGGCCGCCGTCCAAAAGCCGTACAGGGAGCAGAAAGTGGCCATGTTGATCTTCCAGATATCCCTGTCGCGAAAGAGCCTAAGGTAGACCGAAAGCGGGGGAGAGCCGGCCGTGCTCTCCGCGTCGGGGAGCAAGCGGAAAAACGCCGGAAGCATCAGCACGGTCGGCACGGCAAGGACCAGGAAGGGCTGCCGGTAGTTTCCAAAGAACTCGTAGAGAGGCCCGCTCGCCGCCATCCCTCCAAGTATGCCGAGAGCCATCCCCATCCCTATCAGGCCGGAGCTGATTCCGCGTTTCTCAGGCGGTACGGCCGCCATTATCAGCCCGAAGCAGCAGGGGTAGTAAGCGCCCGCCCCCGCCCCGTGCAGGGCGGAGAAGAGAAGCAGCGGCGTGAAGGAGTCGCCGAAAAGGCCGAAGCCGAGAATCCCCAGGCCCGACAGGGCGAACATCACGATCAGGACGCGCCTTCCCCCCCACCTGTCCGCGGCGAACCCGCTGGGGATCTGAAGCAGCACGTAAAACAGGAAGTAGGCGCTGGAGATGGCACCGGCCCTGGCCGAGGATATGTCAAGCGCCTCCGCTATGATGGATAGAAGGGGATAGAGCGCTGTACGATCCGCGTACAGCACGGCCCATCCCAGGATAAGTGCGATGATCATGTCAAGCGCCTCCTTTGCAGAATCCTGAACATCCGGTTTCACGCCGTCGTCCCGAACTGACGGTGTCATCCCGACGACCAGCTTCGTATAGTCATCCCGACGACCAGCGGGAGGTAAGCAGGCGGCCGAACGGGCGTTTTTTCCGTTCGTGCCGATCGCTATCCCGAGGAGCACAGCGACGAGGGGAGGGATCTCATGGCAGGCACTGGCTTGACCCCGAGATCCCTCGCAGCCTGCGGCTCCTCGGGATGACTGCACAGTCCATTTTAGCTCTTTCGCCTGGAATTGCCAGAGGCGCATTTCAGCGTTAGAATGTACGTGCGAAAGTACCAAAGTCCCGGTGAAAAGGAGGAGGTGCGAATGGCGGTCGTAGACCTGCCGCACAGGCTGAAAGAGATACGCGACAAGACTAGCGAGGCCATCAACTACAGCATCGACAGCATCTCCGCCTTCAGGGAGGAGGAGCGCGAGAGGCTGTTCGAATATCGCGCGCGTAAGGAAGAGATAATAAAAGAGCTTGACGAAGCGATCAAGGCCGCCGACAAGGCGGAGGCCGACTATCGCAGGTCCCGCGCCGTCCTGCTTACCGCCAGTCGCTCGGGTGACGAGAGACGCGAGAAGGAGGCCTACGAGAACGCCGCCAGGCTCATGAGGGTCAGAGGGGCCTTCGAGGAGCGGGAGAAGCTTCTGGCCCGCCAGAGGGACGATATAGCTCGCGAGGAGCGCCGCATAGAGAAGCTGTTGGTCAGAAGCGAGGAGATGGGGAACCGCTTCCGCATCGCTTTGAACCTGCTCAACATGAGCTTCGACGACGTGGACGAGCTAACCGGCGCGGGCGGCGACAATCCCCTGCTGGCCTCGATGATGCTCGCGGAGCGCGAGAGCATGTCCCTCTCCAGAGACCTTCACGACGGCCCTGTTCAGAAGTTCGCCGGCGTGGGCCTGATGCTGGACATCTCCAAGGAGTACCTCGACAGGAGAGATCTGGACCGCCTCGGCGACGAGCTGTCCAGGACCAGGCTCCATCTTGCCGACGCGCTGGAGGAGATGCGCTCGTTCCTGTTTCAGCTCAACCCGTCCGGCCTGAGGGAGGGACTGTTCGTGCCCCTGGGCCGCCTGGTCAACGAGATCAAGAGCTTCTCCGGCTGCGACGTCCGCTTTAGGATCGAGGGAGGAGCGGACGTGCTCTCCCTGCAGAAGCGCACGGCGGTCTACAAGATAATCCAGCAGGCGGTCATCAACGCTGTGCGAGGCGGGCAGGCAGCCAAAGTCAGGATAACGGTCAACCTCTCCCTCGGATTTCTGAGTGTAAAGATAGTCGACGACGGAAAAGGCTTCGACGTGACCGAGGCGAACGCAAAGGCCGAGGAGCGCGGTGCCTGGGGCCTGGTCAACATGAGGGAGAGGGCCAGGATGATAGGCGGCGAGCTCAAGGTGGAGAGCTCGCCCGGCAGGGGAACGACAGTTACGCTGGAGGTCCCGATCGACTGACCGGTGCTATCCCGAGGAGCACAGCGACTAGGGGAGGGATCTCATGAGAGGCGCCGTCAAAGGCGAGATCCCTCCTCGCTTCGCTCGTTCGGGATGACATAGACGGCGGTTTTTGTCATCCCGAGCGAATGTGAGGGATCTCGCCCTGGCGCCTGGTCCTGGCTGCTCAGGCGCTCGCCCTTCTTGCCTTTCTTCGCTCGTTGTCGTCCAGGATCGTCTTGCGAAGCCGGATCGACTTCGGCGTCACCTCCACCAGCTCGTCGCCCGCTATCCACTCAAGGGCCTTCTCCAGCGTCATCCTCCTGGGCACGTCCAGCTTGACGGTGAACTCCTTGGTCGAGGCCCTGTGGTTCGTGGCCTGCTTTCTCTTGGTCGGGTTGCACGGCATGTCGCCGGGGCGCGAGTTCTCGCCGACTATCATCCCGGCGTAGACCCTGTCCATCGGGGAGATGAACATCGTGCCCCGCTCCTGCAGATTCTCGATCTGGTACCCGGTGGCCTCGCCCGTGTCCAGGCTGACCAGCGCCCCCCTGTTGCGCGCGGCGATCTCGCCGGTCCAGGGTGAGTAACCGGAGAAGCGCGACGACATGATCCCCAGCCCTCGCGTGTCCGTCATGAACTCCCCCCTGTAGCCTATCAACCCCCGTGTCGGCACGGTGAACAGGAGCCGAACAAGCCCCGTGCGCAGGTTCTCCATGCCGCTGACCCTGGCCTTGCGCTGCGACAGCCTCTCGTAGACGACCCCCTGGTACTCCTCCGGGATGTCCACGACCAGGTCCTCCATGGGCTCGAAAGTAGTCCCGTCGTGATCCTCCGTGATGACCTCCGGCTTCGACACGCAGAACTCCATCCCCTCGCGCCTCATCTCCTCGATGAGTATCGCGAGCTGAAGCTCCCCGCGACCGGAGACCTTGACACCGTCGGCGCGGCCAAGGTCCTCCATCCGCAGAGCCACGTTCGTGTGCAGCTCCTTCTCTATACGCGCCCTCAGCTGTCGCAGGGTCACGGGGCGCCCCTCGTCGCCGGCGAAGGGGCCGGTGTTCACCAGGAAGAACATTGACACTGTCGGCTCCTCTATCTCCAGCGGCGGCAGGGGGAAGCCCTCAAGCTCCGGGGAGGAGAGAGTGTCTCCTATCCCGATCTCCTTCGGGCCAGTGATCCAGACTATGTCCCCCGCGCCCGCCTCGTCGGCCTCGATCCTCTCCAGGCCTCGCGTGATGAAAACCTGCGCGATGCGCGACTGCTCCCTGTCCGTTATGACGTAGTTCTGATTGCTCCTGTCCTCCCTGTTCTGCCAGGCGGTGGCGGTTCGAACGAACTCGTCGCCCCTGCGGATCCTCCCCTGCAGGATCTTTCCGCATCCCATGCGACCGGTGTACTCGTTCCAGGCCAGGGTGCTCACCTGCATCAGGAAAGGCGATTCCTCGTCGGCCAGCGGCGGTTCCACGTGCTTTACAATGCACTCGAAGAGGGCGTCCATCCCTCTGGTTGCGCCGTTCTTGATCTCTCCCGGGTCGGAGACCGCCCAGCCAGACAGCCCGGAGCCGTAAAGCACGGGAAAGTCCGCCTGCTCGTCCGTAGCTCCAAGCTCCAGGAAGAGGTCGAACGTCGCGTTCAGAGCCGCCTGCGGGTCTGCCTCCTTCCGGTCCACCTTGTTGATATAGACGATCGGCTTGAGCCCCATGCCCAGTGCCTGCGACAGCACGTAGCGAGTTTGCGGCATCGGCCCCTCTCCGGCGTCGACAAGGAGCAGTACCGAGTCGACGGTCGACAGAACTCGCTCTACCTCGCCGGAGAAGTCCGCGTGGCCGGGAGTGTCGATTATATTTATCCTGCAGCCCTCCCACTCCACAGTGCAGTGCTTGGACCTGATGGTGATCCCCTTCTCTCGCTCGAGGTCGTCGTTGTCCATCACTCGCTCCTCGATACGGGCATTCTCCCGAAAGACCTGCGCGGCCCTGAATATCGAGTCGATCAGTGTCGTCTTGCCGTGGTCGATATGTGCTACTATTGCTATGTTGCGAATGTGCTCCGCTCTTTTCATTAGGTCTCGTTCCTCCGGATGCGGCACAGATGTGAATTCTTCCGCAAACCATAATGATACAATGGTGGCTCGGCAAAATCAATCGTATTCTCGGCGATTATATAAATGGCATACGATATATAATATAGTCTAAGAGATTATTTAAGGAGTGCGGTCAATGAAAGACAAGGGCCTTGTGGTATGCGGCGAGGACATAGACGAGGGGCTCTCGCTGCAGGTTTGGACCAAGGGTGCGTGCCCTCGCCTTGTAGTGGTCAACAGGGGCAAGGACAAGCGCAAACTGATGCCCTTCAGATGGCTTGAGAAAGAGGACAGGACGATCACGCTCAAAGGCGCCAAGGGGAAGTCCAATGCCTACAACGTCGAACAGCTGGAGGAGCCCGTCAGGCGCATGCTCTACCGCTACGCCCAGGATCCGGTGTTCAAAGGGCTTCTGTGGCACTCGGTCATCTTCATGTCCGACCTTTTGCACACGCCCCGCGCCATATTCGACGAGACGGACTTCGCGATGCTACACGACGATAGAAGGTGCCGTCTCTGGCTTCTTGATCTTACGGAAGGGGAGAGACACGGCTTCTTCCTCCCTTTTTTCCCGCGCTCATCCGACGAGGAGATATTCGGCGAGCACCCCGGTGCCTACTCCGACGGCGGCAGGACCGTGGTGGACCTGAAAAAGTCCGGTGTCACCAGGAAGCTCGCCTCCGTCGCGCCGGCCCGATGGTACGATGCCCCTCGCATCGCCGCCGCCGCCGCGCTTCTTGGCTTCTCCCTCTTTTACGAGGACGCTTCGGCTCTCTCCGCCTTCCTTTGGAACGCGGTGCAGGACGGAGTCCCGTCGAAGGATGCACTGTCGGAGAAACCGGACGATCCGGGGCTCTCCCGCTTCACGCGCAAGATGGCCAACTACGTGCGTCACTGGTATATCGTCGATGAAATCGAGTACTGGACGCACTTCGATAGCTTTCAGGCCCTCAAGGACAAGGGCTTCACCCGAAAGCAGAGGGTTACATTGAACGTGGGCGATATAGGCCCCGTGGAGTACACAGTGACCATCTACGCGGACGAGACAGGACGGATGGCGGTCGGATGCAGCCCTGTGCAGTACACCGACAGGCACCAGGGGGACATGATCTTCACCCTGCCCGCGGAACTATACGAGAAGGCCCTCGAGGACGACTCCTTCGGAGGGGCGAAGGACGACTACTTCACCCTGTCGGCCCTGATCTCGGCAAAGCTCTTCTCCATGTGGAAAGAGAGGGTCGGTAGCTTCGTCAACGTCTTCCTATCGCCTGGAGTGTAGAATTTCCGCAGTCTGGAAGAAAATTGGAGAAATTAAGCGCTACCGGTAAGAAATAAGGATTATTTCATGCATAATGCCACGTATACATGGTTGACGAATCATGAAACAGGGGCTAAAATATGGTCAACGGGTTATCCGGACGGAGAAAAGCAACATCAAGAACTAGAGCAACAAGTCGGGAAGAGCCTGGTACCAAAGACAGTAACACATCCACGAAACGAGAACCAAAGAACAAAGGCAACAGGCAGTTGAGACTGAAACACGTGAGGAAGAGGAAATAACTGCAACACCGGGAGTTGGTTGTTTGAGAAATACTGGCAACGATCGTCCGGTTTAGCCCGTATCAGAACGGGGAGGGAGAACACCCCCTCCCCTTTTTCGTGTTTGCTATCTCCTCTTCAGGAGGGGCGCCAGGGCTGCAAACAGCACGACCCACTCCGGGGCAACTCCAACGGAGTTGCACCCCTCGCTCTGCCCTATTGCGGGAGGCCCGGCATTGCTGACGGTTACCCTTACCTCGGCGGTCACGCCGCTTGCGGGGGCGTAAGCCTTGATCGAGGCTCTGCCGTCGGCCAGGCCGGTGATCTTTGCGCCGCCGTCCGTCCTCTCTACCGTGGCAACCGACGGGTTCGACGAGAGCCAGACAAGCTCCCCGCCATCGGAGTTCTTGGGCAGCAACGAGGCGGTTACCTCGATGTCGGCCCTACCCGAGAGAGCGACTTTTTCGGGCGTTATCACGATGCTCTTGGCCGGAACCCTCGGGTCCGCGGCGTTCATGGCCTGTTCCGCGTCAAGGATTCCGTCGAAGACGACCGCGCCGGTCCAGTTTCCGTTGGAGGCGATGTTATTCAGTATGCGCGCCCTTATCTCCGCTGCGGTCTTTTTGGGAAACCGGGCGGCGAGCAGGGCCGCTGTCCCGGTGACGTGAGGAGCGGCCATGGATGTCCCGTTGTCCTTGTCGTACCTGTTACCGGGAAGGGTGCTGATTATCTCGCTGCCCGGCGCGGCTACGTGGACGAAGTTCGGGCTGTAGTTGGAGTACGACGCCCTCTCCCAGCCGCCGGTCATAGCCGCCACCGTGATCATGTTGTTGAAGGTGAAGCAGGCCGGGTAGGCTCTCTGCCCGCGTAAATCCACCCACTCAAACTTCTGCCAGTCGTAGAACTTCTCCGGCAGGTCCAGGTTCTGACCCTCGTTGCCCGCGGCTACCACCAGGACCACTCCGGCGTCCGACAGGGCCTTTACGGCTGCTCCGTATGAGTTCTTCTCCGGATCGACGATGGGCTGGCGCCAGCCTGTGATCGACATGTTGGCCGCGCGGATGTTCATGCCGCGGCTCTTCTGGTCCAGCAAGTAGTTGATACCGGCGATGATCTGCGAGTCGAACGTCCTGTTCTCCGCGTCAAGCACCTTTACCGCCAGCAGTCCGACCTTCCAGCAGACGCCTGCGACACCCTTTCCGTTGTTGCCGGTTGCGCCTATTATCCCTGCGACGTGTGTCCCGTGCCCTTGGTCGTCCATCGGGTCCCTGTCCTTGTTGACGGCGTCGAAGCCCCACTTGCCATCCTTGTCCCTTACTACGTTGGCGGACAGGTCCTCGTGTTTCCTGTCGATGCCGGAGTCGATCACGGCCACCACGACGTCCTCCGCTCCGGTGGAGAGGTCCCAGGCCCCGGGGGCATTGATGCACTTCATCCCCCAGAGGCTGCCGAACAGAGGGTCGTTCGGGGTTTTGGCTCCGTAGGAAATATAGTTGGGGGAGGCATCGATCACGCCGGGCTTGGCGCTCAGCAGTTCGATAAGCCGCTGTGTATCGTCAGTGTCGCTCTTGATATGCACTATGCCCGGGCCTCCTCCGGCCGCGATTGCTCCGTAGGTCTGAAGAGCATGAGCCCCGACCGACTCAGCCAGATCGCGGGCCGAGGAGGAAAAACCCGTCTGGAAGGGCTCTCCGCTCGCAGCCGAGATAGCCGGGGGAATCTCCATAAGCACCAGGGCCTCTCCCGGCGCGTACTCTCCGGGAATGGCATGGGCAGAGCCGGCGAACGCGACCGACGCGAGCAGCAAGAACGACGCCATCCCTATGGCGCTGAAGGGGCGAAGGCACGGACGATAACGAGCGGGTATTCTGTTCTGCCTCATCTATCTGTCGCCCTCCGAAGAAGCAACACGACCGGGAGGACCAGCATAGCCAGCGCGGCCGCAGCGCCCCCCGAAGCCCCCGTCGAACAGCCGCTGCCGCTGTCGGAAATGTCCCTGACCGTTACCACGCAATCGTCCGTATAGCCGCCGTCGTTCGTTGTCACAGTGATTACCGCGGTGCCTTCTGTCCGTCCTATGATCACCGCTGTTTGCTCTTCAGGAGCGTGCGAGCACTCGGCGACCCTCGGATTGCTCGATGAGAAGGTCACGGTTTTGTCCGTAGCGTCCTCGGGCATCACGTAGGCCGTCAGATTGCCACTCATGGCCAGTTTCAAGGAAAGCTCCGCATCGGAGAGCGAAACCCCGGTCACCCTCTTCTCCGGTGGTGTTGGCTCGGGAGGTGTGGGCTCGGGGGGATCCGGAGGAAGGATCGGCGGCACAGGAGCGGGAGCGGCGCCTTCCATGGCCGCTGCCAGGTTCAGGTGCCCGTCGAAGGCCACTTTGTCTTTGAAGTTCTGGTTGGGCGCGACCCCGCGCAGGATGCGCGCCCTGATCTGCCCCTCAGTCTCCCCTGGATGAGCCGCCGCAAGCAGCGCCGCCGCGCCCGCCACGTGAGGGGCGGCCATCGAGGTGCCGCTGGCTTTACCGTATTTATAGTCGGGGATTGTGCTCAGAATTCCGCCGCCAGGCGCGGCCAAGTCCACATAGTACTTGCTGTAGTTGGAGAATTCGGAGCGGGTGCGGTCCTCGTCCATCGCCGCGACGGTTATGGTGTTCTCGAAGCGGAAGCAGGCGGGGTAGGCGAGCTTGCCCTTGTAGCTCGTCCCCGGGTTATGGGGGTCCGAATCCCGTCCGCCGGGCCTGTCGATATTTTGGAACTCGTTGCCCGCCGCGAAGACCATCACCACACCGGCGTCCGACAGAGCCTTGAAAGCGGCACCGTACGGGTCGGTCTCGGGGTTTTTGATCGGACGCATCCAGCCGCCTAGCGACATGTTGGCCACTCTGACGTTCAGCCCCTTGTTTTTTTGCTGCTTCACGTACTCCAAGCCTGCGATTATTGTATTGCCAGTGCCGTAGCCTTTATTGTCCAGCACCTTCACACCCAGCAGGCCGACCTTCCAGCAGACTCCCGTGACTCCTATGTCGTTGCTTCCCACCGCGCCGATCGTTCCGGCCACGTGAGTGCCGTGTCCCTCATCGTCCATCGGGTCGTTGTCGTTCGCTATGGCGTTAAATCCCTGATTGCTGTCGGCATCCACCTCAATGTTATCTTTGAGGTCCTCGTGTTTGTAGTCTATGCCAGTGTCTATGACCGCGACTATCACACTCGCTTTCCCCGTGCTTGTATCCCACGCATTCGGGGCGTTGATCGCCTTCATTCCCCAGAGTTCTCCGTACCTCGGATCGTTGGGAGTGGTATCTAAAGCACGCATGATGTAGTTCGGTGCGGCACCGACGACGCCGGGCTTGCCGCTTAGGGCCGTCAGCAGCTCCTCGGTGCTCTTGCCCTCGCTCTTCATGTAGACGATGTTCCTGCCGTTGTCGGCGGCTATGGCGCTGTATGTCTGGACAGCAGTGGCGCCGATCGATTCAGCCACCGACTGACCGGAGGATATCAGCGCCGCCTCAAGCGCCGCACCGGTAGCATACACAGCAGCCGCCGGGGCCTCAAGCAGCACCATCACCTCGCCGTCCACGTGCTCCCCGAGCACCGGGGCGCCGTCGTAGGTATAGACTACGCTTGGCGGTTCGTCCCCGAACGCTGCGCCCGCCGCGAACGCCAGCGCCAGGACCAAGACGATCAGCGGCCTTTTGAAAAAATCCATGGATAAAAGCTTCATCTCATTTTTCCCTCTCCCTTGTTTTGGTCTCGCGAGTGGAACGGAATACGGCCTATTTTAGCACGTTTTGCAGAGGCCACCCCGTGTGCGCCGGGGGCGTCCATCATAAGCATGCAGAAATCTCGCCAAAAAGAGTAATGTTTACAAAAACGGCTGAATGGAGTATCTTATTTTTGTTCGCGACACGACTGCTCGTCGGTCGGTCTTCGGGATTATTAAAGGAAGAGGTGGTTCAAGTGTCAAAACACGCAGGGAAAACCATGACGGCCTTCGTGGCCCTGGCGATCCTGTTCGTCGCGCTGTTCGCCTCGCTTGCGGAGGGAGCGGTGTTCAGGGTGACGGTAAACGGGGGCAACGACCCCAGGGACGGTTCCAGCTGGGAGAATGCGCTCAGCCTTGAGGACTTCCGTACGGTCCACTCGACGACGCCGGATGCGGAATTCTGGCTCGCCCGCGGCGCCTATGCGCCAGGAGCCGTGTCGGACAGAAACGCGTGCTTTAAGTTGGTATCCGGTACATCCATCTACGGAGGCTTCAAGGGGGACGAGACTTCCCTCGACCAGCGCGACCCGCAGGCGAATCTCACGGTGCTCACAGGAGACATCGATAACAACGATACGAGGGACGCCGATGGAGTCACCCTTGTGATCAACGGCTCGAACAGCTATACGGTCGTGTTGGCGGAGGGGGCCGATGCCACGGCTGTGCTGGACGGAGTCGTGATCACCGGAGGGGACGCCTCGGGCGGCAACCAGTACCAGTCCAACGGCGGCGGCCTGATTTGCAAGGACAGCAAGGTCACGGTCAGGAACTGCTCTTTCACCGCCAACCGCGCGAAGGAACGAGGAGGTGCGGTCGCGATAGAGAACGACGGGCCCTCCTTCGAGAACTCTCTCTTCAATAGAAACAGCTCCGGGCTTCAAGGCGGCGCCGTGCTGGTGAACAAGGCCTCACCGTCTTTCTTGAACTGCACCTTCCGAATGAACGAGGCCGAGGCAAGCGGAGGTGCGATATACAACTACGAAGGAAGCTCTCCCACGGTGACCGGCTGCACCTTCTTCAAGAACAGGTCGGAGAGCAACGGCGGCGGAATTGCGAACGTCGACGGGTGCCACCCGCTGATCGTCAACTGCACCTTCACCCAGAACGAGGCGACGTCAATGGGCGGGGGAGTGTATAATAGCAAATTCTGGGGCGACCCGAGCAATCCGTCGATAATCAACTGCACGCTGACCGGGAACGAGGTGCCGGGAAGCATGAAAGGCGGCGGCATCTACAATGACGGAGCGAATTTCGCCGTGATCACCAACTGCATCCTGTGGGGAAACCCCGGCACGGACATAGTAAATGGACAGGGTGCGACCCCCACGGTGACCTACTGTGTCATCGGGCAAGGCGTGTCCGGCAACACGATCATCACCGAAGATCCCAAGCTGGGGCCTCTCGCCGACAACGGCGGCCCGACCCTGACTCATGCGCTCGGGACAGGCAGCTCGGCCATAGATTCCGGAACCCCTGCAACAGCGCCCGACGTTGACCAGCGCGGCAGGCCGCGTCCGCAGGGTGGAGGCTTCGACATCGGCTCATACGAAGCCGATGCTGCGCCGGGAGGCGGCGGTGGTGGCGGATGCGACGTGTCGAACGTTCTCCCGGGGGCGATTCTTCTTGTTCTGCCTCTGGTCCTGCTCGTGAAAAAAGGGAGCTAATAACCGCCCACCGAGCATCCGCCGTCCGGGGCGAATTGCGCCGTGGCGATCACTGTGCACATGGCGGTGTGCCCTCCGTCCCTCGTTCCGACAATGACCAGGGATTCGCCGACGGAGACCGCCGTCACCCTGGCGGTCATCCCCGAGGGATTGCACTCCGCGACCCAAGGGTAGCTCGACTGCCAGATCACCGTCTTGTCGGACGCGTCGGGGGGGAATATCTCCGCCGTCAGGTGGTCGCTCATGCCGAGCCTGAGGCGCAGGGTTTTGGGGTGGACCGTGATCCTCTCGACGGCGACCTTCGGCACGGCTGCGTCGCCCGCTTCTGTTTCAAGAGAGGTGCGGGCGCTCGTTGCACCGGGCGCGCCGCCCTCGTCCGGCCGAAATTCACTTGCGGCACGCCCCTCCTGCTTTACGCCGGTTCGGCGGGCTTCGGGGAGAAGCTCCATCTCCGGGCGAACCTCCGTCACAGGTGGAGCCGAAAGCCAACCCGTCCTCGGACGCACCCCGGCTCTGAAAGCGAGGAGCAGCAAGGCCAGGGCAGATGCGAAGCAGACGATCATCCTTCTTCTCAAAACCGCAACCCTCCCTTATTTATCGAGGGCAAGTCAAACAGAAAAAAAGAGGAGGGGATTATCCCCTCCTCATGATTATAATACAACCGCTATTTCTTGCGCTTCAGCAGGAGAGCCAGCGGCGCCGCGAGGAGCAGCGCAAGCGGGACGGCCGTTCCGCCGACGGAGCATCCGCCTCCACCGCCGCCAGGGCTATGATCGTCGGGGTCCTCGGGGTCGGGGTCATTTCCTCCTGTTCCGACGGTGACGTTGCAGGTGGCTCTCAAGCCGCCATCACGGGTTTCGGCCACCAGCCTGGTCCTGCCGTCCCAAAGGCCCGTTACGGTACAGGTCAGTCCGGTTGGATTAAGAGTCACACGTCCTTCTCTGACAAATGACCAATTAACTGTCTTGTCGGTTGCGTTCTCCGGGGTTATCGTTGCTGTCACCGTAGCGCTCTCTCCGACGTCCAGCGCGAGAGAAGTCGGCGACACCGTGATGCTCCTAACCCTAATGTCCGGATCAGGATCTGGTTCCGGTTCCGGGCAGCAAGGAAACTCAAGCGTCGAGAGGGCCTCGCCGTCAATGTGTTCGCCCTCTGTAAGATCACTGTCGAAGGTGTAAAACTCCGGAAGGACCGTGCCGGCAAACGCTGCTCCGGCTATCAGGAGCAGTCCGAATACCAAAGAGCAAAATAACTTTTTTTTCCAGTTCATTATGTACACCGCCTTTTACGGTCAGTTATAGTAAACTTGGAGGTGTCACCGGGCACCGAGACCGCCCTCTGAACCTCGTTGGGAGAGACCCCATCGATTATCGGGCCGGAACGCATCCTCTCAAGCAGCTTCTCTGCGAACTCAGGATCCTTGGCGGCCTTATCGCTATGCACAAAGAAGATCCCCTTCCCGTTCGACTCCGAAATGGCGCTGTAAGTGTTTTCCACGTTCACGCCATACCTCAGGAACAGTACTTCAGCCTACATCTCCAGCATCATCGCCACGGCGTCGGCCCTTGAAGGCCTTTGCAGAGGCAAGACGCCTCTCTCGCCCTTAACAGCTGCAGATACTCCCCGGGCACTGCCTCGGACCTCCTCGGCGCCTCAGGCAGAAGTTGCTCCCCGTCCGTCCGGCCCCGCGCGGAGCGCGCCAATCAACAGGACAGCAAGAATCAATCTGCCTGAAATTATTCTTATCTCCATATCACGCTCCTGCGTCTATTGTATTTTTTACCTTAGAACATAATATCATCATCCTAACACAACATTACAAGAAAACCAAAATCTTGTAAATATGGATCCGTGGCGGCTGTTTTTTCTCTTTTCAGCATCCTTACGCCCGAGGCGAACAAGGGGATTTGCAGCGAAAAAATAAAGAGAGGGAGCGTAGGTCTCCCTCTCTTTATCATCCATAGTTTCTATAAGCATAGCCTCTTAAACGGTTACTGATTCAGCCTCTACTTCGATCCCTTCCCGAGGAGCAGGGCGATCGGGGCCAGCAATAGAACCGCGGCCATTGCCGCGCCGCTCGCGCCGACGGAGCATCCGCCGCCGCCTCCACCACCACCGCCTGTTCCGACCGTGACGTTGCAGGTGGCCGAAAAACCGCCATCCTCGGTCGTGACCGTTACGACGGAACTGCCGTTCGCAAGGCCCGTAATTTCGCAAGTCAGTCCGGATTGCACTCCTTCAATCACAGTGTTGAGGTTGGTGGCAGTCCAATCAACTGTCTTGTTGGTTGCGTTCTCCGGGGCAATCACGGCGGTCAGCGTAGCGCTCTGCCCGACGGCCAGCCTTAGGGAAGTCTGCGAGACCGTGATGCCTGTCACCGGGATGTCTTCCGGCGGGGGTGTCGGTGCCGTAGCCCTTATGGCCGCATCCACGTTAAGGTGACCATTCTTGTCGACAAGGCCGTTGAAGTTCGCGTTAGGCGTCACGTAGTCAAGCAGGCGCGCCTTGATCTGAGCGGCGGTCTCTGTCGGGTGTGCTGCGGCCACGAGAGCTGTGGCCCCCGCGACATGAGGCGCGGCCATGGATGTCCCCTGGAAAAACTTGTATTTGTCCCCCGGGGTGGTGCTGATTATCGCGCTGCCGGGGGCTGCCAGATCAACGTAGTTCGGGCTGTAGTTAGAGAAGTCGGAGCGGGTCCCGTCTGCGGTCATGGACGCTACGGTTATCGTGTTGCCGAAGCGGAAGCAGGCGGGGTAGCAGCGCAGTCCGCGCAGATCTACCCAAGACCCGTCGTTATCCATGTAGCCGGTAGGGTTGTCAATATCCTGCCCCTCGTTTCCAGCGGCTATCACAATAACTACACCCGCGTCCGCCAGGGCCTTTATCGAACTACCGTATGGGTCTGTGACAGGATTGGCGATCGGCGGTCTCCACCCTCCAATTGACATGTTTACCGCCCTGAGTTTCAATCCTCTGTTCTTCTGGGCAAGCAGATAGTTCAATCCAGCGATGACATCGGGATCGTAGGCTAGGCCATCGGGTTTAAAGACCTGAACTGCAAGGAGGCTTACTTTCCAGTTCACGCCTGTGACGCCAATGGCGTTGTTGCCCACCGCGCCGATTGTACCGGCGACGTGAGAGCCGTGTTCTTGAGTGTCCATGGGGTCAGTGGGGTCGGCTCCGGTTATGTTGCGTCCAATATTGTTATCGAGGTCGCGGCCGATGTTCCCCGCCAAATCCTCATGGTTGTAGTCTATGCCGGTGTCGATTATCCCAACATATACGTTTTCGCTGCCGGTCGTGATATCCCACGCGTCCGGTGCGTTGATCGCTCGCATGCCCCAAAGATCGCCGTAACGAGGGTCGTCCGGGATCCGCATAGCACGCTGGATGTAGCTCGGCGATGCGCCTATCACGCCGGGTTTGCCGCTCAGGGCTGTCAGCAGCTCTTCCGTGCTCTTGCCCTCGCCCTTCATGTGGACGATGTTCTTCCCGGTCGCAGCCGCAATGGCACCGTAGGTCTGGACCGCTTGCGCGCCGATCGACTCCGCCACGGACTGACCGGACGACATCAGCGCCGCCTCGTATGCAGCGCCGGTCGCCGGGACCTCTAGCATAACCAATATCTCCCCGTCGGCATGCTCTCCTAGTACCGGAGCCCCGTCGTAGATGAAGGCCCGGGGAAGGGGCGTGTCCGCGAACGCAGCTCCCGCGAGCAGGAGCGATCCAGCGATGATAATCGCAAATAATCTTCTCATGGCTGTTTCACCATCCTCCCTATAGTTATAGGAATATGAATTGCCTGCGGTCGGCTAGTAAAGCCTGTGCTATTTGTGCTATTCCACGACCGCAGTCGAAGTAAACGCCCTCTGCACCTCGTTGGGCGACACTCCCTCGATCATCGGGTCCGACCTCATGTCCTCGATCAGCTTCTGAGCGAACTCCGGGTCCTTTGCGGCCTTCTCGCTTCGAACGAAGAACATGCCCTTGCCGTTGGACTCGGTGATCGCGCTGTAGGTCCCCTCCACGATCACCCCGTACTTGACGAAGAGGTGCTCGGCCTGCATCTCCAGCATCATGGCCACCGCGCCTGCCCTTGCGGGCCCTTGGAGAGCCAGTATGCTTTCCCTCGCCTTGAACAGCACTAGGTACTCCCCGGGTACCGCTTCTGACTTCCTCGGCGCCTCGGGAAGCGGCGTCCCCTGAGCCTCGGCCGCCGAGGCGGAGAAGACCCGGATAGCCCCGGACAGGAGCATAATCGCCAGCACCCCGAAAATCAATCCGCGTACAATAAGCCTCATCTTCGCATCACTCTCCTTTCCTGATCTCGAAACGTGCTTCACTCGCCTTGCAACTGGTACACGGTCATTATAGCACGGCTTCGAAAAGTTCTAGTTTATTTATTCGGTATTTAGCTTGGCGTCGGGCTAAGGGCGTCACCAGCCACCGCCCCCGCCTCCGCCGCCGCCTCCGCCGGACGAGCCTCCTCCTCCGGCGCCCGAAATCGAGCCAGGGGCGACCGAGGCGGAGGATATTGCGCCGGACACCGATGAGGCCATGTTCGCTATGGCTGCGCCGGTGTAGAAGGCCGTCATGTCCACGCCCGAGTACCACTCGGGCTTATACTGTCTCTCCTTTAGCATGTCCGCGAACCTGTTCGCCCAGGTATCGGCCACGCCGAGGGCGAAGGCGTAGGGTAGCAGGGCCTCGAAGACCTCGGGGGTCTCCTCCGGCGGGTTGAACATCTCCAGCCTGTGCTTCTCCGCCGTGCCCATGTACATGGCAAGGCCCTCGGCCTCGGCCAGCACCCTGTTGCCCTCCACCGTCCTGACGGTCATCAGATCGTGGAAAAGCACGATGAGCACAGCGGTGGCCAGGGCGGCGAGGGTCACGAAGAAGAGCCCCGGGCCGAGGACGAAGAGGAGGCCCAGCGAGAAGAGAAGGGCGAAGAGGCCCGGCAGGAACTTTCTGAACAACTTCTTGAAGAAGCCCCCGCCCTCCCTGAAGGTCATGACGGAGTGCTTGAGCAGAAGCCCTGAGAGGGAGAGGGAGAATACCAGGGCCATGTACATGGCGGCAACCTCCTCCTGTCCGCCGAGGAAGAAGAGCATGGCGAATCCGAGTATCGGGACCAGAAGGCCGATGGCCCACAGGGCGGTGTTTTTGGAGAAGAGCATCTTGCCCTCGGCTTTGTACCCGCTCCAGAGTCCGCTGCGCGCGGAGCTGAAGTATTCGTGGTTCTCCGATGACAGTTCGATGACCTCGAATTTGTGGGGGAGCAGGGTGTTTAGGAGAAATCTCTCCGTCACGGTCAGAGGGGTGTCGCATACGTTTCGGCGCAGGGCAAAGGATCTGCCGCCCAGCTTGGCCATGAAGCCGGCTATGCCTCCCTCGGGCGTCCTGTCCTCAATTGTCAGGTGTCCTTTGACGGCGAGGTTCATTATGTCGGCGGCGAAGCATGAGTCGTCCGCGCCCATCCTTCGGACGTAGCGGAGAAAGCCGGGGGTGCGCCCCTTGGATGCCGAGAAGAGGGGGATGATCGTAGGCATGGGGGGGTCCTTGCCCCAGCGGAGCCACAGCAGGTAGTACAGAAGGGCCAGGATCACGGGCAGAGCTATGATGAAGGGGACCCTGTAGCTGTCGAAGAATCGAATGACCAGGGGGACCTTCGGCGGGGTCACGACCCCCTTGGGCCAGGTGTAGACGACGGTCAGTCCCTCTCCGGGCCCGAGCGGGGCGGTGGTGCGGACTATATCGCCGGGCAGCACCTCCGCGGCCTGTCCACGCGCCCCCTGCCAGCCTGTGTAGAACTCGACGGAGTTGAACGGCGTCTCCTCGGGGATTTCAAGGGAGAAGCGCACCTCGTCTATGGCGAATTCCCAGTCGTTTCCGGTGACGTTCCAGTAGAGCTCGTCGTGCTCCTCGAAGAAGCCGACCTGGTAGGTGGTGACGTAGGTTATGGTGTAAGTGTGCTCGCCGAGGGGAGCGTAGCCGTCGGAGTCGCCGAGGTAGAGGCGGACTCCGTTCGATCGATTCTCGATCTTGCATGGCACTCTCTCTCCGTCCAGAAGGGTCTCCTTAAGGTCGAATCCGGTGCGCACCGTTCCGCCGGTCAGCGATTTGTACGTGGTGGGGAAGTCGCGGTAGATTCCGCGCCTGATCTGCCGTCCCTCCACGTTGACGGTGATGTCCTCGCGGACCATAAGGGTGGAGTCCGCGAGGACCGTGGCGTTGGACTTGTAGAGGAGTATCCTCTCCTCCGCGCCGGATGGAACGGGCAGCAGCAGGAGAAGCCCCGCGAGAAGAAGCAGCGCCGGGATGGTTCGTCGGAGTCTCATGTCGGGTCGCGGGCCTCTAGGCGAAGGAGACGTCGGGCCGCGACCGCTCTTCCTCGTCCGCCTGGAAGTAGTCGGCTTTGCCGAAGCCGAACCGGTTCGCGATTATGACGGACGGGAAGGTGGAGATGGCTATGTTGTAGTCCCTGGCCGCGCCGTTGTAGTAGCGGCGGGACATCTGTATATCGTTCTCCAGCGAGGCGAGCTGTTCCTGGAGCTGCAGGAAGTTGGCGTTGGCCTTCAGATCCGGGTAGCCCTCGGCCACGGCGAAGAGAGTCCTAAGCGCGCCGGAGAGCATGTTCTCCGACTCGGCCCTCTCCGCGACCGACTGGGACGTGCCGATGGCCGCCCTGGCCTCCGTCACCTGCGTGAATACGTCCTTTTCGTGCGCGGCGTACCCCTTGACTGTCTCGACGAGGTTCGGGACGACATCGTAGCGCCTCTTGAGCTGGACGTCTATTCCGCTCCAGCCCTCGTCCATCAGGTTCTTCCTCTTTATAAGGCCGTTGTAGATCGCGACCCCCCATGCCAGAACGAGCGCTATCACACCTAGCAGTACGTATAGAGCCATAACTTGTCTCCTCCTCCTGTTGATGGATATGAATATGCGCTATTATACACGCTCCGACATGGGGCGGCCGATGGGCGGGGGCTAGTACAGAGAAGGGGAGGAGAGGGCGAGGTAGACGGCGGCTGCGATCAGCAGCAGTCCGCTGATTCGCTCCAGCCAAGCGGTCCCTCGCCCTCCCTTGAACACGAACCTGGAGAAGAGGTCGGACGCGCTTCCGGCGGCGATTATCACGGAGCTAAGCCCGGCGCCGTAGGCGGCCACCAGAAGCAGGGCGCGCAGCATGTCTGTGGAGGCGACGCTTATCGCCAGCATGATGACCGGCGCGGAGTAGGCGAAGCTGCACGGTCCCAGAGCCAGCCCGGACACGACCCCGAGGACTAGAGCGCCCTTGAGCCCGGTGTACTTGGTACCGGGCGCGGAGCCGCCCCGAAACCATGGGATGCTGACCGCGCCCAGCAGGTGAAGCCCGAAGACCAGGAATACCACCGCCACTATATAGTTGGTGTAACGGTCGATTCCTCCGAGGAACAGCCCCGCCGACGTGAGCAGCCCTCCCAGAAAGGCCAGGTTGACGAATACCCCGGCCGAGAAGGCGAGCGAGATCTTGAACGACGTCCGGAAGTCGGGCGCGTCGGAGTTGCCTATGTAGCCCACCACCAGCGGAATCGTGGCGACGCTGCACGGGCTGAGGGTCATCCCGAGGATCCCCCAGGCGAAGAGCGCGGCGTAGGCGAGGAGGCCGCTGCCGTGGAAAAGAGTGTACAGGGACGAGTAGATCTCGCTCATCGCGGCGGCAGTTCGCCTCTGTCAAGGCTGTAGCCGAGCTTGTACCACTCTTTTTCGAGGGCCTCGAGGGGTATGTAGCCCACTTTTGTCTCCAGCACCTTGCCCTCCTCGTCGAGGAAGACCAGGGTGGGGACGTAGCGCACCTGGTAGAGCCTTGCGGCGTTCGCGTCCTCGCGAACGTCGATTATCCTGACCTCGATGGCGCCGCCGTGCTTAGCCTCGAACTCGGCCAGGACTTTGCCCATCTCCCTGCAGGCGGGGCAAGACAGGGTCATCAGCTCCAGAAGGGCCGGCCTCCCCGCCGACCCCTCGGCCGCGTCCGATGGCAGAGGCAGAAGCAGGCAGACGGCAAAAATTGCCGCGAAGAACAGCAGGATCTTGGACATAGTCATATTAATCCCTCCCCAGAGTATTTTGTTGCGCTAAAACACACTAGTATTGTAGTCTTTAAACGAGACCAATGTCAATAGGGCATGGTGAGTTTTTTCGCCCCGAGTTATCGCCGATATTTTCATCCTGAAGAGCGCCGCTCTTGTCATCCCGAGGCGGTTTTTTGCCGAGGGATCTGTTTTTCGGTGTTATGACTCGAGATCCCTCCTTCCTACGGTCGTCGGGATGACACAAGCAGGCGGTCGAACGGGCTGTCGTCCCGAACGAGCGTTAGCGAGGAGGGGCCTCGTTTTTTCTGCGCTTCAGCCTGAGATCCCTCCTCCCTCCGGTCGTCGGGATGACTGAAATGTAGCCCCTCGGGTAGAATATCGGCGAGGGGAGTGGAAATCTTATGGATGAACATGAAAATTCCTCGTCGAGTAATGGTTTTACGGCGCGGCTGGTTGAACTGCGCCGAAGGCTGAACGCCTGCCCGGAGGTCGGCTTCGATCTCGCCAGGACCGTTGCGATCGTGGAGGAGCGGCTGGACGCGCTCGGGATCGGTTGTCGTCGCCTGGGGGGCGCGGGGGTGGCCGCGCTGCTTCCGGGGGCTGAGAGCGGTACTGTGCTGCTGCGGGCGGACATGGACGCGCTTCCGATGGAGGGAGGCGCGATGCACTCGTGCGGTCACGACGTTCACTCGGCTTGCCTGCTGGGGGCGGCCGAGCTCTTGAAGAGGGAAAAACCGCCCTGCAACGTGCTGCTGGTCTTTCAGCCGGCGGAGGAGACGTCGGGCGGGGCCCTGCCGATGATCGAGGAGGGCCTGCTCGACGGGCTCGACGCGAGAGCCGCCTTCGCGCTGCACTGCGACCCGTCTCTGCCCGCGGGGAGGATTGGCGTTCACAGCGGTACTGTCCGGGCGGCGTCGGACATGTTCGACTGCGTGATCAGGGGGAGGGGGGCGCACGGGGCGGAGCCCCACAGGGGGGACGACGTGATCGCCATTGCCTGCAGGGCGGTCGACGCCCTGATGCAGCTGGTGGGAAGGACTGTGGATCCGACCGAGCCCGCGGTGCTCTCCATCGGGTCGTTTCACGCCGGGGAGGCCAGGAACGCTCTGCCCGAGCGGGCGGAGTTCTCCGGCATCCTGCGCACACTGGACGAGGAGACGAGGATAAGCCTCAGGGCCAGGATCCTCAGGACTGTGATGAACATCCCGGACGTGCTTGGCGCGACCGGGGAGGTGGTTTTCACGGAGGGATACCCGTCGCTGGTCAACGACGCGGATCTAGCGGAGCTGGTATTCGGTGCCGCGATCGACCTGCTCGGCGAGGGCGGGCCCGTTCGGCTGACCAGGCCGAGCATGGGCGTCGATGACTTCGCACACTTTACACGCCTCGTGCCAGGGTGCTACTTCATGCTCGGCGTCGGCCACGGCGACGGAAGGAAGGAGGCCCCTCTGCACAGCCCTCGGTTCGAGCCGGACGAGAGGGCGATCCCCGTCGGCGCCGCCCTGATGGCCGAGCTTGCGCTGCGGGCGGGCCGCCTCTACCAGAAGTAGTCGAACAGCCGCCCCACCGGGTAACCGGAGACGACAGAGCGGTGGAACCGGGAGTACAGGTTGCGCTTGGCGTCCGCAAGGGCCTGGGGCGCGACTCCCATGCGCATGGATAGCGACGCCTCGATGTAGGCCGCCAGCTTGTCGCAGGCCTCCAGGATATGGCCGTCCAGCGGATCCAGACTGTCGCTGTTGTGCTCCGAGCAGAGATCCCCGTCGAGTATGACCGGCTCGGAGGCGCCGGGCGGGCGGATCTTCGCCGCGAACTCGTCCTCCGTGAAGTAGTGGATCTCGGAGCGCCAGGCCTCGGGGAGCAGCGGAAGCAGCCTCTCCTCCATGGACTGTTTTTCGAGCTGTTTTACCAGCTCGTCCAGGCCGGTGACGGACTTCTTCACCGGGGCGACAATGTCTCTCGTCAGCACCTCCGGCAGGTCGTGGAAGAGGCCGCCGAAGAAGTTGTTGTACCTCCTGCGAGGGCACGCGCCTATCTCAAGCGAGATGAAGTAGGCCATCACCGCCACGAAGAGCAGGTGTCCCAGGACGGAGGTCTGAGGTATGCGCGGCGTCTGCGCCCATCTTTTCTGAAAGCCCAGCTGCCCCACCAGGGACAGAAAGCCCCACAGCCCCTTGTCTCGGTCCGCCAGGTCGCGCGCGGCCAGTATCTCGTCGATGGCTCGCAGGTCGCGATGCTCGTTTATCTGTCGCGAGATCTCCGCGTTGGTATGCTCGATGCCGTACATGGACTTGGTCTTGCTCCAGTGGTAGACGAAGTCGAACTCCCACTTGGTCGCCAGGTAGTGTGCTGCGCGCAGGCTCTTGCGCTCCAGCGAGGAGTCGTCCGCGGCGAAGATGTACTCCCTGAAGCGAGATGCGAAATCGGGCGACAGACTCTCAAGGTCGAACGACAGCGCGGAGACCACCCATTCGTTCAGTTTTCGCCTCTGCTCCGTGTCCTGCATCAGCCTGTGGAAGACCGGCGGCTTGATGTCGGTCAGCACCACTCGGTGCAGGAATTCGAAGATGCCTCCCTCTACCAGGGAGGTCCAGTCGAGCGCGACCCCCCGCGTCTCGGATTCGTAGCGGGCGATGACCCAGGCCATTATCATCTTGTGGGCCTGTTTCCCCATCTCCGTAAAAACCGCCGGGCGCGGGTGGTCGTTCCAGCGCTCCATGCTGGCGGCGGAGAAGACCAGCTCTATCAGCGATCGTGTGATCATTTCGATACCTCCTAAAACCGGTTCTCGACGTCCAAGGAGTTTCAGCACGCTTTAAGGTGGAAATTATTATACTGCCTACTGGAATAAAGTATACACGGGCTTCCAGTGAAAACGACTCTTGACAACACGCGTTCAACTACATGATAATGCGACAAGCCCTTGAAAGGAGTCGGTCTTTTGGATTATTGCATTGCATAATGGACTCTTCCTTCGAGTGCAAAAAAATACGCAAGGAGATGACAGTATGAAAGGAAAGTTCAGTTCAAAGGTCGCTTTTCTTGCCGTGACCGCCCTGGTCCTCGTGGCCCTGGTGGCGGTTCCGGCGCTGGCGAAGGACACGCTCGTGGTGGCCAATATCTACGATCCGCGTTCACTTGACCCGATCGTGCAGAACGAGGTCGCGGCAAGCGGCGCAATCAGCCACATCAACGAGACCCTGATCGACCTCACCAGCGACGGCAACCCCATTCCGCTTCTGGCTGAGAGCTTCGAGCAGCTCGACCCGATCACCTACCGGTTCAACCTCCGCAAGGACGTGAAGTTCCACAACGGGGATCCCTTCACGGCCGCCGACGTCGTCTACACGATCGAGAGAGCGCAGACCCCGGCGGGCGCGGCGATCAAGCAGTACGCCGAGGTAATCAAGGGCATCGAGACGCCGGACGATTATACCGTCATCATCAAGATTGAAGAGCCGATGACCCCCTTCTGGGGCACCATCTCCCACACGTCGCTCTCGATCGTGAACAAGCGCGCGGTGGAGGAGAAGGGCGAGCTCTATCCTATGGATCCGGTCGGCACGGGGCCCTTCAAGTTCAAGGACTGGGTGAAGAACGATACCCTGACCCTGGAGCGCAACGAGGAGTACTGGGGCGAGAAGCCGGCCTACAAGACGCTGGTGATCCGCAACATCCCGGAGAGCGTCAACCGCACCATCGGGCTGGAGACAGGCGAGATCGACATCGCCTACCTGATACCGATCTCCGACATAGGGCGCGTCGAGGACCACGATGACCTCTACGTGGTCGGCGGATACGACCACTCGGTCTGCTTCATGGGCTTCAACTGCCAGAAGGCGCCCTGGGACAACCCGAAGGTCCGCGATGCGGTCGCACTGGCGCTCGACCTCGACGGGGCGCGTCACTCGGTCTTCAGAGGCAGGAGCAAGACCCCCGTGTCGATAATCCCGCCCTCCATCAAGTACCACGACTCCAGCCTGCCGATGCCAGTCCGCGACGTGGAGAGAGCGAAGCAGCTTCTGGAGGAGGCCGGAGTGGAGCTTCCGATCAAGGCGGAGATCTGGTCCAACTCCTACAAGCCTCGCGTCGACCTTGCCCAGATCTTCCAGGCTCAGCTGCAGGAAGTCGGCATCGAGATCGAGGCCAAGATCCTCGAGTGGGGCGCTTACCTTGACGGGCTTACGCTCGGCGAGCACGATATGTTCATCCTCGGATGGGTCATCTCGACCGTCGACCCGGACGGGATCTTCAGCGGCATCATCCACACGGCCGGCGGCTCCAACTACTCGGTCTTCGACGACGTGGTCTCCGACGCCCTGATCGAGAAGGGCAAGACCATGCCCGACGGCGAGCGCAGAGAGCAGCTCTACAAGTTCCTCCAGGAGCGCATGGTCGAGCTGAAGCCCATCCTCTACCTCTACAACGAGGAGAACTTCTTCGGACTGAACAAGAACGTCGAGGGCTTCACTCCGAGCCCCAAGGGCTACCACGACCTCACCAAGGTCACCTTCAAGGAATAAGACGAGAATACAGGCAACATAACCAGCCATAAGGGCAAAGCAGGAGCTTAACGCTCCTGCTTTGCCTTGCGCCCCGCCAGTCGTCGCGGGGACGTTCAGGAGGGATAGTCCATTGCTGAAGTATATAGTGAAACGAATATTCTCGCTGATCCCTGTTATGCTTGGAGTGGCCTTCATAGTCTTCACTCTGCTCTACCTGACGCCGGGCGACCCGGCACGCATAGTGCTCGGGGAGCAGGCCACGGCGGAGGCCATCCAGGAGTTTCGCGAGAAGGAGGGGCTGAACGACCCGTTCCTGGTTCAGTTCGGCAACTATGTGTGGAAAGCTGTGACGAAGGGGGACATCGGGCGCTCGTACATGACTCGCCGCTCTGTCACGAACGAGATCATGAACGCCTTCCCCTCGACGTTGAAGCTGGCTCTGTGCTGCGTCGTAGTCGCTGTGATACTCGGCATCCCGATCGGGATACTGTCCGCCATCCGGCAGAACTCGTTCTTTGACAACATAACTCGCTTCCTCGCCATTCTGGGGCTCTCCATGCCAGTCTTCTGGCAGGGCGTTCTTCTGATCCTGCTCTTCTCCGTCTATCTCCGATGGCTTCCCGCCTCCGGCTTCAAGACGTGGGCCTCGCTCGTCCTCCCGACCCTCACCCTCGCCAGCCATCCGCTGGCAACCATCACCCGAATGACGCGCTCGAGCATGCTCGAGGTCGTCCGCCAGGACTACATCCGCACCGCGCGCGCCAAGGGCCAGACGGAGAAGGTGGTCATCTGGCGTCACGCTCTCGGCAACGCGCTCATCCCCATCGTGACGGTCATAGGCCTTCAGTTTGGTCACCTTCTGGCCGGGGCGGTGCTGACCGAGTCGATCTTCTCGATCCCCGGCGTCGGACGGCTCATGGTGGACGCAATAAAGATGAGGGACTACCCTGTCGTGCAGGGCAGCGTCCTTTTCATAGCCATCGTGTTTAGCTTCGTGAACCTCATGGTGGACCTCCTTTACGCGTGGGTCGATCCGAGGATCAGGGCCGAGTACAGGTAGGGGAGGAAGGAAGATGAGTGGAAAGACAGCATCCATGATGAAGAGCGAGGCGGGGCTTCGCGATGTGTGGAGACGCCTCCGAAAGAACCCGTTGGCGATGTTCGGGCTTGGTGTCGTGGTGCTTCTGATTTTCTGCGCCATCACCGCCGACATAATTGCTCCGTACAAGTACTACGAGCAGAACCTGATGAACTCCTTTCAGCCGCCCTCCGGCGAGCACCTCTTCGGAACGGACGAGTTCGGCCGCGACATATTCAGCAGGATCATACACGGATCGCGCATCTCCCTGCAGGTTGGGCTGATCGCGGTAGGCATCTCCGTCGTGTGCGGTGGCTTCTTCGGCGCGGTGGCGGGCTACTACGGCGGGAGGATCGACAACCTGATCATGAGGATGATGGACATACTTCTGTCCATCCCCTCGATACTGCTCGCCATCGCCATCGCAGCGGCTCTAGGGCCGGGACTCTATAATATGATGGTCGCGGTCGGGATCTCCTCCACGCCTCAGTACGCGAGGATCATCCGCGGCTCCGTGCTCACCCTTCGCGGCCAGGAGTTCGTCGAGGCCGCCAAGGCGGTGGGATCATCGGATGCTCGAATCATCGCGAAGCACATAATCCCCAACTGCCTGGCGCCGATCATCGTCCAGTCCACTCTCGGTGTGGCCAACGCCATACTGACCGCGGCGGGGCTCTCTTTCATCGGCCTTGGCATCCAGCCGCCCACGCCCGAGTGGGGCGCGATGCTCTTAACCATAGTATAATAAATAATAGTAGTTAAAGTAGTTTAAGAGGAGATATTAAAGGGATATTTTACTTTAAATAAAAATTAACAAGGTTTATAATTTGTAGTAGTTAAAGTATTTAAAGAGGTGGGAACATGTGAAGGTTCAAAGGATAGAAGTGGAGAATAAGCCGTATCCATTGTATTTATTACTAGATAAAGAATACCAGCTAATAGAACCAGTAATGAAATTTATTAAATACTTAGATAATACTGGTAAGTCTCCTAATACCATTAAGGCATACTGCTATCATTTAAAGTTGCTGTACGAGTTCATGGAACAGAGAGGTGTTATTCTTAATGATATTAACTTTGAGTTGTTAGCAGACTTCGTAGGTTGGTTGAGATATCCTTCAGCATCAAATGTAATTGATCTTCAGTCAAAAAAAGCCATAAGAGAAGAAACGACAGTGAATACAATTTTAAATGTAGTTATGAGTTTTCTTGATTATTTAAGTAGATTAGGAGAATTTAAATCAATTGATGTATTTAAACAAGCAAAGGGAAGAAATTTCAAAGGATTTTTACATCATGTTAATAAGGGTAGATACCAAAAGAATGTCTTAAAGTTAAGGGTTAAAAAGAAACAGATAAGAACATTGAGATCAAAGGAAGTTAAGCAAATTATTGATGCTTGTCATACGAAAAGAGATAAATTAATTTTAATGCTTATGTATGAGGGTGGTTTAAGAATCGGTGAAGTGTTATCGCTTAGGCTTGAAGATATTGTCACTTGGGACAATCAAATCCATTTAACACCTAGAGATGTTAATGTTAATGAAGCTTATATTAAATTAAGGAAGGAAAGAACAATACATGTGAGTAAAGA
>MTBK01280939.1_pt1 | contig 77800 bp, 59 predicted proteins | sample 1535981 | NCBI WGS metagenome assembly MTBK01 (sample SAMN06109225, study PRJNA356200) | anaerobic digester metagenome | isolation source: biogas reactors fed with pig manure or primary and secondary sludge | place: Spain | collected 2016-06-30
CTTTATCGGAGGAGGCTGTCTCCCTGGAGTAGCCTCAGGATCGGGAAGCGCTCGCTTTGACCGGCGCGGACGCCGGTTTAACGAAGAACGGAGTTTAAAGATGGGGCAGCGCCTCTATCCGGGCCGGGTTGACGGCGGGGCCGGGCAGCCACCGGAGAGGATCGTCTGAAATTAGCTGCAGGGGATTCAGCGGTGTCTCCCCGAGATTTACCTCCCAATGCAGGTGCGGTCCGCTGGCGAAGCCGCTCTCTCCGACGCGCCCGATGAGCGCTCCCCTGCTCACATGCACGCCCTCTGCCACCGCAATACTGTCCAGATGCAGATAGGAGCTGGAAAGATTCATCCCGTGATCGATGATCACCGTGTTGCCCTGGGCGAGCAGCGGCGCAGCCAGTCTGACGACTCCAGCGTTCATTGCCACCACGGGGCTCCCCCTGGCCGCGGCGATATCGAGGCCGGTATGGCGCCTCGGCGCGCCTTCGTTGATGATCCGCACGGCCCCGTAGGCGGAGCTAATCCGGGATTCCAGAGGCATGATGAAAGGCTGTTGCCACAGGGGAGCCGGCGCGGCGCCCTGGCGGGCCCGGCGGACCCTCTCCTGCTCTTCAGGCAGCCTCCGGGCAGCCTCCTCATCGGTCCACTTCACCGGCACGCTGAAACGGGAGGTCTCAAAATCACAGGGGGCAACCTGCAGCTCCCCGGTTATCTCTCTCCTTCCAGCGAACCCCTCGAGAAAAAGGCGCAGCTCCTGCGTTCCCGGCGGAACCTCTAAGCCGATCCCGATGATAAAATAGACGTAATCGCCGCACCGGTGCGGCGGGGACAGCGCCAGGCCCGCTTCCGTTTCCAACCTGATGCTGCCTTGGGGAGGGCAGGGACCCGCTGTCAGAACAGTGCAGTCGCCGGGTGCGGGACGGGCCGGATCCAGCCAGAGAAGCAGCTCTGCTTCAGGGGTGTCCCTGTGCTCTTCCCCAACAGAAGCGGCCCCGCCCCCGGCACCGGCAGGGCTCTCCGGAGAAGCGCAGGAAAGAAGCATCAGGAGCGATAGCAAAGCCAAACCCGCCCCCCAAAAGAGGCGCTGGCGGAATCTGCGGAGCGGCGCTCCCATCAGGGCATTCCCCCTTTCACAACAGCAGCCCTCTGCGAAAGCTGCGCACAACAGGCGGCGGAGATGTCCGCCCGCCCCTTTTTCTTAAAACTGTTCCAGCTCAAAATCGTCAAAATGCGCCGCACACCGCTCCAGCTCCTGCGGACTCATCCAGCGATCGCAGCGGTACGACCCTTCGTGACCGAGGCTTTCTATTTTGGGCACCCACAGAGGATTGTACGGCAGCAAGGCGGTTTTCCTCAGGCCGAGCTTTCTCAGAAACGAGGCGATCCCGGACAGATTTTCCGCCGTATCGGTGATCCCCGGGATCAGGGGCACCCGGGGTAAAACGGGCACCCCACCGCTGCGGATGAGCGCTTTGAAATTCTCATGGATACGGCTGTTGTCCCGTCCGGTATAGCAAAGATGTTCCCCGGGATCGATGAGCTTGATATCGAAGTAGATCAGATCGAGGTGCGGCAGGATATATCTTTCAAAGACAGGGCGGTGATAGTGGCCGCAGCTCTCCAGATTGAGATGGATCCGCTTGAACTTGAGCGCCTGGAGCAGCTGCTCCAGGTAGCGCGGATAGAGCGTCGGTTCGCCGCCGGAGAGGGTCACCCCGCCGCCCGAATTTTTGTAGAAGGGCAAATCCGCAGCGGCAATCGCGGCCAACTCAGCGACAGGATAGTAGCGTCCCATCAGGCGGATCCCCTGGCCCGGGCAGACGGTGGTGCAGCTGCCGCCGCGGCGGCAGCGGACGCGGTCCACAATCCGGGGATGTCGCTCCAGATCGATGGCCCCTTCGGGGCAGATCTCTTCACAGGCGCCGCAGAGAAGACAGTCATCGGGGGAGTAGACGATCTCGGGAGCGGTCCTGACGGCTTCGGGATTCTGACACCAGACACAGGCCAGGGGGCAGCCTTTAAAAAAGATCGTCGTCCGGATACCGGGGCCGTCATCTAAAGCGTTGCGCTTGATCTCGACAACAAGCGGTCGCCTTTTTTCCGGTATCTTCATCGGCACTCCCTCCTTCGGCATCCCGGCTGTTTACCGGGCTCCGGCGACCAAATTGAATTCGGTGCGCTCGATAATCTCCTGCTGCATATCCCGGTTCAGCTCGACAAAGTAAGCGTTGTAACCGGAGATCCGCACCAGCAGCCAGCGGTAATCCTCCGGTCTGTCCACCGCCTCCCTGAGCATCTCCGTGGTCACGATATTGAACTGCATCTGCATTCCACCCAGCTCAAAATAGCTCTTGGCGTAGGCGGTGACTCGCTCAACAAATGCGGCGTGGCTGTCCTGCGCACCGGGAGCCACCTTCACGTTGAAGGCGATATTGTTCGGCATCTTCACTGGATCCAGCCCGGCGATGGTATGGATGTTCGGCAGCAGCTCATCGGTAACTCCGGGCGAGGGGGTGATCCCCGGCGTAAACGGCTTTCCCTTCAAGCGGCCGCTGGGCAGCGCTCCCGACAGCGTGCCGAAGGCAACGTGATTGGACATGCTCCAGAAACCGCTGGTATAGACCCCGCCCCGGTAATTCTCCAGGGACTGGTAGCAGTCGTAGATGAAATCGATGAGCTCCTGGGCCAGCTGTCGCGGCGCAACGGAATCGCTGCCGAATTTGGGGATGCGCCCGGCGATCCGCATATGCAGCGCTTCATATCCCGCAAAATCAGCTTCCAGTGCCTGCAGCAGCGTCCTCCAGTCAACCGTTTTCCCCTTGTAGATCAGCTCGTCGATGGCGATAAGGCTGTCGACAACATCGGTGATCGAAACGAGAGCCGCCCCCGAAGTATTGTAGCGGGCCCCTCCGTCGATCACATCCTTGGCCTGCTCCATCGGCCCGTCGAAGAAAGATGAGAGCAGCGGGGTGGGGTGCAGCTCCTGATGCGCTGTGCCCAGGTAGTTATTGTAGGCAACGGACTCCTCGATGAGAAAGCGCAGCTGTTCCTTGTAAGCTTCTTTAAAATGCTCGAATGTGGGGAAGCTCCCCTCGAGAAGGGGGTCGCCGGTGCGCGGCCCGACCTGCTCCCCGACGAGGGGGTGCACCCCGTCGTGCAGGGCCATCTCCAGCGCCGCAACGGTGTTCAAAAGCATGCAATTGGTATGGCCCATATGGCGGCCGATACTGGTCGGTTCGACGCAGCCCGTCGAGCCCCAATCGCGGGCATCCTCAATGGAGAAGCCCTGATTGACCAGGGCGGGGATCACCGCCGCATCGTTGTGCAGCGAAGGGGTCGCCGCGGTAATCGTATTGACCTCGATAAGCCTTTGGAGATAGGCCTCATCATTGACTCCGGGATAAAAACGGGCGTTGACATTGGGCTCGCGCAGGGCCAGCATCTCGGTCACTTTCAGGAAGATATAGGTCATATCGCAGACTGCACTCTCCCCGGCGCTGTCGACCCCGCCCAGGGTCAGCGCCTGATCGGAGGAGCTCCCCCCGAAGAGGCGGTTGCCCAGATCGGGGACATTGGGCAGATGGTCGGAACACTTCAGGTAGAAGCAGCCGACCAGCTCAATGGCCTTGCGGATGAGCTCTTCTTTCTCCGCAGCACTTTCTGCTCCGGCGGCATCGCGCAAAAAGTAAGGCTGCAGCACCTGATCCAGCCTTCCCAGGGACAGTCCGGCATTCATATTCTCCATATGCAGAGCCAGCCAGCAGAGCCAGACGCTGTTGACCGCTTCATGCAGCGTGCGGGCCGGATAGGCGGGAACCCGCTCGCAGACCGCGGCGATCTCCTCCAGCTCGGCGCGGCGAAGCTGCGCCGCGGCATCGTCCCCCGCAGCAGCAGCCAGCTTGCGCGCCCTGACAGCAAGGTTATCGGCATAGCGCAGCAGCCCCTTCTGAGCCACCTGCAGCGACCGGTAGAAAAGGCGCTCCTGCTCATCTGCAGCTGCCGCCTCCTTCTCCTTTGCTTCGCCGATGATATCGAGAAGCCCCCGCTCCAGGATCATGGAGAAATCGGGGATGGTGTGGGAGACGGCGTGCGCCTTCCAGCAAAAATAGAGCACCCAGCGCCCCTCCAGCTGCTGGCAGCGCGGGTTGCCGTATTTGCTGCGCGTATATTCCATGACGTTGCGATCCGCCCAGAAAGGAAAGACCTCGAAATTGAGAATGTCGATATCCTCAGCGGAAATGCGGTAAGGATTCATCTCGCGCTCGTCAACGGTGAGCAGCTCCGGCCAGAGCGCCAGAGCGCCAAATTCAGGAAAAAGAAGCACCCCCACCTCCTTGGTGGTGGTCGTGCCGGCGATGAGATCATCATCCCGGATGATCGGCTCGCGGTGGGCAAGGATGTGAGCCAGCGCCTCGGCCTGCCGCAGCCCCGGATGGCGCTTCTTTCCGGAGGAATCTTTTTCAAAACCGCGATGCAGGAAATATTCAGTCATCAGCCGCGGCCTCTCGCTGCAGATCTCCGCCCTGGTGGTATAGAGCTTCTCCCGGGCCTGCTGCAGCCGGGGAAACTGCTCCAGCGCATAAGCGCTCAGATAGGGCTCCTCGAGCACCTCCACCCGGTCGTGCGGCGTCGATTTTAGCACTGCCCGGTGAACCAGCGGGTGGGAGTCACGCGCTGTGGGCGTGTACTCAATCTCTCCCGGACCGCTCTCCTTCGCTTGGCGCAGCTTCTTCCTTTTTTTGCGCCCGTCGACGAGCTCGCGGGAGAGATGGCCAAATTTGGCCAGGTACATCAGGTTGCCCTCCATGAACAGATCATTTTCCAGCATCATCGTGAGGGCATCGGCCGGATCTTTCAGCGCAAAGATACTCTGCAGTCCGGGCCCCGTCTTGAAGTTAAAAGTCAGGTCCGCCCCGTCGATACGGCCCCGCCCCGCCTTCATCCGGCCGTCCCTGAAGATGGCATAGGCCTCGGCTTTACCATCCTGGGTGCGAAACTGAAGCCGGGCATTGAAACGATAACCTTTCTCCTCATCGATAATATTGCGGCGAAAAGAGGGACTGAGACGAAACATCAGCGACATCAGCTTGAGAACAAAACTCACCTGCATACTGACTTTAAAATTGCGGTACTTCTCCGACAGGGTCTCCGAAGGGCTCATGGTCAGATCTCCTCTCCTCTTTTTGCGGCTGCAGTTAACTGGATTCAGCCCTATACCGCAGCCGTCATCTCTTCTTCCAAAACGACCGCCTGCTGCTGTACTCCTCTCCTGTCGGCTGCTGCCGGGCAGCTCGCAGCCGCACTTCACCCGCGAGAAGCTCTTCTTTCTCCCTGGTGAGCTTCTGCAAATAATCATCAACAGCCGAAAAATAGAGGGCGCTGAAATCGGTCTCCAGTTCAGCCCAGATCCCCGAGCGGTGCAGCGAGATGATGCCGTGGCACGTGCCCAGCAGGGTGAGCGCCCTGCCGGTTACCATTCCGGGGGCGCTCCGGAGAGCCGGGCACCCCCGATAGAAATCCGCCATCGCTTCAAGGATCAACCCTATATTTTTTAAGGCCACCTCTTTTTCGGCAAAAGCGGTCTCCTCTGCGGGAGTCCCGGCATAATCGAGATATTTGGGGACATGAAAAGAGAACATGATATCGTAATAATAGGGGTGGTCAAGGCTGAAACGGTAAAACACCGCCGTATAGGCGCGCAGTCTCACCAGCGGATCGCGCGAACGAGGCTCCGCCTGAAGCAGTTGATAGAGAATAGCGAACCCTTCGGTGAGGATATCGAGGTACAGGGCATCCTTGTCGCTGTAGTAGTTGTAGATTGTCGCCGGGGAGCAGCCCGCCCGGCGGGCAATTTTGCGGATAGTGACAGCTTCATAACCCTGCCTGTTGAACAGCTCCAGGGTGGCCTGAAAAATCTTGTTTTTGGTCTGCTCCACCTGCCAGGGCGGCCGTTTCGGTCGGGCCATCACGGTTGCCCTCCCAACTAAACATAGTAGAATCAGGCAGCGCCGGATAGATTAACCTGAAGTTATATTAACACTGTTCAATTAACCTGTCAACGCACCGCCTAAACCCCCTCCGGAATATAACCGGGCAGGGCAAAGTAAGGCCGGCCGGACAAGGAGCACACAGCATATCCCCATGACTATGAGGTTAATTGAAGAAGACCGCCGGCAGCCCCGTCCTTCCAAAATCGACGAACCCGTGTAAAGGGGCCAGGACGGTGGGAATGAGATCAAAGCTAAAAACAGCCGGGCAAAATATTTTCCAAAGTGAAAGGATATAAAGAACAGATGTTAAATATTAGATTTGATCATACGAAACCCGGGGCAGTTTTGCTAAAAAAGCAATTATAAAGACGCTGTGGGGAAAAAGGTGAGCGGCGCCGCGTGCGGTTGCAGAACAGATTTGGCTACATCTTTTAAAAGGTGCTTTGGGGGGATGGAAGTTGATCGCTATGCTTTTTGGCGTATCCAATGTGGGTAAAACCACAACGGGAAAGAAATTGGCAGAAAAATTGGGCTATACCTTTATCGATCTGGACGATGAAATCAAAAATAAGTTTCAAACAACTTTGGAAATATTTACAAACGAGCACCCCTTTTCTCTGGAAAGAGCCAAAATTAAGGGTGAAATCCTCAAAGAGCTAATCAGCAGGCATCAAGAAAAGCTCGTCATTGCAGTGAGCCCCATCTATTACGCCCAACACTTTAACAATCTTCTGGAACTAAACGGAGTCACTGCCATTGAGCTGTGTGACACAGCAGAGCATATTTTTCAAAGACTGGTTTTTTCAGACGAAAACGACGTCATTTACCGCGATGACGCCTACAAGGAAGAGCACCGAGACTATTATATGAACGATATCCATGACGATATCGCTCATGCAAAACAGCTCTTTAGAAAAATCAAGAAAAAGTACTTTATAGACAACCAGCCGGTGGATAAGGTTGTGGAAGGCGTGCTCGCCCTGATCAAAGACAGTGAGCGCAGCTCTCTGTCCCCTTGACCCGGGGCTTTGACTAGACTCTCGACTCACCTGGAGAGGACAAAACATAAACCGGAGGTAAAATTAATGGACCTTAAAGCGCTGCACAGCATCAGTTACGGACTTTATGTGATTTCTTCCCGGCTCGAGGAACGGCTTAACGGACAGATTGCCAATACCGTTTTTCAGATCACCAGCGATCCGCCCACTGTGGCCATCAGTATCAACAAGCAGAATTTGACCAATCAATTTATCAGGGACAGCGGCCTTTTCGCTGTCTCCATCCTCGCTGAAGAGGCACCCCTTTCTCTCATCGGACAGTTTGGCTTCAACTCGGGCCGGGATCTGGACAAGTTTGCCGGCTTCAATTACGGAACCACGGCCCGGGGCCTGCCTTACCTAAAGGACGATGTTTTGGCTTATCTGGAAGCCAGGCTCATTCAGGAAATCGACGTGAAAACACACTCCATTTTCATCGGAGAGGTCACCGCAGCAGAGATTTTGAAAAAAGGCAACCCCCTGACCTACGCCTATTACCACCAGGCAAAAAAAGGCGCTACACCCCCGACCGCGCCCACCTATATTCAAGGAGGACCAAACAGCAGTTACGGCGAGAGCTACCAATGCACGGTTTGCGGGTACCTCTACGACCCCGCTGAAGGAGACCCGGACAGCAACATCCCGCCTGGGACCCCCTTTAAAAAACTACCCGACGACTGGGTTTGCCCGCTGTGTAAAGCGGGAAAAGATGCTTTCAAAAAATTAGATTGAGGAACTCCGGTAATGGCCGGGGCTCCTTACGTCCCCCCGAAGAGCCCCCGGTGAAAACAGCTGCGGGATAGGCCCCCGGTTTGCCTCCCTCCTCCGACCGCCTCCTCGGGGCCGGGTTAATCCGGCCCCGGAAACACCGCTTCCCTATTCCAGATTGAGTCTTCTTTCCAAAATATAATTGGTCAACACAAAGTAAATGGCACCCAGAACGACAGCCGGCAGCAGCACGTACCAGACTATCCCGAGGTTGATGGCCATGCCGTCGTTGATCACACCGGTGATTTCCTGCAGGGGTGCCCGGATGCGGGTCAGGAAGATAAACAGCAGGGTGGTTGAAGCAAAGCCGAGGGCGGCGTACCAGGCCAGGGACACCAGTATTTTATGGCGGGGAGAGATGTGTCCCAAAGCAACGGCCGCATAGATCATCAGGATACCGGAGGCCATGACCGCCAGGAGCGCTCCGGGAAAAACAAAAAAGCCGGTGACTCCGAAGGCGCTCCCGAAGACGCTGACTGCCCTCTGCAACACCTCCCACATTCCGGCTCTGGCGGTAATGATCATGATGGAGGAGGCGGTGACAAGACCGCTGGCAGTTATCCATACTGCTGCTGCGATAAGCTTGCTGACGATATGCTGCCGCGGGTGGACCGGCAGGGTAAACATGAGGTAACCCTCATCGCCCAACAGGCTTTTGTAAAAACGCTGAAGCAAGATCAACAGGGTCATGACCTGGATGCCAACAACGAGGACAAAATAGAGCAGTCTGGCCAGGAAACCGAACATCTCCAGAACACCGAAACCGAAAACCTGCGCATCAATAGCGACAAGCTGCTCAAAATCAATGAATCTGTTGACCAGAGCAAAGACAAGGAGAACAAGATAAAAAGGTAAAAACAGCCGGGCGGTCGCTTTGAATTCGTATTTCAATAGTTTTGTCAGCATCTGAATACCTCCCTGAACAGTGAGTCCACCGATTTCCCGCTTTCTTCACGAATCTGCTCAACCGATCGGTGGAACACCACCCGACCTTCCTTGAGAAAAACAACCTGTTCCAGGATCTTTTCAATATCGGCAATGAGGTGCGTTGAAAGAATGATGGTTGTAGCAGGATCGTAGTTCTCCAGGATGATGTCGAGGATGTAATCGCGGGCCGCGGGATCGACGCCGCCGATAGGTTCATCGAGCAGATAGAGCTGCGCTTCGCGGCTCATAACCAGGATTAGCTGCACCTTTTCCCTGGTCCCCCTGGACATGGTTTTGAGGCGATCTTTGGGGTTAATATTAAGTTTTTCCAGCATGCTGTAAGCCTTCCCGCTATTGAAATCAGTATAGAAGTCCCCAAAAAACCCGATAATTTCGGAGACCTTCATCCAGTCATTCAGATAGGTCTTTTCCGGCAGATACGAAACCAGTTTTTTGCTCTCGTTCCCCGGCTTATGGCCGGCGATGAGCACCTCTCCGGCGGTGGGGGTGAGCAGCTTGTTGCAGAGCTTGAGAAACGTGGTCTTGCCACTGGCGTTGGGGCCGAGCAATCCGACAATATTGCCCCGCGGTATACTCAAGGTGACCTCGTTTACTGCGGCGATCCTGCCGAAAGTTTTCGTCAGGTTCCTGCATTCCAGAATGGTATCGCTCATTTTTCACTCTCCTTCATGATCATTGATAGCGCAGCCATGATCTCTTCATGATCGAATCCCAGCCGCAGCATCTTCGCCAGGAAAGCCCGCGCATGCTCCCGCACCAGCCTGTGCTTGACCCGCTTCACCAGCTCCCGGTCCTCCGTGACAAACCGGCCGCTGGTGCGCTGCGTGTAAAGCAAACCGCTTTCCTCCAGCCCTGCAAGGGCCCGTTGCATGGTATTGGGGTTGACTGAGACCTCCCGGGCCAGTTCCCGCACCGACGGCAACCTTGAACCGGGCGGGTAGACCCCGGCACAGATCTTTAGCTCAATCTGCTCGATCAATTGAGCGTAGAGCGGACGATCCGCATTTAATTCCCAGGACATGGCATCACCCCCATTGTATTATTGTATTAGTCATCTAATACAATAATACAACATGCCCGGACCCTTGTCAACAGAGAATATCGCAAATATAAAACAGGAACCTGCTGGTTTTAGAGAACCTGTTGACGGAGATGAAGATCTGCTGACGGCACTGCGCAACATCCATCAGAACACTGTGAAATTCGGGATCCACCTGATTGCGCAAGTTACCCCTGGAGCAGCTACCACTGCCCGGGGAAAAGCAGACAGCGGCTTGATCGATACGGCGTTGGCTCTGGATCATCGGCGGCAAAGCTAGTTTGCCCAATTTCATTTGATAATGAGCGGCGCCGCTCTTCCGGACATCGAAGATATAACCGGGGCAGCTGACCTGCCGGCCGCACAGTTGGTAAAACAGGTTCCGGCAGGCAGGTCAACGACCGAATTGCTCAATGCCTGCTCCCTGTAGAAATGAGATCCTCCGGGAACTGAAAGCCTGGCCGGGCGTCAGTCAGCGGCAGATTGAGCAAAATGTGGGATAAACAAAAAGATGACTCAAAGAGCTTGCACCATCAGTGAGTCAAAGTCACCGTCCCCTTGACTCAGTCCCCTTGACTCATGATTCGGGTTTGGCTAATCGCTTCTGCCCGGCGGGCGGCGAGCAGCTGCCGCCAGCGGGGCTCGCCGAGGGGCTGATCGAAGCTGCGCAGAGCGGCGGTCCTGAAACCGTGGCGGTGGGCCCACTCTCTCGTGAGCAAGATCGATTCCAGGGTGATCCCCGAGGAGCCCAGACTAAAATGTTCGTAGCGGCGCTCCAGCGCCAGCATCACCGTTTCCGCCATGCAGGCGTAGGCCTGCCCCCGGGGAAAACCGAAGCTCCAGCCCAGATTGGGACATCCGGGCAGCTCGACCACACCGCCGTCGATGACCAGCACATCGGGGCGGAGTTCCTCCACCTCGGCGCTGACATTGGGCGGCCGTGAAATATCGCAGACCACCGCGCCCGGCAGCAGGTCAGCCGGCCGGATCAGCTTTTCATCACTGCTGGTGGCGCTGATGACGATGCCGCACGAGGAAAGCGCCTCTTGGGCTGAAGTGGTCAGCCGGAGCGGGCCACCGCGCCGGGAGGCGGAAAGGGCGTAGTCGATAAATGCATCAACCGGGGCCTCCGGGGGCGGCAGCAACTTGCAGCGCGCCAGCTGAGCACCGATGCTGCCGTCGGGCATCTGCCGACCCGTCTGCAACAGCCCGGCAAGATAGCGATAGATCTCTGCGGCAACCCGCAGCAGCCGCCGGCTGCCGGGAGCGCTGTTTTTACTGCGCGGATTGCCCACCAGGACCAAACCGCCCACCGTTTCGGAAAGCAACAGAGCCATCCCCTTGCCGATGGAACCGGCCGCCCCGATGATCGCCGCAGTGTGCTGACAGGGTGATATATCGAGCTTTCTGCAGGCGGTCTGCACCGCTTCGGCCGCCGAAACAACCGTGTAACTGTTGCCCGTGGTCAGGGGAATCCCTTCATCTTTTAAGTAGAGCCCCCCCATGGAGACAACGGCGGTATAGGCGCCCAGACCGACGATGCCGGCTCCGCCCTCCCGGGCCAGATCCAGCGCTTCCCGCAGCTCCTGCAGCGCCTCCGCCCGGGGCATCTGCGCCAGCTCCCCGGCGGTGCGCGGCAGAACAATAAATTCGCCGGCAGCGTGACTGCCGTTCCTCGACTCCACGTTCACCCGCGAAATCACATACGGCCGCACCAGACTGCTCCATTTTTTTGTCAGGACGGCCAGCTCCGCTTCGCTAAACGAGAGCAGGCTCTGATCAAACTGGGAGAAGCTGTTCAGATCAAGCGGATGGACCAGAAAAGCAAAACGCCCGGCAGCAGGCAGGTCATCCGCCTCGCCTGCGGCGGCGCCCCCGTGATCCCCCTTTTTTTCGTGGGCTGGTGCCCCCGGGCTGTGCCGACCGTTGGAAGGCGCAGCAGAGGCAACGGCCGACCCCTTTTTGCCGAGCTGCTCCCCGGAAACTAAAAATGAAAAGAAATTGGCCGTATCGGCTTTATCCAGCTCCGCCAGCATGGCGGCGACGCCTGCCAGCACCCGGCGGCACTGCGCCCCGGAAATGATCAGCGGCGGCTCGATGCGGATGACGCTGCCGCCGTTCAGCGTCGGGGCAACCCGGATCCCCTCCCGGTTGAGCAGATAGGCGGAGACCGCCGGAGCCAGCAGCTCCTGCTCGGCCACAACTTTGAGCAGGGTGCCGGCGAAATGAGACCCGCCGGTGCTGAGCTCCAGACCGAGCATCAGTCCCTTCCCCCGAACGGCGCGAATAATATGGGGGTATTTCCTTTGCAGAACGCCCAGCCCCTCCTTCAGGATGAGCCCCTGTTTCCTGACGGAATGCAGCAGAGCGCCTTCGTCCGCGGTCAGCTCCGCCAGCACCTGCAGAGCCACCCGGCAGGCCAGGGAATTGCCGGCAAAGGTTGATGAATGTTTCAAGGCATAAGCAGCGCTGTACGCCGCAGCGGTGCTCAGACAGGCACCGATGGGGACAAGGCCGCCGCCCAGGGCTTTGGCCAGCAGCAGCACGTCCGGAGTGATCCCCTCCTCTTCACAGGCAAAAAGCAGCCCGGTTCGCCCCAGGCCGGTCTGGATCTCATCTACCACCAGGAGGACCCCATATCTAGAGCAGATCTTCTTGACCCCGGCAAGATATCCCGGCGGTGGGACGACGATCCCCCCCTCACCCTGGATCGGTTCGATGAGGAAAGCGGCATAGTCCCGGGGTTTTTGGGAGAGATGCTGTTCCAGAGCGGCGAGATCACCATATCCGACAAAATCGAATCCCTCCAGCGGAGCGCCAAAAGGCGTCTGGTAATCGGGATTTCCGGTGGCGGAAAGGGCTCCCAGAGTTTTGCCGTGAAAGCTGTTCGTCGCCGCCAGGATGCCGCGGCGCCCCGTGGCGGAACGGCAGAGCTTCAGCGCCGCCTCGACCGTTTCGGCACCGCTGTTGGTAAAGGTGACGTAGCGCAAACCGGAAGGCGCCAGCTCCACCAGCCGCTGCGCCAGCAAACCGGCTGCATCGAGGTACGAAGGCTGCACAAAATTGGGCTCCTTGGCACTGTGCAAATCAGCCACCGCCTCCCAGATAGGCGCCGGGTTGTGACCGAAAGGCAGAGCGCCGTACGCGGCGATACAGTCGAGATAGCGCTTCCCGGTGTTGTCGTAAAGGTGGCAACCCTCCCCCCGGGTAAAAGTTTTGTCCAGGGCAATATTGTGGAGCAGTTCGCCCAGGTACGGATTGAGGTATTCGGCAAATGGATGCATCATCTTCCCCCCACCATGGTTGTGCTCATTTTTGTGCACATATTCTTTTCCTATTTTATCCGACTTTTCCGCAGATGGCAAGGGGCTAAAAAATTAAGCCCTCCCCCGGGAGGGGGAGGGCGGGTAGTCGGCAAAACAACCGTCGGCGCGGCTCATTCTTCCTGGGCTGCCGGGTGGATGATGGAAACGGCATGCCTTGCGGGGTTGAGGATCTCTTCAAGAAGCGCCTCGATCTCAGCCAGGCCGATCTGCTGCAGCACCGCCGGGTAGTTGAACAGGTCGGTGCCGCGGAAACGGTAGGCCAGGTAGTTGTGGGCGACAAATTCCAGTGAATTGAAGCGGCGCATGAACCGGCCGAGGCGATCGCGCCGGTGCCGCTCGAATGCTTCACTGCTCAGACCGTTCTGCTTGGCCCCCTCAACAGCGCTCATGATCCGCTCGTAGAGCCGCTCCGGATCCCTGGTCGTTCCGCCGATCAGGGCGTATCCATAACTTAACTCGGCGGTGTAACCGGCATCAAAGCGATCATCGATGAGCGCATCTTCGTAGAGCTCATTGAACAGAGGCTCACTGGGCCCAAATATGATATCGAGCAGGATCTCCGCGGCGCTCTCGCGGCGCAGCAGGGCATCTCCGTTGAACCCGGTGACCGCCGGATCTTTGAAGCCCAGATTGAAGAGCGGCTCTGAAACAACCATTTCACGAGAAATTCGCGGCCGCGTCACCGCTTCCGGTTCCTCGGGATAAAGGCGGATGATCTCCCCGGACTCTTGGTAGTTGCGCCGGGCGAGATTCGCTTCCACCTGCCGCCAGATCTCATCGGGATCGAGATCGCCCACCACAAAAAGAGCCATATTGCCGGGGTGGTAGAAGCGGCGGTAACACCGGTACAGCAGATCCGGAGTGATCCGGGAGATGCTTTCGACAGTACCGGCGATATCCTCGCGCACCGGGTGGTTTCGGTAAAGCGACTGCAGCAGATCGAAAAAGACCCGCCAGCCGGGATTATCTTCGTACATGCGGATCTCCTGCGCAATGATCCCCTGCTCCTTGCTCACCGAATCGTCGGTGAAATAGGGCTCCTGAACAAAATCGAGCAGCAGCTCCAGGCATTCGGAAAAGTGATCCGTTGTCGAGAAAAGATAGGTGGTGTGCGTAAAGGTGGTAAAGGCATTGGACGAAGCCCCGTACGCGGCAAAGCGGTCGAAAACATTGCCCCGTTCATCCTCGAACAGTTTGTGCTCCAAAAAATGAGCAACCCCTTCGGGAAGCTTGACCGTCTCGCCGCTGCCGTCAACCTGAAAATGGTTGTCGATGGAGCCAAAGTTGGTCGAAAAAGCAGCATACTTGTTCTCATATCCGGCTTTCGGCAGAACATAGAGCTGCAGCCCCGGATCGATCCGGTAGCTGTACAGAGTCTCCTGCAGCTCGGCAAATTCGCGTATCTTTTTGCTGTTCTCAGCGGGCATCAGGCTGCACCCCCTCTTCATTTTGCAGCAGATAGACTGTATCCAGGCGGATCTTCTCTGCCGCCGCCACGATCTCGTCTCTGCCGGTCTCTTCGAGGGCCCGGATCATCTCGGCGGGGCTGTATTTTCTACCGCCGATCTCCCCGTCCAGGTGGCGATTGATCTGCTGGTAGGGGCTGTCCTCCTGGAGCCGCAGCTGATTGATCAGGCCGACGCGGCTGTTTTCCAGCTCGGCATCGCTGATGCGGCCCCGGGCCATCTCTTCAACCTGCCTTTCGATAATCTCCCGGGCCTGTTCATAGTCGGCCCCGTCGATCCCGGCGGCGACAATCATGATCCCTTTATGCTTCGCCAGCCGGGAGTAAGCGTAGTAGGCCAGGCTGGCCTTCTCGCGAACATTGAGAAACAGTTTGGAATGCGGAAAGCCCCCCAGGATGCCGCTGTAAAGAACCAGAGCAAAATAAAGCGGGTCGTCGTAAGCGATATTGGTCCGGTAGCCCAGGACCAGCTTGGCCTGGCTGAGCGGCATCCTTTCCTGAACAAACCTGGTCTCGGCAGGCTCTACATAAACCGCCGTCTCCGGCAGGCTCTTCTCCTGCGCTCCGCGGCTGAAATGGAGCATCTCCCGGGCGATCTGCTCCACCCTTTCCGCCTCCAGGTCGCCGACAATGTACAGCTCGACGGGATTGCCAAAGAGAATCTCCCGGTAGTAACGCCAGAGTGAGGCCGGGCTGATCCCGGCAAGGTCTTCCAGCCTTCCGTATTTAAAAACCCCGAATCTTTCATCGGCGCACATGCTCTGCACACATTTTTCAACAGCATAGAGCGATTTGTTGTTGATCAACCCCTTGATAATCCTGGCAAGCTGCTCTTTTTCCTGCTCCACATAGTCCTCCTTGAAGCCTCCGTTCACCACCAGGGGATCGCCGATCACCCCGCCAACGATGGCCAGCCCCCGGCGCAGCATCTCCTCATCTGCACCGACATATTTCCCGTGCATCATCTCCAAAGAGCAGGAGATCAGGTGACGCTCCCCCTTTTTCTGAACATCGGCGGACATGGCGGCGCCGTAAAGATTTTCCAGTTCGCGCTGCAGGGTGAGGTTGTCGGGATAGCGGCGGCTGCCCCGTTCCAAAACTGAAGGCAAAAGCGCCGTCAAGCCGGCCGTTTCGGCGGCCAGCTCCTGGTGGATGAAAAGTGCTATGCTGATGGTCTTGAATTTTACCGCCGGAATAAAGGTTAGCCGGATGCCGTTCGGCAACCGGGTGACGGTACTTTGTTGAGCCAAGTTGAAAACCTCCTCCTTTGAAACTCTACTGGATAGCTATTCCATCAAAGAACGGCTAATCCTGCCGCTCTCCGGCTTGAGCACATCCCCGGTGCAGATTCTTTTGCATCACGGCAAGCAGCGCCGGGGGAACCGCATAGAGGAGCAGAGTGGCTGCAGCGACCACCCCCGAATCATTCGTCAGCAGGGCGGCGGCGGCTCCGGCGAGGGCCGCCCCCACACCGACAACGAGATAGGGCTGCTCGCGGTGAAGCCGTTTCAGGAAGCCCCCGGGATAGAGTGACAGGATGATGCAGAGCCCCGCCAGAGTGAGGAAAGCCCGGCTCCAGATAGAGTAGCGCATCAACCTCAGGTTCATGGCCAGTTTGCGCAGAGCAGTCTCCTGGAGCACCGCCGGACCGCGCAGGCGCAGCATCTCCCCAAAAAGGCCCACATGCGATGGCGCCGGGCCGGAGCGGGGTATGTTGAGCAGCCAGAGCAGCCCCGCAGCAACCAGCAGGAAAAGGAGCACGCTGAGCACAACCCGCCTCCGGAACCGGCCCTTTTGCTCCGCCGCCGCCTGAGACAATCCTGCCCAGGAAACCCCGAAAGCTACCGCTGCGGTGAGGCAACCGCCAAGGTTGGCCCCGAAATTCGGCGCGGCCAGAACGAAGATGATGAGGCCGTAAAGGAGCAGGATCGACGGAGACGCCAAAGAGAATATCCTGCTTTTTGCCGGCGTCGCCTTCTCTCCCGCCGGGGGGGCGAGGCCGGCGGCCAGAGAAACCGTTCCCAAAAGAGCCGCTCCGATGAGCACCCCCATATACTCGTTGCCCACGCCGTAATAGCGGGCACCGCCTACGGGATCATAACTGAACAGAGAGAGCTGCTGCAATGGGGCACCGGCAAGGGTGTCAAGCAGCAGTAGCAGGACAATCCCCCAGCCCAGCATCGTCCAGTACAGAAGCTGTTCCCTTTCTGCCAGAGGCTGGAACAACAGCGCCGCTGCCAGCGCCGTCCCGCAGAGAAGGAGGCCGCTGAGCGGCGCCGCCGCCAACGGAAAGGTAAACAGCGCCGGCAGCAGCAGCAGCACCGGCGGAACCAGCAGCAACATCCCGATGAGGTAACGGGCCGGCTTCAGCACCGGGCGGATATGAAGACAGATCCCCGCCAGAGCAGCCAGGAGCACCAGCATGAGAAGGGCAATATAAGGTTTCAGAAGGAGAGCCCGCTGCTCGAAAACCAGTCCCGCCCGGCGGTTAAAGCCCTCCAAAAACATGCGGGGCTCTTCTTCCGGGATTATGCTGAAGTAAGCAGCACTGCGCCCGGGATCGCTTTTTTCGCCGCCGAGCAGGTCCAGGATCAGCGGAGCCAGGTCGGTATTCTGAATTAGACCGGGGCGGCGGGTGGAGGTGCTGCCGAGGAGTCCTCCCGCAGCGCTACCGCCGGTAACAAGGAGCGCGGGGGCGAGATGAGCTCCGCTGTCGGGCCGGTTCTGCGGCAGCGAGGGCACCGCCAGAAGCAGCACATCGTTCTCCCCCAGAGCGGAGCGCAGCTCTCCGAGCAGCCGGTCCAGATTGCGCAGCGTTTCTCCAAGAAGCGCCGCCCCCCTGACCGGGTTGAGCTGGGGCCAGTACTCGTCGAGGCGGCTGCTGTCCCCGAATTCAACAAGGTGCAGATCCGCCTCCATCATATTGGCGGCAACGGTTCCGGCCAGCTTGTTCACATCTGTGCACACTCCATAAGGAAACAGGGGGGCCTCCTGCAGCAGCTCCGCTCCCACGAGTCCGCGGCGAACCTCCCCGGCGGCATTCATCGCCACCAGCACGGCACAGCGGTTGGGCACAGCTCCGTCGGCGTTGCCCCAGACAGCCGCAGTCAGCCCCCTCTCCCGGAGCGCCTCTCCGAGCAGCCCCACCTTGACCGGATAGGGCAGGGTGCTGTTCTTCTCCTGGAGCGCCGCCGCCTGAAGATGGAACAGCGTTCCGGAGGGCTCATTTCCGGTACAGCGCTTAAAGACAACGGCGGCGTTCTCCCCGTCGATGAACTCGCCCTCGCCAAAGGCGCTCCTTCCCTCCGCTCCCGCTGCCGCTCTGGCGGCGGTGCCAATACTCAGATAGCCGCTTTCACTGCCCGCTCTTCCGCTGCGCACATTCATCAGCGCTACGGCACCCTCCTCCAGAACAGAGGACAGATTCGGTCCGGCACCGTGAAGCAGATCAGTATAAGTAAGGCGATCCGCCAGCAGCAGGATCACCCGCCCGGTAGCCCCGCCCCCTTCAGCGGCGGCGCTGAAAAGAGACTGCGGCGCCCTCGCCCGGCGGCACCACTGAACTGCTGTGACAAGCAAAAGAGAGAGCACCACCGCGCCGGCTGCGACGGCCAACCCTACTTTTAGGGGAAAACCCTTTCCGGAACAGAAGCTCCGCTTCACCTTTTCACCGTCCGCCGGAGGGCAGCGATACTGTCTCTGCAGAACCCCGGGGGTGCTGCTCGCCGGCCAGGCGGCGGTACAGAAAAGCGGTCCGGGAAAGCATCAGCTCCCGGTTAAACCTCTTTCCAACCCGTTCAGAGCAGGCGCGGGCGAGCCGGCGCGCCCTTTCCGGATCGCGGGCCAGGGTCGCAACCGCCCGGGCCAAAGCGACTATATCGGCCGGGGGAACCAGAAGACCGTGCACCCCGTCGGTGATGATCTCGGGGATACCGCCGGATCGGGCAGCCACCACGGCACAGCCTGCAGCGGACGCCTCCAGAACGGTTTGCAGAGATTCCCCGGCCGCCGTGGGAAAGACAAAGAGATCTATCCCGGCAAACCGGGGCCTCAACCCGGTGCGGCCGCCAAAGGAGAAACGACCGCCCAGCCCCCGCTGCCGCACCAGCTTTTCCAGAGCCGCGCGGCCGGGCCCTTCGCCAAAGAGCAGAAAGCGCATCTGCGGAAAAAGAGGCGCCAGGACTGCAGCGGCTTCCACAAAACAGGAGAGCTCTCCCCGGCGATCAAAGTAACCTGCCGCACCGACGGTGAGCCGATCTCTCCACCACTGCCTTGAAAAGCGCTCCGCCGCCGCGCTTTCAAAAAGGGCCGGCTCGATCCCGTTGTGGATCACGCTGATCTGTTCCTCCGGAATCCCCCGGCCGGCCAGTTCAGCGGCCAGCGCGCAAGAGACGGCGATATAGTGGGCCTCCATCGCTCCCGGCAGTCTGCCGACAGCGGCAAGGTTTTGCCAAAGCCGGTGAGCCGGGCGGCCATGCACCGTAACCAGAGCGGGAACCCGGGCCAGACGCGCCGCCGGAAGACCAAACAGCGCCGCCCTGAATCCGTGGATATGCAACAGCAGCGGATTGATCGTCCGCAGCGCCCGGCAAAGACGCTGAAAACTGTGCAGCACACCGCCCGGGAAATCTCCCCCGGCCAGCGCCAGCTCGAAGAAAGAACCTTCCGGAAGGGCGGCCATTTCCGGGTAACTGTTTTCCGGCGGCGCTCCCAGATAGATGATGTGATCCCGACTGAAGCGGCGCAGCAGCTGCTGTAGATGGCTGCGCATGCCGCCGGCGGCAGGGCCGCTCAAGTAGAACAGCTTCTTTTCACCGGTTCCCCGGCCAGATTTCCCCGGATCCACCCGCACCACCCGCCCCTCGCACTGTCTACCGTCATATGTTTATATGGTGCCCATTTACCGCAGATCGATGTGGCCGGGGAGCCTTTTTCCCGCCGCCCGCCGGTTTGACTTCACCGGGCTGAAGTGTTATCATTTTTGATGCAGCCACTGCAGGCGCCCGTGGTGAAAGGGATATCACGCAGGCCTCCGGAGCCTGAAGTCGGGGTTCGAATCCCTGCGGGCGCACCAGGCAACCCTCTTTCTTGAAGGGTTGCTTTTTTGTTGGCTGTCCGCGCACTTGCCATTTCCCAAAAAAAAGAATATGATCAGACCATCGTGACGATGGGGAAGGAGGTGGGGTTGTGGAGACGGAAGATATCCCTATTCCTAGTTGCAATCGATCCGGATTACTTATTAAAGCAGCGTTACCGCCGCTAAACCCTGCCAAGGAGGTCCTTCCATGCCCATTGTTGACATCTCTTTTCTGGATCAGATCCGCAGCCTATTAACAGAGCAAGCCCCTCCCGAAACCATTCGGGAGCTGACCGGGGAACTGCAACCTTATGATCTTTCAATTCTGCTGAGCAACCTCACCACCGGCGAACAGCTCCTTCTCTTAGCCGCGCTTCCCCCGGAGACAACGGCGGAGACGCTGGAACATTTCGAGCCGGTGGAGCAATATCGTTTTCTGGATCATCTGAAGCGCGACATTACCGCCGGCATCCTCAACGTGATGTCCAGCGACGTGATCGTGGAGCTCTTTACGGCACTTCACCCCCTGCAAACCGAGCAGCTGGTTGCGCTGCTCCAGGAGCCTTTTCGCACTCAGATTCGCGAACAGATGTCCTACCCGGAAGACAGTGCCGGCAGCCTGGCCACGGTGGGCTATATCGCCGCCCGCAGCTGGTGGAGCGCGGAGCAGGCCCTTTCACACCTGCGCAAGATCGGCTCGACGGCGGAGTTCTACAATTATATCTATATCCTGGGCCACCTGGGGGAGCTCGACGGAGTGCTCTCCCTGCGTCAGCTGATCCTGGCCGATCCGGCCACCCGTCTGGAAAAGATCATGATCCGCAAACTGATCACCGTTCCTGCAGAACTGGATCAGGAGCAGGCTGCTCAGCTGGTCGCCCGTTACGACCTGACCGCCCTGCCCGTGATCAGCAGAGCCGGCAAGATGGTGGGCGTTCTCACCGTCGATGATATCATCGACGTAATCGAAGAAGAGGCCACCGAGGATATCCATCTGCTCGGTGGAAGCGGGCCGGTGGAGACCCCCTATTTGAAAACAGGAATGGGCACCTTTTTCCGCAAGCGAATTGTCTGGCTGCTGGTGCTCTTTGTCGCCGAAGCGTTTACCGGGAATATCCTGCGCCACTACGAAAGTCTGCTCACCCAGGTCGTGGCCCTCTCTTTTTTCATCCCCCTTTTAGTCGACACCGCCGGGAACGCCGGCACCCAGACCTCGACTCTGGTCATCCGGGCCATGTCCGTCGGGGAGATCCGCGGCAGCGACTTTGTCAAGGTGGTTTGGCGGGAAATGCGCCTGGGACTGGTTCTGGCTCTGCCGATGGCCGGCATCACATTCCTGCGGGCGATGATGCTGGACAGCTCGGTAAATCTGGGCCTTACCGTGGCTGCGACGATCCTGGTCATTATCACGGTCAGCTCCACGCTCGGGGCAATTATGCCCATCGTCGGAAAAAAATTGGGGCTGGATCCCGCCGTCTTCTCTTCCCCCCTGATTACCACCATCGCCGACGCCGTCGGGCTCCTGATCTATTTCCAGTTCGCCCGCCTGCTGATGGGGCTTTAACGCTTCGGCAGGGCGGAGAAACGGATCGCCCCCCGGACCGCTTTCCCCGCTGCTCGGTGAGCGGTTAAAAGATATTTCTCAGCGAAGGCAGCTCGGTTTCCTTGATCCTCTTGGCCGTGCGCATCGCCACGGCTATCTCGATCAAAAGTTCCTCCCGGTTGCGCATCTCGACCAGCTTCCCCACCCGGGTCAGCGATTCATCAAGGCGATCCACCTGGCGGTGATCCATGATCGGGGTCCAGGAGGCATCGGTGCGGCTCCAGATCTCCTTCAGCTGCTCCGATTCCCGGTGCGCCTGCCCCCAATCTTCATCTTCTGCAGCCAGGTGAATCCGCTGCAACTGCTCCTGAAGATGATCGTGCTGCGCATCGGTGTAAAGAAACAAGGCCACCGATCCGGTCAGAACGACCAGGAGAAGAATAACGGCAAGCCATATTCTTTTCACGGAGTTCCCGGTTCCTCCTTTCTCTGCACAAAAAGCTGCCCCTCCGTATCGAGGCTGGCAAAAAGAACATCTTTGGGGTCGTCAACTCCCAGCTTCTTGACCTCATTTTGCAGCCAGAGCAGATCCAGATTGGTTTTGCCCAGATTCTCATGATTGATATTGCCGTCGACGATCAGCGGGTGAGGCACGCCCTCGTATTGCGTCTCGATCTGCAGATCGCGGGGCTGCAGCGGGCGGCATTGCGACTTGGGAATGATGCTGAGGTCGCCGTTTGTCTCAAAGATGGCGAACTCGACTTCGGTGATATTGGGATAGCCGCAGATGCGCAGCTGCTCCAGCAGATCGTTTATATTCAGGTGCATCGAGCGCAGCTCCGACTCGATGATCTCGCCGTTCTGGATGATGATGCTCGGCCGGCCGCAGACCACTGAGCGCACCTTTTCGCTTCTCTGGGCGGCATAGGAGGTGAACACCTGGAAGACAACGAGCAGGGTGATCGGAATGATGCTGTAGAAGAGGGGAATGGCAATATCCTCCATGGGGACCGCCGCCAGCGCGGAGACCATGATCAGCACCGCCAGCTCGTACGGCTGCAGCTGGCCGATCTGCCGTTTCCCCATGATCCGCATGGAGACGATCACCAGAGCAAACAGGATCAGTGTCCGAAACATCACCACGAACATCTTTCTTCCTCCTTCAGCTAACAGCAGCACGGTTACTGTACTCTATAGCCTAGGGCAAAATAAGATGTTCATACATCCAATAGGGAGCCGGAGAGCACCGCCGCCTCATTCTTTCGTATCAGGGGCGGGGAAAATCATGTGCCCGGGAGACGCTTCTACCATATGACGGGAAAAGGAGAAATGGAATCCCCTCCTCTGTATACCCCGACAGAGGGGAGAAGAATATTAGGGCAACCGGGCAGGGGGAAAAGCAGCGGCTAGCACCGCCAGGCGTCTTCGAAAAAATGCAGCTGGAACGGCGTCAGAACCTTGAACGCTTCGGCCAACTCAAAACCCCTGCCGGCAGCATGCTCGCGCGCCTTCAAGGTGAGGTAATCGCTGATCGTCTTCAGTTTTTCCGGAGGAAACTGGCTCCGGTGTTTGGACAAAGCCTCCAGCTTCCGGGGCCAGGTCGCCGTTACATCGATGAAGGTGTTCGGCCGGGAGGTGCCGTAGAAGGCGATTGCCTCCGGCCCATGCGGGGCCAGGCCTGCCGCCTGATCACGGGGACAGACATGGGGATATCCACCCAGCAAAACAGCTTCCGCCGCCGCCAGGCCGGTGATACGGTGATCGGTATGAGCCTCATAGGGCAGCCACGGATCCATCACCATCACCACAGCGGGGCGCACCCGCCGCACCGTTTCAAATATTTTTTCGCGCACTGCGCGCAGCTCCGGGCAGCCGCTGTCCGGAAAATCAAGCCAGATCATCTCGGTCACCCCGAGCAGGGCGGCAGCTTCTTCGCTTTCCCGGCGGCGGATGGCGGCCAGCTCTGACGGGCGCACCGCCGGATCTCGCGTGCCGGCGCCGCCGTCGGTCACGGTAAGATAGATGACCGCCGCCCCCTCCCGGGTCAGCCTGGCCACCGTCGCCCCGGCGCCGAGCTCGCCATCGTCAGGATGCGCCTGCACACAGAGAATCCGGCGTGCTTTCATCAGATCGGGAACAGGGAACAAATCTTTTGCTCTGGTTCGGGTCATCCGCGGCACCCTCCTTACGGCAATAGCGCCTCTTTATTCTGCGGAGATCTTGAAATGCTGCCCCCCGGAGCTACGGCTGATTCTTGTAGCGCTCCTCCGGAGCGGTCCGGGACCTTGTCAAGCGGTTCCCCGGCATCACCGGGTCAGCAACAACTGCTGTTGTCATCACCCCATGCTTGGGATACGGGAGCACTTCGTCCCCGATCACCAGATCGCTTTCAGCAGCACTTTCTTTTTCCGGGTCAACTCTGCAAAGCCGGCGCCCATCTCGCCGGCCCGGCGGATATTTTCCCGATCATCGACAAGTCTAACCAAACTCACTTTCGCCAAATCCATTCACGGGCAAGCCCCCAAATATTGAGGGAATGTTTTGTTTCCGGTTAAATTTTAACAGCTTCCCCAAAGTTGTTCAACCCGCCGCCGTCCGCGCTGACAGTTTGTCCTGATAGCACCGCACTAGAGCTGAATGAAGCTGAAGCTGTCGACATCGAAAAGACCGCGGTCGGTGATCTTTAAATGCGGAATTACCGGCAGAGCGAGGAAGGATAGCGTCAGAAACGGCTGAGCCGGCACCGCTCCGAGAGCATGCGCCGCCGCGGTGACCTCCTCCAGAGCTGCGGCCACCCTGGCAGCGGGCTCCGGAGAAATTAATCCGGCCACCGGCAGGGGCAGCAGAGCAGCCGGTCCGGCAGGCTCATCGATCACGACAAAACCGCCCCCGCTGCGAGCCAGAGCATTGACCGCCGCCGCCATGGCCCTCTCGCTGACCCCGGCGACAATGATATTATGGGAATCATGCGCCACGCTGGAGGCGATCGCGCCCCGGCGCAGTCCCAGCCCCCGGAGCAAACCCAGGGCAATCCGTCCGCTCCGCCGGTGGCGCTCAACCACGGCCACCTTGACGATATCGCGCTGCGGATCAGCCTGCACCAACCCCTTTTCATCGCGCCGGGGCTCAAGGAAAAGTTTCTCTGTGATAATCTGCTCCGGGACGATCCCGATGACCGGGACCGCCCCGGGCCCGGCCGCCATCGCGAAGTCGTCCGGCCCCATCTCCCGCGCCAGGCGGACTGTCCGAAGAAGCGCTTCCCCCGGCGGGTGAGCCGGTATCTCCACCGCGGGGGCCCCCTCCCGGGCCGCCACCCGGCCGTCTTTGAGCACCAACCGAACCCGAAAACCCTTCAGATCGTCGACCACAACCAGATCGGCCCGGTATCCCGGAGCCACCGCCCCGCGTCGCTTCAGACCATAATGCAGCGCCGGATTGAGCGTCGCCATCTCCACCGCAGCAAAGGGATCCAATCCCTGCGCCACCGCCCGGCGCAGGATCTCATCGATATGGCCGGCGGCAAGCAGCTCCGCCGCCTCCTTGTCGTCGGTACCGAACATAAACCAGCGGCTTCCCGCCGCCCTGACCGCGGGAAGCAAAGCAGAGAGATTGCGGGCAGCGGAACCTTCGCGAATGATTACCCGCATCCCCCTGCCGACCTTCTCCAGCGCTTCAGCCGCGGAGACAGCTTCGTGATCGGTGGAGATACCCGCAGCCAGATAGGCCTGCAGAGCCCTTCCCCCCATCGCCGGCAGATGCCCGTCGACGGGCTTCCCCCGCCGCCGCGCCGCCGCTATCTTCGCCGCAACCGCTTCATCACCATGGATCACTCCCGGGAAATTCATCATCTCCGCCAGCCCCAGCACCCGCGGATGATCCAGCAGCCGCTCCACCTGCTCCGGATTAAGCTCCCCCCCGGCGGTCTCCATATCCGTGGAAGGAACGCATGAGGGCGCCATAAAAAAGAGATCGAGAGGCAGCTTCTCCGCCGCTTCGAGCATATAATTCACCCCCGTCTCGCCGAGAACGTTGGCGATCTCGTGGGGATCGGCAATCACAGCAGTGGTCCCGTGAGGCAGCACCACAGCGGCAAACTGCGCCGGTAGAAGGAGGGTGCTTTCCAGGTGAATATGGGCATCGATGAGCCCGGGGATAATGTAACCGCCCGCGAGGTCGATAACCCTCTCTCCCGCCGGATAATCCGTTCCCAGCGCCGCCACCATCCCGCCCTCGATGAGCAGATCGGCCTCCCCTATTTCCCGGGTAAAGATATTGAGCACCCGGCCTCCCCGGAGCATCAGCTCAGCCGGTCTCTCCCCCCGGGCCACTTCGCTGGCCGCCGTCAATTTTTTAGCAAACATAGTTCTCCCTTCCTTTGCCGTATTCCCGCGAAAGCCCCCCGCAAGCAGGAACCCCCTCCCCCTTTAGCGAATAAGATTCAGGTCAACTCCTGTTAATTTTTACTGTGGAGGTTTAAAACAATGACCTTAACTGCTAGAGAAATCATGACTGCCGCTGTTTTCAGCATCGCCAAGCAGCAAACTCTCCAGGAAGCCCTCGCGATAATGGCCAAACACAATATCAGCGGTCTTCCCGTTACCGAAGCCGACGGGACTCTCGTCGGCATTATCTCCAACACCGATATCATCAACTATGCCCAAAAAGAGAACGTGGTCCCCCTGTTCGACCTCTCCGGATGGATCTCCCCCCATGCGGAGATTAAGGATTTGACCTCGATCAAGCGGGGCATCGATCTGCTGGCGCAAACAACCGTCAGCCGGCTGATGAAAAGAAAGGTGCACACAGCCGGCGAAGATACCGCCATCCTGGCCATCGCCGGACTGATGAGCCGGCACCAGGTTAACCGGGTGCCCATTGTCGACGGGGAAAACAGACTTCGCGGCATCGTCACCCGCAACGACCTGGTGCGCAGCATCGCCCGGTAGCACGACTCCATTAAACCATAAACAGGGGCATATTAAAAGAGTGCACTTCCGGGCCGGCAGACTGATAATAGCCCCCGGCCGGGCATAAACTAGCAATAGCGAAGTAAATTGACAACCCGGTGAGCAGAGCGGCACAACAGCTGCCGCACCATTTTTCCAAAAGGGGACTGGAGATTGACCAGAGCACAGAGGGACCCTTCCACCGGCCGGGCCGGCTGGCGCAATCGCAGCGCCGTCTTCCTGGGCAAAACGCTCATCGGAACGACCCGCCTGCTCAAGCAAGGCGGCACGACCCTGCCCGGGAGAGCCGCCCTGATGATTTCACCGGAGCTGATCTCGTTTCTTTCCGGACAGCTAACTGCAGGAGCCGCTGTCATCACCGGAACCAACGGCAAGACCACCACCGCCTCGCTGCTGGCGGCAATCTGCAAAGGAGGCGGCCGCCCCTGCATCCACAACGCAGCGGGCGCCAATCTGGCCTGGGGAATCGCCTCCACCCTCATCGAAGCGGCCACCTGGCAGGGACAGCTTCCCGGGGAGAGCGCAATCCTGGAGGTCGACGAGGGCGCTTTCCCGGCGCTGAGCAAAAGCCTGCGCCCCCACCTGGCAGTGATCACCAACATTTTCCGGGATCAGCTGGACCGTTTCGGCGGGGTTGAGCAGGTCCGGGCGGCGCTCCAGAAAGGGGTGTCGGCTCTGCCCCCGGAAGCGCTGCTCCTGTTAAATGCGGATGATCCCCTCGTCGCCTCCCTCGACGGAGGGGCTCGGAAAACTCTTTACTTCGGCCTCGACCTGCCCTCTTACGCCGCCGCCGACCTCACCCCGGCGGAAAAAACGATGCCGCCCTGCCCCCGCTGCCGCCGGGGGCTGCAGTACACCCGGATCTACTTTGCCCATCTGGGCCGCTACCGCTGCCCTTACTGTGGTTTTCACCGGCCGGAACCGGAATACAAACTGCGCCACTTTGAGCCCAACCCCGAAACGGGCAGCACCATGATCATGAGCCTGCGCGGCCGTCCCCTGGAGGCGGTGTTGCCCCTTCCGGGGATCTACAACCTCTACAACGCCCTTGCCGCCGCGGCGGCTGCAGCGGCGGTTGCCCTGCCGGATTCTGCCATCAAGGACGCGCTCGGCAAAGCGGAGCCCCCCTCCGGCAGAATGGAGCACCGGCAGGTCGCTTCGCGGGAGCTGCTCATCGCCCTGATCAAAAACCCGGCAGGGGCAAATCAGGTGCTCGCCACCCTGCTCGATCCGGCGCAGGTGCAAGGACAGCGCCTTCACCTGCTCATCGCCATCAACGACCACCCCGCCGACGGCGCCGACCTCTCCTGGCTTTGGGAAACAGATTTTGAACGGCTGGCTGCCGCCCGCGCTCACATCGCCGCCATAACCCTTTCCGGAACGGGAGTCTCGGAGCTGGCCCGCCGTCTAAAAAAAGCGGGCTTTGCCGGAGCCGTGATCACCGCAGAAGCAGCCCTGCCGCGGGCTCTGCACCGGACCGTCGCCCAGGCCGCACCCGGCGATAAAGTGATCATCCTGCCCAATTACACAGCCATGCAGCAGGTGCGGCAATACCTCGACCGGTTAAGCGAGAGCTCGCTGTAACCAAGCCACCCCTTCAGGCAAACATTTAAACGATTGCTGCTGTGTCATAGGCAGGAACATTATTGCAATTTAGCGAATTTTAAAGAAAGTCGCTTTTGTGCGGATTTGGAACCGATTATTTTTGAAAGAAGGTGATGGAAGTGAACCGGGAGCAATCCATGGTGCTGGCGCGTTTGCATCTGGAGGCCATCCTTCCCCTTCTCCAAGATATCGCCGCCCACGATGCCGCCGTCCGGGAAACTATCGCGACCTGGGATTTTCCCCTGCAATTCCGCCTCGCCGAAGGCGGTGCGACAACCACCCTGATTTTCAAAAAAGGAACGGTGACGGCCCGCTGCGGATCATTCAGCGGATTCACCCCTGCCCTGACCTTCAGGGACTCCGCCTTTCTCAACGAAGTTTTTCAGGGTAAAACAGAGAAAAATCCCACACCAAACCTGCCCGGCATCTTCAAAGCAAAGCAGCTGATGCAGGTCGACAAAGTCCTGGGCAGGCTGGAGCACTACTTGAAACCGGGCCCGGAGCAGCTTGGCGACCCCGGGACTTTTGCTTTCTGTGTCCGGATAACCCTTTTTGCCATGGCTTTCGGGATCAAGGTGGTGGGCGAGCATGACCCTGAAACGAGGCCCATAGCCCTGAATCTGCCGGACGGCACGGTGGAGATGCGAATAGCCGGCGGCGACCCCGCCGCCCACCTCAAGATTGCCGGCGGCCTCTTTGAAGCACAGCGCGGGCCTGCCGACAAGCCGAATGCTGTCCTTGAATTCAGTGATCTGCAGACGGCCTGGGATACCTTCCAGGGCAATCTCGATACTTTTGCCGCTGTCGGAGGGGGCCGGGTCAGACTGCGCGGGTTTATTCCCCTGCTGGAAGGGATTAACCCCCTGATGGACAGATTGGCCTTCTACCTTTCCGATTAGGTAAAGCCACAGTGGACAAGGAGGAATGAGGTCATGAGCAAGGCCGAAAAAATATACAGTTTTGATAAATCGATGGAGCTTTTCCACAGGGCCGCCCGGACCATTCCGGGAGGAATCTACGGCCACTTTTCGCCCACGATTACCGTGCCCGGTTCATTTCCTTACTACACAGCCGAAGCCAAAGGGTGCCGCTATCTCGATGTAGACGGCAATGAGATGATCGATTATATGTGCGCTTTCGGACCGATGGTCCTCGGTTACCGCAATAAGACGGTCGATTCGGCGGCGGCGACTCAGCAGGCCCTGGCCGATTGCACCACCCATCCCGGAGTGGTCATGATCGAGCTGGCCGAGCGCCTGGTGGAGCTGATCCCCACCGCCGACTGGGCCTTTTTTGGAAAAAACGGCGGCGATATGACCACCTACGCGATCCTGGCCGCACGAGCCCACACCAACCGCAAAAAGATCATTATGGTGCGCGGCCACTATCACGGCGTTGCCCCCTGGTGCACGGCGCTCGGTTTTGGTGGAATTATCCCCGAAGATCATTATCAGATCATCCAGGTGGACTGGAACGACCTCGATGAATTCGAAAAAGTGGTTGCAGAGCACCGGGGCGATATCGCCGGTTTTATCGCCCAGCCCTATCACCATATCAATTTTGGCGACCAGATCATGCCCGCCGCCGGCTACTGGAAGGGCATCGAGCAGATCTGCCGCCGCGAAGGGATTGTCCTGATCCTGGATGATGTTCGCGCCGGTTTCCGCCTCAGCATGAAAGGCTCCGGCGATTACTTCGGTTTTGAGCCCGATCTCAGCTGCTACTGTAAAGCCATCGCCAACGGGTACGCCCTGTCGGCCTGCGTCGGGCGCCGGGAGCTGATGAATGCCGCTTCGAAGGTTTTCTTCACCGGCTCCTTCTGGACCTCCCAGGTGCCGATGGCCGCTGCTCTGGCCACACTAAGCGAGCTGGAAAGAACAGATGCTCCCGGGAGGATGAAGGAGACGGGAACGCTGCTGGGTGACGGGCTCAAAGAGCTGGGCCGCCAATATGGACTCGAGGTAACCTTTTCCGGTCCCCCGGCGATCCCGTTCATGCGCTTCACTGAAGACCGCGATTTCTACTGGCAGCAGATCTTCTGCTCCGAGGTAACCAAAAGAGGCTCCTTCTTCCACCCCCACCACAACTGGTTCATCTCGACGGCGCATGAGCAAGAAGATATCGAAGAGACCCTGAATCACGCTGAAGCAGCGATCAAGGTGGTGAAAAGGGAGATTTAACCCTTGCCGGAGAAATGCGGTGAACCGCAGCCGCAGCGGCGGGCAAACTTTTCTCCAGCGGGGGATCCCCGGGGAAACCCTGTGTGTACCGCCGGCGCAATCACTGGCCGGGTTCTCGGCGACACACTGATCTCTCCGCAAGATTATCTCATTTCCTGAAGGAGGGCGAGGCGAAAATGCCAAAAGACGTTTCTGTGGAAGAGCTCAAGGCAAAGGCAAAAGAGCTGCGGCTCAACATCCTCAAAACAGCCAAATCTGCCGGGAGCGGTCATTTTGGTGGATCTCTGAGCAGTGCGGATATCTTCACTGCACTATATTTCAAGTATCTCCATGTGGATTCCGAAAAACCGGCGATGCCCGAACGAGATAAGTTTGTTCTCAGCAAAGGGCACGCCGCTCTCGCTTATGTGCCCTGTTTGGCCATGAAAGGATTTGTCCCCATGGAGTCGCTCGAATCATTTAACCATTACGAATCCGCTTACGGAATGCACCCCGATGCCGGCAAGATCAGCGGTTGCGACGCTTCCACCGGATCACTGGGCCATGGACTATCAATTGGTGTGGGTATGGCTCTGGGCGACCGCTATCAGAACCTGGACACCAAAGTGGTGGTTTTGATGGGCGACGGCGAGCAGAATGAAGGCAGTATCTGGGAAGCCGCCATGGCCGCCAGCCATTTCCAATTAAACAATCTCATTGCCATCGTCGATCGCAACCAGTTCTCCATCGACGGGAATACCGAAGAGATCATGTCCCTTGAACCTTTGGACAAAAAATACGAGGCTTTCGGATTCAAGGTGATCCGATGCAACGGCAATGATCTGGCCGAGCTAGACAAGGCTCTGGCGGAAGCCTGGGGAGAAAAAGAAAAACCCGTCTGCATAATCGCCAGGACAAAAAAGGGCTTCGGGGTAAAAAGATTCCAGGGTGCAGTTGAGTGGCATTACGGGGCCATGGATGTCGAAATGTACAAAGAGGCTTTGGCCGACATTGAGGCGCTCTAAGGATTCCATCGGAAAAGGAGGAGCCGACGATGGGTAAAGATGCCGGAACCGTCTGGACGGTCCATGATGCCAACAAGATGACCTCAAAAGAGATCTATGGACGGGTGCTTGCTGATTTGGGAGAGAGAAACGATAAAATAGTGGGGCTCACCGCCGACCTGGCGAAATCCACAAACATTGGCATATTCGGGGATAAGTTTCCCGAAAGAATGTTCAACGTGGGCGTGGCCGAACAGAATCTTTTTGGGATCGCCGCGGGACTGGCCGCAACGGGCTTAATTCCCTTCGCCTCAACCTTTGCCACCTTCGCTTCACTGCGTGCCGCAGAGCAGGTCAGAACAGATATTGCCTACCAGAATTTGCCGGTGAAGATCATCGCCACCCACAGCGGCCTCAGTTTCGGTACTGCCGGAACAACCCACCATGCCACTGAAGATCTGGCAGTGATGCGCGCACTGGCCAATATGACCGTGGTGGTGCCTGCAGACGGTTGGGAGACGGCCAAAGCGGTTCGCGCCTGCATTGATATTCCGGGGCCCTTTTACATGAGGGTGGGCCGGGGATTTGAACCGCCCCTGCATGAGAATGAAGACTTTGCGTTTGAAATCGGCACAGCCATTACCGTAAAGGAGGGTTCAGATATCACCGTCATCACCTGCGGCATTCCTGTTCTCCAGGCCCGGGATGCCGCCAGGGAATTGGAAGATGACGGTATCTCCGTCAGAGTGATCAATATGCACACCATCAAACCCATTGACCGGGAGATCATTGTTCAAGCAGTGCTGGAGACCAGAAGGATCGTCACCGTGGAGGAGCACAATATCATCGGCGGGCTGGGGGATGCCGTTGCCTCCGTCATTGCGGAAAGTGGAAAAGCCTGCGCTTTCACCAAGGTTGGCATCCCGGACGAATACAGCGTTATCGGATTCCCGGAAGATCTCTATGCCAGATATAAATTGGACTCAACGGGAATTGCCGAAACCATAAGGGAACTTCTCGGAAAAGAGATCGAAGCGGACGAAGACTGGACCGATGAAGATTGAGGAGGCCAAAGATGAACAAAGCCAGTGCAGAGGACGTGTTGGCCGCGCGCTTGTTTTTACGGGCCGCTTTCCCGGCGATGAGGATTCCTCTGACAGAGGATCCTAAGTTTGTCAAAAAATTTGAGAACCTTAATCTTGTCGTTGAATTTAAAGCAAAAGATGCGGAAAACCCTCTGGCGGCACATCTGGTTTTCTTGACTGAAGAGAGGGCCAAGGCGATCGCCGAAGGCCAACGCTTCAAAGTGTATGAAGGAGTCTATAGCGGCGCTTTCGGTGAGATCAAAGTGATCCGGATGCACTTTAAGAGCATTGAGAGCCTGCTCGGCGTATTCAAGGGGAATACACCGCTGGAGATGATGGGCATCGTCCCTTCTGTCCTGAAAAACATGTTTACAAAAGGCTTCTTTAGCTTTCTGTTCCTGATGCTGTCGCTGATGAAAATGATGCCCGATTTCGTTCCCGGCGTCGATGAACCGTTTGAACAATATCTCAAGGTCAAAATGTCACTCTACATGATCACCACGGCCATGTCCCGGGCCACAAAATCAGGCTATGAGCCCATGGTAAAATGGACCGAAAAGCAAACCGATAGAATCTATCAGTTCAAAGTTGGTCCGACCATCGTTGACGGAAAAGAGATCTATCCCGAAATTGGCGCTTACTTAAGGGTGAAGTACGGTCAGACCAAGGCGGGCCGGGGGGTCTATTCCAGAAAAAGCCCCTTCGTTCTGCTCAGCTTCCCCAATCCCGCCGGCTGCATCGCCATCTTGAGCGGCAAACCGTTTGTCGAGGCCGTTGTAGAAGGCTGCGTGGAGATCATCGGAGCCGGCGACAGTTACGCCATCACCTTCAACGATCGGATGATGGATATTCAGGATAAACTGGTCCCCTCCAAATTTTTGAAACATTAACCCCCTTCAATCACAGCGCTGCGCACAAGAAAGCACCCGGGCTCTCCGGGTGCTTTCTTTTTCCGGGACACTGTCTAGGCGGATTTAATCGCGATAATCGATGACCGCCTCTTTTTCCAACCGCTCGATCAGTTCATGGATCAACAGGGGCACCTTCTCCCCCCTGATCTCCTCCTTAACCTTTTCCGCGACCTCTTCATAGGTCACCGCGCGCCCTTCCTTGCGCTCAAGGGTCTCGATGATATGGTAACCGTGGGTGCTCTTTACCGGTTCGCTTCTCTCACCATCGCCGAGAGCAAAGGCAACCTCCTCGAACTCCTTGACCATCCGTCCCCGCGGAAAGAAACCCAGATCGCCGCCCTGATCCTTCGATCCGGGGTCTGTGGAAAGCTCTTTGGCCAGCTCGGCGAAATCTTCCTCTTTCTCCAGGCGGGAGATCGCCTCCAGGGCTTCTTCCTCGGTTTTCACGAGGATATGGCGTGCCCTGACCTCTTCGGGAATATCATAATTTTCCTTGTTTTCATTAAAATATTCAAGGGCATCGGCTTCGCTGATCTCGAGGTCCGCTTCGACAATCTTTCTGGCCATAATATTGATCCGGGCATTGTCCTGGATCATCTGCAAAGAATAGCCCTGCTGCGCCAGAAAGGAGTCAAATTGTTCTTTCGCCCCCATGAAATGCTCGCCGATAACGGTGTCGATCTCCGCATCGATCTCCTCGTCGCTGACTGTAACACCACATTTTTTGGCTTCCTGTATGATCAGCTGCCGGAAAACAAGGCCCTCCAGGGTCTCCTTGCCGCCCTCTGTATACATCGCCTCGTAGAGTTCGCTGCGCTTGATCTTCTTCCCGTTGACCACCGCAACAGTCGGGTTGAACTGCATGGAGATAATCACCGCCGCCGCCCCCAGGATCACCAGAGCCAAAACCGCCAAAATAATGTTTTGCGGTTTTAGAAAAGCGCTCTCCCTCTTCTTCTCCATTGTATCCATATCGGGAACCTCTTTTCTATCAAAAGTAAGTGCATCTCTGACCGTTTGATCACCACAAATTATATCACGACCGGCGCCGGCACCGTCAACTTGTTAAAATACCCTTTATTCAGCAGAATTTCCGGTGATCCGGGTAAATTCCCCCGAGGGGCTCAGGGGATAATTTTGTTCAGTGGAAATTCCACAATCCCCTCGGCTCCCGCTTCTTTCAGCTTGTAGACCAGGTCACGGACGGTCTTCTCCTCGACGACGCTTTCCACCGCCACCCACTTGTCCTCGCTGAGGGTGGAGACGGTCGGCTTGCGCAGAGCCGGCAGGCTGGCGATAACTTTCTCCAGATTGTCGCGGTGTACATTCATCTTCAGCATAACTTTCTGCTCCGCCAGCAGCGCTCCCCGCAGCAGGGTGATCATATGCTCCACTTTTTTCCTTTTCCAGGAATCGCTCCAGCTGGCCTCATTCATGATCACCCGCGGGGTGGACACCAGAATGGTTTCGATCACCCGCAGGTTGTTTGCCTTCAGAGAACGCCCTGTTTCGGTGAGCTCGGCGATGGCATCGGCCAGAAGAGGCGGCTTGACCTCCGTCGCCCCCCAGGAGAAGAGCACCGTTGCGCTGACCCCCTGACCTTGCAGATAGCGCCTGGTGGTCTCCACAAGCTCCGTGGCCACCCGCTTCCCCTCAAGATCGGCAACAGTGTTTATCGCCGAATCCCGGGGCACCGCCAGCACCAGGCGCACCGGCCGCAGGCCCCTTTTGGAAAAAGCCAGCTCGGCCATCTCTTTGACCTCGACCCCGGTCTCGACAATCCAGTCTTTGCCGGTGAGCCCGACATCGAGAACCTCTTCGGCAACATATTTGGCGATCTCCTGGGCGCGGATCAAAACGCATTCGATCTCGTCATCGTCTATGTAAGGATAGTATGAACGCTCGCCGATACTGATATTGTAGCCCGCCTTCTTAAAGATCTCCATGGTCGATTCTTGCAAACTTCCTGCCGGAAGCCCCAATTTAAGCTTGTTCAACCCTGTTCCTCTTCCCTTCGCTTTTGATGCTGTTGCATGGCTGCATCTACGCTATCATCTATGGAAGTTGCTGTCAACAGCTTTTCAGCACCCCCATTGGGTCCGCTTGCAGGAGGGCAGCTCCGGGAAATGCCGAATTGGGGGAATGCCGTGAGACCGGCAGGATTTAGCAGAACCCAAGGCGAATCTTCTTAAAGTATCGAAATTTCCGTTAAACAAAAAAGGAGGTCCAGCCTATGTCCTCCAGTGAGATGAAGCGTGCCAAACGCCACCTGGAGACCACCCGTAAAATGAAAGATATGCTGCCGCGCTTCTTTATGCGCACCTTCGAAAGGCGCTTCAGCAATGAGCCGCTGGCCTGGTGTATGGTCGGAGTGCCGCCGGAGCTGTTGAAGGCGTTTGACCTGCTCTGGGAATGGCCGGAAAACTTCGGCACCCTCTGTGCCAGCCGCCTTGTCGCCCCCGATTTTATTAAAACAGCCGAAGGAGACGGCTACTCTCCGGAGCTCTGCACCTATGTCACCAATACGATGGGCTACTGCAAGCGCTGGATCGAAGCCGGGGAACCTCCCGAGGAATCGCCCATGCCCGGCGGAATGGGCAACCCGACCATGCTTTTAGGATCGGGATTTCTCTGTGAACCGCGCTACAAGTGGTTCCAGGCCATCGCCACCCGTTTTCTCGATGTCCCCGTCTACAGCAGCGATCCCCTGGCCCCGCCCTGGGATGTCGATCCCCACGACCCCCGCATCGCCGCTCATTACAAGGATCTGCTGCGCGAAGACCTGCACGGCCAGGTTGAATTTCTGGAGCGGCACACGGGCAAAAAGTTGGATCTGGACCTTTTGCGCGAGATCATGGCTCTCTCCCATGAAGCGCTGGCCTACTGGCGGGATACGCTGATGCTGCGTCAGGCTGTCCCCTGCCCCATGGGCTCCACCGACTACTTTTCCGCGATCATCCCGCAGATGTATATGGTCGGCGAACAGGACGCTGTCGATTTTTACCGGGAGATGTATCACGAAGTCAAGGACCGGGTCGAGCGCAAAGTGGGTATCGTCGAAGAAGAAAAATACCGCCTGGTCTGGTTCGGGCTGCCCCCCTGGTTCAACCTGGGCTTCTTCAACTATCTTGAATCGCTTGGGGCGGTCGTGGCTCTGGAGTCTACGTACAACGTCGGCGATTGGTTTGAGGTGGAGCTGGATGATCCGCTGGAAGCCATCGTCGAGCGGGCCTGGGCGCGCACCGTGCGGATGCATGAGTATGGCACCGAGGCCATGCCCGAGCTCTGCAACCCCGCAGTCTTCGGCGGTTTTGTCGGCAGCGATATTCTTAAGGAATTTGTTGACCAGTTCCACCTCGATGGAGCAGTGATGCACCTGACCCGCTCATGCCGCGCCGTCTCTTTTGGCGAGGTCCATACCCGAAATCGTCTGGCGGAGTTCGGGGTGCCCTCACTGATTTTTGAAAGTGATATGGCTGATCCCCGTCTCTGGTCCGATGCCCAGATCAAGACAAGGGTGCACGCCTTTATCGAAACCCTGGCCGGCAGGGCGGCCAAACGCTGAGCTCGAGCCGGCCGGAAGGCGTCTCCGGGCTATATCTTACTGTAAGGAGAGATCACAGGAATGCAAAAATTATCAGGGCTGGCTCGCGCGGCAGCGATCGCCTCGCAACCGGAAGCGCGGGTTAAGGAACTGCGGCGGGAAAGCGGCAAACCGGTAATCGGCTATCTCTGCTGCTTCGCCCCGCCCGAGATCATCAGCGCCGCCGGAGCGATCCCGTACCGGATTACCGGCCGTCCCGGTGAACCGACCGCTGAAGCAGATGCCTACATAGAGCCATACGGCTGCACCTATGTGCGCAATGTCTTCACTCAGGGTCTCAAAAAGCGCCTCGATTTCCTGGACGGGCTGGTTATCCCACACAGCTGCGATATGATCCAGCGCCTTTATGGGATCTGGACCTACTACCATCCTTTCCCCTATTCGCGTCTCTTCAATGTCCCGCACCAGGTGACCCCCTGGGCGGAACGCTTTTTAAAACGTGAGTTCATCTTTTTCCAGGAAAGCCTGGAACAATATACCGGAGAGAAGGTCACCGAAGAGAAACTGCGCCGGGAGATCGAGCTGACCAATCGCAACCGCGCCCTCATCCGTGAACTTTACCGCCACCGGCTGGAGAACCCCCCGCTGATCAAGGGCAGCGAAATGCTCAGTCTGCTGCTGGCCGGCGGATGGCTCCCCCCGGAGGACTTCAATGGGTTGCTGACCGAAGCGCTGGCGGAAGTGGAGAAGAGAACCCCCGAGGGGCCGGCGCGCCCGCGGATCCTGGTCTGGGGCAGCCTGCTCGATGATGTCGCCTTCTACCGGATGATCGAAGAGGCCGGCGGAGACGTTGTCGCCGACGATATCTGTATCGGTATGCGCCTTTTCGAAAAGGATATCGATATCTCCGGCGATCTTTACGATGGGTTGAAAGAACATTACTTCGTCAATTTCCAGTGTCCCCGCACCGACCGCGGTCCGGGCCTGACGCGTTTCGACTATCTTCTGGAAAGAGCCCGCGAATATAATATCGACGGAGTGATCGCCTACATCATCTCATTCTGTGATCCCCATAAATTTGATTACCCGGATTTACGGGATTACCTCAAGGAAGCGGACTACCCGATGCTGCTTATCGATGACAACTACAGCTTTACCCCCGCCGGGACCATTCAGACCAGATTGGAAGCCTTTACCGAGCTGTTAGGGTCTTAGATTTTTATCGGCTTATGGAGCGGAGGATCCCCGCCTGCACCGCAGGCAGGAGGGGGATCCTCCGTTTTGCCTGGGTTTTCTCCACCAACCTGAAGCCCTGCGCAGGCGTCGCTTTTTAGTCAAGTCGCTCTCCGGTGATACCGCCCCCCGTTCGAAAAAGCGGTAACCATCACCTCCCGAAGCCCCCTCTCCCGGGGGAAAATACCCTTGTCACCCCTGCACACATATGAGAGAATAGAGCCATTAACCTGGTAGAAACAGAAGCAGGCAGAACATTCGCAGGCAAAGGTGTGTGATCGTCGATGGCACTAATTGTTCAAAAATTCGGAGGCAGTTCCCTGGCAACAGCAGAACATCTCCGGCGGGTCGCCCATATAATTGCCAGGACCAGGAATAACGGCCACTCCGTTGTGGTCGTGGTCTCGGCCATGGGCGGTGAAACCGACCGGCTTTTAAATCTGGCCGCTGAGATAACTGCGGTGCAGCCCCCCCGGGAGCTCGATGCTCTCCTATCCACCGGCGAGCAGGTTAGCGCCGCCCTTCTGGCGATCACCCTTGAAAGTATGAAGATTCCCGCCCGTTCCTATCTGGGGCTGCAGCTGCCCCTGCGGACGGACTATAACCATACGCGGGCACGCATTGTCGAACTTCCTACCGAACAGCTTCAGGAAACCCTGACCCGGGGAATTATTCCGATAGTCGCCGGCTTTCAGGGGGTCAGCCCCGGCGGTGATATCACCACTCTGGGCCGGGGAGGATCCGACACTTCGGCGGTGGCGCTGGCCGCAGCGCTGCGAGCGGACCGCTGTGAGATTCACAGCGATGTCGACGGGGTCTACACCGCCGACCCGGCGATCTGCCCGCGGGCCCGCCATCTGCGCCGGATCAGCTACGGCGAGATGCTGGAGATGGCCGATATGGGCGCCAAAATATTGCAGATCCGCTCCGTGGAGCTGGCCCGTAAATTCAAGGTCCCCCTGCTGATCAAGTCTTCTTTTGGCGGTGACCGGTGCACCTGGATCGTAGAGGAGGAAGAAAACGAAATGGAAAGTGCAGTGATTAGCGGTATCATCCTGAGCCACAACGAGGCCAAACTGTCCGTTATCCGGGTCCCCGACCGCCCCGGAATCGCCTACCAGATCCTCTCCCCCCTGGCGGAGGCGGATATCAATGTGGATATGATCATTCAAAATGCGAGCATCGACGGCCACACCGACTTTACCTTTACTGTTCCCAAAAGCGAACTGACCAAGGCGAGAGAGCTGGTCGAGGAAGTCATCCCGAAAATCGACGCCCGGGAGCTCTCCACCGACGACGGCATCGTCAAGATATCCGCGGTGGGACTGGGGATAAAAAACTGCCCCGGCGTCGCCGCCCGGATGTTCCAGACCCTGGCCGACGAAGGGATCAATATCCAGATGATCAGCACCTCCGACATCCGTCTCTCCTGCGTCATCGAAGCAAAATATGGGGAGCTGGCCGTGCGGGTGCTGCATGACCTCTTCGGCCTGGAGAAGAACAACAACCTTGATTCGTTCAGGTAGCCCGGTGGCGGCGCACACGCCCCCCCACCGGTCCGGGGAAACAACTCCCCATCTGTAAAATATCGGCCCACCGGTGCGGGGTGGGCCAATATTTCGGCACGATCTTTTTGCGAAGCTGCCGCAGGCGTGGCGCAGAGCTGTTTTAGCAGCTGCAACCGCCACCTGAACAGTCCGGCTCTGCGGCGGTGACGGTGAAACCAGGGTGAACACCGCTTTGGTAATCGATCGCTTTGCCGTTCACAAATGGAGCGATCCCTTTCCGATAGGTAAACACAAGCCCATCTATCTTGGCAACCATATCGTACTCCTCATCGATTGACTCATCCAGAGCCAGCCCCAGGCGGGGGCCGCCTCACCCTGCGCCCTTCAGGTAAAGGCGGATTGCATGGTTCTCTTTACCCGTCAGGATCTCCCTCAGCTGCCGGGCGGCTGCTTCTGTTACCGTGATCATTTCCCTTCCCCCTTTTCTTTTTCAGAGACGAGAGACGAAGGGTTATATTCGGCCTGATTTCGAGAAATCCTGCTCCCGTTGCCTAAAGGGCAACAGTAGATAACGCTGCCACGCTTGACAGTGAATCAGACCGGCTCCGCTTCCGTTTATCCCGTACAGAAATGATTGCCGATTCTAAGCCCGGCGGGAACGGCATATAGATTAGCATGGCTCTGCACCGGGCCGGGCAGTCCATTCTCGACAACGGCAACGCCGGCCCCACCCCCCGTAAAAGAGGCGTTGGCTGTGTCCTTTTTCCGTAATGTCAGCGTGATTTCCCTTCCTTCATCTGTCTGGCCCTTCCTGGCCCTGCTGGGGCTGGCGCTGGCGCTGGCGGTTTATCCGGCCCCCCTCTCAAACCCTGTCTCCCTCTACTTCGGCAGCCCGATCAAGGGGATCATCGTAGCGCTGGATCCCGGCCACGGCGGAATCGACTCCGGGACTCATTACGAAGCGATCTTGCTGGAAAAAGAGATCGTTTTGGAGGTGGGGCTGGAGCTGCGCCGCCTGCTGGAGCAGGCCGGCGCGCAGGTGATGATCACCAGGGTGAAAGATGAAGAGCTGAGTTATCATTTTCCTGACAGCGGCCTCGCCCGCCACCGCCGTGACATCCGGGGACGGGTCAAGCTGATCAACAGCTCACAGGCCGATCTGCTGATCAGTCTTCATGTCAATTCCATCCATGATCCCACTGTCAGGGGGCCTATCGCCTTTTACAGCGCCGGAAATCCGGAGAGCAAACGCCTCGCCGCGGCGGTCCATAATGCGCTCAATCCGCTTTTCAGCACCGACGCCAAACCGGGCCAGCTGGTCCATCAGGATCCGCAGGAGAGCAGCGCCTACTATCTTCTCAATGAGACCGCCATGCCCGGCATTATCCTGGAGATCGGCTTTATGACCAACACCGACGATCGCCGGATGCTGGAAAAGGGATCATCCCGCCATGAGATCGCCCGGGCAATTTTCCTCGGTGTTTTGGACTATGTCTATGGGAACACAGAGCCCGCAGAAGGGAGCCCCTAATTTACCACTTTACCGTTTCTGCTCCAGATATTTACATAGCGGCAGTCCCGATTCCTTCCATTCCCCCGCCGCCTCGACCCCGATGTAACGGTAGTGCCAGGGCTCAAACTTATATCCGGTAATCTCCTGGGCACCCCGGGGATAGCTCAGGGCAAAGCCGTACTCATGAGCGTGCTCCGCCAGCCAGGCGTGCTGTGCGGCGCCGGCGGAGATATCGATATTAAAATCGAGGGTTGTGCCCAGCTGGTGTTCCGACTGTCCGGCCCGGGCGCTGTATGTCACCGCTTTCGCTTCACCGTCTTTTTTGACCCAGTAGTTGAAAGTACTGACCTGTGTGTCGTAACTGCGATAGGCCGAGGTCACTGTCAGCTGCACCCCGTCGTTCTCTTGGGCGGCCTGCCACATCTGTTTCAAGTGCTGCAGCGGTTCACGGCGCAGGTAGTACTTTCCGCCGCGACGGTCCGGATGAACAATTTCGGCGGGGATCTGTTCAAGATCGGTCGGCGCATAGCGGCCCAGAGTGGTCTCTTTGGTCACCAGAGCAAAATAATCATCGCCGTCAACCGGCACAAATGAGTCCTTTTTCGGAGAAGGCGGCTCCGGTACCGGCTCGGGATCCGGCGCATCGAGCTGCTCTCCCTCCGGCTCGGGCTGGACCACCGGTTTCTCCACGGGCTCGGGGAGCTCCTCAGGCGGATCCGGTTCCTGTTCTTCAGCTCCGGGATCCGGTTTGAACATAGCCAGCAGCTCTGCGCGGTAGAGATATCCGGAAAGGATCAGCAAGGCACAGAATAGGATGATGGCGAAACGTCCAATCCGGTGAATTCTTCTTCTTGGGGTGCCCCGGCCGCGAACCATCCCATTACCGCCCTTCCTTCATTTTGCACTGATGATAAATTATTGCCAGCATGGATAATTCGACATTTTTCTTGCTAATTCCTGTTGGATAAATAAAATTACCCCTCTATGGTGAACCTTTACCCGGCAGCCTATTCTGATCGCCCCAAAGGCGCTCCGGCTCCCGGAAAACACGAGACACCGGAGAAAGTGAAGGGGCGGCCTGCTGCCGCCCCTCTGCTGGTGAGGATGTTAGACGGGGTGTTTATGCCGAGGCGCTGCTCCCTGAAGAGGCTTTGGCCCTGACAGAGCGGCCGATTAAGATTCCCACAACCAGAAAAACAACCATGGAGACCAGCCAGATGGCCAGCAGCAGCAAGCTGACCTTGTTAAAGCCGGGCTGCAGTTCTCCGGTGATCCCGGTGATCATCTGCTCCAGCCCGGGGATGATCTTCGTGACAATGCCGCCCTTGAGCTCGCCGATACCGCCGAGCACGTCGGTGCGAATACCGCTGATGACCAGTCCAAGGCCGTCGCTGACCCCCGGATCACCGCCGGGGTTGGGGGTGAAAGCGGGGTTGGCCAGACCGCGGCTAATCTTGGTCAGCCCTTCAATGATCCCCGATTCGCCCTCCACCCGCTCGGTCTTGTTAAAACCGGCGAGCAGCTTGTACGTTCCCGGAATCATGATCTCATCCATGCCCTCTTTGATCTCACCCAGCCCGGGGACAATCTCCATGGAGAGGCCGGTGACAATCCCGTCAAGCCCATCGCCGACCGGTCCGGCCAGCCCGCCGCGGAGCTGGGTGAGACCGCCGACCACGGTGCCTTCTGTCGCAGCATCACCAAGACCGGTTAAAACAGTCCCCAACACTTCACTAACCCCGGGACTGCTCGGATCGCCGGTCCCCGATAGACCATAACGAACCTGGGTCAAACCGCCAACGACAGTGCCGTCTGTCGCGGTATCACCAAGACCGGTTAAAACAGTCCCCAACACCTCGCTGACACCAGGATTGGCCGGATCTCCGACCCCCGATAGACCATAACGAACCTGAGTCAAACCGGCAACGACAGTACCGTCTGTTGCGGCATCACCAAGACCGGTTAAAACAGTCCCCAACACCTCGCTGACACCAGGATTGGCCGGATCACCGACCCCGGACAAGCCGTCCTGAATTTTAGTCAGACCGGGAATAATGGTATCCTCGGCACCATCCAGATAAGCCAACATCATATCAAGACCTGCCAGCATGCCCTCATCTTCATTGATCTTGACTAACAATGCATTGAGATATACTTTAGCCTGCGCCAACTTTTGCGCAGCTTCGTCGGGATCTGAAGATGATTCTGCTGCCTCGATTAAACTTATGGCCCCCTGAAGTGCAGGCACCCCTCCGGTCGTCAGCTCATCCTTAATCTCCGAAATACCACCTTTGATTCCGCTGAGTCCTGGAATGATTTTTTCATCCAGATTCTTAACCATAAGGCCGTCAATGGCAGCTTTGATGGAACTAAGACCAAAGATCATCCCCGCGGAAGAATCCGTCAACCCGCCAAGAATCTGATCCAAACCGCCGACCATCTGGCCGTCAATGGCAGTTTTAACAGAACCAAGACCAAAGATCATCCCCGCGGAAGAATCCGTCAACCCGCCAAGAATCTGATCCAAACCGCCGACCATCTGGCCGTCAATGGCAGTTTTGACAGAACCAAGACCAAAGATCATCCCCGCGGAAGAATCCGTAATTCCGCCAAGAACCTGATCCAAACCGCCGACCACATCCTGGCCGACAACCGCTTCAATCTGCTGCAGACCGGGGATAATCGTCTCCTCAAGGCCGGGAATAATTTTGCCCAGCCCGGGGCTCATCTTGTCTTCGAGCCCTTCCCGGATATCTTCAATCCCGGGAACGACCTGACCGGTAATCCCGGCGATGATGGTTCCCAACCCGGGCAGGATCTCCCCGTCGATGCCGGTCTTCATTGTTTGCAGATTCCCGGCTATATCATCGTCCAGAGCGCTGCCCAAGCTTTCCAGTCCGTCAACCAGCTGTTTGTTGCCATCCAAAAGTTCGCCTGCCCCGCCTTGGAGCTGACCGGTGCCGTCATAGAGTTGACTCAAACCGAAGAGCACAAAACCTTTTTCTGGAGTATCATCTGCAGCGGCCCCCTCAACCGCCAGCAGAACCAGGCAGAGGATCAGAGCCATAGCAGCAACCTTGCGCATGATAACCTTGTTTATTTTCAAATATTTCCTCCCCCTTTCACACCAAGTTGAATCTTGACCACCGGAATATCCAGCCCGCGGAAATAGCATCCTCCTTCCTTTATTTACATTTTAAACAGATTACTGCACTATATTTATTCTACATTCGCCAGAAATACCCTTCCCAATGTTCCATATTGCGTGACTATTGCCCCGATTCTGTCGACACAGCTACACAAGCTGGGGAAGCTTGTGGCGAGTACATCAGCATAACAAAACCCCGCCCTGCGGCGGGGTCTGAACAAAGGGAACGGTCCGTCGATTTATGCTGCAGCGGTCCTTCAAAGCGGCTGCCTGCGTTACGACCTTAATCTAAACTCCCAGGCACAGTAATACTCTTCCGGATGGGGGTCTGGCGGACAGGAAATACAGCAGGTCTCGATGCGAGGATCGATGGTCCGGGCGAACCCGCTGTATTCGACCAACCCCACCGGCTTACAGGGAAAGTCAGGCAGATTCTTGCGCTTGCGGGCCGACTGAACGCGGCAGTCGCTCATCCGGAAAATGAGCAGATCTTTTTCCGGTTCGAGGATCTCCTGCTTGTTGACAAAGCTGTAGAGCCTGAACCCCAGGGCCTTTTTCAAAGCGGGCAGACCGCCGCCGCTTTCGAGGCCAAGGAAGTTCATGATCCGGCGCGCTTCCAATACCGTAAATTTTTCCCACGCAGCTACGTCCAGCCTGATCGCTTCTTCCATGCCGTGGGCCTGTTCAACCGCCTGAAACCAGAGTCCGTCATGTGCCAGCCAGCGTTTTGCAAAATCCACTAGCAGTTCGTGAAGCTGTTCTTTGGAGAGAGCAGCGCTATCCATGGGACAACCTCCTAAAAACAAGATCTATTATGAGCTGCGGGCCAAGAGCGCCCCCTCCTGCGAGCTCCGGACCCCCACCTCCAGAATACAGCCTTCATACCGCCCCAGGGACAGCGACCGGGCGTTCGCTTTGGCAGGACGGGGCGAATCGGTGGAGAGGAGCATCCGGGAGGGCAAATATTTTTGCGGCAGCTCCAGCTCCCGGCGGCGGGCGGAAAAATTGAGGGCGACAAGCAGCTTCTGCCCTTCCGATTCGCGCAGGTAGAGATAGCAGTCGCCGGGGACGCCTTCGACCACGCTGCGGTAGCTCCCTGTAATCAGCGCGGGCCGCTCTTTGCGCAGCCAGATCGCTTTCCGGTAAAACTGGAGCAGCGAGTGCGCACTATTTTCCTGAACGGCAACATTGCGCCGTTCCGACTCCGGCCCTAGAGGCAGCCAGGGCTCCCCTGCGCTAAAGCCGCCCCCGGGTTCGCCGCTCCACTGCATCGGCGTACGGCAGCCGTCCCGTCCGCGGTGAAAGGGATGCCATTTTTTGCCGACCGGATCGAGCAGCAACCTCCTGGGCAGGCGCACCTCCTTCATCCCGATCTCTTCGCCGTAATAGATGAAGGGGGTCCCCCGCAGGGTCAGCAGCATCAGCGCCAGCAGACGGGCCCGGGCATCGGCATCCCGGCCACCGCCAAAACGGCTGATAGCACGGACAATATCGTGATTGCTAAAGGTATACGCCGGCCAGGCTTCCTCGGGCAGCAGTCTTTCCCACCGCTCGACACAACGACGGAATGCACCCGCCTTCCAGCGGCAATGGGCCAGCTCAAAAAAGAAGTTCATATGCAGCTCATCGCTGCCCGAACCGTAATAGGAGGCGGTGATCTGCGAATTTTCGCTCACCACTTCGCCGATACTCGTCTTCTCCGGGTACTCGTCAAGAGTCCGGCGAAACTCTTGCAAGACCAGATGGGTCTCGGGATGATGCTGGTTGAACAGTTTGACCTGAAACTCGGGCAGGCCGAAGAGATAGAACAGGGTGATCGTCAGGGGACGGTCGCCAAAGGGCATCTTCTGCTCCACCTTCGCACGGCGGTAAAAGGGCGGATTCGAACGAAACTGCTCGTCTTTACAGTAGACATGGGGCACATCGAGACGAAAGCCGTCGGCACCCCGATCCAGCCAGAAACGAACCACATCGTCAACCGCCCGGCGCACCGCCGGATTGAACCAGTTCAGATCGGGCTGTTGCGACAGAAACGAATGCAGGTAGTACTGCTCCGTGGCCTCGTCCCAGGTCCAGGAGGGCCCAAAAAAATGGTTGCGCCAGTTATTGGGGGGACGGCGGCGCGGTCCGACCCCGTCGCGCCAGATATACCAGTCCCGCTTGGGATTATCCCTGGAGGAGCGCGACTCCTTGAACCAGGGATGCTCGGAAGAGCTGTGATTAACCACCAGATCGAGCATCACCCGGATACCGCGGCGGTGCGCCTCCGCAACGAGGCGGTCAAAATCAGCCAGGGTGCCGAAGCGGGGATCAATATCACAGTAATCGGCTATGTCGTAGCCGAAATCATGCTCGGGTCCTTTAAAGAAAGGGCTGAACCAGATGGCGTCGATCCCCAGGGAATCGGGGGTGCCGTCGTTGAGGTAATCGAGCTTCTCGATGATTCCGGCCAGATCACCGATGCCATCACCGTTGCTGTCCTTGAAACTGCGGGGGTAGATTTGATAAAAGACTGCCTTTTTCCACCAGTCTGCACCGGTTAACATGTTGGTCACCTGTCCTTTGGGGAGATGGTACCAACATATTTCTGTTCGCTGCCGCCATTATCCTTTATGGTTTATGCGATATCCGGGATGAAACCGCCAAATTGGGCCCGGTATAATCGGGCATAGTAGCCCTCCTTTTCCAGCAGAGCTTCGTGGGTGCCCTCTTCGACGATTCCGTCGTCGGTGAGAACGAGGATGCGGTGGGCCCGGCGCACTGTCGCCAGCCGGTGGGCGATCACGAGAGTGCTGCGATCCCGGGATAGCTTGTGCAGAGCCTCCTGAATCATCGCCTCGGTTTCGCTGTCCAAAGCCGAAGTGGCCTCATCGAGAATCAGGATGGGCGGATTCTTCAGAAAGATCCGGGCGATGGCGATGCGCTGCCGCTGCCCCCCCGAGAGCATCACCCCGCGTTCGCCGGCATAGGTCTCGTAGCCCTTGGGCAGCTCCATGATGAAATCATGCGCATTGGCCTGCCTTGCAGCCGCGATAACCTCTTCCGCAGTGGTATCGAGCTTGCCGTAAGCGATATTCTCCCTGATGGTCCCGGTAAAAAGAAAGACATCCTGCTGCACGATCCCGATATTCTGACGCAGCGATCTCTGGGTGAAATCCCGAATGTCGGTGCCGTCAATGAGGATCCTTCCTTCCTGGACGTCGTAAAAGCGGGGAATGAGATTGCAGATGGTCGTCTTCCCCGCTCCGGAAGGGCCGACGAGGGCCACCGTCTCGCCGGGAGCGATGCGCAGACTGATATCCTTGAAGATACTCTTGTTGCGATCGTAGCTGAAGGTAACATCATCGAAGACAATCTCACCCGCCAGACGGCCGGCGGAGCGGGCTTGTTTCCGGTCAACGATATCGGGCTCGATCTGCAGCGTCTCCACGAAGCGGTGAAAGCCGGCCATCCCCCGCTGGTAAGTCTCCACGAGAACGGAGAAGCGCCGGATGGGCTGCAAAAACATATTCACATAGAGGAGGAAGCCGACCAGCACTCCCAGAGTAATCTGGCCCCGATAGATAAAGTAGCCGCCGAAAAAGACGACAACGAGGCTGATCAGGTTGGACAAAAGGTTGACCCCGGAGAAAAATTCTGCCATCACCCGGAAGGACTTTTGCTTGGCCTGGCGGAAATTGCGGTTGTCCCTCTCGAATTTCTCTTTTTCGTAGCGCTCATTAGTGAAAGATTTGACCACCCGCACCCCGGAGATGCTGTCTTCAACCCGGGCATTGATATCGGCGACCTTCAGGCGAACATTGCGGAAAGTGCTCTGCATCTTCTTGTTCTTGGAGACGGCAAACCAGATCATCACCGGAATCAGCAGGAAGACCAGCAGGGTCAGCTGCCAGTTGAGCATCATCATGATGATAAAGGCGCCGATAAGTGTAACGGTGGCGATAAAAAGGTCCTCCGGCCCGTGATGGGCCAGCTCGGAGATCTCGTTGAGATCGTTTACCAGGCGCGACATGATATGGCCTGTCTTCGTTTTATCGAAGTAGCGGAAAGAAAGCTTCTGGATATGATCAAACAGATCCTGACGCATATCATATTCCATGCGCACCCCGAGAACATGACCCCAGTAATCGACGATATACTGCAGCAGCGCCCGCAGCAGGTAGAGCACCAGCAGCCCGGCACAGATCCACATCAGCACCCTCAGATCCCGTTGGGGTAAAATCCGGTCGATGATCCACTGCACCGCAGCGGGAAAAACCAGATCCAGACTGGCCATCACAAAAGCACAGCTGAAATCAAGGGCGAACAGCGGCAGGTGCGGCCGATAATACTTAACAAAATTTTTCAGCAAGATCCCACTGCTCCTTTAATGTCACGATTTATCTTTCTCCCGGGCTACAGCCCAGCCGAATTGAAAGAGGGCTTGTGGGCCAGACTGCTCCACTGCGTTTTCCGGTAGCGCCGTATCATGAACACCATGACGACAAAGTGCTGCAGCGCGGTAATCCACCAGATATAGGCAATGCCAAGTTCGAGCACATAGACCGCCGTATAGACCAGGGGCAGCCGCACCAAAAGGCTGCCGATAAGCCAGGACAGGAATGGTCCCCTGGTGTCGCCCGCCCCTTTCAGCGCTCCGGCCAGAGTATATGCGATCGCGGTAAAGGGCTGCTCCACCGCAGCGATGCGCAAACAGATGATCCCCATACTGAGAACCTCCACCTCCGGCGGGTCAAAGACACGCATGATGTAATGGGGAAAGAAATAGAAACCAAGCCCCATTACACTCATCAGGATCACAGCCATGACGGTAGCCATAACTCCGGTCTGCTCGGCCTCATCAGGTTTGCCGGCGCCAAGGCGCTGCCCCACCAGAGTCGTTGCAGCGATGGCAAAGGCATAGCCCGGCATAAACGAGAACGATTCCGCAGCGACGGTGGCCGCATTGGCGGCAAAGCTGAGCGGCCCGAGAGCGGCGATCCAGGTCATCGAGAGCAGCCTGGCCCCGTTGTTCACCGCCTCCTCCATCCCGATGGGTGTGCTGATAGTAAGCAAACTTTTCAAGACCGGCTTCCTCAGCGGCAGAAAGCTTTTCCGGGACAAAGAGAGATCCCTGCGCCGGCGGTAGAGATAGACAATCCCGACGGCAAGCCCGAGCACCTGCGCAGTCCCGGTGGCCAGCGCCGCGCCCTTTACCCCGAGAGCCGGGAAACCCAGCTTCCCAAAGATGAGCACATAATCGAAAAAAAGATTAAATACGTTTGCCACCAAAGCGACATACATGGGGACGCGGGTATTTCCCAGCCCGCGGATAACTCCGTTAACGATGAGGATCAACAGCATCAAAATACCGCCGCTGAAAATAGTGGTGTAAAAGTAATCCACCGTCAGCGCAGCGGTGGGCCCGTCCTTGATCGCCCAAAGACAGAACGGTCTTCCCAAAAAGCCCATGACCAGGAGCAGGACAGAAGTGATCACCAGGCCCACCGAGAGCGCCTGCCCGGCGGTGAGTCCGGCACTTTCATGATCCTCTCCCCCGACAAAGCGGGCCACCAGCGAGTTTACCCCGATGCCAAGGGCGCCGCAGACATGGACCAGGCTGAAGATAATCGTTGCAGCATACTCGACGGCGGAGGCTTCCCGCGCCCCCAGGCGCATGACCATAGCCACATCACAGATCCAGTACACCGTATGCAGACACATCTCGATAACCGCCGGCCAGGCCAGGATCAAAATGCTCCGCACAGGATGATAGCGTTGTTGATTTGGCATCTCTTACCTCGATTTATTATGTTAATTTCCTGCACTGCGCCGATCAGGCGAGCAGAGCTATCCTGGTGCGATTCATCCCATGCTTAATAGGTTGCGTTCAATAAGAAGCAGCAATTTTATGACAAGTGCAACCCCGTGGTTCACGGCTGTTGCTTGTTTAAAAAGATTTAAAGACGAGCAGGCCAAAACCCTTCTCGTCTTCGACAAGCTTTGTGGCAAAAGGCGGAAGACTTCCCGGTGATATTAATCTATCACTTCTCCGGAATTCGCGCAACCCCGCCCCGGACAGCCGCAGGCTCGGCCCGGTCTGATCAAAGATCGCTTGCCGGCACCGGCAAACGGGCACCTCACCGAAACGGCGGTGGACACCCTTGCCTCCAGCTATGGGCTCCTGTCAACCCACACTCAGGACTTGTCCCTGTTAGACTGTGCCCATGCCGGGCCCGCTTGAAAAAGGAAGGAGCCGCCTGCCGGCAGCCCCTCCGCTACGCTTAGGCAACCCCTTCAGGCGTTACCGCTGTCTGCTCAATCTGCGCGTATACCACAACCCGATTCTGAAAAGCATAAGGAGGCCCAGGACGATCCATAACATCTGGTCCGACCGGTAATCTGTTCTCGGAAGTTCGGGCCGGGGCGGGGCCACCCCCGGATCCGGAGGCGTTACCGTCACTTCATTGGAGCCCACTTCCGGATTGTTGTTTATCTGCAGTGTGGCCCTGTTCAACACCGTCCCCTCTCCGGCATCGCTCAGATCCGCATCGGATCTGACAAGAACATCGATGGCCAGAACCAACACGGTCCCTTCCAGACCGGCAAAGTCCTCCAGGGTCAGGGTTACTTTCTGGTCCTTGACCTTCACCAAAGCGGTTAAAGCCTGGTTGACGCTACCATCTACCAGCACGCTGGCTCCCTCGATGCTCAGGATCCGGTCCAGGGTGTCGGAGATAACCATGCTGGCGAAACCTCTCAGATCCTCAGGCATATTTATGCTGATGTTGTAAGTAAACAGTTCCTCTATGTTCGTCAAATCGAGGTGCTCCAGACCGTTGACATCCTTCGCGATCACGGAATCCACGGTGGCATTGGTAAATTCTGCCCATGAAACAAGCATTTCCCCATCAGCGCCGGCAGCGATGATGCCGCTATCGCCGAAACTGTAAGTCAAATAGCCCTCTTCACTGTAGTCCGCCTCTGTAACCCGGTACTCTGTCCCTGCCGGCAGCTCCTTGATGAGAATACTCTGCCCATGGGCCAGGGTGATGGTGTCCCCGCTCTTAATATTGCCGTCGGCCACGCCTGTCCCCACATAGGGATAGCTCGTCTCAAAGGAGACCCACTCGGGAAGCACAAAGGTCACGGTGAAGGCAAATTCCCTGGCCTCATCGGCACCGCTGCCGACAACTGTTTTCTTGATAGCCAGTGCACCCACCTCCCTGGTGTTGGTGAAGCGGGCCGTCATCTGATCCTCAGGAACAATCCTGTCGCTTGCACCCTCGGAGACAGTGATATAGCCCACCTCACGGTAATCGGCTTCTTCCACAGTGTACCCTGTTCCCACAGGCAACCCCGTAATGGTGATGCTCTGGCCGTGGGCCAGAGCGACAGAATCCCCGCTCTTAATCAAGCCGTCAGGAACGCCCGACCCCACGTAGGGATGGCTGACACCCGCAGGCACCCACTCGGGATAATCGAAGGTCACCGTGAATGTAAATTCCTTGGTCTCATCGCCGCCGTTGCCGGACACCGTCTTTTCGATGGTGAGAGCGCCCACTTCCCTGGTGTTGGTGAAGGTGAGCACCTCTGTGGCAGCGGCAACAATGGTTCCGCTCTCTGACCCGGCTACTGTCGTCAGATAGCCCGCCTCCCGGTAATCGGCTTCTTCCACAGTGTACCCTGTTCCCGCGGGCAGCCCCGTAATGGTGATGCTCTGACCGTGGGCCAGAGCGATAGAATCCCCGCTCTTAATCAAGCCGTCAGGAACGCCCGACCCCGCGTAGGGATGGCTGACACCCGCAGGCATCCACTCGGGATAATCGAAAGCCACCGTGAAAGCAAATTCCTTGGTCTCATCGCCGCCGTTGCCGGACACCGTCTTTTCGATGGTGAGAGCACCCACTTCCCTGGTGTTGGTGAAGGTGAGTACCTCTGTGGCATCGGCAACAATGGTTCCGCTCTCTGACCCGGCTACTGCCGTCAGATAGCCCGCCTCCCGGTAATCGGCTTCTTCCACAGTGTACCCTGTTCCCGCGGGCAGCCCCGTAATGGTGATGCTCTGACCGTGGGCCAGAGCGATAGAGCCCCCGCTGCTGATCTGCCCGCCGGGAATCCCTGACCCCACGTAGGGATGGCTGACACCCGCAGGCACCCCCTCGGGATAATCGAAGGTCACCATGAAAGCAAATTCCTTGGTCTCATCGCCGCCGTTGCCGGCCACCGTCTTTTCGATGGTGAGAGCGCCGGCGGTCCCTTCGGGGTAGTTGTAGATAGTGATAAGGTTGGACCCTTCGCCCTCTTTTCCGTCAAGGGAAGCGACGACCGTCCCGTCTGTCGTTGTCACCACGAGACTGTGGCTCGCACTCTCCGCGGTATAGCCATCCGGGGCCGCCGTTTCCTGGAGAATATATTCGCCGTCGGGAATAACCTTGAACCTGAGGGCGCCATCGGCGCCGGTGGTCCCTCTGCGGAAAAAAGATCCATCCTCTGTCAAGATGGTGAACTCGGCACCGGCGAGATCTTTGCCCGCCTCATCCTTCTTGGTAATCAGAATCCAGCCGTTCTTTTTCATGCTGGCCAGGCCGTCTGCTTTGGAAATAACGTAAGCTGCACCTGTCTCTTCCTGCACTTCTATTCCGCCCCAGAGCGTAACCGTATTGCTAATCGTTCCCGGCTCACCGGTAATATCGGTAAGATAGCTGAATCGATAGCCCTGACTGTCGTCGGGGATCATAAAGATGAGTTCCCGCGCCTCCGGATCGTAGAACAGGTTTACGTTCACCGCCAGCTCAACCTCGTCTCCCTCGGTATAGCTGCCGTCGCTGTTCAGGTTCAGCTCGCGGGCAGTGATATTTCCACCTGAGAGCAGCAGGTTTCCGGCGGAATCAGTGCGCAGCTCAATGCCTTCCGGCAGTTTGTCCACCAGTTTCGTACCCTGCAGCTCCAGATCGTAGGGCCGGTAATCCACCGTCCAGCGCATCTCCCCCTCGCTGAGCACTCCCCCTGCGGAAGTCTCGCGGGACTTGTCTAAAATTTTACTGACAATCTTGACTTCGCGAGTGACGCATACCCCTGTAGCCCACTTTTCCGCTTTCAGGGAGAGCGTATTCTCTTTGATCCAGGTCGCATTTTTACTGAAATACTCAGTCAGGGTGGCTTCGTTGGGCTTCGCCTTTACCAGAATAACGTAAGGCTGGTCGAGCTGAGTAAAGGTAAACTCGGCCGTACCCCCATCAGCGCTAAAAACTGCCCCGAAACCGGCAAGAGCAGCCGGATCGAGGGCGCTGCCTGTTGCTTTTACGGTGTTACCGTCTTTTTCTCCCTTGAAAATGAGATATTTCTCTTCGCCTTGAATGTCAGCGAATTCCCAGCCTTCGGGCAGGGTATCGGTGAGCGTTGCCCGGCCCAGCTTTTCCCCTTGTTCATTCACCATATTGGGCAGATCGAGGCTGTCGGCATTAACACTCAGGCGAAAGATCACCGCCATATCCTCATAATCAAAACCGTCCGCGCTGGTGGTGGTGTAGTTGTTCACTCCCGCTGCCGGATCAGCCGCGGCTTCGCGCTTTAGCATCTCCTTGGCCAGGGTCCTGTTCGCAATATTGACACTGGCAGTAGCCTCATTCAGCCATGTGGTGCCGCTGCAAAGCACAGCGGTGTTGTCAAGCCGGAAAGTTTTATTCCCGGCATAAATATCGGGATTTACGATGAGGCTGTCGAAGGTAAATGTTTTTTTGGCTGTGTCAAAATTGCTGATCTCCAGCAGGTCGGCCACCCTCACACCATCACAAGTGATCTCGTGAAGCGTCAGGGTAAGTCCTTCGCCCTGGAAACTATCAGCAACGTATTTCTGGTGGTACCGGGGAGTGAGATCTGAAATGGCCAAACCCCCGGGGATACCCGCAACCTTGCTCGGGTCAATGCTGCTTCCGTAGACCAGAAGATCGTAGACTTTCAGCGAGGGGATGGTCTGGCCTCTGGGATCAACAGTGACCGACCAGCCGATAATTCCTGTGGCTGCATCTTTCACCGCGCCGGACTTGTCGATGGCATTATAGCCCACCCCGACGCCGACACCGGACGTGCCCGGGCCGTCGCCACTCAGGCCGTCCCAGCTGAGCCTGGCCGAGTTCTCATAAGTTGTAATCCCGACAGTATACGCCTCATCGGTCACTTTGGTCACGATGGTCAGCAATATTTCTGTATTAATGTCGCCCAGGCTGTACCTGCCGTTTTCATCGGGAGAAATATCGACCTTGGCCCCCCAAACCCCACCGACCAGCTTTTGCCAGTGGGCAGAAGCAAAGGTTAATCCAGCGGGCACCAGATCGGTAATCACAGCATTTTTCAGCGACACTCCCATATGGTTGGCCGTGATCGTCCAGGTGATGGTGCGGTTCTTCGGATCGTAGACGCCCGTGCTGCCGCTGTCGCTGGATTCGCCTGTTTTTTGGATCCATTGGGGGGTAAAGGTAACGCTCCCCGCCCCTTCCTTTACAAAATTCGCGGCGCTGTCGAAGAGCTTTGCTCTGTTGGTCACCTCTTGCGGCGAGTTGACGTAGTAAGCGCTGTCAGCTATCTCGGTCCTGAAGGTAATGGTCTGGGGACTGGCTGAATTTTCAGGGAAAACATAGCTGATCATGGTCCCATCCTGCACTGGCGTGGCGCTACTGCTGTCCACCATAAAGGAATCTTCGATGTAATTTCCCACTGCTACCAGGTCGTCTGAAAATTTGTAACCGCCCAAATCAACGTTTGCTTCCGCCTGTGTGGCGGTAACCACAACTGTCCATTCGATATATTTTTCGGCCAGGTTAACTATACCCGATTTGGCCAAATTGTAGGATATCTCCACCGGGGGCACCGTCACCTGATATGATTTTTCAAGGATGGTGATCGTGTATTCACCGCCGGTGACGGGAGCACCGCTGGCATCGTACTCAAAATCTGCGTTAAATTCACAGCTTACCTCATGATAGGTGCCGTCAAAAACTTCGTCATCACCGTCAAAAAAGACCTCGGCGCTGACCATTCCTGCAGAATCCTTCACCATAAGGACGCGGCCAACGGTGATCGCGCCCATCTTCAAAGGGATCTCATAATCCGCTGCCAGAACAAAGGCGTCGCTTAAAGGAAAAATGGCCCGATCACCTTTCCTGACGGGGTTATCCGGCGTCGGTTCGTCACCCTCAACGGGCACCCCAAATGAAATTTTCACAGAGATGGGCGCGGTGCTCACCAGCACACCGCCTTCATCGAGAGACACTCCGTTCTGGCTGACTACTGTTGTAGGATCAGTGAGAACAGAGGTCTTATCTGTACCCGTTCCCTCAGCAAATGAAACACCAAAAGAAAATAGGTTGAGCAACATCAACAAAACGAGAACCCAGCTCATTGTCTGCTTTATCCTTTGCTTCATGTAAAGTTTCTCCTTTGCTATGATCATTGTTCTGGATCCAATGGCAGTTGGCACCACAACAGCATGCTATCATATAAATAAAAGGCGGAGCAAGACAGCCCAAAAGTGTTGGGAACCGGCAATGGCTGGAGAAGATGAAAGAATAAGGGCACAGAGCAATTTGAATGGCAATTTCCCAGGCCGATGCCATCTCCTGGAAAGATAAGGTTGACGCAGATAGCAGAAAATTGCTATAATTGCCCCAAGGAAAGGCAAATGCCAGGGGGAGGGAGGCCATGTCTGAAATCAGCAAAAACAATACCAGAGTTCACGCTTTCCGGGATGATGCCCTCGGTGAACTGGACGCTACCGGGGTGGCGGAACGCATCGCGAAGGGCGAGATCAGTGCTGTCGAGGCTGTGGATGCGGCCGCTGCCCGCATTGAAAGTATCGACCCAATTCTGCACGTTGTGGCCGCAAGAGACTTCGAGCGCGCCCGGGAAAAGGCCCAGCGCCCTGTGCACGGCCCTTTCGGTGGCGTCCCCACCATGATCAAGGACGATATCGATGTGGCCGGACTGCCCACCCGGAATGGATCCGAGGCGCTGCAAAACGTGGCCCCCGCCAGGAAGCACAGCGCTTTCACCCGTCAGTTTCTGGCGCAAGGCCCCATCATTCTGGGTAAAAGCCGCCTGCCCGAATTTGGTTTGATTCCCTCGGGAGAGTTTCAAAACGAACCGGCGGTACAGAACCCCTGGCGCCCCGGTTACTCTTCCGGAGGCTCCTCGGCCGGCTCTGCCGTGCTGGTGGCCACGGGAGCGCTTCCCATTGCCCACGGTGAGGACGGCGGGGGCTCCATCCGCATTCCCGCAGCCTGCACCGGAGTAGTGGGCTTGAAAGTCACCCGCAACCGGTTGGTGAATGCCGAAGTCGGCCGCTTCCTGCCGGTGAATATCGTCTACGAAGGGGTGCTCACCCGCAGTGTGCGGGACACGGCTTCCTTTCTCGCTGCAGCAGAGCGCTACTACCGCAATCCCCGGCTTCAGCCTGTCGGGAAAGTGGAGGGACCCGGCAAGCGGCGCCTGCGCATCGGCATGATTATTGACTCTCTTACCGAACAGCCCACGGATAGTGAAACCCGTGCCGCTGTCGAGCAGACCGCACAGCTGCTGGAGCGTCTTGGCCACCGCGTGGAACCTGCCGTCATCCCCCTCGATCAGAGTTTTATTTTCGATTTCGTCACCTACTACGGGGGGCTGGCTCTGGCCATCCAAAAGCTGGGTCCCGTGTTGTTCGGGCGTGGATTTGATGCCGCCCGCCTGAACGATATGTCAAAAAGTCTCGCAAAAATGGGACGAGAACGACTCTGGAAAATGCCCGGTGCCATTCGCCGCCTGCGGCGAACCCGTGAAACCTACGGCCGCTTCTTTGACAAGGTGGACGTAGTGTTGTCACCCACCGTCGGCACTACCCCACCGCCCCTGGGCTGGCTGGATCCGCACGTCCCCTACGATGAACTGATCGAGCGCTTCATCAATTTCATGAATTTCACCCCACCCAACAACGCCTCCGGGTCACCGGCCATATCGCTGCCCCTGGGACACTCCACCGGCGATCTGCCTATCGGCATCCAACTTGCAGCCAGAGAGGGCGATGAGCGTACCCTGCTTGAACTTTCTTTCGAGCTTGAGGAAGCACAGCCCTGGCGCCGCCTTCAGGACAGGGAATAAGTTACACGGGGCCTCTCAGCCTGTTCGTGATCGCCCTGGCGTATTTCTTTTTCTTGTCGCTTAAAAATACATTTTGTCCGCTGTCCCCGGCTAATGAAGCTAATTCAAACAGTATCATTGGTGAAATATTTATCCTGAAGATCTGCGAACTTGAGGACAAAATTGACTACCGGGGTCTCACAAGGGAAACCCGGGATTGCCCAGGCTAATCCTCAAAGCGGATACATCTGTCTGGTAAAAGGTTCTTCTGATGCGACGGCTGTATCTGGAGCCAACAAAAGAACCGGAATTGAACATCGGCAGCAGGAGTTCGTAATGACAGGCGGCTCTGCAAAAATTAATATTACTATCCGATAACCCCCACTAAAATTTTTTGTTGACAGCTTTTCGCGGATATGCTATGGTGACGTCAATTAAAATAAAACGATCCGATGATGGGGAATAGTAAACAAGATGGATCAGCCACAGAGAGCTGGACGGGGAAAGTTCCCCCGGTGCAAGTCCGGCGCTTGTCCCCTTGTTGAATGGGCCCCGGAGGTTCTACCCGAAATCCAGCTGGATGGTAGGCGTAGACGGCACTTTAACCGTTATCCAAAAGCGGATATACGAGCTGGCGCTCCGTATCCGAACGAGCGGCCTGCTTCAAGCAAGCAGGCAACCTGGGTGGCACCGCGGGCAAAACAATCCTCCCCCGTCCCAATAAGGGCGGGGGATTTACTATCTATTGGGGGGTATTAACCATGAGCAATGAGCTCACCAAAATCATTCTATCCGAAAGGGATATGCCCAGACAGTGGTACAACATCCAGGCGGATCTGCCCACGCCCCTGCAGGCTCCCCTGCACCCGGGCACCGGCCAGCCGATCAAACCTGAAGATCTGGGACGTATCTTTCCGATGAACCTTGTCGAGCAAGAGATGAACACCGACAGATGGATCGATATCCCGGAAGAAGTTCTGGATAAGCTTCTTCTGTGGCGGCCGACCCCCCTGCACCGGGCGCGCTATCTGGAAAAATATCTGCAGACACCGGCAAAGATATATTACAAGAATGAAGGGGTCAGTCCCGCCGGGAGCCACAAGCCGAATACCGCTGTGGCTCAAGCCTACTACAACAAGGAGTACGGGATCAAGCGCATCACTACCGAGACCGGGGCCGGCCAATGGGGCTCGGCGATCAGTTTGAGCTGCCGCCTCTTCGGCCTGGAATGCAAGGTCTACATGGTCCGGGTGAGCTATGATCAGAAACCGTACCGCCGCCTGATGATGCAGACCTGGGGCGCTGAATGCGTCCCCAGCCCCAGCCCGGACACCAGTTTCGGCCGCAAGATGCTGGAGAAATACCCCGACGGCAGCGGCAGCCTCGGCATCGCCATCAGCGAAGCGGTGGAGGACTGCCTGAACTCGGCAGAGACCCGCTACTCTTTGGGCAGCGTGCTGAATCACGTGCTGCTCCACCAGACGGTGATCGGCCTGGAAGCGCAGAAGCAGCTTGAATCCGTCGGCGAATATCCCGATATCATCGCCGGATGTGTCGGCGGAGGCAGCAACTTCGCCGGACTCTGCTTCCCCTTTATCCGGGACAAGATCAGCGGCCGGGAGATGGAGATCTATGCCGTCGAACCGACCGCCTGCCCCACTCTGACGAGAGGACCCTTTGTCTACGACTACGGGGACACCGCCTCCACCACCCCGCTTCTGCCCATGTTCAGCTTAGGGCACGGTTTCATCCCCGCACCGATTCATGCGGGGGGGCTGCGCTATCACGGAATGGCTCCCCTGGTCAGCCAGGTGGTCCTCGACGGATTGGTCAGCCCCCGGAGCTATAACCAGCTGGAGGCATACGAGGCCGGGCTCATCTGGGCCCGTACGGAAGGACATATCCCGGCCCCGGAGACAAACCACGCCATCGCCCTGGCCATCGAAGAAGCCCGCAAAGCCAAGGAAGAGGGCAAAGAGAAGACCATCCTGATCGGCTGGAGCGGTCACGGCCTGCTGGACCTGCCGGGCTACGATGCCTTTTTACAGGGCCGGCTGACCGACTACGCCATGTCTGAAGAAGAGATCACCGAGTCGCTAAAATCGATCGAAGGACTGCCCAAACCGAAGCGCTAAACGATAAAACTCCATAACGTTCACAAGTGCAGGTCATGCTCTCATGACCTGCACTTGTCTGGCGGGAGTAGATGGGAATCGAACCCACCGTGGACTTTTCAGGCCCACCACTGGATTTGAAGTCCAGGAGCGCCACCAGGCCGCTAACTACCCCCACTTGCCGAAAACCCTTTGTACACAGGCTTTCTGGCTCATTTTATCATGGACCAATTTTAAAAACAAGACGGAAAAGGCCCGCTACAATCCCAATGCAGTCTTTTCTTCGGGATGAATAGTTTCAATGTCAGGTAAGCTTCAAACAATTTTCCAAGCAATAGCCAATTGTGGAAAAACTGTCCCGGAGGCATGTTCTGTTTTACCATTACGTGGTAGCAACTGCCCCTGGTCTGCCCAAATTCCTGGACAAAAGTGCTCATTGGAAAATCTGTAATCTATATAAATTATCTCCATCATGCCAGAGCGCAAAAACTATGAAAATCAATTTTTTTTAAACCAGAACATTCAGCGAACGATTTGTCCTTTATGGAAATCCAGAATTTATTCAGTCACTGGACTTGAAGTCCAGGAGCGCCACCAAGCCGCTAATTACTCCGACTTGCCGAAAACCCTTGTACGCAAGGCTTTTCGGTTTATTTCATCACAGACCAATTTTTGAAACATGACGGTAAAAGCCCGCTGCAGCCCAAATAAACGCCCGAGCCCAGGCTTGCCAGCCAACAAACTCATCAAAAAGATCAGTAGCCGCTCAGGGTAATGCTGTCCAGGAATCTCTTCCCCTTGAAATATTGCCCAATTGATAGCCTTATCGCTCTTCAGCCTGATGGATCTTGATAATAAGTGCGTCAACTTTGCGACTTTGGACCAGGACCGCTTCATCCTGCGAAAGGGGAAGACCCTTTTTGTACGTCTCTTCTATCAATTCGCCCAACTTCTTTTTTTCTTTTTCCAATTCTTCTTTGATGTTTTCCCTTTTCATATCGGGATCCTACTCCTTTCCTAATGTGGGCAAACTACCGATCAACGGCATACCGTTAGTTTAAAGCACCTCCAGGTTCCTTTCAACGGTATTCCGTTAACCATTTGCAAGGTTGATTGCTATCCTGTTGCTTAACGGCATAAAAGGGATAACGTTGGGGGTGAGATCATTAATATAGCTCAGGCCGTGGTGAAACGCATTTGGGAATTATGCAAAGAAAAAGAGCTAAGTATCAACGCGCTCAGCAACGCTGCAGGTGTCACGCAATCAACCGTCAATGACATTGTCAACGGCACCACGCGTAATACGGGCATCACCACCATAAAAAAACTTTGTGACGGATTGGAGATAAGCATACGTCATTTTTTTGACAGCGATCTGTTTTCCAATTTGGAGCAGGAGATCAAATAGATCGGTGCGCCTGCTCCGTTTTTATCCCTGCTGTTGGTTGCCACAAGTTGGCATAAAGATAGAGACATCCGTTTCGCCCTCAACCAGAACGGAAACATCACCTTCTGCTCTCCTTCGCAGCACCATCTCTTTCTTGTTATTGCCGGCTCTGCCTAGCTCCGGGCGAGCACATCCTCCTCTTGTTCCTGCCTGGCCAGCTCTTCCTCCCTGAGCAGGCGCTTCAGCACTTTGCCGACGAGACTGAGAGGAAGTGACGGCCTGAATTCAATCTGGTGCGGCACCTTGTAGATGGCCAGCTCCTGCTTGCAGTAATCGAGGACCTCCTTCTCTGTCATGGTCTCCCCTTCCCTGAGCACAAGAAAGGCCTTGGCGATCTCGCCGCGGTAGGGATGGGGCAGTCCCAGCACAGCCGCCTCCTTGATCTTTTCGTGAGCGTAGAGCACCTCTTCGATCTCCCGGGGGTAGATATTGTAACCCCCGGAGATGATCATCTCTTTCTGCCGGTCAACGATATAGAAATAGCCGTCCTCATCCATCCTCGCCAGATCCCCGGTCAGGAGCCAGCCCCGGTGCATGACCTTCTCCGTCTCCTCCGGATTGTTCAGGTAACCCGGCGTTATCTGCGGCCCCTTTACCGCCATCTGTCCGACTGCGCCTACTTCCATCTCCCGGTCCGGGTCATCCAGATCCACGATCCTGGCCCAGGTTCCAGGCAGCGGTAACCCCACGCTGCCTATTTTTCTCTTTCCGCAGGGGTTGAAATGAGTGCCCGTCGTCGCTTCGGTAAGGCCGTATCCCTCGAGCATGCGGCATCCGGTGAGCTCCTCAAAGGTTTTCAGCACCTCCAGGGGCATGGCGGCGGCGCCGCTGACACAGATGCGCAGAGAGGAGAGGTCATACTTTTTCAGATCGGGGTGATTGACCAGAGCGATGTACATGGTAGGGACGCCGGGGAAGAGAGTCGGTTTATAGCGGTGGATCGTTTTAAGCAGCGTCTTGACCTCAAATTCGGGGAACAGCAGCAGGGTACCGCAGTAGATCGCAGTAAGTGTCAGACAGGTACTCAGCCCGTAGGCGTGGAAAAAGGGAAGCTGGGCCACCCCGATCTCCTGGGCTTCTTTCATATCTGGAATCCAGCTGTAGAAGGTGACTATATTGGCCACGAGATTCCGGTGCGTTAGAATGGCTCCCTTGGGGAGTCCGGTGGTCCCGCCGGTGTACATGATGCAGGCCGGGAAATCGGGATCCACCCTGACTGCGGGAACAGGGTCGGCGCCATATTTTTTCATCAGTGCGGGCAGGTGGTAATCGCCCGGCTCGACTTTGATCCGATCTCCGCCGCTTTTTTCCCTGAAGAGGGTATAAAGCGGCTGCAGCCACCGGGGCAGATATTCCTTGATATTGGTGGAGATGATTGTCCGCAGCCTGCTTTCGCTCTTCACCTGGCGAATCCGGGGATAAAACCGGCTCAGAGTGACCATGATCTCGGCCTCGCAGTTGCCCAGCTGATGCTTTATCTCCCTTTCGGTATAGATGGGGTTGAAAGGAATGACGGTACATCCCGCCTGCAGTGCCCCCAGTAAACAGAAGACAAATTGTGGGCTGTTCGGTAAGTTCAGCGCCACGCGCGAACCCTTCTTCACCCCCAATCCGACCAGAACAGCGGCGAAGTTATCGGCCAGGGCTTTGACCTCACGGTAGCTGAAAGAACGCCCCATAAAGATGAGATACGGGTGCCCGGGAAATCTGGCGACAGTGTTATTGAACAATTCGGGCAAGGTTTTTTCCGGAATCGCGACATCATGGGGCACCTCCGGATCATAATGCTGAAGCCATCTTCTTTCCTCGGCCCACTCCACTGTGCAGCCACCTCCTTCGATTTATTAATCCGGACCTGCCGACGAGGCCGCCTGGCAGGTCAGAGCCGGGTCTGCTCCTTTAACCAATTTTGCGGTCCAATTTGGCCAGCTCCTCCTCCAGGAGCAGGCGCTTCAGCACCTTGCCAACCATACTCAGCGGCAGCTCCGTCCTGAACTCCACCTTGCGCGGCACCTTGTAGCGGGCCAGCTGCTCCCGACAGTAATCGAAGACCTCCTCTTCTGTCATCGTCTCCCCTTCCCTGAGCACAAGAAAGGCCTTGGCGATCTCACCGCGGTAGGGATCGGGCAGTCCCACCACGGCCGCTTCCTTGACCTTTTCATGGGCGTAGAGCACCTCTTCGATCTCCCGGGGGTAGATATTGTAACCCCCGGAGATGATCATCTCTTTGCGCCGGTCAACAATGTAGAAATAGCCGTCCTCATCCATCCTCGCCAGATCCCCGGTCAGGAGCCAGCCCTTGTGCAGCGCCGCCGCTGTCTCCGCGGGCCTGTTCAGATATCCCGCCATGATCTGGGGCCCTTTCAGGGCCAACTGCCCGACCTCGCCTGTTTTCAGCTCCTGCTCCGGGTTGCTCATATCCACAATTTTGGCCAGCATGCCGGGTGTCGGCATTCCGATGCTGCCGGGTTTGTTTTTGCCGTAATATGGATTGACGTGGCTCACTGCTGCCGCTTCCGTAAGTCCGTACCCTTCGAGCATGCGGCAACCGGTTAGCGCCATGAATCTCTTTTGCACCTCCAGGGGCAGGGGGGCCGCACCGCTCAGGCACAGCCGCAGTGAAGAGAGATCATATTGATTCAGATCGGGATGGTTGATCAGGGCCACATACATCGTCGGCACACCGGGGAAAAGGGTCGGTTTATAGCGGTGGATATTGTTGAGCATCATCTTCACATCAAAATGCGGGATCAGGAGCAGGGTACCGCAGTAGAGCAAAGTCAGGTTCAGACAGGTCCCCAGGCCGTAAATATGGAAAAAGGGGATCAGGGTCAACCCGATCTCCTTGGCCTCCTCCAGATCCGGAATCCAGCCAAAGATGGAAACAGTGTTGGCAACCATATTCCTGTGCGTCAGGACTGCGCCCTTGGGCAGTCCGGTCGTTCCGCCGGTATACATAATGCAAGCGGGAAAATCGGGCTCCACCTCTACTTCAGGAACAGGGTCGGCTGAATATCTTTTCATCAACGCCGGCATCCGGTAATCGCCTTTTTCAACACTCACCCGATCGCCGCTTTTCTTCTCTACAGCCATGCTGTAGAGGGGCTGCAGCCACCAGGGGAAATATTCTTTGATGTTGGTGGAAATAATTGTGCGCAAAGCGGTCTTCTGCTTAAGTTTTCGCACCTGCGGATAAAACCGGCTTAACGTGACCACGAGCTCGGCTTCACTATCTCCGAGCTGGTGCTGCATCTCTCTTTCCGTATAGAGGGGATTACAGGGAATGACGGTGCACCCGGCCTGGAGCGCACCCAGATAACAAAAAACAAACTGCGGGCTGTTGGGCAGGTTCAAGGCCACGCGCGAACCCTTTTTCAGGCCCAACCCGGCCAGGACGGCGCTAAAGTTGTCGGCCAGCGCGTTGACCTCCTGGTAGGAAAAAGTCCGCCTCATAAAAATCAGATGCGGATGGTCGGGGAATTTTGCCGCAGTATCCTTGAACAGCTTAACTATATTTTTTTCCGGGACTGCCAGTTCATGGGGAACTCCGGTGTCATAATGCTGGAGCCATATCCGTTCCATTTCAGCTACCCCCTTAAGTCAGTTCGGATAAAGCTGCACTATTCAGTATATTCAATGTACTCTCTAAATTATCCTTCTTTTTGCTTTGCCGCCCTCCCCCGGCGGGGAGCCGATGAAAAGGCCACCTCGACGGCGACAATTTTCTTCCGCTGACCGCTGCTCCGGCGGGGCCGGGTCCATCCCCCGCAAACAAATCCGCCCATGTTTAAAGAATCTATCCCCTATTGGAAAGATATTGACAAATCAGTTTGTTCGGCTATAATGAATTATCAGGGGCAGGTTGTCCCCAATTAACAAAACGGAGGTATTCCCTGATGGATTTGATCAGATGGGAGCCGAGAAGGCGTCTGGCAAGAAGTCTGTTTGATGATCTTTTAGATATGGTGCAGAGTCCCGGTCGGATCAGAAGAGGATGGCTGGAAAGCGGAATGTGGGAACCGGCTGTCGATATCATCGATCGGAAAGATAAATTAACTGTCAAAGTGGAGCTCCCCGGTGTGGAGAAAAAAGATGTAAAGCTCTCCTTGACAGACAATAACCTGACCATTCAGGGTGAAGTTAAACACGAAGAGGAGATCGAAAAAGAAGACTACTACTGCCGCGAAAGAGCATCTGGCAGCTATGCGCGCACCATCTCTTTGCCGGCCGAGGTCGACAAGGAGAAGGTCAAGGCAAAGTTTGTTAACGGCATTCTGGAGATCGATATGCCCAAGAAAGCGGAAGTTCAGCCCAGGGAGATCATCATAGAGACAGACTAGGAGGGCTGCCCTGGCAAACTGAACCTGTTCTTTTCCAATCCCCTTCAGCCTGTTTTGCCGGCCTCCTTTGTGGCAGCTCATCTTAGGAAGCAACATCATGACCCGCTGCCGACAAGGTGAGGCCGGCTTTAATCATCGGATCGCCGTCGCGGTTGCCGCACCGGACCCGACAGAAACTGCCACAGGCTAAGGCAGCGAAATACTATCTTTGTCGCGTGCAGGAATTTTTTATCCGGTGTGGAAAGATCTAACGGGAAGGAAGTGGGAGAAAAGGTTATGCCGCTAAAGAACCGACTCCCTGCAATGCTCTACAGGCTGGCGCTGTTGGCTGCAGTCACCGCCGGTTTGTATCTGACCATGTTTGGGCACGGTGAAGGGTTCAACGCACTGTCGCTGCGCTACTTCACCATCCAGAGCAACATCCTTGTTGCGCTCGCGCTTCTTTACTTCCTGCTTTCCCCGGAAAATGGCCGGATCCGGATCATCGTGCGAGGCAGTGTTCTGTTGAGCATCATCATAACGGGGCTGGTCTTTCATACCCTGCTCGTTCCTCAATTTGGCGAACTGTTTGGCGGCGGTATCGATCTGTCCGGCCACCTCACCCATACGATTGCACCAGTGGGATTTCTGCTGGACTGGCTGCTGTTTGAGCGCAAGGGGCTGATGCAGCCGGCCGATCTCCCTTTTTGGACCCTCTATCCCCTGCTCTACTGGCTGTTTTCCATCTGGCAGGGCGCCGAAACCGGGTTCTACCCTTATTTCTTTATGGATGTATCCACGCTCGGCTATGGCGGTGCACTTTTATGGCTGGCTGCCCTGAGCGCTTTCTTTTTGATCATCGGGCTGCTTTTGCTGGGAATAGATCGCCTGCTTGCTCGGCCCGCCGGGCAGCGGTAACAAACGGAACAGGGCGACCAGAATTATACTTTCCCGAAGGGTTAAGGTATAATCTGGGTATCAAGGTAGCGCCCTGCTGCAGAGGGCCGGCGACAACAACTCCAGACGGGGACTGACAATCGCTATCGGCTACCGGCCCCCCAGGGTTAACATACTCACCGCTGATCTTTTTGGGTCGACGGCAAAGACGATCAGCCCGGTTACCGCCGGGGAATTTAATAGCCATATTCTCCAATGGGCCTCAAAACTTCCGGAAGCTGTCCGGTGGAAAAAGGTGAACAACGATGCAGGATGATCGGCACGAACTGCGGGAGGAGCTAAACGCCCTGCAGAAAGAACAGCGGATGCTGGGCGAACGGTTGGAGGCACTGGCGAAACGTCTGGCCCTTGAGGACGACCCGCAACAGGCCGCACCCCCCCGGACTGCCGCCGGAGCACCTTCGGTAGAAACCGCCCCTCCCCCTTTAGCCGACAGTCCGCCAACCCGGACAGCGGCAGCACCGCCTTCCACCGCCTCTGCCTCCCTGTCGGAGAGAGAGGCCCGGGAGCTGGAGGTAAAGATCGGCGGAGTCTGGTTAAACCGGATCGGCATGCTTATTTTTCTTCTCGGTGCGGCTTTCTTTTTGAAACTGGCTTACGATTGGGGCTGGATCAATGAAACAGTCAGAATCGCCGGCGGCATCCTCGCTGCGCTGATTCTGCTGTGGCTCGGCGAAAGAAACAGGCGCCGCGGTTTCACCGCCTACGGCCAGGGGCTGACCGGAGGCGGTATCGCCCTGCTCTATTTCACCATCTTTGCCTCCTTTTATTACTACGATCTGCTCAGTGACACCATCGGGATGAGCCTGCTGGTTTTTGTTACCATAGGCGCAGTGCTGCTGGCCCTCTATCAGGATGCCCCCGCCGTAGCCGCTCTCGGATTGCTCACCGGCTTCTTAAATCCTGCTCTTTTCATCGCCGGGGAACCGCGCTTTGTCCTGATGATGCTTTACCTGATCCTGCTTAACCTCGGTCTCTTGACTGTGGTTTATATTAAACGCTGGGATTTCCTGGGGACAATCGCCTTTTTCCTCACCGGCGGCTTTCTTGCCTGGACCGTGCTTTACCGCTTCGGCAACCCGGCTCTGGGCCTGGCGCCGGTGGCCGCCCAGCTCTACTTTAGCATCTTTCTGCTTTTGTTCCTGGCACCTGTGCTGCTCTATGTGATCGTGCAGCGCCGCCCTCTGGAATCGCTGGAGCTGGCTCTCATGGTCGCCGGGGCAACGCTGTACTACGCTCTGAGCTGGCTGAATTTGCTTTCCGACTACCCCAATGTGATGGGCTGGTTCACTTTGGCTCTCGCGGCACTCTACCTGTCGGCCGGTTTCCTCCTGCTACCGGCAGCACAGCGCGATCCCCGGGCTTACTTTACCGCCTTCACCCTGGCAGCGGCGCTTCTGGTTCTGTTCGTCCCGCTGCAGCTGGAGGGATCGTGGATCTTTGTCGGATGGAGCATCCAGGCCGCGCTGCTCTGCTATCTGGCTCTGCACCTGGCGGACCGGCGCATTCACCCCGGGTTCTGGGGCGTCCTCTCCCTGGCACTGCTCCGCCTGCTCGCTGTCGAATGGGACCGCTGTCAACCGGAAAATTTTCGCTTTCTGATCAATAAACCGGCCCTGCTCACGTTCGGCTTTATCGCTCTGCTGCTTGTTTTAAGCCGGCTCTACCGCTACTATTTCAAAGAAGACCTCCCCCCCAAAGAGAGCCTTATTCTCGCCGGTGCAGCGGGAATACTGCTGCTGCTCTTCTGCAGCGGGGAGATATACTATTTCGGCCGGACTCTCGCCTGGCGCACCGGCGCCGGGGACTATTATGGAAACCTGGCGCTCATGGCGATCTCCCTGTTTTGGGGAATCTATGCCGCCGCACTGATGATCGCCGGTTTTATTCGCAAACTGCCCCCGCTGCGTTATGCCGCCATCGGGCTGTTCGGGTTAACCGTGGCCAAGGTGATCCTGTTCGACCTGAGCTCTTTGGAGCTGACCTACCGCATCGTCTCCCTGATCATCTCCGGGCTGATCCTGCTGGGCGCGTCATACCTTTACCAGCGACACCGCGACCGCATCGGCCCGTCCACCTAGAGCGCAGCCTCCTCCAAGCACCCTCTCCGACGATCGCCCCCTCCAGCCTGACCGGCGCAGCACCGGCTTACCGGTCAGGATCAAGACAGTCCGCAGAGCGTTTCCTTTTAGGATTCCGGGCACAGACCCGCTGATCCCTGAACTGGCTTTTTCAGAGAAAACTGTTGACAAATTCCCGGGGACCGTTTAATATAAAACATAGGTTTTAAATAGTCGTTTTAATCATCTCTTTAAAACGCCACCACCGTATTAATATCGGAGGAACGATCAGCGATGGACTGGCTCGGTAGATTTGTGGTCAAACACCGCAAGGCGATCATCATCGCCTATATCATAATTCTGCTCCCTTCCATTGTCGGATTTTTCCTGACCCAGACAAACTATGATCTGCTCGCCTATATGCCCGATGAGCTCAATTCAAAGCAGGGTGAAGAGGTGCTCGAGGAGGAATTCGCTCTCTCGGGCATGGGTTTGATCATGATCCGGGGTAAGCCGGGATGGCAGGTTGAAAGACTGATCTCTTCTTTCGAAGAGATCGACGGCATCGACAAAGTCGTCTGGATGGGTGATTTTGCCGATATCTACGTTCCCGTCGAATTTATCGAGCCGGTGATCAAAGAGCGGTTCTCTTCAGAGGACAGCGTTTTGCTGCAAGTGCAATTTACGGAGAATCCCCGCACAAAAAAAACAAATGAGGCCGTCCGGCAAATCAGGGAGATTACGGGCAATGATCCGGATATTCTTATCGGCGGCGAACCGGCTATTATCATGGAGATGCAGGAGACCGTCGACAGTGAAATCATGATCTACGCCGTTGTCGCTGTCGTCATGATCTTGTTTATACTCAACCTTTCCATCAGCTCGTACCTCGACCCGATTCTTTTTCTGGTCTCTGTCGGCGTGGCGGTGCTGATCAATATGGGCTCAAACATATTTTTGGGGAAGATCTCCTTTATGACCGCCTCCATCGCCGCAGTGATGCAGCTGGGGATATCGCTCGATTATTCCATCTTTCTGATGCACCGCTATGAGGAGGAGAAGAAGAAGTTTGACACCATCGAAGAAGCGATGGAATCAACTGTCAGCAAGACTGCAGTGGCCATCGCCTCGAGCGCGCTGACCACTGTCGGCGGCTTTGCCGCCCTGCTGGTGATGCAAAATGGGATCGGCCGGGATATGGGCATGGTTTTGGGCAAAGGTATTGCCATCAGTTTGCTGGTCAACCTGACCCTGCTGCCGAGCCTCCTGCTGCTCTTAAGCAAATATAGCGCCCGCTTCAGCCACCGCACCCTGCTGCCCTCGTTCAAGCCGCTGGCCCGCTTCATTATCAAAGGCCGATGGGCTTTCCTGATCCTTTTCTTTTTGCTCCTGGTCCCCTCCTTCATCGCCCAGGGCAAGGTCAATTATTACTATTCCAATGAACATTATCTACCGCGAGGAGCTAAATCAACGGTGGACACCATGGAGATCACCAAGGAATTCGGCGTCTCCGATCCCCTTTACGTGATCACCCGCGACGAAGGCAGAGTAAAAGAGCACCGCCTCGTTAGCGAACTGAACAAGATCGACGCCGTCGATTCAGTAGTCTCCATCTCCGAGCAGGTTGATCTGGCCATCCCGGAGGCGCTTATTCCCGATGAGGTGCTCCAGGAGTTCACCGGAACGGGATATCGCTATTGCCTTGCGTTTTTGAAAAGCATGGACGATGAGCATGCAATTTTTGAAGCCATTGACCAGATCAGGGAAACCACTGCCGGGTTTCACGAGAACTATTATATTACCGGACCCTCGGCGATGACCCGGGACCTGGCTTCACTGGTCGATGTTGACGCCCGCAATGTCGCCATCGTCTCTATTGTTTGCATCTTCCTGATCATCGCGATCAGTTTTAAATCTTTATCTATCCCCATAATTTTGATCATCGCTATCGAGCTGGCCATCTGGATCAATCTCAGCTGTACCTATTTTCAAAACCTGACGGTCTCATCGCTGACCCCGATGATTATCGGAGCGATTCAGCTGGGGGCTACTGTCGATTACGCCATCCTTTTCGGGTTGAGGTATCAGGAAAACATCTTCCTTTTTGAGCGGAGGGTTGATGCCCTCCGGCAGACCATTGAGGATGCCGGCCAGAGCATCCTGACCAGCGCCCTGACACTGGCTTCCGCCACCCTCGGGATCGCCCTCATCGCCAGCATCAAGACGACGGAAGAGATGACCATGCTCATCGGCAGGGGCGCTCTCATCAGCATGCTGGTAATATTTTTTGTTTTGCCAACGCTATTTCTAATCTGTGACCGGTTCATCGCCAAAACAACCGCCAACTGGCCGACGGTGGAGGCGAAAGCAATAAAATCGGCAATAAAAGTACCGCGGGAAAAAACAGAAACTCCCGTGAGCACGGGATGATCTGTCAATATATTGCTTCAATAAGTATGGGAGGTCGCTCAGATGAAAAAAATTAAACCGCTTGCTCTGCCTTTCCTGTTCATCCTGCTGTCAAGCCTGCTGGTGGGGCTTGGGCTGTTCTACTTTATCTCCGCACCGGAGACAACCGGAAAAGGGGAGGAAACCGCCCCGGCCCCCGGACCGGAGCCCCTAAACAGGGACAGCATAGAGACCCTCGCCTACAAAAACGAAACGGTCTACGTGGTGCTCGATCCCGAAGGCCGGGTGGTCAACCAGAGAATTGTCAACCGGATCTATCAGGCCAAAGACAGGGAAGCCGCAAAGATCAAGGACTACGGTGAGTACGAGACGATCAGCAACATGACCTCCGAAGCAACCCCGGATCTCCGGGATAACGTTATTTTGTGGGACAGCGACCTGCTTCAGGACGGCGATATCTATTATGAAGGGATCATCGATAAAAGCCTGCCCGTCGATTTTCAAATCGACTATTATCTGGACGGGGACAAGGTGGAGGCCGCCGCTCTGGAGGGAAAAAGCGGCAGGCTGCGTATCGTGATCAAGATGAAGAACAATCTTGCCTTCAACGGAGCGGTTCCCTATCAGAATTATTACGGTGAGTCCGCCCAAAAAGAGGACCTCAATTACGTCCCCCTTTTGGTCCAGGGAACATTCACCGCCGATCTCAACAAATTCTCTGATATAAAAGCCACCGACGGCGCCGGCATTATCACCGGCCAGACGGTCAATCTCAGTTTCATGGCTTTCCCCTATCCCGAGGCGGAGATAGTTCTCAGCATGGAGGGGAAAGAGATCGAGTTAAGCCAGATCATGATGATGATCATGCCCCAGCTTCCCCCTATCCCCGATATCGATATGGAAGACGACCTCATTGAGATGCTCGACGGGGTCACGGCAATAGAAGAAGGATTGAACGCCCTCTATGAAGGTGCCGATCAGATCTATCAGGGTCTCGACCTTTTTCGAAATAAAACCAATGAACTGCTCGCGAACATAGAACCCCTGCTGGCTTTAGTCGAAGAGTGGCCCCGCCCCGACGGCCTGGAGGATGAAGATATTCGCTCCCAGTTGGATCGAGTTCGGGAGCTCCTAGAATGGATCTCCGCAGGGCGGCCCGGCGAGCAGCCTGACGAGTGGCCCGAACCGGGGGAATGGCCTGAAGGGTGGCCCGAGGAATGGCCGGAGCGGCCCGAAGGGTGGCCCGGGGAGTGGCCTGAAGAATGGCCGGGAGAGTGGCCCGAAGGGGACCCGGAAGAGCTCATCTCTTATCTGGATGAAATCATCAACCTTGTGGAGCAGTATGATGACCTTGAGAAATATATTGACGAGGTCGAAGAAACCTTTGCACAGGTGGTCATGCTGCCGGAGGCGATCAACCAGCTTGCCGACGGGCAAAAGCAGATCCGGAACGGCCTCAAGGAGATCAACAGCCGCGGTATCGCCGAGATGAAAAAAGGGCTCATCGACGGGGTTAACGAAAGCAAATTCGGCAAAGCAAAAATAGAGCTGATGCGCTCGCTGGCCGACAGCTACAGATCCCATGCCGACAATGAAAACAACCTGGTCAGCAGCGTGCAGTTTATTGTGCAGACCGATACCCCGAAGCAGCATAACAACGAAAAGAACGACCCCGTAAAAAAGGAAGAGGAAGAAAATCCACCATGGTATACCGGCCTGTGGTCCAGGTTCTTGGATCTTTTCAGCCGGAGAGCTTGATCGCAACGCTGGGAACCTTCCCCATGCCGCCTGTGTGTGACGAAGAAAGAGAGGTGAAAAGATGAACAGAGAGAAACTGGATACCAGATCCCGCATCATGAAGACCGCCGTGGAAATCATCGGCCGGGAAGGAAACCTCAATGTTACCATCAGAGAGATCGCTGAAAGAGCCGGGGTAAATATCGCCGCGATCAATTACCACTTCAGCTCCAAAGAGAATCTCATCGAAGAGGTGGAACGGGTCACCATGGAGCAAATTCAGCTGATCTACAACCGGCTAATTGATGACAAGGAAACACCCCGGGAGCGTCTGATGGCCTGGGCCGATGAGCTAATGTGCTACCTGATCGAGTACCCCGGAGTGATCTACATGATCGGCGCCCGAATCCTGCAGAGCGAGAACAAAAGCGCCGGGCTGGCCGAATATCTAAGCACCGCCGATATCAGATTGAACCCGGTGGTGCAGGAGCTAACCGGGATCAGCGAGCAGAAACTGCTTTCGTTTAAAGCACTGCAGCTACTCTCCGGTGTGGCCTACCCCACGTTGATCTATTCCGGAACCAAGAAGGCCCTCGGACAGATCATCAGCAATGCCCGGGTCCGCAAAAACTATCTGATCTCGCTTATCGACAGCTTGGCCAGACCGGGCGGCAGTGAGCAGCCCTGATGAAAGGGCACAATCACGCTATCATCTTGCCATTATCGGTTTCCTAATTTATTTTTCAGGACTTTCATAAGCCCGCCTCAACGGCGGGCTTATGCATAACGGCAAACAACCTTCCGCCCAAACCCCGCTACTCTTCGTCCATAATAATCAGATGGCCGTTACCGTCGGGTTCAAAATCCAACTCCACATCACCGGGCACATAGAGATAGAACAGCTGGAAAAATTCAAAAGAGCGGTGCAGACGCTGGCTGTGCTCTCGCTCCCCTTCCCTGAATTGAACCACGGTAAATTCAGGAGTGAATACCTTAAAGTTGAGTTCACAGCGCTGCGGCCCTTTCACAGAAAGCTTGTTTCCGGTTAGGTCCACCTCGTAGGAATTCATCATTCCAGACAAGGGGCTGTCCCGGCGATATTCCTCCGCCACGATCCGCCCCGTTCCCGCCTCCGTTCTTTTAACGTGAACCCGAACTTCTTCACTATCTGCCGGGGCCACCTCCAGGCAAGCGCCAGCGTAATCAAAATGCCACTCATGGTACAGCTTCGCCCCCCCAAGCTGCTCCCGTTCCCAATCGATGGGCGCGTCGTGGTCAGATTGATCTTCAACCCCGCTGCTATCGAGCTCTATCTCACTCAGCACAGTTTTGGGAAAAAGATAAAAGAGCGCCAGCGACAGCAGCAAAACAGCACTGTAAATGATAAAAGTGTACCGATAAAATTTTAGCTGCATCTTGAACCCTCCGCTTCACTTGACATTAGGGCAGCCCTCACCGGATCTCCGCTCTGTTGGAAATAAGCCCGGCTCCCGTCCACAACAGCAGTACAGCACCCGCTATCTTGAGGACAAAGAGAAGCGGCGACAGCTCCAGGCTGAAAAAACCGATGAGCCGGAGCATCAGGGCACTTTCATAGGCGGCATCATAGAGGAGCACCCCCAACAGCAGTGCCGGTACCAGCACATAGAGGGACCAGTGCAGCTGCAGCAGCGCCCCAACAAAATAGCCGGCTGCGCTGAAGAGAAGAAGGTAGAGCATCCCCACAACAACGCCGATGAAAAGCTCTCCGGGAGCAACCATGAAATTGGCTCCGATGAGAGAGCCGCTTTCGGTGAGGTAATAGAGGATATTTCTCAGCAGAATGGAACCAAGTGCTGCAGTGCCCCCCCCGGCGACAGCCGCAGTAATCATAAAACCGATATTGGCCAGATTGCTGCTGATCCGGTTGGTCACAAAAGAAAAATCGATGTTGCGAAAAAGCGGAAGAGTCAGCATAAAGGAGTTGACCGCTATCCATAGGGCGGTGAAGACAAAAATCATCGTTCCCGAATAGTACCTTATCTCGATATAGATATTGTCCCAACCCATGCCGCTCATCCCCGTTGCACCGCCGGCAGTAAAAAGAAGGGCAATCAGCTGTACTGCCATCAGGGAGACAAATAGATTTCCATAAGCGCGAATCTTGAACCCATATTGCTGTTTGACCGCTTTTCCCAGGCTAATTTCCGCTAAAGACATCATCAATCCCCCCCCTCTCCCCCGAAGTCAGATAGACACAGAGATCTTCGGCGGATACGGGCAGAAGTTCCAGACCCGCCGCCCTGATCTCCTCCAGCACGGCCCCGCTAAAGCTGTTTCGCACAACCACGAAGACCTTGTTTGCGCCGAACGTTTCCCGCCGGTAGATCTCCTTGTCTGCGGTGAACCTTTCGACAAGCCCCGCTGCACCCCTCAGCCCGACGGCATACTCGCGCAGCTCCGCCACCGGCAGCTGCAGCCGTTTCCGCCCGGCGCTCAACAGCAGAATATCCTCCAGGAGATCCTCAATCTCACTGAGTAAGTGGCTGGAGATGATCATGGTTCGCGGGTGGCGCAGATAATCCTGAAGCAAGGCCCGGTAAAAATCCCTTCTCACAGCCGCATCCATCCCCACTGTCGGTTCATCGAAGATAGTGAGGGCACAATGAGCGGAGAGGCCGATGATCATATTAAAGGTGCTCTTCATCCCCTTGGAAAGGCTTTTGTGCAAGGCGCGGGGGTTAAACGAGAAGTACTCAAACAGGCGCAGGGCCAGGCGGTGATCCCAGTGCGGATAAAAAAGGCTCGCCGCATCAAGTATTTCCGCAATATTGAGGGTGCCCGGCAGAGCCATGTTGTCATCGACAAAAACCGTGTTGGCCGATACTGTCAGATCGTTGAACGGTTGCCTGGAAAACACCCGGATCTCTCCCGCAGTTTCTCTCAGATAACCCGCCGCGATCTTCAGCAATGTGGTTTTACCGGCACCGTTCGGCCCGATCAACCCGGTAATTTTATTCGCCTTGATTGAAAAAGAGAGATCGTTTAGGGCAACTGTGCGGCCAAACTGTTTGCGCAGCTCCCGGCATGCGATCACCTTCATCTTTTCCCCTCCTCCATCTCCCTGTTTTGTGCCGCTGTGATCATGGCCTCCAGCTCGGAGGCGCTGAGATCGAGAAGCCGGGCCTCTTTAACCAGCTCCCGCACCAGCCTTTCCAGAATTTGCTCCCGACGTTTCTGGCGAATTATCGCCCCGGCAGCGGGTGAAACAAACATGCCCAGGCCTCTCTTTTTGTAGAGGGTGTCCTCATCAGCGAGGATGTTCAAACTCCGGGCGGCAGTTGCCGGATTGATATTGAACATCTCGGCCAGCTGATATTGGGAGTAAATCTTTTCATCAGCGGCTATATTTCCCGACAGTATCTCCGTCTCCAGCCATTCTGAAAGCTGCAGATAGATCGGTTTGGAGCCGCCTGCCGTGAAAGCCATTCTCGCAACACCCCTGTGGTATAGTGCATTAGTCTACTAATGCACTATACCACCTCGATGCGTCCCGGTCAAGGTTTTTTTGAGCAGATTCTTCGCTGCGCTCAGAATGACAAATAATGGATGAGCCGCGGGGACGGATCTCCTGGCTCATTTTCCTCCAACTTGAGTCAAGGGGACGTTGACTTTGACTCACTTCTGAAACGAGATCCCGCCACCGCTGTCATGCTGAGCGTAGCGAAGCATCTAAAACGTTGCTGATGCATCACGGACCCATTTCGCTTTGTACTCCCCCTCCCGGCTAGAAAAAGTATAGGGCAACTTAAAAGGAACGCTGGACTGCAGATCCTTCGGACTGCGTCCTCAGGATGACAAATATTCCCTGAGCCACGGGGACGGATCTCCTGGCTCACTTTTGTGCCACGGGGGGGCCGCCTCTTCTGTCATGCTGAGCGTAGCGAAGCATCTACAACGTTACTGCCGCATCACGGACCCATTTCGCTTTGTACTCCCCCTCCGGACCCTGAGTCAGTGGGAGTTCTCGGATCAGATCCTTCGGACTGCGTCCCCAGGATGACAAATATTCCCTGAGCCACAGGGACGGATCTCCTGGCTCATTTTCCTCCGAGAAGTCTCCGGGCTTTGCCCCGAGCGTCCGACCCATGCGGAAAGGAATGATGCAACGCTACCGGGGTGAGCCACAGGGACGGATCTCCTGGGTCATTTTCCTCCAAGTAGCTCCTTCGGGCTTTGCCCCGGAAAGGTTTTAGCGGTGCACTTTTACCCTGATATTTATTGCTATCCGGAGCACTTGTCACCCAAGGCGATCAAGAGAGGGTGAGGCCCTTGGCGCCTCACCCCCCCGCCCGACCCATGCGGGGAAAGATGATCCGGCGCTACCGGTATTAGCGAGAAGCGGTCACGGTCCGGACCATTTAGGGGGGAATGAGTGTAAAAAGACCCTTTAGGGGAGTAGAAAAGAGTAAATGGATGACAGCAAGGTATCTTCGAAGGGAGAGCTGGCAGGAGTTCTGTCAGGGAAATTGGAGAATAACCAGGCGCTGCTGCTGCCCAAACTTGATCGCTTCTTCCTTGGTTCCCACCGCCAGGTCGATATCACTAGGTCCGATGGCACCGCCGCGGTCGTTCACCTGACGCCAACCCAAGCCCTCTACATAGATCCGCGTGCCCAGAGGAATATTGGGCCCGGCGGCGGCTGTTTTCCCCGGGATTACCTTCTCCCCGCTATAAGTAAGCGAAGGATCACCGGAATAATCATGGCCGCCGATAGCACCTGCGCTCAGCGGGGCATACATGGTTATATTCATTAACTGAACCTGGTACTGCTCCGATTCAACAGCCATTTTTCTTGACTCCAGTATTTCCCGTTTTGCCTGCAGCAGCTGACCGGCATGAAAGATATTCATCAGAGCAACCAGAGCAGCGGTGAGCACCATCAGCCAAATATTCCGGCGGTCCATAGTCTCCACACCCCGTTCCGATAAGAAGATCGACTGCTCCCCATAGTATCTGCAACCGGGCGCGGTTTAATCTATGAGAGGAAAGCTTGGTCAGGTTGGCTCTAATCGCTTGGTTAACAGATATCATTTCACCAATATAGCAAAAGTCTATACGAATAGATTATTTCATAGAAAAGATCTATTTTTCTTATTCAATTAATCAGCTTATGCTGTAAGCATACATAATAATCTTAGCTTACCTGAATACATAGAGAAGGAGATATTCGATGAAAAACGTATTCGCGTCGAAATGGGGAATCATCATCGTCGGTATCATCATCGGTGTTTTTGCTTCACTGCTGCAGTTTTGGGGTAATCCTGCGAATATGGGTATCTGCGTAGCCTGCTTCCTCCGGGATATCACCGGTGCGCTCGGTTTGCACAGAGCCCCGGTAGTGCAGTATCTGCGTCCGGAAATTATTGGTTTCGTGCTGGGATCCTTTGTTGCGGCGTACGCCTTCAAGGAATTCAGGCCCCGGTCGGGTTCTGCGCCTGTGGTCAGGTTTATTCTGGGCGCTTTCGCCATGATTGGCGCCCTCATCTTCCTCGGTTGTCCGTGGCGGGCACTGCTTCGTCTCGCCGGCGGGGACTGGAATGCCATCCCCGGCCTGCTCGGTCTCATCGCGGGTATCTGGGCCGGAACCGGTTTTCTGAAAAGAGGTTACAATTTGGGAGCTACCCGCAAGACATACAAAGCTGCCGGGTGGATTTTCCCCATCATTATGGCCGGTTTTCTGGTCTTGATGCTGCTCAATCCAAAGATCTCCGGCGAGCCCCAGAGCGGGATTCTCTTTTACAGTGTCGAGGGCCCGGGCT